>Ga0181612_148452_pt1 | contig 17165 bp, 6 predicted proteins | sample HoacroProtozoa21_FD_119630 | JGI IMG/M metagenome (GOLD analysis project Ga0181612, IMG submission 119630) | Hoatzin crop microbial communities from Cojedes, Venezuel. Combined Assembly of Gp0051906, Gp0051904, Gp0051908
AAAAAAAAAAAAAAGTCTATTCAGGGTTTAACTGTAAGTCTGCATTAGTGTTTTAGCAATTCAGAAATGTAGAACCAAGTTTTAGAAATTAAGGTGTCAAATGATTCTCAATGGGGAGGAAAAAAGAAGAACCTGTGACTGAGAAACCATTAATGAACCATAACAATACCAGGCTGCTGCATATATTCTGGTGAATATTTTCTGATTTGATTAACACAAGAGACGGAGGTTTTGAGTGTTCTACCAAAATATGAGTGGACAGTTGAAGGGATATAACTTGTTTTGCTAATGTCTGATTGAATATACATTAGCAACATTCATACCTTTGGAGTCTGGATCATGTTGGAAATTTTAATACAGTCTGCCACCATTGCACTAGCTTTACTGATGCTGGGATCAGCATGAGAACTTAAGCATATAAGCTGTTGACACTTTTTTAACTATCATGCTTCTTAGATCTATCTCCAAATTTCAGTGTGGCTCTGGAATTATCTTAACTGACATACATTGTTTCATTGCTACAACTGCAGAGTTCATAAAGCTAGTAAAGCCTCAGGAAGTTTTTCTACAAAATGTCAGACATTGAGCATGTGTGTCTTCACGTGGGTTACAGTAAGGGATGCTTTTTGCACTTTCTGCCCACAGGGGAATTTGCTATTCTTAATGCAGTTAATAATAATCTAATTAATATAGAAGAAACTCAGATGCTTATAAGAGCAAAAGGTCCGGAGAAGATTAAAACAGCTTCTTTGTTGCTCATGCACTTTCAAAAAGTTTACTTGAGGATTTTCAAAAGCCTGTGCAAACTGAAGAATTCTCAATGTTTCATTAGTCCTTTGCTCTAGGTGCTTATATATAGCACTCAGTTTCAGAAAATGTACTTCTGTTAGCTAACTGTTTATCATCGCTTTACCCCAAATTATTGAGAGCTTGTACACAGAATGCTAAGTAAGCCAATCCTAGCTTAGTTTGTAAAGGTAAGCTATGTTGAGTGTCCATCATATTAGTAAAACGGTGTTGAGGTTATATCTGAAATGACTAGCAGGTCTAATTCAGGAACTGTCTTTTTGAGGTGAGGACACCTGTGCTCTGGAGACCAGTCAAAATGAGTACGTGGATGGTATCCTTGTGCTGGGAATATCACACTGTACAAGAACTCTGTTCTTGGGGCTAATTGCAGTGTGGTGGTAAATGATTTCAGGTGTCAAAACAGGATCTAGATCAAAAAGTAATTACTGAACAATCTCATTCTAGAGTCCTCTTAAAGAGGGTGTCTGAAATGCTGAACTGTTTGAATTAGCAGAATATGACGACTGAAAAACAGCCTGGAGTTGGTGTGTAGTAGCGAAGTGATGAAATACGGTATACAGAAGTGACGAAGTGGTTCATATTTGTTCCTAAATTTGTTTAGCACTCTTATTCCTACTCCTAAATGTTGAATAAGTATTGCTATCAAAACTAATCTCTCTAAATTCAGAGCCAAAAAGATGGACACTCAAGGCAAAAGTCAAAGGGCAGTATTTATAAGGATAGCTGGAAAGGTGATGAAAGTTGAAATAGCTACTGTGTATGTTACTCTGCATCATTTGGAAGGGTCTGTTTTTCTGGTTCCCTTAAAAATGAAAATATATAAGTAGCACAATAATTATTTTTATGACTTAATTATTTGTAATCCATAAACTTAACTGTTGGTTCCCTGATATTTTTTATTGACTTAGTTTTTAAAGAGTAAGTAAAGGATACTATGAGAAGTGTATTGTCCAGCTTGATGAACTGTCATGCAGAGCTCCTGAAATAGTATTTTTGTGAAGTTGACTTTATTGGTAACAAATCTTAGTCAGATGCATGATCTATACAGAAAAGTAGCTGTTAAAATACTATGGTCGCCAGTGTTGGGAAGGACACAAACTCTACTTCGAAGTTGTGCATTAGAATCACATTCTTTCTCTTTTTAAATTTCTTAACTTTCTCCTGGATCTCATGCAAGCAAATGAATTAAACTTCTAAAGGCTGTGAAAGTATAAAATTCACCCAAGGATACAGAGAGGAAGAGAAATGGAAAGATTGAGGGGAGACACTTTGGAATGGAATGCAGAGGGAGATTTGCTAGGAGAAAAGAGTAGCAAGTTTTGATCACAGGGAAGATGAGAAATACAAAAAATAACCACATCTTAAGTGATCCCAGAGGGAAAGATTAGTTTCCAGGATCGAGGTACTGGCTAGAACAGGTTTGCCTATAATAAGCAGATAGAGTGTTGTCAGAGTAGCTTGGCTACACGTTATTTCAATCATATCATTCACTGTTCCCCCTAATAAATTAACTTAATGATGGTTGGCTGACACAAGCCTTGCAGCCATAAAACTCAAGATCCACCCTTAATAGGCAAATGAGGGACTTGCAAGCAGCATGCAGCTCGTCTCCATTTTTGACCTTGTGCCTAAACAGAGGCCTGCTAAAAGGAGGAGGGAAGCAGGCACTTTGGGACACTAACTCAACTTAATGCCAAGTATGATTGAAGCTGTCTCTGTAGGCAGTAAAGTATACACTCCATAAGGTCTAAGACTAATGTCAGGTTGTAAATTCGTTTAATTTTAAAAGCTTGCTCAAAGGTAGAATTACTAGAAGCACTTCAGCTTTAGTGTGGATCTTGGATCTGGATTTTTTTTTAAGCCTACAGCCTCACCAGGCATCAGTTACTTCGTTATAGCTCTGGCTTTAAACATCCAATAACCTGGATACAGATTGTGCTGCGGTTGTGGGATCACTGAGAGCAGAAAGCATATGAATCGCTTTAGTGGTTCGTCATTTTCCTTTGTAATAAGCTTGGTTTAAAAAAAACCAACCCACTAACAACAAATTAATTTTTTAAAGTACTGTCCTATGTACTTGCATCTCTATAGTGTGTAGTCTAAATTCTGCCTCTACAATGTAAGTGCAGGGCAGTAGTAGAAAAATGGAATGTGACCCATTGTCATAGCAGGCATGTGCTTGCAGCCCATGTAATTACCCGTCTCTAGCCAGGCTGAAAAAACCTGTAACCTCGGAGTGAACTCCAGACCCAGACCTCTACACTGCAAGCAGAAAAATGGCATGCTCCAGCAGTCACTGGGAAGCAACACAGCATCAGAATATACTTTCATGGGCTGATTTCCTCCCGAAGGCATGGACGTTGGTTCTTAGTTTGTATGGGAAGTGCATTTTTCTAAAGATTGATTGTCTTAAAGGGTTCCTCTAGGCTTTACAGGGCACTATTATGCTTTTTTAAAAAAAAACATAAAAATATAATTTGCTATTAGAGGCAATTATAATCTCTGCTGTCTGAAAACAGTCGTTCTTAGAGCCTACTACTGCCTCAGATACTACCAAGAATGTTGCATTTCCACTAACAGAACACTCACTCATCCTGTTTCAGCTTTATTCCTGTCTTGTGCAAGTCACTCTGTACTGTTTTGATTCAGATGCATTAAAATATTTGCTAGTAACTTTGCTTTGGTTTTGGGGAAGATCCTTTTGCATCTTCTTTCATTAACTTTTACTAGTGACAAAATCCATTTTCCCCTCTAGCTGGGTAAACCTTGCTATTTTTTGCAGTGTTCCGAAGCTAGTCCGCTCAGGAGCAAAGGGGTTAAGATGTAGCAGTACAACAATCCTACTTTGGATTTGCTAATGTGATCAGATGTGCAAAAAGGCATGTTTGTCGCATGACAGGCATGTTTGTTGCATGACAGGCAGTGGCCTCACAACTACACAGAAAAACTTGTGTAGCCCTGGCCAAAAGGGGCAGAGCTGCCCTCCTTCCACCCTGGGGCAGGTTTCTTGCTTCCTTCCCTGTGGCAGCAGTAATGCTGGTGAGGCTATGAATCTACTTTCATCAGTTCTTCTTTGCGATTCAGTTGGGTGTTTGCCCAAGAGAGGTGATGGGACCCTCTAATTGAAGGGCATAGGGGTTTTGGATGGCTCCTACTGGGGTCTACCCGCGCTTGACCTGATCTTCAGCGAGCCACCTTTCCTTGGACTCCTGTGAAATCAGGGAGATGCAATTATCTGCTCAACTTCTATGATTTTTCTCTTCATGATAATGTTGTGAAGCAACATGGTGTTAATTTTGTGGCAAGCAATAATAGAATGCCATGGGAAAGTACTTATTATTTACCTGATTTACTTCTGATTAGGCTTTTAATTGGCACTTACAGAAGCTATTTTTGTTCCAAGAAGATCTACAGAAAAACGTTGCATGAATTTTCTTGCAGCCCTACACAAGGAAGTTGTTTGCACTAAATCTGATGTACAGCTGTGATTACAGTTCATTGTGAACTCTGTTTAAAAGAGTGAGCTATATAGTCAAAAGGTTGTGACTGATAAATACTGAAAGAAAAAATCGTAAAATCAGAAAATTCATGGGCAAGTGACAGGTAACTGTACCGGCTGTTAGCTAACTTGGAGAGTTAGCACTTCTGTGCTTAGCCTGTTTCCTGAACAGAGATGAACTTGTTCGTACACTTTTGCTTTCTAAATGTCCAAAGACAGTGGTATGTCACAACGAATGCAGTGTTCATGGTGGCGTATAAACCTTTCTGTGAAGGAGGGAGCAGGAGGCAGCTGTCTTTTAAATGTAGGAGACTGTAGTAAGGAAATGTACCTGAATGCAATTCAATAGTTCTTTTACTTCTAGCACCAAACCCTGATATAAATACACTCCAGTGGGGCAATAGGGGTTTTTTGTTTTGGGTTGGTTTTTTTGTTTTGTTTTGTTTTTTTTTTAACAAAACAGATTCATTAAAATATTGCTTCACTTGATGATGTTATACTGATGGGTCTTTCCTTAATGTATTCCAAAAGTAAGATAATTTTGCATGTGTTAACAGTCATAGAATTTAAAAGCTGGTATAGAATAAATTCTGTTAGTCTCCTAAAAAAACCCACTGTTTCCAATGGATTGGGGAAGGTATTCACTCCAATCTTGCGTTTAAATGCAACTATGCTCCTACTCCGATTCGTTAGTCTGCCTCTTGCCAGGAAATAACTGTGCATTGGCTGCATCCCGGGGAAGGCAGGTCTCGCCTATGGAGACAGAGAAGCAGTAATAGATAGCTGGGGGTGGTGGTGGTGTATGTGTCAGTCTGTATCTGCCAAGAAGTAGCTCTGTTTCTCATTAAAGGGTATTTGGAGATCTGCAAGTGTCTCTATTTTTGGTTTCACAAAAAGAGAAAAAAAATCTTGTACTCTTCTATAAGACAAGGTTAACCTAACAACGAGCAATCTGCCACACCTGCTTTGTCCTAAATGCCACCATTAATTGTGTATTTTTGGAAAGATCTGTGAATAGGGTTTGTTTCTTAAGCAGAAAATCCTTGTTTATCTGTTAAAAATTGGTATCAATCTGTGTTATTGAGGCCTAAGAGTCAATATTAAGCAAGTCTTTTTTTGCTGCCCCACTCCTTTTGAGTTTTTTTTGGTCCTGTCTCAGTAGCCAGGAGGAGTAAGTACCCCTACGCCATTCCGCAGCATGTCTTTTCATGGAAGTGACTCAGCGGGGATGTTCCATTCTCTCTGACCTCTGACAATCCCTTAAACTTGTGTAAAGGCAGAAAAATCTCCTCATATGAATGTTCTTGTGGTGGAGTTTTATAGCTGCTACTCTACATGTTTCAAAATGGTAAGTTCAGCTCTCAATTCTGAGGAGAGGATCAAGTGACAAGGGAAGTGAACTCTGTACTTCACTCGCAGCTACCTTCTGGAACAGTTTTTCCACAGCTTGACATTTCCTTTATTGTAATGTATATCACTCCCCATACATTAGGCCCTTTTTAATTTCAGAGGCTTGCCGAGATTGACATTTTGTAAATCTATCTACATGTGTAATCCTTTCCTGTTACTCGGATAAATACTTTTGACTCTCCTGCTCCAAACCAGAGAACTAGGGAAAAATGAGTCAGTTCTTTTGTAGGCAAGGAAAAATTCTATCCGCAGCCAGAATCAGTCATGTCTCATCTTTTGAAACTATGTGACTGAGTAAGAAGCATTTCTTCAGCAGAACTGAGATAGAATGGGGAAATTATTTCTTGGAAAAAACCCCCAACTTATGAAATTAGAACCAGAGTATTTTGCTCCAGCTTAAAAGGATTTTAGATCAGGCCTGTAGTGCAGTTTTAACAGGAGACATTATGGTGTAGTCATTCCATTCTCGCTACAGGATCCTACAAGCTTTCACCAAAAAGCTGACACTATTTACCTGTGCCTACGTTTTTAAATCTGAACTGCAGAGTGACGTCGGTGTAGCTCGGTATACACAAGTTGCAAACTGGTGTACTAGAGCTGCGTGGTAAGCCAAGTCCTTTCTGTCAGTGCTTACCGATATGTGTTTATGTAAATATAAACAGAAAACAGTCCAATAGTGAGTTTATCTGTAAGACCACTTTGTTCACCTGTGCTTTGTGCTTTGCATAATTAAAAATTGTGACTATTATAATAATTGTGATACTGTATATTGTAAAAATCCTATTTTTCTCAGTACTGCTTTCTACAGAGCACATGCTTACGTGAACACTACCCTAGGCTAAAAATGGCAGAAACAAAGCAGACTACTCCATCACCTTTATAACATGGTTACACAGTTAGAAATTGTCCTCGGATAACATTGTGGGGTTTTTTTGTAGTAAGACATAATAGAGTAAAATCTGTAGCTACTTAACATTATAGGCTTCTAATTCATGGCTACAGTTCCCAGTGGCTACAATGATATAAAGAATATGTACGAGGCTTGCTTCATTAGCCGTGTTAGTTGTGATGTGGACATCAGAGGGACTAATTCCTAATAAAGGTTAGTGTGTTTTAAAAATACTTTTTTTTGTTAGTGGGGGTTTTGTTTTAAGGCTCACATATCCATTTATGTCTAGATGAGGTTTATCCCAGGAACAGTTGTTTATTATTTGCGTAGTAGTAGGTGGGCAGCTGGAACCTCACTTTCCTAAATTCTGGACAAGCCTATGTTAGATAAAAATTGGTGCCACAGCTGAAGAAATCCACCATCAGACCTGTCAATCTCAGTTTTTACATATAAGGTTCAGTTGGCCCTTTCTCCTTGCCGTGTGGCACCAATGCCTCATATACTTGCAGTGTGACCGGTAGGGCGCTAGTTGGGGAGAAGCACGAGGATGTTATGGGCCAGCCACGTTGGAGTTTTGTAGAGAACACTGAACTGAAAAGGTTCTTGCTGCAGGATGTGTTTGCTGGCAGCAGCCTGCACCATCCTATGACTGGTTCAACCAGGCTTCCAGTTGCTTGGCCTTAGATGGAAAGTCTTTTGTGCTGGAATTCGGGTATGCAGGGAATGCAGCATGGCAGGACGGAAGGAGTGATTCAGTTTTTGGGACGCTAATCTAGCACGTATGACATCTAGATGCAAGTCCTTCTGCTGTTGCGTCTTTCCTATAGCAAAGCTGTTAAGTGTCTTTTGAGCTACTGGGCTTCAGGCTGTTAATGGCTCTGTTCCTCTGCTTACAGTGTTAGCAATGCCTTATATGGCTAGGGTGAAGTTAAGAAAATTAAATGGATCATGTGTCTCAGATGTGCTTGTGAGTACCATAGTAATATCATTGAAATGAAGATCATGTGCCAAATGTCTATGGAAAAAAAGGGAGTGTGTATACCACAACTGCCAACATCTAGTGTCCTATACACTTCAACAGTCTGCCTGTACTATATAGTTTTCCCAGAATTTGCTTATGTGCTGGTTTATATGAACATGCAGCCCTGAAAATACAGATTTTTTTTTTTCTAGATTCCTGTTTTTACCTGTGTTAACATTTTATGAACAAACAAAAAAGTTGGTAGTTTGAGGGGGGATGTAGTTTTTTGCAAAAGGATGAAACATTCAATTTCTTCTTAGAAAATCTTATAAACCAAAGAGAACATGAGACAAATGAAGATACAATTTTATTTTTGCAGTGTACAACACCTGTCAAATGGTGGTGCTTCTTTAGTCAACCTCCTATGCCTCAAACTGACAGTAATTAGGATTATTACAATAAAGGGCACCTTGAAGAATATTGGAATGAAGCTTGTGCTAAAATATGCCTAAGCCTTATAGATCAGACCTAGCACTTCAAAAATCCTTTTGGAATGAGAAAAGTCCTCTAATACATAAAACAGCCTCAGAAATGCCATTTGGGAAGAGAATACGCTTGGATGTTTTGATTTTTATTTTTGTAAGGCAAAATACTATGGGCAAATATGGAATCTGAACCGCTACTCTGCGAGATAACTGTACTACACTGTCAAAAATTGGTTTTTCCTTTTTGTCTTTTTTACCCCCAAAGTTACAATTCACGAGATTCTGGTGAGGAGGTTCTCCTGAAACTACTCTGGACTCATGAAATGCCTAGTAAAGATTTCACAGTCAAGATGTAGCTTTCTCACGAAATAATTATTCAGCTCAAAGTCGCAGGTGTTTTCCCCTTGCAAGCAAGGGGTTAAACTTTGTAGTAAATTTAGCTGTGAATTTGGGCACTGTAATCTGATGGGACTTCATTTCATGTGCGCAATAATGTAGGCTGTAAGCAGGTCTGAAGCAGACTAGCTGATAGATGACTTTTCTTCCTAAGAGAGCACATTGCCACCGGTGCCAGCTCCTCCTTAGCGCACTGCAGGAGATGCGGCAGGTGCGATGTTCGCGCCGAAAGCCCCGGAATACCTGCTCTGTAGGGCTCAAAAGGGATGGGTACGGCCACATTGTCCAGTCTTGCAATTTCTGGTGTGAGTCCCGTGATGGTTATACTTTTTAAACTATAATTTATACAATATATAATTTTTTTAACAGGTACTGAATATCCTGCTAAATTGCAACTAGTATCTGGAGCCATTTATTTCTCTCTATTTTATTTGCCGTTAGCATTATCCAGTTGGCTGGTTTAGTCACAAAATAGGCAGGAAGACAGAGTAAAGCCAGGAAATGATAGCCGAATTGGCAATACCCCAAATCCACTGCCTGCGTCTTTTACAACTGCCTTGAACTTGCATGGCATCACAAGGTATATGCTTGCTTTCTGAAAAATTATGCCCTTCTTAAAGGGAGGGGGTGAAAAAAAGTCTCCCTTCAGTTCGCTGGAAAGAGTGTGCATCTAGAAGGTCCTTGGCCACTCCTTAAGGTATCATTGCACTTTAAGCACAAAAACACACCCCACCTCCCCGAAACCAAAACCAATCAGCTAGAGAAACCCCAAACACTTCCTGCCTTTTTTCCTAACTTAGGTATATTCTTATGGGGTGTTTTCCCCAATAATAGCTATACTTGCCAGTTGTAAGTATCTTCTGGGGTAGGGAGGTAAAACTGTAAAAATTGCCACTAGCTTTACTGTATCGGGCAAATTTCATCTTGTGATCTCTCTGGCTGTCTCTAGTACTAGCTGCTGATAGCTGAATTTCCACTTGTGGTAGTTCAAGTAGTTTTGGCTTTTTATTAAAACACTGAGGCCCTAGATTTCATGGTGTGTCCGAGTAAACCTTTATCCAAAGAGAAAACATAATCCTATGCTCATTTTCACACCCTTTTCTATGCTGAACACAAGGCTAACATAATTTTTTTTGTTGCTGATTGTTGGACAGAAATAGAGAATACCAAACAACTCGGTTGGTAATTCAAAGCCAGTGTAGTTGTATTAGTCGTAACTTCTAGTATGTGTATCTATATGCTTTTAGCTTGAATATGTGCTAACATTTTGTCATTTTGTATTTTTTGTATGTGTCCATAGATAATGTGATAGTGAGGAGCCCTGCCCATTTGCTGGTGTATTGGATTTGAGCATTACGACATCCCTATGTATTATCTGAGGCATTTTGCTGAGCAGAGGAGTGTGATCTTTATGTGAATGGCCGCTTTCAGAGGATGTACAAACGTTGTAGCATGGATAACATGAAGAAAGTATGAAGAAAAAGGAGTTGGCATGGTTGAGGGGAGGAAAACTGGAGTAAAAATTGACGTAAAGGTGTCATATGAGAAAGCATGGCATAGGGATCGGTGAAGGGTGAGAAAATAAATTGAGGTAAGTAAAGGCAGAAAAGAGAAGAATTGAGATAAGAGTACCAAAGGGACAAGGAGGATACAGGAATAAAGATATGGTAGAGTGTGAACCTCTAAAAGACCAAAATACCACATTTGTGCCCAGCACTACTATTCACAGTCCTGGGCAGAGAGCAGGGCAGCAGTGTGGTGACATGAATTCGGCTGTGATATTTAAACAGTGGAGCCTTCTACTTTTCTGGTACAGGAACTGATCACCCCATATGCAATTTTTTAAAATGTGCATGCCAATAGTCTTATAAGATATTAAGCAGAAAGAACAGGCTTTTGAACTCTCATTTGGTGAAGTGTTATAGTTCCGGTTCGTCATTTTATAAGTGTTTTGCCAAGTGTAGTTTGGAGAAGCATAGAGCCGCGCAAATGATACCCAAATCTTCATGTTTGTAATGGATTTTTTTTAGAAAATTGACTTACTGCTTCATTCCTATTCTTCTTACTCTTGCCTTTCAGAAAAGTGGCTGTTTCAGTAGGTCTTCTCAAGCTGCTTTGCAAAGTGTCAGGAATCAAACTAGTTAGTCACTTCTGTTATTTAACATGAGCTCCTTTGACATACACAAAACCATTCAGTAAGTATTGCTGTTGTAACAGATAAGTAAAAATAGTTCATTTGTGGTTTCAAGACCGTACTCTGAGATATTAATCTGTAGCAACTGAATAAGAGTTTGCAATTAGATCAACTATTCTAACAATATATTTCTAGCTGGAAACAATCTGTCACTATTAAATTGATTTCTTTGAACTGCTATTTACTGTTAGGATGAATATTTTTAACAGTTACATTTACAGTGCAAATCATAAATGGAATTTATGGCTTAAATGGTTAATTTACTGCAGTTGGTGGTGCACTTTTGCTGCCAGTTACCCAATTGTAAATTTACAGGATTTCAAATTTATTTTTCACCTAGCACCTCAGCACTGACAAGAAGGAAGCTCAGCCAAAAACACATCAAATGGGCAGATCATGGGACAAAGGCTGTGTGTGTTCTGCTATGAGAAATCTGGAGGCAGTTCACTAACTGAAGGCTTCAATTACTCAGTTGCCTTTGTTACCTGCAGGGTGATTTCTCTCCTAGACTATGGGCATCTTGTAGCAGTCAGGGCTCAAAAAAAGGAGCACACTCCATAACCCCTCTCTTCTCCTAAGCAGACTATGATATGAATAAGAACATAGTCTTGTCAAGGATTTTCTGATCGCCCCACCAACTTGCTGTCTGGTAACTTCAAGCAATTGCACAGTGGACAGTGAGTTGAGAGGAATCCATAGAACATCTTCTGCATGCATATATACATATATGTTTATAAAATATACAGTTTCCATATGACACAATGTTACTAAAAATTTTATTCTTAAGTATGTGTCTGTGTATATAAGACATAGAAAGCCAACAGGATAGATCAGTGACCCTGTAGTGACAATGGACCTGTTAATGAACTTACTAGGTGATTCTCTGGATTGCAGCACTACAGAAGTAAGAAAGAACAAAAAACCCCACCCAAACAAACAAACAAAAACCCTAGTGCCAAAACCCCAACTTCCAAACAAGCTCTGCAGCAGTCTCTGCAAATCTAATTTGCACAAAGAAAGTTTTGCCCAAAAACCTGGTGATAAATTGTAACTGTAAGAGGAATGCATCTGCAGCATGTTACATGTTACTGTTATTACAAGCACTGGAATCCAAATACTTTCTTGAGCTATGTACAATTTCTGCTGGTTCAGAGGAAGATGTTTTCTTCCTATTTTTCTTCTTTTGTGCACAATTGAAACTATGCTTTGGCTGGGAAAAGTGTATCCTCTCCAGGCTTCTGTAGGTAGCCAGTAATGTTCTGAGATACAGGATTCGTAAGTGCAATTATAATGAAAAAGAACAGTGATCTAGTTTCATTTGAAGTTCTCTCTGTAAGAGGCCACATCACAGATATATGTGAGTTCAAACATCAAGATTAAGCTTCAGTCTATGAAATTTTCCAGCACTATCATTTGATCTTTTTCCTGAATTTACGAAGCACCAACCTAAAAGTAAAGTTAGGTTTCTTGTAGTAACTACTTTGAAAATATCTTCTTGCAGGACTAGTTGGAGTAATATTCATGACTAAAGTATAGCCGTTCGATCCTTCCTCTGTCTTAAGCAGTTTTTCTCTCTCCCTGATATTTATCTCTAAACATACTTCTGAAGTCAGATCTTCTTTCTCAGCATTTATTTTGCTAGCAAAATAAAACTGCCCTCTTTTAATATTTCTTTGCAGACACTGCATTTTTCTAATCACTGTAATTGGTCCTCTATGAATTTGTTCCTGTTTAAATTCATTGTTCTTGCATACACATGTCGAGAACTGTATATGGTATTTCAAACAACATCGTACTGACGATTTGCCAAATAGCTCTCATTTGATAGATCCTGAAGCCAGAATATCAACCTTCATATCTCAGCACCAACTTTATTACTAGGTTGCAGATAAACGAGATAGGATCGATCCTAAAGTCTTTCTTAGGTAGCAGCTAATAGTCTGTTGTATTTAATTGTTGAATATAAACAGGTATTCTTGGAAGTGATGCAGAAATGGTGGCGATATGAGTTACACTGCAGCTGTATAGTTTTTGGGCCTGCTAAAGGACTTAGGAGTGTGTTTTATGCTATGATGCATGGTGGCTTAGTGAAAATATTCAGTAATTTTGGCAGAGATTTTTCTTGTTCTCAGTCTTAGATGTGTCTGGCATACTTTTATAAAAAGGAGTCAGTCTGTTGGTTTTTCTCTCAACTTTGAGGCCATGTAATAGTCAGGAGAGACCCTGCCGATTTCCTTTTGCCAATAGTATTTTCATTTGAATGGAGGTTGCAAAATTTATTGTGATTTGGAACCGTTTCCCTGAAATCCAGCTGCCCAGCATAGTAAGAATTCATTTACCTTCAGTACAACCTGCAGATTTTTTCTACTTAGCTCTTCTGTCGAAGTAATGCTGTTTTCAACACACCCATACAATTTCACTCCCTTCTACACTCTGTAGAAACCAGCCTTTTCTGGAAATACTCTTCAGTTTTTTGCTACTATTGTTTTCTAGGTGGGTGGGTGGAGATGACTTCAGTGTGACAATAAAGGTACCAATAAACTTTTATCCTGGGGGTGAGAAACTGAGCAAAGGTTTTAAGAAGCACAATTCTGTATTTGCCCTATGAAGTAGAGGTGAAGCAGGATTTAGGCACCATATCCATTTCAGCCGTGCTGGCACGCACACTAAGCGAGGGGAGTACACAGATGGTTTCTCTGCTGGGTTTGTATACACACATTTATATAGGTGTATATAATCATATAATATATGCTTATGTACAACTAAGGGTCTGTCTTGGGAGTTTTTATTAATTGCATTACATTACCCTTTAGCACTCCTCAGAATGTGGTTAGGCTGTGATAATTGTCAAACGAGGCCTCTTTGGCTGTAGCAGTGTGTGATTCGTGGGTCACTGGTGCAGTCAAAATTAAGAACAAAACTTGATGTTTGCCTTTTCCAGATAACCTGAAGGCTAGAATTTTGGAACTCTTGTTTTCTTTGGCTGTTTCTTATGGCTTCTTTCAATTCATTGATGCGTCAGACAGAACGTTCCAATGTTAGTTTTTAATTGGGGATTCCGAACAGCAGTGGATTTGGGAACTCTGATCAATTCCTGAACTGTAAAGCCGTGTGCTCAGTCCCTCTTTGAAGGCAGCTGTTTCCTCAAATACACTGATTTGGATTTGTATGCCTCATATTACTCAAGAAAGGTTAAGAATGCTGCTATTAACATTTCAGTGCCTCAGTTTACCCATCAATAATAAGATACTAAATCTTTCTTATCACAAGAATTTTGTCTGCTTTAATTCATTAATGTCTACAAAATACTGTCATCTTTAAATACAGTCAGCTAATCAGTGCCAAGTGTTGGCAAGCACGAGTGCTCTGGAGCTGTCTAGTACGAACTCCAAGTATGAGCAAATGCAGCCTTTTCCTCACATGAATTTCGAAGGAAATAGTTTACCTGGAATTACGGCATGTTGGGATTTTTGAATGATAGTGGAAAGGCTAATTTCTGTGCAAACAAACTTTTGTGTTGTGACAGCGTGAAGTTTCATATTCAGTCACAGGAGTAGGGCTTGGAAGAGTGGAAAGACATGGAAAGCCTGAAGGCTTAGATCTCACTCAGTAAGAAGATACAAGAGCTTAGAGCTTAGTTACTCAGAAAATGAATAACTGTGCAGGGGATATTGTAACAGCCTTCAGTTCAGTATCTACCTGATTTAAAGTTCCTTTGCACAGCGAGGCAGTGTGAAGGGCTCCTTAGGGATATATGAGAATCTGGCCCTCCAGTACTTTCAGCTGATGTATATTTTTGAGTGAAGTCAGCTCACAATACAGAGAAGCAGTGTTTTATTAAAACAAAAGAAAGGAAGGGAGGGGGGAGGGAAAGCTACATGATAGATGTGCAGGTAATTAATATGGATACTTTTTCATTACTGTCATTGCTGCTGTGGCTTTTAACAGTTTTACCTGTAACATGACACTTTAAACCATAATTTCATCATGATTTAGAAAATACAAATCAATCAGCACTTAATCTATTTTTACAAAATTAAGTCGTGTGGAAATGCGAGTGAAAAATTAGCAGTGGAAGTAGCACAGAAATATCCCGAGTTCTGTTAATAACAATGATTTACATTTATATAGCATTTTTCATTCATTTTCCCTCATTTCATTCACAAGGCATTTTGTTAGCTGCCAGGCTGACATGCTTGTGTTGAGGAGCTGCAGTCACCTCTGTGGTGTGGGGGGTGATCAAATGTTCTGCAGCAAATTGCAAAGCTTTAGGGAGGTGAAACATTAGGTCCCAGGTAAAGGATCCAAATGGTGAAAGAAAATGCCAAGGGCTCCTCCATCGGGATTAGATGAGATCTCAACCTGATCTATTTGGTCAACTTACAGAGTTGTAGTCATTTATGAAAGAGTAGGAAGCCAATTCTATCCGGATGCAGGGTAGTAAGTAGCTGTTACAGTAGTGTAGTTACAAGATACGTAGCTTCTTTCAGTTACGTCACGGTGAAAGGGATTCTGTCAGCGTGGGTGTGAAGAAATTTAGTTTTATCTTTGACTCGTGTGCGACTTAAACTACACTGGCTTACGTTCCGGTGAATGGACTGCTATGCCTTGTGCTCAGGATTGTATGACAATACTAGGAAGACTTTTCAAAGCAGTTGCTTTGAAAATATCCCACTGTCTCTCATCTGAGCTGCAGCTACTTCAAAAATGAGTTGTTTTGTCTTTTGGGCACGCTGTAGGTATGTTCTGCAGATATTTTAAAACGCTTCAGCTAATTGTTTCATTCTCATCACTGCAGAAATATGAATGCTCAAATCAAGGCTCCCTGCCACATTGACTATTTTAGAGTTTATGGTGGGGTTTTATCGTAGTTATTTTTGAGTCTTGTAGCATCTTGGGAGTTTTGCTGCTGATTTTTGTGATACATGGATTGTGGCTGTGCAATTTGTTACATTTCTTCAACTGCAAAACCTTTAATCTGGAACCTGTAGGAGGTTCTTGTTAGAATCTCAGTAGTAATATATCACTGTTATTAATGAGCTGTTCTTAAATTACACTCCTAATGGCATTTACTTTTGAGTGTATGTATCGGCGTTCGTATGAGGATTTTCTTATGCAGATTGCTGCCTATCCAGTGATCCGGGAGGCACTCCAAAAGCAGAGAGACACGGGAACAACAGACTATTTATATCCCTCTGATTCTAGCAGAGCTCTGTTAAATGATGTTTGTTTGTTTCTTTGTTCCTTTCTTCCCTCTATAGCTCTGTAGTCTCTCGTTTGAATGAAGGAGTTTGGCTGTGTGATACTTTATTCTGTGATTTTCAGGGACTGCTGGTCTGGCAGCATTAGGCAGTTTACAGCAGGTGGCACTATTTGGTGACTTTTGCTTCAAACGGTGTTTGATTTCATTCAATACATATGCCTATGTCGATATATGATCATTTTTCTGTTGGCTTTTTATGGAAACACTAAATAAGGTACACAGTCTGAAGAAGTATATACGTGTGTGTCCTTTCTCCTAATGAATAGTAACAACTCCAGTGTACCTTCTGTAGCAAATCAAAGATATCTGTTTAAAACTGTTCTGTTTTGTGTTACTAATAATGAGATGATTCTTACTAATTTTTGGAGTGATTCTTCGACTAGGTATGATCAACTTTGTAAAACGTTCTGGGCGAGTGATAGTGTTTAACTTCTATGTAGTGAGGGTTAAATATTTTTAAAGGGCTTAGAGGTCTCTACAAAAAACATTTCTTTTTTAGCACGCAGCTTTATTTTAACATCCTCTTTACTTTTGTCATCATGTCATGAGAGGCAAAGCAAAACCCAGTGTTGCTTAGATGAGGCCCCTGTTTGTGATGGAAGGGAGACTTCTTGCTGTGTTGCTTTTCCAGCATAGTAACTTATACAATAAATGCATATTCCATTAAACACACTGATGAATAAAAGTGTATAGTTACATGCACATGTGTATGCACTTTTAAAGTCACAGTCTACTCTCACACTACTTTTGCAGTGGGGAGATTTCTTTGAGCCATTTGACTAACATGGGTGTCAGTAAAACCAGAGTTGAGCTGATTAGACTTACACAAGAAAAATACAAATACTATCCACACCTGATTTCATATTTAGTATGGCAGTTTAACAGGTGTAGTTAACCTGAACATGTCTGAAACGCTACAGATAAATTGTTTCTCTCTTAAAAAAAAAAATAAATAAAACAAGGTGGTGGTGGGAGAGAAGGCAGTTTGCCAGCAAGCACTGGTTTCTGCCACTGCTCTTTTTCTAATGTAACAGAGTTATTTTTAGCAGTAGAAAGTACAAAACATGTTTAAGAGAAATAGGCTGGAAAATGCGACGTGCATAACCCATCTTTGTGGGTGGGTGAGGTTTCTCTATCAGGGTTGCTCTGTTTGCTCTCATTTGCATCCTCTTGCTGAGAGCCATGCTCTTTTGAATTACAGATGTGTTTTGTGGCTTAGAAACCCTATCCAAGCATATCTCTGCAAGACTGGAAAATA
>Ga0181612_178879_pt1 | contig 17163 bp, 8 predicted proteins | sample HoacroProtozoa21_FD_119630 | JGI IMG/M metagenome (GOLD analysis project Ga0181612, IMG submission 119630) | Hoatzin crop microbial communities from Cojedes, Venezuel. Combined Assembly of Gp0051906, Gp0051904, Gp0051908
AAGATCTTTAGTGCCTGTCAACACTCCCGAACAAGGAGCCATTTTCCTTACTTAGTGTCAAGGACACACACACACGTGATCTACATCCTAATCCCTCCTCTTCAACTGTACCAGCTGTACTACTTATAGAGTGAGTGAAGCCATAAGGGCAAGTTTGCCAGTCATACTTCAAATATTGTGTTATTATATATGTACTTTGATTGGAATTATTTGTAATATTGAAAAAAGGGGGCTAGTCCATTGCTATATTGGAGCAAATAACGTGGAAGCATTACAAGACTACTGTATTGAAAAAAATACATTCATAGACTGGTCTAATATCACTGTATGGTGAATATGGTACACATCTCCCATCATTGACATATTTCTGCAATATATTGATATAACAGGAAAAACAAACACAGTTAAACTAATACATTTTAAACATAGTTTAAGCATAGCTCTGGCCACATTTACAGTATAAAGAAGTTTTCACTTCATTACAAGATTTATTTTAGTTGACTTAATCTAATTTTCTAATTTTTATCACTTATTATTTTTATTCCTTTTTAATCTCTTTCCAAACACATTAGGATATTTGTAAATGATAGTGAGGGCATCATAAGGTATCCAAGCACCTTGAATTACTTTGTGGGGATAACCAAAAATGCAGATGATTTTTCAAAAGGCATTTATGCTAAAGAGTGTCTGTTTATTTTTTGTAAGTCCTCCTCAGATGAAAGGATTCTTGTAGTGTGAGAGCTCCATGATAAATAGATTGTATATGCATCATATGCCATATGACCTCCTGGTAAAGCATAAGACTAGCAGGTAGAAGCTTCCCGGGTTGAAACCCCAACCAAGTTAATAACTCATGTGTACATTAGGGCATGTCACGTGATTTTGTCATGCTTTTAGTCAATGGTAGTGAAACCTGGCTGAATAGGAGAACTGAACGAATTTCTGATAAACATTATATTTTGATTTCTAGAAATTATCTGACTTGGGAGAAAACGTTTGATAATTAGCTAACACTGGCAAACTTTTAAAGTTTTTGTAAGCACTTGAGACTGTCTTGGAAATTCCTTATACTCAGTCATGAGTAAGCATTTTATGTTTCATTGACAGAAAAGGTTCACTTCACTCAGCCTTTCAAGAATCCATAAACTTGAATGCCAAGTGGTACTTTATCAGTTTTGGAACTTGAAAAGATTATTCTAGATTTCTGTAAGAAGGGAGATGCACAATTGTTCATCCATTCTTTTGTTATAACTCACCTAGATTACTGGAAATCTTTTTAGAAATATCCCACAGAATATTTACATTAATTCTTGCAGTTTTATAAAGTTTTCCATAAAATTTTTAAATACAGTGTCTTCTCATACAGGAGAAATTATTACACCGACTTCTCCTGTCACTGTAATAAGGACATTGATTATGTTAAAGGTCGTTTCCAACCTTAATGATTCTATGATTCTATGATTAATAAATGTATCCTTTATGTTTAAGGCATTTGTCCTTTCTACTAAATGCTGCTTACAAATTTTCTGATTTAGCAATGACCTCTACTACTGGTTCTCTTCCTGAAACACCCAAGCCAGCTATTAACTTCTGCCAAGTCATCTACCCACAATTCATTAAGGGTTGCGATGCCTAAAATAGTGAAGCTTGGTAATTTCTGGGCATGATTTCATTTGTTTATGTATTTTCAAAATCTACCATTTGAAAATATTTTATAAGAAAGCAGGGAATATGAAGGAAATACGACAGCTAAACACGAACTGGGCTTCTGAGTCATAGACAAAAGGAAGCTACGATCTTCTTTTCCACTCACTCCTGCACTCAGTTCTAGGGAAGACAGCGCATAAAGAAGACGGAGGAGCAATTCAAAAGCAACTGGCTATAACCCATGGCTCTCTGTCAGGATGCTTGCCAGTTCCATATTATCTGTAAGAAATGCCTTTGCCGAAGCATGTCTCATTGGTGCAAGGTGCAACTAACAAGTGCAAAGTTTTCCTAGTATAAATGTGTCAACAGCATAAATGATGGCAAAAGCAGTATGTATTTTGGGCAGTTCTGACACAGAAACAGGCCAAGACAATTATATGAGCATTTTGTATTTTTGCCCTTTTCTGGAAAAAAATAAATTACTTTGGACTGCCCCGTAGTCACAGACAAATACATAAATTTGATAATGGATTTTCCATATTTACAATTCTTAAAACAGAAGCCTTTAACACGTCATAACATAAGATGGCATGCTTAAATCTACCTTGAAAAAAGCGCTGAGATTATTCTTATTTCTCAGAAATGCAACCTCATTAGCAAGAATTTATGTAAACCATAAAAGCATATACAGATATGGATACAATCAATCTCTGATTTTCTTAGTTTGTAGATAAGTCACAACTTTAAATAGTGTTCATCACTTGAAATTCTGTTTTGGCCACATTTTTATGAATAGTTAGTGATCTATCATTCATATGTAGCTCATTGACAGTATGTGATATTTTATATTCAAAATGATTGATTCTACAGATTATGGGATAGACATCTGTATGAGCTAGTCAGTTTTCATTTGTTTTAGAATCAGATCTGTGTAACTAACACTTGCAAATATAAATGCAAAATTTGATGTATTAAATTAACTTTTAACACTGTGATTGAATAATCATAGCAACATGAATACTGATTAGAACATCTATCGTGTATACAAAAAATCTCAGAAATCAATAAATTAAGCTAAATATTAGTTTTTCTCCAGAAAAGTAGAAAGTTTATAACATTTATCACCAGAAAAGTGCTCTTCCCACTACATTTTGCTTTGTCAGATCTGCTGCTCTATGCACTTTGAGATATCAGCATGACAGGAAATACAAAGGAAGCTAAACTTCCTCTGTAGCCTTGCAATTTCAAATACGCAGAACACAGATATAACGACAAAACAAAATCGATGCTTCTCCCTTTGATTTCTCAGGACAAAATCTATTTCCTAAGCCAGTTTTTGAAAACTCTCCAGTTTTCACATTTGTATTTATGGCACATAATGCTCCACAAGGAGATGGAATTAGGCTTGAGAGACTGCTTTCTGGCACAAAAAATGTATTACCATAGCTATTTATTTATATTGCTGTCACGTGTAAGAGTCCTAGTCTAAGACCATGTCCCAGTTGTGCTTGATGCTGTTCAAGCACGAACCCAAAACAATACCTTTCCCCAGCTACAGTGTAAAGATGAAATAAGAGACAACAGAAGTATAAGTGAAACGATGCGACAGTATTCTTCAGAAACGCAGATGGCAGTTTCAGCCACTGAACCACATCCCACCTTTGATGGTTTTGAAAGAGGATAACACATTAGCATGCATGACCATTTGTGGATGATTGTGGGGACTTCCTCTCAAGCATGAGAAACAGCATGAGAAAAAACATAAATATGTAAATATGTAAAAAATGTTTCTGAGTCAAATGGAAGCTAATGTCATGGACCAGTTAAAGGCAGGATCCCATATCCTCAGGTTGTGAGGTGGAGCTTATAAAGAGCTTGAAAGCTGGATGCAAATCATTTGAGTCAGTACAGAAGCTTAGACATGGTCAAGCACTGAACTAGGGAAGTGATTTTGCAAAAATATCCTGTGTAGATGCTCAGCTGTAAAAACCTGCATAGGGAAAAGTGTGAGAGATGTCTGAAAGCAAAAAATGCATACAACATGACGGAAATAGGGGCAAGAGTTTGCTGTGTGAATGGACGGAATTATGTTAATTATGAACAAAACCTACGCACTGAACTAATACGAAAACTTGTAGAGAGGTCAGAACTGAAAAAAATGCTCAGGTTAGCAGCTTGAACACTCAGGATGTGGTATTGCTCAGGATGAATGGCAAAAGAAGTAGTGAGGAACGCTGTGGGGAAAGAATAATAAATTCTGGTTAGATCATGGTGAGCCTGAGCTGAATCTCCATGGATACATGAAGGCGAATTTTTAGTTTGTATTGGAAAGAAGTTTGTAGTAACCAAAAGGCAGGTAATTCGTATGAAGCATCAGTGAAGCAAAGTATTTGAATTTGTGCTTATGCGTTAGGTTGCCATTAGTTAAGGTGCAAAGTGAGAAGAAAAATGAAATTCTGAAAAGACTGTTGTTGAGGACATGTGAAGAATGTCTTGAGAGCATGCAGTTCAAAGAAACTCTCATTATGCCTGTCTCAAAGCAGCAAAGGAGGACAGGATTTCAAGAGGCACATGGATGATATTTTTAAAAAAGGCTGCCAAGTCACAGAGAATGAAGATGTAATACTAATCCTGAGTTTTAGATAGGAAGATGTAAGTATAGGCTTATCTGGGAGCACTTTCACTAGAGTACCATAGCAAGAAACTAGAGAACATCTAGCACAGAACTGGAAGAAAAAGTATAGAGCCTCAATTGTTCAGATATAATACATGAATATTTGTTGAGCTTAGTGATAATGGATGAATGACATCAAGTTGGAGTGGTAACTAGGAACAAAACAGTTTTTTTGGATGGGAAACATACACATGAATATATTGTGTATGAGATACTGAATGAGAGTGAGAAATAGAGAAAAAAGGCAGGAATAGGTGGGATGGGAAGGAGATGGATGCATGCACTGGGATGCGTAGAGAAATTGGAAGAGGAGATACAAAAGATGAAAGTGTAGAAAGAGAATGGTGAGAAGTTAGGCCAAGGAAAGAGGGAAGGTAATTTTGCATTTTGTTGCCCTCATTTTTTATAGGAAGAGTTGTAAAGGCAACAGAGAGAGAATTAAAACAGTAAGCAAAAAAGAGAGAATTGGACCTCTGACTGTAGATTTGTGAATTAATTAAACTAAAAAAGTAGTCCATCTTTCCAAAGGAAAAACTACTTAAGATGAAAGAACAGTGAAATTGAGAAAGTCTGGGTAGTAAGGCAGAGGTATTAGGGACTCAGCTTGCACCTGCTGAGGGCCCTCATCAAATCTTAGAGGCTTTCAACTCCTGCTAAAGTGTTGGTTAGCAGAAAGTCTCTAAATGGGAAAGATACTGCAAAAGACACAAGAAAGGAGGATCTCACCTTAGTTTGTGTGCTCACAGCGTACAAAAAAACCAGCTCAATGAAAATCTGAGGACCAAGGGAGCAGCTGCCTCCACCAGCCTCCCAGCAGGACCCATACCACCTGTACCGCTATGATATTACAAATTTCTGGTCCCTCAGAGAGGTATCTCCATATCTTTGTTGACACGTCTTCAACATATTCAATAAGTGACTGTATTTGCAACATGAATAAAATGCAATCAACTGCCATTTACTACCAGAACGACAAATGTTTTCACTTAACCGCGGAGTGCTGAGAGTTGTCTTCCCAAACTTAGTGACCAGCATTCTGGTACAGCTAAATTCGTACCTGATTCAAATCAATGTACTACATATTCAAGCAATTCAGGCACTTAGCAATAAATTGCATCAAGATTCTTATAATAGATTAAAGAAACAACAGAACCTCAGCTGCCAAACATCACAGTGATAAAAGAAGAAAACATATTAAGTTTATGTTAAACACATATACTTACTGCCTTCTGTAGTCAAACATTAAGACTATCTAACATTTCTGGAGGTAGATGGGCAAAATACTGAAAGCAGAAGTGGAAAAACTCGTGGACATGTAAATAAAGAAGTGCTTGAAATACATTTGACTTTATTTATGTCGATATCTGTAAGTGTGCACTTCATATTCTGCATTAATTCTGTTGCTCGAACTCAGTCAGGACTAGTCTTGGGAAAATCTACCCTATCTAAACATAATGTGATTGGCCTGAATCTTACTGTATGTATAATGGACCAGCTAGTTAAATAGCTTCCATACTAACTTCTGAAGTAACTGTTCTTTAATAAAGTGGTCAAGTTTTAGGCACTCAAATATACTGATGCCTTTGGCTTTTTACAAACAAAATGTTTCCTGAAAGCTAATATATTTATTCTTTGAAAAGGGAGAGTATCTACTACTTAATTATTCTGTGTGGACTGTACTAGACCTTGTAACAATTAAAAGTAGCCCTGATATTGCCAGGGATTTGTACCACAATCCTTGACATCACATTAGAATAAAGAGTACAGAAAAGATGAAGTCCAAGCCACAAGTCCAATCTAGAGAGCACCGTCATGATGCTAAAGGAAATCCTGTATGTAAGTATAACATATGCCAAAGGTACAAAATCATGCAGCATAGGCCTCATTTGGCATGCAAAATTTACATCATTTTAACTAGTAAATTAGATAAATTAATCATGGTGAAATTTTGCTCTTCAATGACACTAAATTCTGTAAAAGTTTAAAAAATGCATGTGCAGAAAAGAGCATGTGAACTTACATGTTTCAAGAAGAGACTAAATTCTTTTTCACTTGGGATAAAATATATAAAGATTCTGCAGAACTTACACCTTACCCTGCTATTGCAAGAAGCAGTTCTTACTCTCTAGTTGAAATATGGGTGACAGGACAAAGGGAGTGGTCAAAGATTATAAAACAGCACGGAGAATCAATTTATCTGTTGCCAGATCAGCAGAGCTTCCTCCCCAGGGATAGGCACTATCTAGTTTTGCCTTGATCCGTTGCGAATCGTTGCTTGGTAACTTGAGCTACTTCCCTTTCAGGTCAGTTTTTATTAGATGAAAACCTTTTAATTACAAGCTTGACTGCTACCATATTTTTGTTGTACAAAAGTATGACCCCAAATGCTTACATAAACAATGTGTAATTCCAGGCACTGCTTTCCCACTACTACTTCTACACCTATTTACTGTCAGGATTTCCCCTATCTGAATCGTTCAACCTATTTGTTAGGCTAAAGCAGCGGCTTTGAAACGAATAGCTAACCATTCTTGCCTTCTTCTGAGAAATTTTTCTGACCATCTCCCTGTTCATGGGATGCTTTCTGCTCTATGCCAATCAGGCTTCCACCCTTTGCACTGAATGTGTTCCTTCCTTCTTCTGGCACCTGCCTAGAGAAGTCTTCACTGGGAATAAAGTGTAGCCAAGACATTGTGGGTTAAAATCCTGATCTTACCACTGCACACTATTTACTGTGTTCCTTCCTTCTTCTGGAACCTGCCTAGAGAAGTCTTCACTGGGAATAATGTGTAGCCAAGACATTGTGGGTTTAAGTCCTGATCTTACCACTGCACATTATTTACTGCCCTAATTAGAAATGTTGTCTGTTTTTCTTGAGAGTTTCCCGTATCTTTCCAGTAATATTAAAGGGTCAGAAAACTCAACCTACCTGTGAGAGGCACAAATTAAGAGCTCTGATTAGGTCTTTCTGGCCAAGCTTTAGTTCGAGATTCAACATGCCACATTTTTCACAAAGTGAGGCTCACACCATGTTTGAACAGAACACGGGAAGGAACAGAGCTAGGAAAGGAGACGTGTGTGCCTTACTGAGTCTTGCAATAATCAGGGGAGATTTCCTGATTCCTTAGTGAGGTCAAGTTATTACCACAACAGAGCTCTCCGCTAGCATGAGGCAGCTCCTCCTCCACTCCACATGGCACCGGAAGAGTAAATGTCACGCTACCATATGTGAGGCTGTATATTTCCAAAAGCTTTCTGAACTGGCACAGCTTGCAGCATAAAGGAAATATTTTTTTTCCTGCACATAATATATATTAGGACATAAGGACTGTTTGTGGTGACTTGATGAAGCCCCAGCTGTGTGTCACTGGGTGTTGATGCATTGCTATCATGTCTGTCAGTCTACCAGCATACGCGAGTACTGATGCCGGTGATTCATGTCCACAGCCCGACAATAACATAAAATAGCATTCTCCTACCGGCACTACCATATTTACTTTGCAATCAGTCTGCTTTTCTGGTAGAGCATTACAAGAGCCAAACATGGAGTAATTTACTGCACGAGTTACATTGCAGGCCCACATGTGGAAAGTCTTTATTCTTTTCCCTTTGATCATTATCCAACTTCAGTCACAGCAAACATGACTCAATATGCAAAAAACCGCTTCTAATAGTACTTATAACATACAACAGATTATACAACCAAATTTACCTCAAATGGTTTAGAAGTTGCCTAGCTACGGGATTGGAAAGGTTGAGGAACTCCCTGCTAAAGTGACAGGAAATTAAGCCGCTGAGCATTTGAGGACTGAAGCTTCAAGCTCCACCTAGTGACAATACTTTACCGTTGCCTTTACAGACAATCCCAGGGAAAGCACAGGATGCCATGCAATATTTCTAAAACTCTGCTGTAGTATTGGCGGGGAATGAGAATCAGAGCCAAAAGAAGCACATTGTTTTAAAAAAATACAACTAAATACAAAAAAAAAAACCAACACAAAAGGCACTATCTGCCAGTGGACTGCTTATTAAAAGTAAACCCCTCCCACTCATGAAAAATGTCTCTGGCTAGTGACACATAGGAGAACAATGTGGCTGTAATGATAATAATTTGTGAAATTACTCCCCTCCTTTGGAAGGAGATTTTTGCATGAATAAAGACAAGAGGCAGAGCTCTAGTTGTTATTATTATTTTTCTCCATAACAAGAGTATCTTGTGCTTTACACCACCATTTGCCTGATGGGATAGCAGTGAAATTTAGTTCACCAACTACAACAGCAAGTCCAATATTGTTCAGAAAAAAATCTTGTGAAATGCTTATTGTATACATAGTCATTTTATTTTATGACATGCCAATATAGGTGTTCATAGCAAACCAGATAAGATTTTGAAGGTTTCTGAACTGCCCAATCATACATAAGAGTATGTAGGGCAAGCACGATTTGTCAGTGAATTTACTGCTAGCTTTAGAAAAGAAAGCTACATTTTGGTGTATTTTTTATATTTAATTTATCTGTATAAGATGACATTTCAGGCTGTCTTGATGATCTGAAAATAAAAATTGCACTAGATTACCTTGATGGTTACAAATGTACTACATATTCTGTCAGTATCAATGCTCTAATGATTCCGTAATTATTTTTGCAATATAAAATTTAAAATTATTTATACTTAATTTTTTCCTCTAAGTATAAGATTTAGTAAGCATCCGATGTTTTGACCTTTATTTTATCTTCTGTTGAATATTGGATATTTGTCATCTTCAAAAGTGAGCAAAAATTTTCTTGAAGAAGAAGATCTTACGATCAAGAGGAGTCTGAGGATGTGGACTGAATTGCTGGCTTGTTCACAGATCACTATGTCACCTTAGGTCCATTAATGAGGATAGTAATACTTTGATATCTCAAAAAGTTAATAAGGGTTATTGCATTCATGAAGTGCTTTGACATGGATACAGTTCTCTGGAATACATTATTTTTTTCTGGAAGTTCCACTTCTGGTTTTGATTGCAATCAGAAAATCTAGTGTAAAAGGAAACGCTTAAGTTAATAAGGCTTTTTCAAAAAAGAGCCTATGCAAATTTAGATGGGGAAAGGCATTAATCTTGTTTTATTCTGACTATCCTCATCAGAGTTCTGCAGTGGCAGATGACAATAAACTGACATGGTGGAGTTTGAGACACACTTGTATTGGGAAGAACAATATTAAACTGTGTTTGGAAAACGTGTAATTCAAAAGAAATGCTGACAAAATTTCCTGTATGTGTAGTATCTTAAAGCCATTTACCACACTGAATGTTGTCACATTCCTGTGTCTCGATTAAGGAAAAGGCTGTGCAAGCAATGTATTAACATGACAGAATAGAAGAGAAGCACTTACTAGAATAGTGTTTACTGTTAAATTCTGCCAAAGTTTCTTTTAATTTGTGGTATTTTTATTCTATTTAGGGTGGCGCGTGCTAGTGGAATCTGGCGCTGAGCTACTGTACTTATGCTGTTCATTAAGGAACGTGCTATGTTAAGGATTGTGATGTAAAGTATGGATAATTGGGAACTGATCTGATACCATGTTGGAAAAATATGCAATGCAGCTTTCAACAACAGACTTCTACCGATATGCTAGCCTAAACTGTTTACTAGCCTGATTCTGTACATAGAAGAGGCAGTATTGTTAGAAGTCTTTGTGACAATCTGGCTGCTCTCTAAGTTGCCTGTATCAATGTGGATGACGCTACTGCAATAATTCCTCTTTGTGCAGATATAATTTACATCAAGGAAACATGATTTTGCAGATTCATACTGTCAAGGAGAGCAAAATAAGTTATGATGATGGCAAAAAGCACATTAATGTTGTAGAACTGTAATTACACTAGGGATTTTTCTTGAATAAAAGTCTTGCCAAGAGATCACAAATGAATCAGCGCTGCTAGAACATATAAAAAAATTTTAGTTATACAAATACTACTCAGATCTATCTTTAGGATAAATAGCCAGGTTATGTACTTAGGCAGAAGTAGGTTAAACTAAGCAGAACAGCTATTCATTCAGACCTCAACAGGAAGAGAAAGGGGGTAACACAAGAGGATCTGCCAAATGTCCTCAGTGCGTCACACGCCAGCTCTCCCTCTGCCACAGCCGAGCTGCAGAGGGATGTGCTGAATCCCAATGGCTTCTCCCTGGACGCACTCTGGCATCCACACATTCCCCTTACAGAGCTGTATTTCCTCTTATGGAGGTGCACTGTTGTCTCAGAGCCCCCAGGGACTCACACAGCACTGGGTCTTTTATGTTCAGGAGGACTTTTCTTCTTAGCTTTTCAAAAACCCAAACACAGAGCTCAGGTTCTGCAGCACAATGCTGTAAACTGCAGAGCCCTGGATTTTAATGTGCATATTTCTTTTTATCGCATTCCTTGCTGTGTTCCCAGGGCACTAATCATATGATTCGGGCCTTGCATACAACCTGTCTCAAAGTGAAGCATGGGCCTAGTCTTGCTGGATCAAGGCCAGAAATGGCATCTTACAATTAAATGGCGTAAGTCAGTACGCACACATGTCAGTGATGCACTGGTGCTGGGAGGGAATCTCGCAAACTGGAGTAAGCCCAAGGAGAAGCAGGAAGAATCTACATTAATAACTTATTTTTTTTTCACTAAGGATACCAGAAAAAGGTCAAAGGACATGTTACAGTTCACCACTACAATTAATTTACGGGTCCTACCAGGCCTGTGGGTCTGAGGCTGGGCCTGAGGGCCCCGTCGCCACAAGGAGCCGGGCCTCGCTGGCCGTGGTGGGCCCAGCCCAGTGCTTGGACCCTGTCCCCTGGGCCCACCAGAAAGCAGGGCAGGGCAGCAGCCACGCCAGGTGGCCCTGGGGCTGAAGCAGAGCCTTGCTCAGTGTCCCCAGGAAGGGCTGTCCCGGCCAGGCTACTGAGCCGCAGAGCCTTCCGTGCCACGGCCTGTCCTCAGGCGGAATGGCGGCATCACTGCATGAAAGGACCTTGCGGCATCCTTGTGCTGGCAGGCCAGGCGCCGTGGGCCAAAGGCTGGCCCGGAGTCTGTCATCACAGGCCGTTTCTGACACTGGAAATGGCTGTGTAGGTGATTTTTAGTAAAACTGCAATTGCTTCTGTTGCTGTGAAGTTTCTGTATGAGAGACTAAACTGAAAAGGAAGGGCGATGATCCTTATGTGCAAAGACTAATACAAATGTGGAAAGTGGTTAAAATCTGAACAGTTAGTAAGAGCCCTTTTTTTTTGTCAAAATACTGATTTGGAGCAACATCAAGAGAGAAAATAGCAAAAATTTTATGAACTAGGAACTATTCATAATATATGGAAGTTCCATATTGCTTTGAATGGTAAACAGACTTTTAAAGGCCCTCCTAATTAGATACACAGTGTTACACTTAGCAGCAATGCAGATTTATTTTATAATCTAATCATCAATGGTGCATTTCAGTGATATAACACTGCTCATCCAGAGATCTCAAAGCACTTTGAGAAATACGTTTATTTTCATTTCACTGAGACAGTTTAAGACAAGAGAGTCTTTGTGACTTGCCTAGGAAAATACAGTAGCTCATTTCCTGTTGCCAGGGGCAAGTGCACTAAGAAAAGATGAAGAAATGCCTTAGGGTAGTAGACACGTTTATTTTGTACAAACCAGCTGAGTCTGGCCATGGTTTGTCAGCTTAGGTGGGGCGCCAGGCTGATGCAGCTAGCCCCAGGCTAGGCTGGGCTAGTTCGTGCCTCGTATTTCTGGTTTCTTGTGCTGGTGGAGTGAATTCAAGTCTGGCTGCACCTAGCAAAATACACCCAATTCTGACTTCCATTCCCGTCAGTGATAGCACCTTGGTGGCTTTCGATTGTTCACGTGCAAAATGAATCAGCAGAGTTACCGAGCATGGCTGAGTATGGGACTCACCCATTTCAATTCGAGGGCCCACTACATTCAATGTCAGTTCAACTTCAATGTCACAGACTCCAAGCATTGCAGTACCTTTTTAATTTAGGGTTTAAATGAACTCAACATTCAAAGCAAAACACCATGGAAAACATTGAATGTCACATGGTTACATGTGGTTTCAGTGAAACTCTAAACAGGACCAGGCTCACTCAAAACTTACACTTTCCTTTGAGGGTTTGCTAACGGCAGCTGAGTTTTGTATTTCTGACTAATCAAAGGCCAACCTAGTTTCACAGGCACAGGTGCTTAGAGTCTGTGAAGAAATTTTCTGAAACTATACTTCCAATCACCATTAATTTATTGTGAGGGAAGTGACGAGGACAACAGTGACAACGGTGAAGTGCTGAGAAAGTATCAATACAGAGAATAGGTTACTGTTTTGCAGAATGTGCTGTTGGTCCAAAGCATTGAAAGTGCATTTTCAGTCCCATTTTGCAATTTAGCACATGCTTCCTTTCTCTTCTGTCCTGAGTGCCTATACAGGAGCATGCAGACACCGATCAGTTCTCCCTACACGCTGATCTGGACAGCTCTGATTTGGGTTTGTGCAGCCACGGGTGGAGATATTGCTTTAATAAATAAGCCCACTTTCTCATGAGACCAACAGCTAGTTCATGGCTGATCCGCTCTGAGCTCAGGTCAGTCCGTACCTACATGTACAAGCGTAGTTTTAGTCTCGGTCTCTCACTCTGCTTATCTGTTTCTGTCTCTGTCTCTCTCCTTTACATGCCAAGTCTAAGACTGATCTGGACTTTTAGTAAAAATCTGTTTTTCAGTGCTGGAGTATGGTTTAGACGTGGGGTGTTCATTTAATCCTTCACAGGGCAGCTATGTTTAGGAATGAGCTGTAGTGCTGTTTTAGTAAGGGAGAGTAGAGGACAGCTCAGGACAGACTGCAAAGGGAGACAAGTAAAAAGCTAAAGGGATTACTTTTCCCTCCTACCTTGAGGAAGGAATGGCAAAAGGAGCTATAAGGGCCCTGTTTGGTAGTACTGTTCAATTGTATTTGCTTTAGTCTTTCAGTTATAGCAATTCCCCTTCCCTCTCTTCCTATTTCCCCCTTCCAAACCTACTTCAAACTGCCCAACAAGGAATTAACACCTGTAGAAAGCTTTTCTTTCACAAGAGTCAGGTGATATTAGGCATATTCCCTCAACCCCTCCAGCCCCCTAAAGAGTCATCCTGTGCTGCTGACACTGGGCTCTTCAGACTGAACTGGGATCTTTCGTAGCAGCCTCAGTGCAAACAGAAGTAAAGGTGAGCTTGCAAGAGTGGCAGCAGCAGCAGCAGCAGTGACTCGTCTGCCAGAGAGCCACTATAAAAGCCCATCTCTGCCACTAGGCTATTCTTAAAATAGAAAGAGATTTTGTTGTTGTTCCATATTGTTTTTGCTTTAATCATGACCGGATGCTATGAGCATCATGTTACGCTCATGTAGCTCTTGCCCTAAGCTTAGATTTCAAAATAGTAAATAGACAAAACAACTTTTTTACTGCTGCTTGCTCCTACCCTGGGGAAAAAAGATGTGCTACTGCCTGACAGAGAACGAGAACCCAAAACATTGTTCACAGAAGATTTAAAGCTGCTTAAATCAGAAGCAAAACCAGGTTTAATTTCTTTTTAAGTTTTCTTAAGCTGTATCTGATTTTCCCTAAAATTCTCAAGAATATGATGATCTTTGCTGGAATACGCTCAAGATTTGGCACTTGACTAGTTTTAAACAGTTTTAAACTGTTTTTACTGTTTTCCATTTACAGTATCAACACATAAGTTTTCTTGGGAGTTTTAAGATCAATTTGTTAGCCAGACATATTTTGTATAATTTTTTTTCCACTTAGAAAATCTCATCACATTTTGGGAAAGAATTACAAATTTGGAAGAAAAATGAAGTAAGAAAAAAATATTTTTCTTTCTACATATGCAGTGAATTTGATTCTGACCTATGGGTGTAAGCCAGGAGTATATGACTTTTCCTGATTCTTTCCAATTCTTTGCTAACACTGGGATTGGGATGTTGCTGGTAGGCCTGAAGAGTATATTTTATTCTCAGTGTCACTGGTGGGCATGGGTATTTGGAAGGAACGTGAAGCCCAGTGTTGCCCAGCATGGAAACTGGAAGATTCCTTCCCTAGAAGAGCACTTAAAAGTCACAGATCGTTGAAAAATCAAGACAGAGATTCACATACACCTTGAGATCAGCTGAATTATTATGGCACTCAGAAGCAGACAAATAAATGAACAGATTTTTCTTATTTAGTTTCTACAGTTATTTCGTTTTGAAGTTTTCTCTGTAGCCATGCAGGCTTACAACTTCTTGTTTTCATAAGGGAACTGGGATTCTCACGTAGGAGATTTAAATACAGAATGTATAGGTTTAGTATAAATGCCAGATATTATGTAACTTTGCAGTAAAGTGACAAGTCAGTGACATCATTCACATATGTTTTAAAAATAGCAACAAAATCACAGAAAACGAGCTACTGAAGACTGTAATAACTTAGTAGTAATTCATGATGAAAAATTCTTGCCATCTTCTTATGATTTTGAAAATATATTTTTCTGCACCTTGTGCTCCTTTGACTTATTACAGCAAGAGAAATGGCATTTGATATATCTGTGTAGGGATTACAAGACCGAGCATCAATTACATCTCCTCATGGTTAGTGGGGAGGATAAGCAAAGAGGTCAACTACACTTCAGGTGCATGCAGCACTGTAATTGAAACATTTTCCACTCTGATGATGCAAGCAGTGAAAGCAGACTTCTAAAATGCTGTAAACCACAACTAGTGTGAAGTAGCTACTTTGGAAGTGTGTGGGGCTGTCCAGATTCACCTCATCATAAAATTGCTATTTTTCTTCCGTGCTTTTGCCATTTTCAGTTAATCCGTACATCTTTTGTGTTTGATAAAGAAGAATTGTGATATGGTTTGTGGTAAGCAGAATGATGGACACAAGATGATTGAGAACATAGGTCATTTTCTGTGGAAAATTCAAGTGTTTATGATACTTCAGCTTTGATAGAAGGAAGTGGATTTGAGATAAGAATTCAAAAAAGGCAAATGGGACATATTAAAATAAGGTAGATGATCTCTTTGAAGCAGAAGTGGTTAGAAGGTGATTACTATGAGTTTCACAGTACACTGGGGTGCCCAGGAAGCTTATGTAGGTGACAGGACAACTTACCTCATGTGTGGGTAAGAGAGTCTGAGGAGAACCAAGAAAAACTGATGAAGTTTACTATCCTTCAAGTTTGGCTTACTACATCCTGTTTAAACTACTGAAAGCGATTAAGAGCTACACTCCTTTTCATTATTTAAATAAGCAGCTCTTTTTAGCAGCTTTATGAGTAGCTATTCATATGTTATGGAACGTATGTTCTCAAATCAAACCTGAAATTGATCTGAAGAAATGATCAAAGCCTCACCACTTTGACAAAAAGAACTGCACTGACACCTTCTGAATCCATGTTTGCTGACAAGCCAGATGATAACCTTGTCTGGATGGCCCATGATGAACTTTTCAAAACCACCTTTATGTATCAAAGATTAATGCTGCAACCAGCATAATCAGCCAAGCCATTTCAAGTTAATAAGATTAAGATTCTCAGGAAATATTTAGGAGTATATGTGAACAAAACAAGACTCACAGGGAAAAGCAGATACCAGATGGAAAGCTTTATCTCAAATAAGGATTCTTGTTTAGAGACAGCATGCTTAGAAGGTGTGTCTTGTCCAGGATGCCAGAGGCCTGGTGGTCATGAAAATGGTATTTCTAGTCATGCTATTCATGCCTGATACCTTTTAGCTGAATTAAACACAATGAGGATTCAAAACTGAAACAAAGCTGCATACTAAAGCACATTATTGGTTTTGTTCTTTGCATTTGTTTCTGGATCTAGAGATTAGCTTTTTGTCAAATCTTTCCTAGCATTGAAAGCGATTTCAGAAAGGTCTGGCAAATACAACGTGCTTTTCTCCAAAGGGCAAATGTAATTACAAAATATTAAATCGTTCTCGATTAAGTACTCCACTCAGGAGCCTACAGTCTGCACTAGGATGCAATGGCCTAGTTGTAAGCTGGTAATACCAAATACAAATTCAGAAAAATCTCTCTTAAGGCAAATGTTAACCAGAGCCTCTGTAAGTGGGCAGGAAGTCTAGGACTCAGGTTTCACTCCAGACTTGTCACTCAGAGCCTCATTACTTCTGTTCTTCCTAGAAACCGCAAAACCAAATAGCAGTTCTGTGCTGATGGGATACAGAGAAAATACTAGTGGAAAGAAACCACAAAAAGGTTGCATCCTAAAAATAAAGCATAGGTAAACAAGGCTTAAAAACTGTAGTGGACTAGTGGTTGGTGACACCATGTGAATCTTTTCAGAATACAAAGTTCGGTTACCACTGAGTATTTTAATCCTAAACGTTTTGAATAAAAGGTCAATGGGGTTTTAGAAGGGGAAAAAAACCCCATGAATGGGGATCTTTTTCACTTCTTACTAATCTGAGCATATTACTATTCTGTTGGAGGGTTGGAGGTCAAGACAGGTCTGGGGAGGATTTCAGAGCAGAGTGGATGCTCCATGGTGCTGGAAGCAGAGGAATACTTTATCCAGTCCCCCTTCCTCATTCAGTTCTCACCTGGGACTCACAGATGGATGTCATCTCTAAGCAAGTGGACAAAAAGAAGGTTATCATCAGGAGTAGTCACCATGGATTCACCAAGGGGAAATCATGCTTGACCAATCTGATAGCTTCCTATGATGGCATGACTGACTGTGTAGATGAGGGGAGAGCTATAGATGTTGTCTACCTTGAATTTAGCAAGACTTTTGACACTGTCTCCCATAAGAAGCTCATCAGGAAACTCAGGAAGTG
>Ga0181612_156429_pt1 | contig 17160 bp, 12 predicted proteins | sample HoacroProtozoa21_FD_119630 | JGI IMG/M metagenome (GOLD analysis project Ga0181612, IMG submission 119630) | Hoatzin crop microbial communities from Cojedes, Venezuel. Combined Assembly of Gp0051906, Gp0051904, Gp0051908
CGTCCCAAGCCTGTACTGGTGCATGAGGTTGTTCCTCCCCAGGTGCAGGACCCTGCATTTGCCTTTGTTGAACCTCATCAGGTTTTTCTCTGCCCAGCTTTCCAGCCTATCCAGGTAAACACACTTAGATAGATGCTACAGCCCAGCTAGTTTATGGGAATCTTACAGTCAATCACATAGGTGAGTTCTAAGCTGTAGAGGAGATGGACATAGATACCAGTGTAAGACAGCCCTCAGATCTTGCACTCTGAATCACTAAGATTAAAAAAAAAAATTTTACTTTCTATCAGAATCAACTGGGTTCTGGCTCACCTGACTGGAACGGAAGAGGATGGAGTGGGTGAGATGCTGCTGCTTTAGAAGTGCTTCCCTGCCTGGTTGCATAGCCAGCTGGATTGCTAATGAAACACCAGGTGAGCTGCAATAGCTTACAGCTCAGTATTTAATGGCGTACTGAAACCAGTGCCAGCTTAGCTATCCATGCAGTGGGAGGAGACTGGCAGTTTGCCATGGTTTCCAGCTCCAACAACATGTGATACTTATTCCTTTAATCACCTGGGTTGTCATGCAACCCACCCTGTTGCACCTTATTTCGAGCCCATTTGTCTGGCAAACCTCAGACAGCGAGGGTCCTTGAATGCACACAAATTTGTCCATGCAGTTCAAGGAAGAAAGATCCCAGAAATGTTATTCAATGTCAGCAGCCTTCCCCCCCCAAAAAACACCCATGTTTTCACAAGGTGGTATTCAACTGTTGATTGTGAACAGGGACGATATCCGTGCTTGGCAGAAAAGGGAAAGCCCAGCACAGCCATCCGCTACTCTTGGGCTACTCTCACTTCCCCTCTTCCTTCCCTAGCAGGTCCCTCCTCAGCAGACTGTGTGCCCACCTGAACACCTCCCGCGATGCCCTTCACGTAGCTGAAGAATGCTGTTGCACATCCCTGCTGCCCTGGCAGCAAATGGCAGCCCCCATACAGGTGCCTGTTTCTCCCCTCTTTCCCCAGCATCACTGTTCTCAGAGGACTACAAGCCCACCCAAACACCCCTCAAAGAACGTGACTTACAGGTCGTGAACTCTGTCAGTGCTGCATGCTTCTGCCACTAGATCCGCCCTCATAGCAAAAAGAAGCTGTGTGACCCGTGCTCCTGGGTCACACTCCTCACCTCTGCAGGTCCACCCTTACGACACTACAAGCCCACCTAAAAGTCCCGCCATCAGCGCGGTGGGGAGTCACGTAGCTCATGAAGGCTGCCCCCACCGTCCTCTCGGCAAAGAGGGGCCCAGCACATCCTGCTCTTGGGCAACACTCCTCTCCATCTCACCCCGGTCTGTGGTTGTTTCCTTCTTGCGAGGTCGCAAGTCTGTCTGAGCACCCCTCAGGCACCCAGGGTTCAGCCTGTGAATGCTGCCGGAGCCACCAGCGCTACTCTCGGAGGTGTAGGAACCATGCAGAGGGACCTGCTGCTCCAGGGTGATGCTTCCCCACCCTCCCTCTTGCCTACCCAGGTGGAGGACTGGCAGCTGGGGGGTCCTGCCCACAGGAGGGAGGTGCCTGCCACAGCCGCAGATCTACAGCCGCAGCAGAAATACAGTGCCAGGGACTCTGGCCATAAGGGTACACCAGGGCCCAAGCCCAGGACCTGTACCAAGGGGAAAGGCGAGAGAACAGTCCCTGGAGCCTGCTGGCTGACCCAGCTCGGTGTCTCAGGAGGTTTGCCACTTGCTGGGGTCAGGACAAGGGATGTTGCACGGGACCTCAAGCTGCTGCCCCTTGCTACTCATCCATGTGGGCACCACCAATGCTGCTGGGAGTGGCAGGGAACACAGCAGGAGAGAGTGACTGGGTGGCTCTGGGAGCAGGGTGAAGGGCATGGCGGCCCCGGTGGGGATGCTAGTCAGGACTTGGACTGGCTGCAGAAATGAGCTGATAGGAACTTCATGGGTTTCATCAAAAGTAAATACAAAGTCCTGCATCTGGGGTAGAATAACCCAGTGCCACTGTACAGGCTGGGACCAGCTATCTGCAAGCAGCTCCTGAGAAAAGGACTCTAAGGTACGTGGTGGACAGCAAGTTGAACATGAATCGGCAGTGTGTCCTTGCAGCAAAGAAAGCCAACCACAACCTGGGCTGCACTACTAAAAGTGTAGCAAGCAGGCCCAGAGAAGTGATCCTTCCTCTCTATCTGGCACTTGTGAGACCATGTCTGGGGTACTGTGTCTAGTTTTGGCCTGCTCAGTACAAGAAAGAGTGACGCGCTGGAGCAAGTCCAGCCAGCAGATGCCATCAGGGTGGCCAGGGAGCTGGGGCACACAGAGATGTGTTGGGTCTGGAGAAGGGAAGGCTCAGGGGAGACTGAATTGCTGTCTGCAGCTATCTGATTGGAAGATACAGAGAAAACAAAGCCAGGCTTCTCTTGGAGATGCACAGCCACAGGCCAAGAGGCAATGGACACAAGTTGAAACATGGGAAACTCCAATTAGACAGCAGGAAAACTTTTTTTTTTTTACCATGGAAGTGAACAAATGCCATACAGGTTGCCTGAAGGGGTTATGTACTCTCCATCCTCAGAGTTGTTCAGGATTTGACCAGACAAGACCTTGAGCAACCGGATCTAACTTGACCTGCTTTGAGTAGAGATTTGGAGACGATGAACACTGGAAGTCCCTTCCAACATCTATTTTTCTGTGATTCTGGAAAACTAGTACTTAGAGCTCAGTTTTCTGAAGGGCTCAGTTCCCATCTGAGTGGTGCAGTCATTTCCTAGAAGAGCTGAGTAGACTGAGTCCAGAGCCTTTCAGACATGTGCCCATAAGGTATCATGAGGAGAGATGTCAAGTTCCAGCATCTTTTGCTAACGCGATCAAGTCTTTTAATGTTGGTATTAAGCAGAACAAGGGGAGGAATATAGAAATTAAATCCCTACTGGTTGTGTGGGAGACATTCCTTCCAGAATGTTCGCTTCCTGAAAAAACAGTATTTGTTCACCCAAACAAAGGAAAAATGTCTAGTTAAGTGTAAAACAATTTAAATGCTAACCTTAATTTTATTTAATAATGTTCGGCATGGAAAGGCAAAATTTACTTGTGTCCGATTTGTGTTTTAAGTAAAGACAGCACACTTACTAGAGAATAGTGGCAATTCCAAGCAGGTTTGTCACAACAGGAGCACTAGCATGATTTATACAAGACTCTGCACTACCATCAGCAGTTGTAATACTACTGGAGTTTGAATAAGCTACTGGTGTTTGAATAGGCATTTTTATGGGAGAAAAGAAAGAAAAAGCTTCTTTTACCTATATTTTGTAATTCCAGAAGTGCTTTCTTGGATAGAGTCTTTCTTATCTAGTAGGTGTGAGGGCTTGGTTTTTTCAGCTGCTCTGTGTATATTACGTTCCAGAATCAACACATGGGGGAAAAAAACACCATTAAACTTCTTTGGTAAAAAAGTGGTATATTGGTATATACAAATGTTTGTTATTGTGACAATTTTTTGTGTATTTTTAAAGTGGTTGAGTCCTTTGTTTTTCAGTTATGAAACCATACCAGAAATAACTTTATATATGCAAGATCCTGCTGTTTGAAACCGAATTCATTTGGTAAAGCTTCTCTGAGTGGTGAATAAACATGCCGTCTATTTTGCAGACTGAGGTCAGGCAGAAGCAGTTTATTTCTGCAGCTATAGGAGAGAGTGCAAAGCGACAGACCTTCAGTCCGCTAGCAATGTGAACTCTGAATGAAAACAAACATAATAGGGCTTATATACATTTACAGAAGGTACAAACTGCTTTGTGAAGAGGGCTGATACAGCTTAGCAATATCTGCACAGAAGGAAAACTTGCTACAGTGACTGTAATGTCTATTCCTGATAACTGGGGACCTGCAGCCAGCTGGCATTGGGTTGGTTCGGCTCATCCTTCTCTCCCTTACTAGCTTTTAGGCCTTGCAAGCCTGTAGACACACGACTTCTTTTTTTATTTCACAGTAGTTACAAAAGCACATTTCAGACTAGGTCTACATGAGATGCTCTTCCTGTCATTGCTGTACCACTGAGGATGTGACACAGGTGAACACATTGCCGTGCCTGCCAAATACCAGCAAAGTGGTCTGCCAAAGAGGAGAACAGTTTTTCTCATTGAGTGACAGAGGCACCGACACCACAAAAAGCTGTACCTCTGCAAAACTTTATCCCCTCCACTTGCTCAGCAGACAACAGGTCATGTTAAATAAGACTGGCTTCAGACAAGGCGCAGCAAGTTAACGTGAGCAACCGCCAAGGAAGGCAGCAGCCAATTTGGCTGCATCTGCCTGAAGTTACATGCAACAGAGAGCAGGGTGGGAAAGTATTTCCCGGAATACAGACACCTTCAGGGAAGCATGTCTCTCTCTCGGCATTTCAACTTGTGCTGCTCCCAAAGCCGCAGGAGCCACAACCCCACGAGAGGGCTCTGCCAGCACAGGCACCAGCAGCACTCACCCTCCCAGTAAGCAGCTCCTACTGGTGTCCGTTCCCCTCTAGCCTGTAGACAAGGGTTTTTCGTAAGGAGCACTGCGGTTGTGGGAAGTTTCCTTAAAATAAACCTAAATATGCCTGATTTGGTGTCACATGAAAGCACATGTCATGTGCCAGGGTCTCTAAAGCAGTTTAAATTTCAGGGTGTTAAACTGGTATAGTTGAAGGTACAAACAGGATAACCAGAATAGTACTTCCCTCTGGGCTGCTTCCAGTGGAAAGAGCAAATACAGGGGGCACAATTGATAGCTGCTGTGTGATCTAACCATGCCTGCAACATGTATAAATAAATGGCAATAAGGAAATTACTTGAATGCCTTCTTCCTACTAGATCTCCCCCAGCCGAAGACACTTGTGCCAGCAACAGTTTAAGAAAGCCTGGTATAGACAAGATTTTTCAGATTAATTAAGTAGAGAAAACGCAACTGTACAACAGAAAAAAAGCTTCCTTCCCCACAGAACTGAACACAGTGAAGGGGAAGAGATACTTAAATAGCTGAGTTTGACCTCTTTCTATCTTTTAATACAACCTCTATTAAAATTCTGAAGTGAAAATAACTGTGCAATGGTAATCACCAAAGTATAAGGAGAATGTACATCCCAGTTCAAGAAAAGATATGTCCCTACAATGCATAAGAAAAATCGAGCGATGAAGGTCATTTAAATGCCATTGTAGGTGTCCCGTGGAAAAGCTGCCTGGGCTCACTGGTAATAGCACCTGTCAAACGCACAGTGCTTGACTGCTCGCTGCTGTAAGTAGATTACTAGCACTAAAGGAAACACAGGTGTAAGCAGGCAGAGCAGTGGTGGCATAGGAGAACGACACACAGAAACAGCAGTGACGCCTTCAGCAGGCTGCTGCTCGCTAGCTGGCGGCGGGGACGCGCTCCTTCCTCGTGGCGCTGGGCTCACACGACCACCATGATGTCTTCCAGCGGCTTTCGGGTCAGCGCAGGCACAGTAGCGCCTTTCTTGGGGTAGCCAACAGGGAGCAGCAAGAGTAGCTTCTCTTTAGCTGGGCGCTGGAGCAGCACCCGGAGTTGGGGGCCGCAGTTGAGGGGTGTGGAGGTCACGGTGTACAGACCTGCGTTCTGCAGCAAGACAGACAGCAGCAGAGTGAGACAGAGGTCTGTGCTCTGTATTTGTGTCCGTTATTCCCACCAGACCCGTACACATCCTCCTGTTGACTAGTCCAGAAATGCTGCTTCGACAGACTCTGCTGCAGGCTTTAGAACATCTGATTTACTAATAGCCTCCACAGTACCATAAAAGATGCCTGCTTTGCTTACAGAGTAGTACAGCATTTCTCCACCGCAGCGGCAGCACACTCTGCCTGACATGTCTGTATGCTGTGCAGCAGGAGCCTGCCTGCAGTGCTCGGTGTAATGGGGGACCTACGGCCACAGTAAAGCTGAGAGGCAGTTGTGGCCATATCACTGGAATATGATCCCATGGGGTTCGTCTGGCTCACACAGAGAAATATGTGGGTCCTTGCCTCCACACAGCTGGCAGGAAGATGCCTTGCAGCTTTGTGAACATTTGTTCCTGCTCAGGAGCTGTACCTGACAGGGACAGGGGGCAGAGGCTCTGCCTCGGAAGTTGTCACAGGAGCCTGTTGCCCATCTCTTGCAGTGGCCAGTGTTCTGGCTCACATCAGAACAGCAAAAGAAGTCTATGCATCATTCCTCCTCTCACACGAAATCTCATAAGAAAGCTAAACAATCTGACAAATTGTAAACAGCTGATGTTGTCCAAAATGTGACCACACAGCTAAGGTGCTTCCTGAGACTTGCATAATGTGGATTTCAGTCTCTCTCTATATATACAATGCAAGCATTCAGGGAGGGTTTGAGATGTAAAAGTCAGCCAGGGAGAGGTACTCAGGCAATAAGCCTCTCCTGTTAAGTAATCTCTATGATCTTCTGAAGAGGAGAAGAGCTAACAGTGGTGGTCCATGGCACTGTGTCCTTTAATGCTGTCAATTAATTTCTAGGAGCTGGGAAAGAGACAGCACTAAGGAGCAGAACAGTTGGTAGGGGGCCTCAGAAATCCCACCTGATGGTGGGCTGGCTCGGGGGAAAGTGTAGCCTTGTTACTCCTGCTGCTTCCGACTGAGAACCTAGCGAGACAGTGCTGGTTCTGCCTCATCGCTGCACATCCCTTTCGCTCTCAGCTCCACGGAAATAAAAATAGAGAGCCCAGTGCAGCTGCAGAGCAGCAACATGCCAGCAATGTGCTGCTGCCCTGCTCACTTCTCAGATTTTGCACTCTGAAGACCCTCCTGAGGAGCAGCAATGAGGGCAGGGAGGTGTCACTCAAAACAGAATGGAGGAGAAATGACAGTTCCTGGTAGGAAATTGGCCTAATGTAAGAGGTGGCACCTTGCTGTCATCCTGCTGACAGGCCAAGTTAGCAATCAGAATAGCTTCGCTACTTACACACTTGTGTGAGTACATCAGATACAACAAGCAGAACTGAGCACTGAGAAACCACTGAGAAAATCCAACTGTCTGGTGTCAAACACACTGAGCTTTAGACATGAGTTCACTTTCAGAAATGCCTCGGAAAGACTGATTGAAATAGTACAGCCTGTTCTGTGAAATATGTCCCCAATTTTTCTTCCAGCATTGATCACTAAAATGATCTGGGGTCAAGCCATTTTTTAGGGATTACTGAAAAGCAGGGGCCAGTGTGGCACTGTACAGCCATGCCTGGGTAATCTGCAGACCCGGTCAGCACTGTTAGCATCAGGCAGAAACCACAGGGGCTGAAGCCTGTGCTGGGAGAAGAGTGACAACTCTGGAGGTGAGCTGCATTACACTTTTCTTCTTGTTAACCAGTACTGAGGATAGGAATCGCCTTCTCAGTTGTGGGCCTGTGCAGAATAACTTTAAAACTCAAAAGTAAGTTATATTGCCAGGAACTGGAGTAATCCAGAGGACTGATAATGTTAAAATCTGAATTGGGTTCCACTCTCATTTGGGCAGAATGGTGTTGGTATGTAAACCAAACCAATATATTGACTTCCAATACGTCGGTTCTGTCAATGTACCTGCAGTGCAGCAAGCAGGATACCACATGCAATAGAAACACTGATTTCATTGTAGTAGTGGGTCTTCTTTTTGCCATTTGGAAGCCACCCATATACTTGCTTGAAAATGAGGATTAGATAGGGAGCAGTGTCCAAGTACTCTTTGATCCAGTTTGTTCTGCAAAAGAATAATGTTTAAGACATTAATTTTGCAACCTTTTCACTTTCCCATAAGTCACATTTACTGGCTGCAAAGGCACACTAAAGGTACGTGACAATTACAGCAGTACACTAAAGCTTAGAACATTTACTGCAAAGAATTAAGTATTATCAGCTTAAATAGAACCATTTCTGAAAAAAACAAACCTTGGGGAGAGTTATCAGTTTTAACATATTTAGCTGAGGAGTTGATGCACCCACTCTAAAAGAGTGGAATTTCATAAAAATAGGAGGTAGTACTTGACCTCTTATCAATGAACTGGTCTCATGAGCATTTGCCCTTGAGGTTATTTAATTCCTGTAATTTTGCAGGCCTGCAGCTCCACTTGTTATCCGCAGTGCCAACTCTTTTGTGATTGCAGGGAAAACTGCTGGAAGAAAAGTTGAAAACTTTCTGGTCTAAGGGGTAAACCCAACTATATTCCCAGAGCCATAAATGTTCTTATGTTTCTGGGTATTGCAGCCCTGTTAGAATTCATTTGGTTCCATTTTTTTTTAAATTACAATACATACAATTATGATGTAGGATTTAGATAAGAAAATGTGTGCTTTCTACTGTTCTCACTCAAAACATAAAAATTGCTATATTTTAGTTGTTTACACAGCAGATAAATTTACATAGCACATAAGCACCTGAAAAACAATGACATTATGAAACAAGTAGGGCAAATCAGCCCTGTAAAGCTTTGTGCATATGTTTCATTTGACCCGGCAAGTCTCAGTATATGCCTTCCCATTGTGCGAAGTTAAGCAAGTCAGTCAGACTTTGGAGGCCAGTTGGAACAATTAAATATTGCATAATTTACCACTTGCATAGAGTCAAGCCTTGGGGCTACCTCAGTCAGCAGCAAAACTCCCAATGGCTTTGGGAGCTTCATTGTTTGGCAAACAACAGGAAAAAATTGGGACAAGAGTTATGGCAAGAGAGGTTACATAGAAAAATAATAACGATGGAGCCAAATGTTCATAAAAGCTTCAAGATGAAGAGTATATAATCCCTTTTACTAGAGGCAATTTTATGAGCCAGCCACCAAGGCACAATTCTTCACGTATTTCTTGATTTTTCTTTCCAAACATGAATCTTAGAAATACATGAAAAGTGAGAGGGAGGAAGAAAAGGACAAGGTTAGTAGTAGAATTCAAGACAAGCTTCTTTTATCACTTCAGTTTGCTAAACTGTGGTGCTTCCTGTAAGATTCCCATCATCTTGAGAATCAAGACAAAGTCGTACAATAGGAAAGGGTACGCTGAACATCTGAGCCACTTATTTCACACTTCTTCTGGCAAGATGGAACACATAGGCATAGCGAGTTTTTCCTTTGTGTGTATCAGCCAGGCGCTGCATCTCACCTGGCCCTCAGAGCAGGGTATCCAGAATTAACATATATAGATAATAATTTTTTTTTTTCGGCTCCTGCAGGGTGGGAAAGCCACTTTCCTCAGACAGGAGTTTCTTCTTCCTGGCTGTAAATTGGAAACAGGACTACGATACAGCAACCCTGGCAGCTCTCTGCTGGGGGAGTGTCTGACCCCACCTTCCTTCTTTTTCTCTGATCAGGCAGTGGGAAATATTTACAACCCCCCTCTTAAGAAGCACCAGAAAACTGGGGAGAGATTAAGGAGCACAGACTTAAAAAAACATTTTTAAAAAAAGGTTTTTAAAATTGATCTGAATATTTTCAGCTTGTTTTTTTTTTTCCTCCCTGAAAAATAAGGGGAAAAAATGCAAACTAACAAGAAGCATGACTAAAACTTCCCAATATCGTCTTTCCTGGACCAAAGAACAGCTCCCTTCAAACCCCTTAGCCAGTGGACTTTTTCATACCTCAGTCTTTTCAGATCATTAACCCATCTGTCTCCCATCCTCCTTTTGTAGTTGATCTCTTCTTCTTCTTCGACTATCTCACGAATCTTGTGTTTTAAGTATGGATCTTGCACTACCACAAAGGTCCAGGGCTCAGTGTGCGCTCCACTGGGTGAAGTACCTTAGTACGAAAACAGGGAAAGATGAAAAGCTGGTTGGTGCAATGCTGAAAGTGGGCACGCAGTGAGAAGTATCAGCTCTTCCTTGTGGGCTTTTGGGCTGACCAACAGAGCAATGGGAAAGCAAGTTGATGAGATGGAAAGAAAAGGACAGAAATAGGTCTTGGCAGACAATCCTGTTCTTTTCTTTCTCAAAGAATTGAAGCCCTGTTCGATGACAGAGGTTAGTCCTTTCATACAGCCATCTTACAGGAAATCAAAGTTAGGGATTTGTAAAAATTCCGTTGTGGTTCTTGAGTTAGTGTGACAGTGCAAAAAACGCACACAGTAATGTTAATGCAAAGCATTATATCCAAGTCAACACACCTTTGGCATATACAACCAACCCTGAGACGTGGTTTTAGCTGACGGGCAAAGCTAATGGCTTTCAGGGAAACAAGGCTTAAGCGACCACCTGCAGGAATCTGTCAGTCGCTGGCTGACAAAGATGAGGAGCTGCACAATGCAAACATCTGCCATGTCGCATACAGGTTTGAGTTTGTTGTCCCAAAGACAGCTGGTGTCTGTAGGTGTGCGCATATTAAGCCTGCACATGCTTATTCAGCCTTGATTATTACACACCAGCACCCCTGGAGAATATTTTAACTGACTAGCAGATGAAAGCCAGAAGTTGAAGAATATAGCTATCTGTACAAGCTCACAGAGAAATAGGTTAAGGAGACTGTTCAGGTCTCTCTAGCCCCTCCTACATGTTTTAAAAATATTTGAGGGTCTTGAACACACACTGTGTTTGCTTATCTAAGCACTGATTTCAGTTCAAGAAACACTGAATAAGCTGCTTGAACTATCTTGTATATTAAAATGTGTTTATACTGTGAAACTTGCTTCTCAGGTTTGGGTAAGACCTGATGACATTTATGGTTTGCTTTGTTTCCTTTTCCTTCACACAGCCCAAAGCTTTCAGGGTTACTAAGTACTTCATCTGCACTCCAGGCTGGTTCGCTTTGCTGCATTTGCCAAAACATGCTCAGTGTTTTAATGACCCCTAGCTAATCAGAGGAAGATGGAGACTCATTACAGTGCACTAACAAAGCTGCTTACAGTTTTTAAAGGGAAAACAATGCACATCAATTCCTCAGAATCTCTATATTAATAATCCTGCTAAAGGCTAATGAACTTTTCTCTAAGGCACCTTGTGAGTATTTTCTATATTAATTGCTTCATAAAAGAGAAATAATGAGGGTCAAAACCTCTCCTGGCTGAAATCAGTGTTACTAAAGCAGAGATGAGATTAAACCAGGAGATCACAGTAATGATTTGAAACACATAAGTTCTCAAAAAAAAAGGGGGGAGGGGGAATCCTTTTCTGACACTCTGTCAAATAAACTCTATCAGGGTCCTCAGCATAATTCTCCAGTCAAATACAATAGGAACCTGGCGCTGACGCTGGAAGGACTGGAAAAGTTTTTTTTACTCTAGAGTGAAACTTTTTTCTCCCATAATAAACCCCAACCATTTATGTCAACTGAAAGATCTCACATGGCAGGGACAATTTCATCAGTTTGTTTTGGGGGAAAAAAAAAAAAAACAAACAAAACCCACACATGGCAAATATATTCACAATGAATGAAATTTTAAAGCATGTGAAGTACACATGGTTTGATATTTTAGAGAGAAAACACTTCATTATTTCTATATGAAAGCTGCTTCACTAAACTGTACATCAATATTCTTTTAAATAACATATTTTAAAGCTTAAAAATGAAATGTTTTGTTTTATGCTGTTGAAATGCTCTCTTTCCCTTTTGGGTGCACTGCAAATACAAAGGAATTGGGAATGCTCCAAACCAGTCCCTGGCCTACAGTTGTACAAGCTGAATAATTTCCAATCAATCAATGAGTGCTCTTTTTTTTATGGCTATGGCTGAATCTAGGAAAACCAGAAGGCAAATGCCAACTCCTTTGGGTTTTCTACATCACCTTTACATGGCTGAACAGCAACGTTGATCCTTCTTTTTTTTTCAGACCTTGAACCAGTCAGTACCATACCTGCTGTTCTGATGACATTATCGATAACCTCCCTGGGGACTGGCTCATCACTGAGAAACCTGACAGACCGCCTCTTATTAAGAAGCTCATAGAACATCTGTGACCTTTTAATCATTTCAGCCTCAGAGTAGCGCTCTGCGAGGAAGGGGACATGGGCAACATTTTCATCAACTCCTTGCCACTCTTCATCAACCTCTGCAAGAAAATAAAAGTGGTTAGGGATTTTTTTACAGGAGAATGCTGTTTCTGTCTTTGGCATTCACCACTGCAACGCACTTTGGCCTGCATACCTTGCACTTCTACACGGCTGGAAAGGCAAAGTCTGAGGTTCCAGTTGACACAACTCATTGATCCCTAGCTCCAGCTACTAAATAAACACCTTGTTTAAATACCAAGAGACCAGAGGGTCCTGGCTGGCTGTAGTGAGTGTGATCCATGAAGAAGTTAAGGCCTTCTCCACTCGAGTTTGCCTCTAAAAGTCGTTTACAAGCTGAACCAGCAGTGAAAAGGCAGCCAACATTTCAGCCCACTTTTCTCAGTAAGTAAACGTGAACAAATGTGCTCCTTCCTGAGCAGTCTAATAAGAAAAAGAAAATCAATTAAGTTACTGAAGTTAAGGAGAGGGCTAAGCTCCCAAGGTGTGTAAAATCTCCTCAGAAGAGCTGACTGTCAGCTTCTTCTGTATTCATGTTTCATAGCAGAAGCATTACATCTCGGCTCTGCGCAAATGTGACTTTGTGGTTAAGTTCTTTGGTTTCATGATACTTTCAGCATAAGAGGAAATGGATGACAGGCATCTATACTTAGGATAACAATATATTAAATGTAGGATATTGTGTTTCTTGCCTTTAATTTAAGAACTCAAAACGGTTCCTCGTTTCACTGAAATCTGCCTCTTTGGGATTTTTTTATACCACAAAATACATCCTCTGTTGTCTCTCAGATCTCCTCTTTCTACCATGCATTCCTAGAATCAGCAAGAATAGCATTTTTTGCAGCTATGATGTGGAAGTTAAAGCCATTTAAATTTTGCATTTGACTAGTCAATAGTATTGAGCAATCTGCTACAGAGGGCTGAGTCCGGAAAAAATATTACAGTTCTTTTTCAGTCACCATTAAGCTTGTATTCTGGAAATATAGCAATCACCATGGCAAATTCAAACTGCAATTCTTTCTGTGTTTTAGTAGTATGCAGTTGCCTTAGAGACCAGGCTGATTCTTGGTTCATTTTATAAACAGCAGTGAAATATTCACAGGTGTGGCCCAGCATGTGCAAGAGGCTGCAATATATCCAGTTTCATGTGTTGCATCTAAACAGAATGATTCTGGTCCCCAAACAACATACATTTCAGTTTGCTTACAAAGAAGTCATCCAGAAAGCTTGTTTTGTTTAGCATTTCATGCCTGTGTTCAGCACTCTCAGTCACGGTCTGCAAGGACCTGGCTCCAGGGCAATAGGAAGCAGTAATCCATTGTAAAAATTATTTTTGTGAGCATCTTGCACACTCAAACTCAAAAAGGAAGAGGATGCCTCTTCCTAGTGTTCCCTTTCCCGTTTACACTTGGTACAGTTGGTTATTTACTATTCAACAGCAACCTGCTGACTAGGACTTTCCCCTGGCTACGATTCTGGTGATCTTCTCATTCAGAAACATTCGCACCCCCTTTTATGCTCCTCCTCCTCCACACTCACTGAAGGGAACACCATGGGGTGACAAAGGCTATGCTTACACTAGCAAGTAGTGTGGTGCAATAGGAGTGGATCTGTAGAGAGGAAAAGCTTCTGCTGGAGCCCCAGTGTTCAACATCCTCATGTTTTAGAGTGGTAGGGTAGCTGGGGAAACAGTTAAAGCTCTGCATCCTTCCCACCTCTTCTATGCTATGCACAGTACCACAGGATGCCATCTTCAAGGACCACTATGTTAAACTGGTAAAAGTCAATATGTAACTGATGCTTGAAGATGCACAGGTAATGAAGTCATGGAAATTTTTTCAGGATGCCTATCTCTGCCTCTTGCATCTCTGCCTGGTGGCTTGGACGAAGGTGTAACCCTCAGCCAGGAGTAGGGCCCATGTAATCAGAGGCACAGTGACCTTAGTTCAGTTCTACTGAGACAATTGCTGTGAAGATGTGAAAAAGAACGTAAGCTAAATCCATACTAGATAAGAAAGAAAAAAAAAAGGTAAACGTAAAAAACCTTCCACAGATGGAAGTTGAGACAGTGATGACTGGCAGCCAAAGGATTTGAAAGATAAAGGGATGGCACAAAAAATTTGTAAAACTTTCAGGGAAAAAACAGGCAATTGGGAGATGGCAACTCAGCAACACCTTCCAACTTGAATGAGGGCTGTCTGGCCAGTAGAGAAATTCAGAAGGTGTCTCATTAGGACATGTTTATCTCTGCTCAGCCTAGTAGTTCAGTAAACATACCTCTCTAGGTGTATTAGCCAATACATAATCGGTTTGTAGTCTTAAATTGTATATATCCTTTATGCGGAGTTCCTTCACGTGCTATAAAAGTGACGCAGAGCAGGAGAGTTAGAGAGAGATAATGCTGTTCTCAAACCCATTGATATAGACAGGACAGAAAATCACGCATATAGGCAAATAACCTTTCCTGCAAGCTCATCTTGAGGGACTTCCAGACCTGGAAGCTGGATAGCCTCCTGCAACTGCCTTGATAGGTACGATAAAGCAAATTCTCCCCCTCCAAATCCACATTGTGTATAGCAGTACTGCTACTGTAACAAAGACATGCATTGCTGAACTGAGATTTACCAGTTACACAGAATGACACACAACTTGATTTTATCCCTAGGCACTCACATAAGAGGTGTCACTAAATGGGAGAAATATTTTCCTTATGATAACAAAAAGCTTCCTGAAATCTGCTGAGGTTGTGCATTGTCTATCAGAACGCAGAATTTGACCAGAAAATTATGCTGAAAGCAGGTATTGGATTAGTGTCTTGATGAAAATTTCAGGTCAGACTATAATGTTTGTGCTTACACCAATGTGCTGTAGTGATCATCCCTATCCTTTTCCCAAGCTTACAATGTTGAGTGTCCGGGGAAATAGAAATAAGACTATTTCTAGCCTAGAAACAGTCAAATAAAACTAACTCCAGGACCCAGGAGTTCAGATGTGCTTTCATTATTTACTTACTTACGAGGAGGTTCAGAAAGTAGGAAATAGCATACATTCAATCACAGAATCACAGAATGGTAGGGGTTGGAAGGGACTTATGGAGATCATCTAGACCACCCCCCCTGCCGAAACAGGGTCTCCTACAACAAGCTGCACAGGACCTCGTCCAGGTGGGGTTTGAATATCTCCAGAGAAGGAGAATCCACAATCCCTCCGGGCATCCTGTTCCAGTACTCCGTCACCCTCAGAGGGAAGAAGTTCTTCCTCATGTTCAGCTGGAACTTCCTCTGCTTCGGTTTGTGCCCTTTGCTGCCCCAGCCCAGAGTGCCTGAGAGCAGAAGTCCCACTGGTAAGTGCTAAAACCGGGGTGCCCCATGCTGCAGCGACGGCACCCTCCAGGCTCAAACCCTTCTGCTCCAGATCACCCCCTTTGCCCAATCCTCTGAGCTGACTCAGTTTCCCTCTGCAAGGACAGAGGAGATGGACGGCTGGGTACAGGGTATTGTCAAGGGAAGAGCAGCGTTGTTAGGGTCAGGATGAAGCACCGCAGCATCTGGATGCAGCTACGACACGCAGACCGGGGCGCGCTCGCAGCAGTCCCTGCGCCAGCTCTGCCAGCAGATACAGCAAGAACCGCCTTTGGTGCGGAATTTCTAGACTTTCCCCTCCACAGCTGTTCCCTAGAAGCAAGGAAAACAGGGGAAAGGGGACAAAAAGCAAGTCAAACTATTTTGGACATCAGCCACCTTCACACCGAGTTCAGGCCTGTAACCCAGAACCATCTGCTTTGCAGCCCGGCGGTGCACATGCATCCAACTTTTTTCTAGCCTGTTCCTACCCAAATTCCTGACTGGTGTTTCAAGAAAACAAAAAGTGTTTTCTTCCCAGAAAACCAAATTTTGGCAACCTGGCTGTTTCTGCGGAAAGCACCCACAAATCCTCCCAACAGGCTGTCTAAGAAACCGCATAGATTAGATTGATAACTTATGGCGAGAAGGTGAATAGAAATGCAAAAAGTAGACACAAAAGCTCTTCTCCCACCCTGGGAAGAGACAGATTTTTAGCCTCCAGAGTCACAACAGGGAGTTTGAAAACCCAAAGTGACATGAAGCCCAAGCTGCACAACCCAGCACGTGGTACAAATTGGTGCACGTGATGGATTTGTTATGACTTTCACTGCATTTCACATTTGCAGGTTGGAAAGAAAACCAGTCCACTGGTACCAGTTCGGAAATCTTTAAAGGAACCAAGTGCAGAAGATGAGGCAGGTTGAAGGCTCGTCCCTTCCCACATTGATGCTCTCCAGCCTGCTGCATCCTCTCCCGTCCTGTCCCCAGGGGCAGATTGGTCCCCCGTCCCCACCCCAGCATGGTCCTGTTCAGCTTTGCTCCAGTCAGGACCCCACCAAAGGGGGCTTCTTTCAGAGCCCAGACCATCCATCCTCTGCCTTAAATCAAACACACTTCTGAGGAGGACTTCCCTGCTCTTCCCGCCCTGCACAGCCAATTCTCAATTCTAAAATCCCCTGCTTCTCTGCCTCCTCCTCTCCTCCCATCCCAATAAATAAATTTAGGCCAAGCGAGCTAAATCTGGTATCTTGAAAAAGAGCTGTAGGCACCCAGGAAAGGACGGGGGTGGCATCTCCACTGCAGGCAGCTTGGCCTTCCAGCCCACCCGCCCTGCCAAGGCCATACTCAGTTGTTCTCAGTCTCCGAGGCAGCATGCTGCTGTCAGAGAGCAGGAAAAATGTACAGCGGTGGTCAGAGCAGCCAAGGGCTGGGTTAAATCCACATGCCTGCAGCCCCATACTCGCACCTGACAGCGAGCAAGAGCTCTGCAATGCTCTGGGAAGCAAAAACCCAGAGCATCACCAGCATCACCAGCTCAGCTCCCGAGGTGACCACGCTGGACCCGTTCCGACCTCACCCTGCCCTCCTCACCGCAAGGCTGTTCACAGAATCATCAAATCCCAGAAACGCTCCTTAAAAGCAAGAGCCTGACAAGCTCAGGGAATGACTGTTAAAGTAATAAAGTGTTTTAATCACGTCACGGAGCCTGCCACCAGCATCAAGGTCAACCGGCTTCACAATTACCCTCTTGGCTGTGACTCTGCTTTCTGGTGGCAGCAGCTCCAGACGGGGGAAGGAGGAAGATGGAGGAGGAGGAAGAAACAGAGAGAGCAGAGGCAATAGCAAATTCCTCTTTGGAGGTGGGAG
>Ga0181612_130107_pt1 | contig 17159 bp, 9 predicted proteins | sample HoacroProtozoa21_FD_119630 | JGI IMG/M metagenome (GOLD analysis project Ga0181612, IMG submission 119630) | Hoatzin crop microbial communities from Cojedes, Venezuel. Combined Assembly of Gp0051906, Gp0051904, Gp0051908
CAATGACAGTGGTGAAATGGTGGAACAGGTTGCCCAGAGAGGGGGTAGATGCTCCATCCCTAGAAGCATTCAAGGGCAGGGTTGACGGCGCTCTAAGCACCCTGGTCGAGTTGAAGATGTCCCTGCTCACTGCAGGGGGTTGCGCTAGATGACCTCTAAATGTCCCTTCCAATCCAAAGTATTCTATGATTCTATGATACTGACTTTATTTGTAGCATTCTAACTCACAAAGAAGAAATATTGGCCAGGAACTACAAAAGACATGGTTTGTGTAAAAATCATAGGACCCAAAGGAAACAAATAACACACCAAACTACTTATAACAGCTGGTAAATTTGTGCTATTACACAGCAAAATTCTCACTGGCAAAGTACCGAATATCCCTGTTCAAACAGAAGAGTTAAAGCATGTATTTACAGGCAAGCATATGAGTAGTTTGTTTCTTTTTAATTCAAATGCCAGGAAAATAGAACAATTAAATGCTTAAAATCTAGTGCATGCAAAATCAGGGCACTTCTGAAAAGAAAACATATCCATGACAAAATTAAAAAAAACCTTTTACTATTTGAGCTGCTTATCTGTAAAACCAACAATTTCATAACAACAGGATTTCTGACCCTACTAAATTAATAACAAGCCCAAATCCCAGTGTAAATGAAAAGAACAAATAAAACTGATCTGATGCATGCAAAGAACTAGAAAGTCCTGCTGAGATACAGCCTTGCCTTTTGTTATAAATGGGAACTGTAAGGAATCCATCTCAAAACATTTCTGGGATTATACTACAACCCATTAGTCAGTTCTATGTAGTGGTACCACAACACAAAATCACAGCAGTCTTTTCTCCTTACAACAAAATATATAGCATTTTTGTAGCTCCCAGAAGAAAAACATAAAAGCCCTCCTAAATCACCTCCTCCCCTTTTTCCTTCCTGAAAACCAAAGAAACAAACTCCCAAAAACCTCACTCATCACCAGGAAGCGAATTCCCTTCCAAGCTCTCCTGAATCTCTGAGGGAAACCCCCATTCTGAGATGCAGTAAACTTTTCTCTGAAAAACATGAGTCATAAAGACAGATTTCAGTACTTGGTAACCGGCGGCTGCTCAGCGCAAAGGAGAGACCCCCCCACAACAAGTGCACACGAGATACACCTTTGGTGCAACAGCAACAGCATGTGACAGTGCATTCACTTTTCTATACAAAATAATTAGATATGGATGGCACAGCATGTAAGTGATGCCAAAAGGAATTTGCTAAGTGTGAACATTTCTATTTCAAGATTTGATTCAAGAATTAACACAAGCATGCATTTAGGACCCACCAACAAAGAGCATCTGAGAAAGCATCAGGGGCAAGCTTACTGAACAAGGATGCAGGTATGTCTCTAGGACACTTCTTGCATTACCTTGTCCTAGACTCTTTTTATAACACCGTCACCACCACCCTATCCATGTCCTTTTCCAGCATACAGCAAACAATGATTAAATTTGCCACAAGTAGTTTCATCTCTCTGTCTCCACGATAAGTGGAGTTCATCATTTTTAGAGGGATGACTTTGGATCAGCAGCAGTACAGAAGCAAATAATAATTAGACTCATTCTGAGCATTTCTTCTATAATCATGACAAGGAACAAGAAAAAGTTATTCAACAGTTCCGTCCACTGCCTGTGAGCAGGGGAAAAGGGAAAGAAATAAGTGTCCAATTCCTGTTGACTTTTAATGGAGGTTTAGTGCCTATTTCTACACATGCCTTTGAAAAATGTTTCCTCCAGGTAATTTACCAAACAATACTACATTAATTTTGAAAATGGAAATAAATTGCTATGATAATTTCTCAAACATTTAATAATATATTTGACCAATGATAATATAGCCATCTCTACAGACATTGAACAATATAAAAATGGTCACTCAACATCATTATTTTCAGGTCTGAATTAAAAAAATATTTGTATGCTTGTTCTTAAAAAGCTGGTTCCTTTCCAGCGCACAGTTCAGATTAAATGCCAGGGAAAATTAAAGACCTCAAAGACCTCATGAACACATGAACAGTTGCGCCGCCAGGCATAATTGTTTTCTGATGCATAGCTGACTGCCATTTAGCACATGCCCTGGTGGAAAAGGTCACTAAAAACAAAAATTCCTCACATCTTCCATTCAAGCAAGTAGCCTGTATGCTAGTCATAACAGCACAGCAATATGGCACAGTATTAAAGTGTTATTTTCTGAAGCAAGTTGCCTTCACTTTCACCATGCATAATCATTCTTAAAACGTGAAGATATTAATCAACCGGATCATATGTGACAAGAAAACCAATACCAGAATGAACAGTTGTAAGTTATTCCTGACCATTAATCAACCACTTCCTTACCTGATTTCAATAATAGCTGATCTAGTAAAAATGTCAATTTACAAATCATCACCCCATCTCTTAACTTCGTCTCATTTTAAAGCACAGAAGAATAGGTACGAATCTGGTCACTGAATAACCTTGAAAACTGGTGAGTTTAAATTGAGTGCGATTTAGTAAAACAAAGTGCCACATAAATTTCTCACAAGTTTGGGAACAGGTTGCCTACAAAGGAAAAGGTGGGCATTGCGTTCAGCCTATTGTCACTCAACTGCCTTGGACAAGTCAAGACTCAGCAATTAGCTACATACAGTTATAGTGTTCAGACACTCATATCACAAAGGCTTTTAATGTAGAGACTTATATAAAATGTAAGGTTCATAGGAAAAAAAAAACTTTTACTGAGGAAAGGAAGGAAGGTTTTGACCTCAGTGAAGCAAAATTATTTACTTACCAGTTAAATGGAAGAGATGACTCTCCTAGTAAAATAAAGCAACATTCACACATTTACAGATCGGAAATGACCTGTAATCCAGGACAGAGAAAGTCACACCATCTCATCTCTGTAAGGAGAGAATTTGAAGGACTCTGGAATGAAAAATTTATCTCACTTGTGTCCATGTCTACCTGTAAGTCTGTCAAGTACTTTGTTTCATCTCATTTAAGTTCTGGGCACTGTTTATTTGCAAAACTCATGATGCTGGAGCCATCGTTTAACAGAAGTGGGTTACTATATCTTTGCTGTTGCAGTGAAAGGATGCTCAAGCCGCATGCACATAACCCTGTCCTGAAAGCATTTTCCTGATCTTCTGGTATCCCTCCTGCTGGTGCCAAGGCAATACAGCTTAGGAAGACATCTAATGTAAACGTAGAGATAATAAAGCATCTGACACACTTAGAAGTAGAGGAGACAATGTATGACACAAGGCAGAAAAAGGGACAAGGTGACTGGGACTGAAAACTGATGGAAAAGGGAAACTGGAAGGGAGTGTTGTGGTTGGCAGAGGATAGTAACTATGTGGACAAAGTGACGAGGACTGGGAACTGGCAGGACAGAGAGAAGGTGGCAGGCCAGATGAAAAGGCAGTACTAAAAGAAACCACTGAAACCGTCTTGCTAAAAAGCCTGGGTTAAGAAGCTGAATCAAGATAGGAAAGAAGAGTGAGACAGAAGAAGAAAGCATGAACAACTAGAAAAATAAGGGTAAAAGATGTACAAAATGAAGAGCTGAGACAGAAAAGATAACTAAGAAGGCTAGGACAGGAGACAGAATTTTGTACTTGAGAAGTATAACTACCTCCTTTGTACTAGTGTTTGCCCACCAGAGCATACTGTTTGCTACAACTCAGGGTTTAGCCCATATAACTGTCACTTATCACTCCTTCTGTCAACAGATTGACAGTGTGCTTATATTTTTAACACATCTCTTAAATAATCCCAGATTGCAGTACAGTCTCAGGGTCAAAGGCATATATTTTCTCTCACGGTACACAAGATCTGCAATAAGCTTTTGAGACTCTTCTAAAAAGTGAACATAAGAAATCTACTTATAAAACCTGTGTAAGAAAGCTTTGAGCTGCTACAATTCCCCTTTTATTTTTCTTCCCCTTCCCTTTATTTTCTGTGACCTTTCCCGAAGTCTTCCTAAATTCATTCTCACTCTACACTTCTGACACCACATGATGTTCTTCTGTTTCCTTAATGACCAGACAGAGATGAGAAGAATAGCAATGTGCTTAATGTTCAGCAGGAATTTATAATTACACCATCAAGTCAGTCATGACCTTACAAATTTCCATCAGTAGCTCTCCAGAGCTAGCTCCAAAGCATAACAGCAAAAGGATTCATATTCAAATACACTGTCTATTAAATCATCTCCTTCAAATATTATTGCTACACTTAGCTGGCTATTACAGTTTACTGTTATTTAAGTAGTAAGTGAAAGACTATGAAGTTCAATAGTGACTCAAAAAGGCAGAAGACAAAGTAGTAAAAATACCATTTTGCATGGATACAACTTAGTAACATGACAGCCTTCAAACACTATATCATATTTGTGTTATTTGCGTGTGTCATTTCTATACAACAGAGACTCTCAGCTACTTCACTCCAGTCAAAGCAGAACAGAGGCAAAGAGGACAAAGGCCTTCTCCCTCCTTTAAGCCCAAGCAGAGGGCTCTGGGACAAAGCAGAGCAGCCCTGGGTCCAGCAGAATCAGGAGACAGCCAAAGAACAGCTCATTTCAGCTGCAGTCACAGCACGGGGGTCCTCGGCATCCCTCTTCCCATTTCGCCTGGACAGTTCCTCTAAATCAAGGACTCAGAAGTCATTTCCTAAACAGCAGCAGTGCATTCATGAGCCCCATTCCCCTTCCCTTTACAAATTCTGCAAGTATACTACTCTAAACATCAGCCACCGTCTGTATGATGCCTGACAGTTTTACTAGATTTGTGAATTAAATCTAGCTACAAAACAGGAAAGTTGTGATTTAGGGATAGATAAATGTATCCTCAATCGCCTATCGTTGTAATGAAAATTGAGCTAGCTACTCTGCTTTAAAAAAAAAAAAAAAGAAAAGAGGCTACAGCTACACCAGGACTCAGTTCAGTCTTCTCCCTCGAATCATTTCGCTTTGCCAAAAGCATAGCAGGCTGATCAGCAGTCCACCACTGTTACATTGCCTAGTTGGTTTGTTTCCAACATCCCTCCTCCAGAGGAAGATGCCGGCTTAGTTCAAGCAATTTAACTGTCATGTTCTGTGCTGGAGGGACTGAACCCTTTCCGTCCTTTGCCCTGGGTGACCCTGTGCCTGTGGCTCAACTTGAAACCTTTTTCCTTCCAAAGTTTTCAGGATATTTCTCTTCATTTATTAAAATACGTTAGGCCTCTGTCCACCAAGGGAGCAGCTGCCTTTGTTTTGCTTCCCCTGATTTGCAGAGTCATCGTTAGCAAATCCTCTGCTCCCTCCATCGGCAGCCGTGGGTGTCTCCTCTCTGCAGAAGTCCATCAGTCCCTCTCCCTTCCCGAGCCGTGCATCAGTCTGGGGGGACACGCAGGTGCCCCAAAAGCTGTGAGGCAACAGCAAAGGGATGTCACGTCATGTCCCCGTGCAACAGGGCAGCTGTGTAGGTATCCAGCCTTTCTATCCCTACACATTATACTTCTATTTTCAAAGTGTTTTATGGCGTCTGCTCCTGAAGAAATCCAGTAGTGAGTGATCTGCAATTAGGCATGGATAGTTAAACAAAGCTCACTTCATATCAGAGCAACTCCCCTGAGTCCGTTTTGGCAGACTAGAGATTATGAAATCAAAGACGCGCTCTGGCAGCGGTAGGCACATACCCTCGTTGGAGGGCAGCACACGACATGCAGCCACCTTGATGAAAATACACCACCGGGGGAGCTGCCAGGCTCACTATGGGAGTACCGCTCGCCTGCCAGAGGAGCCGGCCGTCAGTAGGTACCAGTGACAGGGTGTGCCAGGCCAAACCTGGCCTTCACATGACAAGTATTTGCTCCAGCTCTCCAGAGCCTCCTGAGTTAGGGCTGGTGCAAGGCACCCCAGGAGCCTGTCGGCATCCTCTTCAACTTGAGACAACAGGATTCCTTGCGACTGTCACTAGGCTTTCTTATTAACTAAGTGTTATTAGCAACTTCCCTTTACTCCATTGAGAAGAAAAGTACATATTCTGCCAACTGACACTGTTTTAAAATATTAAAGTGTACTCCAAACACCACGCAGAACGACCCTCCTAAGCGGCTGCAGTGCTTCTCCTGCAGCCACAATGGCCCAGGTAACACTGCTGCCTCACGTGCCAGAGAAACCCTCTTTCCTGCTCCTCCTGTTGGCAATGCATCCCTCAGTCAGACAAGATCTCCCAGCAAAGCTGCTGGTGACCAGCCCTGGCTCCCTCTCACAGACCACGCCGATCAGCATCCGACGCCTCTGTTCTCCGTTCGGATGTCACATTTCCCTGGGAAGGACAGGAAGTTGAGGCAGGAGACTGCTCCTTCCCTCCAGAGCAGCAAACGCAGCAAACCCCACATGGGGGGAGAAGTCGCCTCACGGCAGGACATGGTGGGAAGAGGAAGAGACAGAATTTGCTGCAATCCAGAAGGCTGCAAACTCTGTTTTTTCACGACTTAGAACCAAGTAAGGATGCAACAGTTTGGCTGCAAGGACACTGTAGGTGGGGCAGAAGTTATTCAGAGAAATTATCTGTTTTGCCTTGAAACTTTTTATCCAACCTCCCTCCTCACCCACCTCCCCACCCCCACTATTTTTTTATTTTAAACTTAGCTTCCTGAATTTAAGATCTTTCTGATGTTTTCGGGGACCTCATTATTGAAAGTTTAGGCCTTCTCATCTGAAACATCTGTCCAGGTCAGAGTCCTGTTTCCTGTTTCTCCTTAGATTTTAACAGGAGAGTGAGAGAGTTTCCCTTGATACTATTGTTCAACTACAACTTCACCTGGAATAACTGTTCCTGGTATTCTGAAATAACATTAGGTGCATATGCCTTGTGGACTCCAGGTAACTTCTATCAGAATTTTGTTAAGAATATACATAAGAAAAAGTTGATTCCCTGTTATCAGGCAAAAGGACACCCATCTTCCCCGCTCGCTGTCTTCTTCAGATGCACTGTCATGATAATGTACTCCTGCCTTGTGCATTTTTCCCGTCCTGTTCCAAGTCATCTTGACACAATAATATGAAGTTTACAAATGCCTTCTATCATAATAACCCATGATTACAGATTCATTCTAGTTACATGACAGGAAAAGAAAACAACAAAGCCTTTTTCTTACCAATCTGTAGAGTCTAAAACGTCACAACATAAACAAATGACAAATTTCAGGAAGGGCTGTCTTTGCTGGGTGACATTACTGTCATTTAGTGCTGGGGAACCTCTTCGGGGCATCCCATCAACTTTCTGTCACTATACCATCATCCCACTATAACAGAACACTCCCATACACACCCCCTGGCTTTAGGAGAGAAAATGCACTATACTGTGCAAAAGGCTCATCTGGCAAAAAATTTACTACAAACATAAATATTTCTCCGCAAAATAAGACTCTTCTGAATCCTGTCTATGAATTCAGTATAGAAGTAAAAAGACAATTCTAACAAAAGTCCTTTTCATAACAGACATAATTTAGAATCGTTATCAATACTAAGAGACTTGATATTTCATTGATGGTCTTTAATCAGGGTTTTTAAACTGCAGTATCATTATATAAAAACATTTTATGGAAGATAATCAGGTAATAAATATGTCATCCCTTTCACTGTTTCATCTTTACAGAAAAGTAGCTTGATGATTTTAGCAAATGGGTTTTGTTGGGAAAACTCTTGTGCCTAGAAAGTTGTTGCTGAAGAAAACCCAATCAGAAAAATTGATTTCTACTCTCCATAGAACAAGAGAGGAGCTTTCTACAGCAACTCTCCTATTGCTGTTCTAGGTTATCCTCTTGCAGACATTACTTTTAGGTGCGTGCAAACAATTTCAAGATGTAGTTTGCAACTCACATCGTGTGACTGACTTCCACTGAGAGCTCACGAGAAGAGAGATGGGAGATCACAGAAGAGAAATCACACAATTCCCAGGAGACAGGTAATCGTTTTCTGATCAGTAAGGTAGTGCATGGATATATTTTTCCCTGCTGTTACAGCTATTTAGTCATAAAGCAGCACTGAAGAACTAAAAAGGCCATGCTACTTCAAAAATTTCCCAGCAATGCAGGTGCAGTGCAATTTCACATTAACAGCAGAGCAGGTGCAAGTTGTGAGGTGGTTGAGTGGGGTGCAGAGGGAAGGCTGAAGGGGAGAGGATGGCAGTGAAGTAGAGAACAGGCATTTCTCCACTCCCTCATTAGCCAAAGTCTTCACTACTCTTGTGGACCACGGCAGCCATCCCCAGCCCAAACCTCCCCCTCCAGGATCCGGTACAGCTATCTCTACTTCCTCCTCACCTTCCAAATTCCCCTTGCCTGGTTTTAGAAAAATGCAGTGATAAACCTGGCAAAAGCACTCATCTAATCAAGTTTTGACACATTGAATGATGCTGACTGAATAGCATCAGAGATGTCCAGCTGATAATCTTAGTCAAGAACCTGAAGGGAAGAAAGTTTCTAGGAGATTTTAGCATCAAATAACTCAGAATAGAGTTTCGTGTTCAGCCGAAATCCAAAAATTGCAGAGAGGTATCTGGAACCATGGCTTTAAACTTTTCCAGGAAGTTTTCATCTGAGGTATCACTTTTGGCTTATTTCTAGTATAAGTGACCAGGTTTATGTTAAGGTGTTACTTTTTCCCTGCGCTGACCAAAAGGGCTAATGTCTGATCTCATTTCACCTCAACTAGTCTGAAGACTCATTGCCCATAAAATAGTAAGATGCCAGACTGCAATTAGAAAAACCTAGTTCATTTCGGTCCTTCCTTAGGTCCTGCCAAAACATCAGTGAATATTCACTGATTCAAGCTCAGAAAGGCATTTTTTTTAAAGCACTCAGGAATTTTTAAGTTCCCGTCCCATCTTAAAACTCAGCTTTCTCATCAGGTTTGTTTATATTTCTCACGCTATTAGTGGTTTCCATCAACACATATCATCTACTTCACACACTTCAATTTAGCTTCAACACACCTTTGAGGGGTGTAAGCTTTATTATTCTCATATTCTTATATTCATTATAAGAAAACTAAAACACAAGCCACTATTTGGCAGTTTCCTCCATGGTACTCGAGCCCTTGGGCTGTGCCAAGGAGAATGGCACATGAACCACCAGGAGTGTAGCTGGGGATTCATTACCTGCTGGCACAGGGAACTGAGTATCTTTTTCAAAGAGAGCATAAAAATCCTGTCTCCACTCCCGTCATTCTTCTAAAGGATTTTCCAACTTTTCCAAACCAGAAGGCAGAACAGCATTTAGTATAAAACTCCTTAAGGGGAGGGGAAAAAGAAAGCCCAGGAAATAGCATATTAATTTTTTTATTTACTTTGAAGAAATTTGAATTTAGGCAAGCATGACTGAAGCAGCTGTGCACATGTCACTTTATCACCTAACTTCTTCTACAAAGTCTGGTTTTAGTTATTTTTTTATACCACTGAGCTGCAGAATTTTACAGTGTACTTGACTTCGTGGCACTGCAAACAAATTGAGTTTCAGCACCTTGAAAATGAAGTGGTGTTGATCCAATGATGTATTACTCAAAACCTGTAGCCTGCTGAGGGAATCAACAGGGAACCTGTACTTTTTAAATTAGTTTATTTCAGCTTATATAGATTGAGAGTAGCAAAGTTCATTGGCCTTATCACTAGTGGTAGGCTTGGTGTACTTTACTAACAAATTGAATGTTATTTTGAGAATCAGTGTTACAATGGCAAGCTGAGCCTTAGGCATCCAGTCACCTTTTCCTGTGCTCTACATTCAATCCCTCCTTTAATTAACTACAGAGATTTGGTAACATTATAGATTTTGGGTTTGGTTTATGCATTTCCATCAATGATATGCATTAACAAAATGACCCCTCAGGAAATAACCAGAAAGGAACTGCTAAACAAATAGAATACAAAAAAAAAAAAAAATACACTCTATAGTCCAAACTTTTTCTAAGTAAGAAGTATCCACGCCATTCCATTCAGTCCCTTCATCACTCTGAATTACAATTACTGACCCTGACCTAAATTTATAACTGTCATTGTCAAAACATCCCAAGCATCGGAAGCTGTTTAATTCAGGCAAGCTGACATCCAAATCCATAACAAAGATTTGGAAATCACTGACTGTGCTCAAGACATGCACTCAACAAAAGCACCATCACATCCCTTCCATCTGGAATGCAGTAGACCCCTGTGCCTTTGAAAAGCATGTGGAGGCCCAAGACTGAGAGACAGAAGTAGGATACTTTCCGCCTTTTTTTTTTAAGCGAGTGCTGAAGCATTTCCAATCAACGCACCAAGAGGGAGCATGTTTCCAGCAAGGACACTTCTAAATTGCTGAATTCTCTGCCACGGGATGCTGTGGAGGTGAAAACCATAAACAGCCTCGGAAAGAAGTACGTCACCCCACGTACACTGTCTCCATGGCTGCCCATTCACATGACTGTCCGGAGCCAACCGTCAGCTCCAGGTGATCACTGACTTGGAGGAGGAGCGCCACCACTTGCATGCCTAGTCCTTATTCTCCCATCCCACACACAAACGCTGGACCTCAGACCTAACCAACTGTGAAACCTGAAACGCTCCCATGGTAACATTTATGTAAATACTTAGGGTATCGGGTGTATTTAAAAAAAAATGCTTTAGGTAACATGCTGGAAGGAAGACTTTAACTCAAGACACAAAGGCAAAGAAAAAGGTGGGCTGAGTAGTCACAGCAGTTCATTTTGCCCTTGAAATTTGTCTTCCCTTGTTCAGCCCCATCTCTGAAACCAGCAGAAGGTTGGGACTGTCTTCAGTCCACAACAAGCTAACGCCTACAGCTGTGCATTAAAAAAGTATCTATGACAAAAAAAATGCTTTGGAGTGTATTCCAGTCGTTACAAAGGTTGAGAGTGTTCCACAATAAACAAAAAATTGTAGTCTTACTTCTTTGACCTTTTTTTTTTTCCCCTTCCATCTACCACGATAGACCACGGGCTAGAACAGTGTAAGGGCAAGGTGTTGCATGGAAGAGAAAGATCTTTTTCTTTTTGACACAGATGGCTTATCTTGCTCTCAAGCTTAGGCCAGATGGGTCATCAAAACAGGGTGTCATGCCAGAATTTATTCCCAGACTGAAATGGATATAGCCGAGGGGATTTCTGTTGTTGTTCATTGGTTTTGTTTTATTTTCCTGCTTTCCTCAGTAACCCAAGGCACAGCCAGCCTACAAGGTTTATCTGGCTTTCTCTTACTCATTAGACCCCAAGTCGTATATTGGTAGGTCTGCCTTTTTATCTTAGACACCCAGGAGACTAATCTTCCAAAATACTTTGTTAGGATTTGTACAGTGTACCTGTTACAAATTTAATAACCTACAGTTTGGAGGAAATAAGATTAAAAGATCTAATGTATTTTTGGACCTCAAATGTAATCAAAATTTACTGAAATGCCTCTCATATCCCTTTCATTGGATGTGAATCAAAGAGTTTTGTCCAGCCCTCTGCTGTAAGACATTCCTTGGTGAAACAGAGTCTCCTTTTGGTGAAATACAGCTCTTCATTCTAAAAAGCTGCAATGCCACTGTGGGGGAAAAAAATAATCAAGAAAGATGGATCTTAATTTAAATGTAAACAATGGAAGTAAATATATTATGCATACGCCTACTTAGACCAAGAATGAAACCCTATTTGTAAAACACAAATCCAGCTTGTCAGATCAAGATGGAGCAGCTCTTTCAACCGCTCTGTCTCCCAGACATAATCATGGGGTGGCAGGAGGAAACATTTCTCCCAGTGTGACTACTGAACTAATGAATTATCTGTCTCAAGTCCTTGTTTTTTGCATTATTTATATTCCATACACTAAATTTGTAAGGAAGATTAGTGCATCATCTGGCCTGGGCCACAAACAGGCATAAAGGAGACAACCTCCTGATTAAAATCTCATTTCTTTTAAGCAGAGAGTAGGAAACAGCTATTTGTTCAGGACATGCAGACCTCCAGTCTCCTAATTAGTCTACATCAATCATTAGAGGTAGATAGCCTGGCCAGACCTAAAGTTATTTAAAAGCATCTCTAAGATAAAATATAATACAGCAAAGCTGCAGACACTCAGTTCTGTATCCTCCACAACACTGTAGTGGAAATACAGGCTCTCATTAGGTCAGAGTGTCAGAATTAATCATGAGCTCTGAAGCAAGTTTCTAATTTTTGTTATCATAAGGCTATGACTAATACTGGAATTCATCCGGACAAATCTGGATGTCTGCATTGGAGCTAGCCACCCCAGCTTCTTCTGCAGTTTGGCAAGGATCTCGTCAACAGAGAGTCAACAGCATCTCAGGTGCAATTTGTCAAATTTTAACCTCTAGAAAGGGCACAAATGAGTTGCAGCCTAATCAGTTCTACTTGATTCCACAGAATACAAAGGAACTAAGAGTGATTGATCCAGAAGTAAATATACACGCTTTTGATGCCTACGTTAGATGAGATGGATTTCCCAATCCCAGCTTACATTACAGCTGCAAAGGGCTGAGGTTACAGGGAATCTGTCATTTCTATTAAATCTATAATGAACAACATTACTAAAAAACACCACTACAGTAGTGAAGAGACGTCTGCAGCATCCAAACTCCGTTTTCACCAGGTGGTCTTTATAGCTCTCTCAAGAAATCATCTGCTATACACAACTTTTTTTTTTTTCCATGTGAAATGCGGCTGATGGGTGTAAGACTGAGCTGACTATTTCCTGCTTTTAGAATAACGGAGTGTGCCATAGCAATTACACCTACACTTATGTGCCATCTGGACAAGCGCTGTCAGTGAAAAATAAATTGCAGATGAGATACCATTACTTTTTAAATAACTATTTTCAGTTCACATTAAGGGCAAGTGTCTTACTAAACTCCAAATGTACACTTAGTGCTGCACTTGTTAAACAAGCAGAAATTTAAATGAAAAAAATACCAAGACATAAACTTGCAGAACATCAGAGAAATGTTTTTGAGGTAGAACTTGGCTAAAATAAATGATCACAACATCGTTTCAGAGTTTGCTCAAGCTGGAACTCACGGTTGCTCTTTCTGCGTTTCATACAGCTGAATTAGAATCACCTTGCCAGAAATGTCTGTCTTCCCCAGTATCAGGGTGCATAATGCAACAGCCCTTAAAACATACACACAAGTTCATCAACATCTTTGCTTCTGCCATACAAACCAAGGGCAATCTTGGTCAATAACTCATGTGTGAACCACTTGAGATTTTCTGTCCTGACAAAAGACTCATCTGTCAGTACTGTACTCATGAACTAGTAAAAATGGAAAAACACTATATATATCCACATAATAGATGAAAACAGTCTTTAGGGAAAATGTGGAAAGAATATATTTCCTCAAAGGATTCCAAAGCATTTGACAAACATTAACTCAATCTCAGAATCTCCCTGCGGGTAAGCTTTATTTAGAGAGTATTTTACTAATTGGTAATTTAAGGTATAAACTACTGCAAATCACTCAATGGCAAATCCAGAGAACTGAAGAATTCAGATGCTGATGTTTACCTACTACTGCAAACCTCCTGCAGCTGCCAACAAGAGAAAGTCTACTAAATTTATAGACTCGTAGACTGATTTACATTGGAATAGACCGCAGGACATCACCTGGCCCAGCCCTCTGGTCAAAACTGGGCAAACATAGATCAGGCTGCTCACAGTCTCCTCCAGGCAAGTTCTGAATATCATTGAGAACAGAGACTCCACAAATGCTCTGGTCAGCCTGTTTCAGTGCTTGACTGCTCTCATGGTGATATTTTTTTCCTTTGTATCTAACTGGAATTGTCCTTTTTGTAAATCATGTCCACTGTCTCTTCTCCTTCCACTGTGCACCATCAAAAAGAGACTTTTCTATATCCTCCATCCAGGTAGATGTAGACAGCCACAAAATCTCCCTCCATTTTCTTTTCTGAAGACTGAACAAACCCAGGTCCCTCAGCCTCCTCTCATGCGCCATCCCCTCCAGCACCATGATCATCTTTCTCGCCCACCAATGGACTTACTGCAGTATGTCAACATCTGTCTTGTATCTGGGAGACAAGACAGGACACAGAACCACATTTGTTCATCTTGCAAATATAGTCCAGGATGTGGTGGGCCTTCTCCATCACAAGGGCACGCTGAGTTGGCCTGTTCAATCTCTTCCACATGAGATTCCCACCAACCCACTTTTCCAGCCTGCTGAGATCCTTCTGAATAGCAGGCCTGTTCTCCAGTGTATTTACCACCCCTCCCAATTTGGTACCATGCACAGCGTTGCGGAAGGTGCACTTTCACCCACCATCCATCTTGTCAGGTTAAATACTATCAGCTCCAACATTGACTCCTGATGAGAAGACACTATTAACCAGCCACTTAGATGGCCTATGCATTGCTGATCATTCTCTCTTTCTTACTAGCGGGAAATCTGGCTGAGCTTTGTCTCTCCAAATTCAATTTCCCCCTACTTCAGCAACATCTCAAAGCTGAGGGCTGAAAACCTGCTATTCAGCTTGCTCACTTTTTTCATTATCATGAACTGCACCATCTCACGGTTGCTGTAGCCAAGGCTGTCAGCAACCTTCACATCCCTAACCAGTTCCTCTATATTTATGATTAGTAGATACAACAGAGTACCTTCAATCTTCAACTTGCTCATTGCCTTTGTGAACAGATAATCCTCACTCTCTTGAGGAGGATTTAAGGCCCTTCTCGCTAGGTTGAGAAGCCTGTTGGCAAAGATGCTCTTGCCTCACTTTGTCAGATGGATCCCGCCTCTGCAGCAGCATTCATTACTCACCAGGTCCCTTAGTTACAGAAGCCAAAGCTCTGACTGTGAAACCAGCTGCACAACCAGGTGTTCAGCCACAGGATGCACGAACGTCTACCTGTGCCTTTCCCCCTCACTGAGCTAACTGCAGAGAACACAACCCCATCCCTTTCACCTTCACCCAGAGCCCTGTGCACACATCCAATACTTTCAAGGTCTTCCTCAAGGGCACCACTGTGCTCAGCAGCCAGGGTAAGAATCTGAGGGCTAGGCTATTGTGAGAGAGAGATCCATTATTTGAAAGTAATGCTTGGTACAAGATCCTGTACTTTTTGATACAACGTGAATTAGAGACTCAAATATTTATATATGTGTGCATACATAAATTTAATTTTAAATTCTTTCTGAATGTTAGCTGCACATCTTTTAGCATCAAGAATACACTGTCAATTTTTTTAGAAATACCAGATTCATTCTAATTCTTATTTGGTGTGAGAAATAGCTACACAAAAGTTTCTCATTTTGTCCTGGTCAGATTGGCTCAAGGATGGTGTAGGCAAAGTTACTGATACTTGACGAAAGCACATAGTGCGTTATCACTGTGTCTACCTTGGTTATGCTAAGCTACATTCAGTTTCTCTTTTTCCTGTCACTGTCTGTATCCCATTAGTCACCCATGCAACAAGCTCTTGACTAATGTACAGAGGATAGACACATAACACATCACTGAGTTGAAAACTGAGTATAAGCATGGCTACATTCATCATTACAGAGCTCTAGAGTGTAACAACCTGAAGTAATGGCACGGTTGACAAAAGAAGTCAGTGGATGTTACCTAATTTTTGTCTTTGAGGGTCACTTTTCGAAAAACCTTCAGATTACATTTACCTAGAGTTCAAGAGTTATGGGAGAGTTAGCCATATTTCCTAAGTCCAGCTACACAGATCCAAATCATCTGGTTGCCTCCGGATAGTATGAAATTTCAAACACTCAAAACTTGAAGAGGATTTTATATCAAATATACTGACATGACTGGGACCTGAATTCTTTTAACTGTTATTGATATTTTTCCCACCTCTTATTCTTTCTATCAGCTGTAATATCTACTTATTGTTAAAGTCTCACGCAGTAGAGGTCTAGACGTCCCCACCTACCAAGGGAAAATGTATGCATTACTTCCCACAGTGAACCTTGTTAATTCTCTCAGAGATTATTTTTCTACAACAAAAATATCGCCTGGCACTGTGTTTCCATTATACTCTTTATTGCTACTCACTCATTAAGTTCTCATTAAAAGAATTTTAAACATTAATATTTTCTAGAAAAATACACCGTTGACATTATTGCAAATAATAGCAGCTTTTAATGCTGGCACTCAGGAGAATGTCTGAAACCGTCAGGTTAAATTACACAACAACATAACGTTTATAAAATAATAACATAATAGCCTTCATTTTCTTCCCCCCCCCCCTCAAGTATAAGGACATACAGCTCTGGTTAACATACACACTGGCACTCAGAAACCAAGGGTAATGCAGGAGGAAGTGGGAGCATGAATAAAGAAAGAGAAAATGTCTGTTTGGGGCGGAGAGAATGATGTTCTATATTTGTTTTCATTTTTAACTCTACACAAAAACCACTCTGATGAAAGAATCATACTCTGAATTTACAGTAGAACTAAACGTAAAACGGCTTGAAGCACTGTGTTGATTTTCTTTTACTCTCCTGGAAATTCAGTGTTTTATTATTTCCAAAGCTGTGCAGCAGAATAGCAATGTGGAGCACAGGGTATCACAGTGGCTGCTTAGTACATTATTAACTACAGAAAGAATTGCCCATGGAATTGTGCCTCATTTGGAATAATGATTTAAAAAGAAATCATGACTAGACCAACTGAAAGATTTAGTGCATTAAGTATATTTCAGATAGGCTTGCAGGCACATGTGGCAGAGATCTGTGGTCTAATGTAGACAGAAATCTTTATCATAATTCAGAATATGTTTTATTTAATTGCTGACCCGCTGTAAAATCTGTGACACGTCAATGTCCATGCCTGCATGTGGTCTTGGCCTTGCTGGACTTGTCAATGACATGATCAGACTCAGGCGCCAAGAGCCGAGGAGGTAACAAAGGGAGCAACTGACTTGTGCTTATCTTCTCAGACAGAAGAAAAGGGGGACAGCCCACCACTGTAAATCAAGTGATCTCCCGGATGTGACGGAGGCCGTGCAGCCAGAGGTTGCTTAAACATTTGGCCCCACTGAGGAGACACCAAGATGCCTGCTCTGTAGGACCGAGTCCCGCTTTGATGACACAACATTCCATGCCAAAAGCCAATCGACACATAATAATTGACTTAGTC
>Ga0181612_109685_pt1 | contig 17158 bp, 11 predicted proteins | sample HoacroProtozoa21_FD_119630 | JGI IMG/M metagenome (GOLD analysis project Ga0181612, IMG submission 119630) | Hoatzin crop microbial communities from Cojedes, Venezuel. Combined Assembly of Gp0051906, Gp0051904, Gp0051908
ACTTCCAGGGAGGGGGCATCCACAGCTTCTCTGGGCAACCTGTGCCAGCCCCTCACCACCCTCATGGTGAAGAATTTCTTCCTAATATCCAATCTAAATCTGCCCTCTTAGTTTACAGCCATTCCCCCTTGTCCTATCACTACACACCCTTGTGAAAAGTCCTTGTGAAAGAATGCATTCAGTTCATAGTTTTTTGTGCTAACATATTGTACCATGTCTTCTACTACTCTGAAGAAGACTAAACTCAAATTATAGGCACACATACTATATACAAATTGAAACAGACTGGTTTTGGTCTTGAACAAAGAAATCACAAAATCAAGTAGTCCATTACACTGCACTATAGACACATGGTACTTTAATGCATTAAGAAAAATTATTGAAAATTTTACTTCAGGAGGTGAGATTGTTTCTTTCAGAGAAGGTAGCTCAGCAACAAATGCGTGCATCCATTCTTCAGGATTGAAATGACACATCCTAAACCATTCCAAGCGAGAAAGGGCAAGTAACAGTCTTAAAGACGGCAAAAAATTTCCTGTAACACCTGCTATCAACAAAGCCAGCCCCAGTAGCTAAAACAGAAGAGAATACAATGTAATTACTTCCAGTGTTCTCAGGGGCCTTGCTTGTGTTCATAACCATGAGAATTAAAGCTATGCATCACTCTTCTCATTAACTAAGCTATTTCTTTCCACAGGTGTGATGTAGGAAGAAATAAAATTATGGAGGTATAAACTGTCTTCAGGAGGACTGTTACCGGGTCGCTCAGCCTCATGGTGCAGAGTGGCTGTGTGTGGAAGCTGCTGATTCACAAAGTAGCAGGGAGAAATGTCTCCGCTCTTGCTTTGCTAGTGGAGAGCACGCAGGCTAGCAGACAAAGAAGTCAGCTGGTCACTTCAGCTTTGCTGAACCGGTGATCTCACCCTCTCCTCCCACTGTTACAGAGTGAAGAGCTGCTACGGTTTGACTGATTGGTTTTTATTTTATTGCCTCCTCTCCCGACATATGAGAGAAGCTAACGCCCTGTTCTTGGCCGCTTAAATTAATTTGGAATTATTGGACACGAGCCAGCTGATGATGACAGTACTTGGGATTTTCTTCTCCCTGTAGAAAAAAGAAAACAGCACTGGACAGTTACATCATAGCTTTTTAGCAAGGCATTAATAAATCATGTGAAGATTGCCGATACCGATGATTACTTACAAGCAATACTTTAGACCTCAAGTTCCTGAAAAGAACCAGGTGCCTAAAAATATGTACTTCAGTGTTTTGTTGTGGATTGAGAATGTTTGCCTTCTCTGTACTATTCGATGTTATAAATGAATTGATCACAGAAATACTATGAAAAAGTTATTGCTTGATTCAATGTTATATTTGTATAAAAGTAGAACTAGTATGAATAGAATCTGCTTCATTTTGAGAATTGTTACTTAGGAATAAAGTGTCTAGGTTTATTCGTTGCTCATTTAATAACAGAGTTTAAATTTGCCTAGCAAGCAAAGAACATGTTGGTAAAAATCCCTGTTTCTCACCGTCATGGAAAACAACCACATTATTTTGACAGGTGGACTGATTATCTACAGAACTGAGAAATGGATGCTGAAAAAATGTACATGCACAGAATCTATACAAGGAGTTTGTGGGAGAACAAAAATGGGGAGAATGTCTGTTGAATAAACTGTTTCAGAACGGTGTCACTTGATCTACCTTGTTATTTGGCACACTGGCAAACTGCTGAAGAAACATTTTGCACAGTTTGGCTCTCGTGTTTCTTCTTTGCTTTGTGGTGCTATATCCAACCCTGGATGTTCTACCACCCTGTTTTTCTATTGCTTTAAACAAAAGCTGCTGCTTTGATCATCTGTGGCATGTGCCAAGACACAAGACAGATGCTCCAATGGTGCAGTTGTGCACCCTCAGAAGAAAGCTCCTTATTATTGAAGAAAAAATGATCTCTGCACTTGAGATTAAAAAAAGATTTACTCCTCCTTTGTTTATTCTCCTGCTGCAGGCAAAGTGCAGCTGCCTCTGAGAATGGTCATGTACTCCTCATCAGGAGGGGAGATGTGTGATTAATGCAAAGGATTGGGCAGGAGAGGATACAGATTTTTATTCTGATCTTCCATCATCACCTGGGCAAGTCCCCTAACTGTGAGACACACTACTTCCACTCTTTTGTGGAGCTGACAATGACAAATCTTCACTCATTCATTGATGTAAACAGAAGCTTTAGAAACAAAATGTAAATTCATGTTTGATTATTTACTGTTTTCAAGGGACGTTCTCATGCAATTTGCAGTCCTATTTTAGAAACAAAAGGATTTCACTACTCTATAAAGAAGAAGCTGTGAGGATGGACAGGAAGAACACCATGGTATACCTAAACTTCTCAGGAGGCAGTGTCCATAGCAGGTGTCAAGCTACTTGCTAACGGCAGGGGAGCTGGAAAAGGGACTGGAGAGTTCCCATTGTTTGCAGAACTGGGAAAATCAATGCACCATCACCCTCTTCCCAGCCATCAGGAAGAAAGTCCCACTAGAGCTGTTACCACACTGCAAAATCTGCCTTCACTGCCAAAGGGCTTTCAAAGGGCAGCCTTACGCTAACAAGTGCTGGCCAGTGCATCCTGATACCGTGTTGGGACGGCTTTTTATCAGTGTGGATCTGCGTTTCATTTATTTATTTACTATTGATTGTCTTACCAGCTTAAGACCAGGCACTGAATTACTCTCAAAAGTAGCTCCTCACTGCTAAATAAATAGGGATAGACTGTGGGCTCCTGCTCAGGATCCTCCACCACCGATGTCGCCTAACTTTTTTTCTCTGTGTGGATCCACTGTGGACCACACCGACTAGCTGTCTCCAAGGAAAGTCTGTTAGAGAAGCAACAAGCCACAGGCAGTGCGGACATGAGACTGTCTGTGGCCATTGACCATGAGGTCAGAAATTGTTCCCTTGCCCTCTTCTTTTAGCAACGTAGATGTAGCCAGTGTCAGACTATGGCCAAAGGTATTGCAGTCAGCACAGGCTGGGCAGCACACTCTAACACTGGCTTCGTGATCAGCACTGGATTACTTCGGCACAGGGAAAAACTGGGAAGATACTTGAGTTTTTGGATTGCCCAAATGAAGTGCATTGCTACAGGATGAATCAGTTGCTGAAAGCAGAGTATTTTAGTGACAGTGAGAAGAGCACTGTGGGTTATCCAGGTTTTAATCCAAGCTCTTCTCTGGACACTTTAACTTCCAATGATATTTCTGGGAAACAGTGTTTGAGGAACAAGAGGAAATTTTCATCTGGAGTACAAGTTGTGGGAACTGTGAATGTGAAATGACATAACTGACAGATGGCATTAAAGCAAAGATCTGTTTAGACCTACGATGAAGTGGTGAATATTGTTTAAAGGGAGATGGAGATACCACCATTTCACAGCAGCAGTGAACAGCAGTTTGGTCTAGATGTTGATTTGCAAAGGAAACCTTCTAGAAACAGTTCTCAGGAATGGAAAATGTGCAATGAAGTCCTCTACATGTAATTCAGAATAACTCAGTCATGCTCTTCTGCGAGATCAAACCCAACTGTCCCACACTAAGCATGAACTCCGTGGTTTCAGCTGGACACTTCAAATATGTACTTCTGAAAATAAACGTTATCCCTTATTTCCTATGACCAGACAAGAACAGTCACGTCTTAAAGACACTCTTGAAATTCTTCTAGGAAAACAAAAATAGTGATGATTATTAGTTCCCCTGTAAAGTATTATCTAGGGATGATACTTTAAATAAAATCGTAGATTCATACCAGAAATAACATTTATTGATACATCTTTACTTTGCTAAGTTATATTTTTGTACAAGTGAAATGACCCCATCCAATGACCATGCATGCAATCTCACTCAAAAAAAAAAGAACAAAATGAAAAATAAACCCATTCGCTTTTTAATATGGTTTTGTTATCCTGTCTTCTAAATCTCAGAGATATTTATGCTTAAACAAGAGTCAGTTACAGTTCATCATGTTGTTCCAGCTCTACATTTGTAGCAGTACAATGCCATTAGTCATTCCCAGAACCATAGCCATTAGAGATTGAAGTGACCTTTTAATGTCATCACGTCCTACCCCGATTCCTACTATCCATGGCAACAGACTAATGCCAAACACACTATTATGACTTCACTGCAAAACGTAGCAAAGGAGCAGCAGATTTCCAGTTGTAAGTTAAATTTCAGAAGCCAGAGGCCTAGCCTTTGCCACCCAGATGAAAATTATTTGCATTTCATTTGCAAGTTGTTCAGCAGTCAAGGTCATTCTAAACCACCTACCTCGCATTAGTCCCTAAATAAAAAATTATTTACCTTGAGCAGAGGAGGGAAAATAAAAATGGCCAAGTCACAGAGAAATCAGTGTTTGATCCAGTAGCCTTCCAAACCAAGGACAGCTTTTTTGTAAGGCTGGGTAGACGTGGTTTATCTGCCTTCCTTACCCCCACCGAAGAGTGATGGCCCCTGGCTTGTGGGGATGGGGGTGTAGACAGGGCTGTGTCCATTTGATATGACATGGACTCCAGCGTGAACTACTTCTCAGCTGCATTCCCCATCCCCCTGGAGGAACCACTCTGCTCCAGATCAGACCTAAGTAACACGTCTGCAATACCAGGAGCTGGAACCTGGGAACCAGCATTGTGGTGTAAACGCACATTCGGAGATGAGCAATTAGTTTCTGTCTGGCTAGGTGTATCTAGGTACATGTATACCTGAAACACAGCACTGAGTAAAGATATTTCAGCTTAATTTAGAGTAGATGTTATATAACAGTGTCAATGTAGCGCTCCATTTATGGTAATTAGCCCTTCCTCAGAGGCAGGAATAATTGGTCTGGGCTATTGCCATGCTAATACAGATCTACTGCTTGTCGGACCTGAACTAATGTGTGTACAGGGCTATATACTGAAACACGTTTGCTCCTTCCAAGCTCATTGCACTTCACTGAAACTCACTTGTGAGTTTGCTTGGCACATACATGTTACTGTAACATGATGAAAACAATAATCAACTCTCCTTTATTCATGGTTAACGGAATTGCTACAGCAAGTTTATTTCACTTGCAAGAAAAATTATATAGAATTTTGAACTCCAAACTGAGTCACAACAAGATCATGTATCAGGAATTGACATGTATGACTCAATTTCATAGCTGGACCTCTCTCTCTAATATGATTTAAAGGAAAATTCAGAAAGAATTAAAACTTTACAATTGTTGCAGGGGTTTAGAGTCCTAAAGCATCTCATCTCTGGTATAAACCCACAGGCTACTGCAGGCAGAGACCTGTGGTAATATAGCACTAGGTAAGAGCAAGGTGCTTAAAAATGTGCTTAGACAGAGACATGTGAAAGGGAAATTATTTTGTGACGAAAAAGATTCATTTCCCACTGACATTTCAATAATCAAACAGAACAAGAAAGATCAATTTTTAGGTTTTGATTTGTCTTTATCCAGAACAATTCATATTGAAATAAAAGAGATACATCGAATTAGATAATTTCCCTTCAAAAGGACTAAACAGAACCATGTAAAGACTTACTTCAGGAGTTGCCCCAGAGCTTTGTAAAATGCGGTGTTGAGAAACTGAGCATCTGTGGTTTTATATTTCAGGGATGATGCAAGATTTTTCAACCTTTAAATTACAGCTTGTGCAAGCAGTACTCTGTTACTTAACTCTAACAGATTTGCAGATGTGTCCATCGCCAAGGTAATGGGCATTGCATTTCTGTCATTCAAAAGGCTGAGATTCAAAATAAATCAAAGAATGAATTAATCCTATCCTCCCGTTCTCTAAAAGCTTCTAAACACTACTTGGAGGGATTCTAGCAGTGATAATAATAGATTTTTACACAGATACTCTTTAAAGAGTTTACAGAAAAAAGTAAGAATTATTCATCTTTATTTTAGAAACAGAAGACACTAGAGGGCTTTACTTGAACCAGTTACACCGGCAATCACTGCCAAAGCTTAGCAGAAACCTAGTCCAAGGTCTAGGCCTTGCTAAGTATATACACACCCCTCCCCCTCTGTCCACTCCTAAAAAAATCTAATACAGGAGGACAGACAGACAGAATAAGGAAAGAAGGGAAGAAAGGAAGGCAGAGAAAAAAGCGATATTGGTTAGGGAAAGTCAGAATTTATAATATTTTATGGCAAGATTAGTAGTTCTTTGACTGTTGAACATAAGACTTCTAAAAAGCTGCATATGTTTATGACTGATAATATCAGCAGGGATGCAAGCTAAAGTAACAGTTCTTTCTCAAGAAAAAGGCTGAGTTCAGTGAAAGGACAGAACGTTACGTGTGTACAGCCACTGGGAAACACCGACTGGCATTTTCCCTTTTGACCCGACATGACAGTGTTACATTCCAATGCAGAACATTGCCAAGTCTCAGTTCAGCATAAAAACAACATCAAGGAAAATCTTCTGCAGTGAACAAACAGAACTAAAAATTGTTTCAATATAAAAAGAGTCGTGCTGGAGCCAACAGCATCTCTGAAAGTCTGTTTATTCTCTTGCCTCAAATCTGACAGGCTCATGATGAATTAGACAAACTACAATTAAAAGAAGTGTTTGGGGTGAACTAGAAACGCTTTGTTTTCTTTTTTCGTGCTAGGACTCAGCTGACTTACATACCTCATCACAAGATGCAGGGATGTGACTCTGCCCTGCTTACTGCGTGAGAAAAAAATTAAAAATAAAAGCCATGATGAAATTAGAAATCTTGGAAGCTTGATATTATGCAAACTCTTCCTTAATACAGTAAAAAGATTTTTTTTTTTACACTTCAGCTTCATGTTTTGGAGCTTCTGGCTGTCAGTTTGCAGGAACAAATTGCAAAGGAGAGTCAGGTTTGCATGGGGCTGAGATAAATTGCTGCCTTTGCTTTCTTAAGGACCTCTTTGCATTGGATTGGGAAGATTGGGCTGTTAACTTGCTCTTTCTGAAATAAAGGAAATAATACCTCTTACTTGTAAACACATAAGATTTTGTCATATTTTAAAAGATGTAAGTTGAAACGAATCTTCTGAAAACAAATCTCTCTGCAGTATTGTTTTCCCAGCTGAATAAAAATTTTCAGGCTCTGCTATGGCTCCTCCATAAAATTCTGACCCCTGAGAAATTTTTGCTCTCCCAGAAAGGACAGATAATAAAACCACTGCCTGTAAGAAACAAGCACCACTGTCCCTATGCAGCAAAAACGGGATTTATCTTTCTTTTCCATGGACAGGACCAGGATACTGAAGAAGTGTTTTCTGAGGGGTTCCATCCTTGCTTGTACTGCCAGTGGCTAGGGTGAGAGGGGAGAGATGAAGATTCCCCACTTGCAGGTGCCCCACCAGCTCCAGAGGAGACTGTGGATCCAGAAGGAGATCCAGGAACATCCTTTAAAAAAAAATCCCCCTGGTAATGTCTATATTGGCAAACTGACAGACAGACCCTGACACCACTATTTTGCCATCTCTACTGTTAAACACCTGAAGCAGGCCCTGGTATTGTCCTGGCCCTGACCATCTAGCAGGTTCCCAAACAAACCCTCAGTACAGATCCAGAGTTAGGATAGGTGAGGAACTATTTCCCAATAGGTAGCTTGAATGCGGCAAGCTTGTTTATGAGACTTCAGTAGTACGAGCCAGACGAGTCTGTGCCAGCTGGCCAGAGCATCGGCGTATGGATCCTGGCACTGCTGAATTTACGAGTAGAGGGGTAGAGTTGATGAGACAAAAGCTGCTATGTTTACTGCTAGGAATGGGATGAAATCAGTAGAAGTCCTACATGACGAACACGTGTGGAAGGGCCAGGAGACACAGAGAGGTGAAAACCTGGCGTATATCCTGCAGTTCGGTAAGGGCTGATGATGAGTAGGGATGAAAGCAGGTGGAGTGAATGGATGTGCTGTTCCAAGGAGACAGGGGAAACAAGCTCCCCCAGCACAATTTGGGTATTTAAACATCCAAGGATTTTTATCTTTTTTTATCCCACGGGGTTTGCTGATTGTTCATGATTTTCAAGATTCAAGATTTTTTTGTGTTACTTTGTCTTTTGTTCAACTATTTTCCATGGCTTTGGGAGATGCTTGCATTATAGCAAGACAAGGTGGGCTTGCCAAGTCATAGGCTTTTGTTATAAATTCAAAACACTGAGTAAACTCCCCCAAATTTGCCATTTTTTTAGACAAACTATTGTGATATATCAAGGGCTAATCAAGCAGAATGGAAAGGAGCAAATGCACATCTGCTATATCACTTAGATGAAAACAAGAAGGTAAACCGATGTAGTTTTAAAAAAGGTGCAAGGTAGTCCTAAAAATAAATGTGCATATATATGTATAAATAAAATAATTCATTATTACTACATATTTTCTCTACTTAGAAGATAATATGGAGACCAGTTTTATAAAACTCTTTAAAATCCTTTAAAATGGACTTACAGTCTGTAGACAAGTTGACCATAAAGTTCAGTAGCAAAAATAAACCCACTTTAATAATTTGAATTTGCTGGAAAGGTTCACCTGCTCTGAAGCTGCAGTAAGCAGTCAAATAAAATCCCAAGCCGTCAGGCTAGCAAATTCTAACAATTGCTCTTTCTCTGAGGAGGGAGTGGTAATTTTATATCATTACACCTTTGTGAGATTATGCAATTGCCCAGGTTAGAAACCTGTTTCCATTCCCTTCAAAATTACTTTGAAACAAATAAGGATTATTTCAATTGCACTTGTAAATTAAGAAAAAACATATTTAGACTCATTAGTTTTAACTTCCTTCTATCATTCTTAACACATCTAAGTCAAAAGAGGCTGTTAGACACTGCCCTTTCTTTAGGAATTCATTAAGATAGATGGAATGTTAGGTTTTGATTGTTTCTCTCATTTAATTAGAACATAAATTTAGTTTTGGTACACACCAAATCACTAGAGCATATTAACAGCTATTTCAGTTAGGTGTTAATTTAAGCCCCAAAACAGAAAACATTTTTCATGTCCCTGAGCCAAAACTGACATGGATATTTTCCTTTTAAATAGAGTAAGCTAAACCAAATCTGATTTTATCCTACATCTACTTTCACTGAAGTTTCTTCATTTCCTGTGTGAACCTGTTCTGCACTGGCATATACACTAATACATGACACACGAGATTCTAATGAAAGATAAAAGATCTTACAGCATTTCTTACTGCGGTATGAAATAATTGCTTCACCCATTACCTCCTCACAGCATCTTGATTAAAATGCCACACCCGTATAACAACTCATAACGACATTTTAGAGCACAAAAAATAGACATATTTAGGGAATGTAGGTGCCCCAGAGCAGTTTTTGTTCCCAGCAGGAGTCACAAGAAGTGGTCAGTCTGATAGAGACATCTTGAATGTGGGTTTAAGACAGTCAGAGGAGGGAAAAATCTGTGTCCTGATTTGCTGGTGCCACTTCACACGGCACCTGCTCTCTCAGTGGCAGTGGCAGCACCGCTTTTAAACTTGGCTCTACAGGGACACTTTCCCACTGCACCCCAGAGCAGAGCTAATCCTGACAAGTCTGAATCAATTAATGATTTCATACCACAGGAAGCCAAGGCGTGGAATGACGGCAGACTACAAGGTGCCAAGTACCACAGATACACCAGAGACATGTATGGGAAGAGAAAGATGAACAGACAGACATGCTTCAGAACTAATCAATTTCCTTTCTACCTGAAAGAAGCTGGGGTGGAAGCAGTGTTCTGACAGAGTTTGTGCCTCTGTATCCAAAACTGCAGCACCAAATCTTCTGCTTGACTCTGGTGGGTTGATCCTGCCTGGACGCCAGGTGCCCACCAAGCCGCTCTATCACTCCCCTCCTCAGCTGGACAGGAAGAGAAAATACAATGAAAGGCTCGTGCGTTGAGATAAGGACAGGGACATCAAGTCATGTAGACTGGCCAGTCACCTTGTTGTCTGGCTTTAACATCCTTTATACGGGTTGACCTTCCATATGTATCCCAGGTGTCACACCAACTATAACTTGATACCTTTTGTCTGCCTCACCTTCCCAAAGGTCCCAGCGCAGTACTTGATCTTAGAATAAGACTAACCGCAATGAAATGATATTCCATAAAAATAGCAATTGAACCCTGTAATTTTTCTTCATGTACCCTCCAAGGGCAAAGATGATGACAGATGACACTCTGTGTCAAATTATATAAAATGGGGGCACTTAGCAGGACCTGGGACTTAGTTCCAGCTCCCTCCCAAGCCTGGTGGAGCCTCTTATCCACATCTCGTATCTCTGAGAAGGTAACCTAACCACTGGGCTCTGAGTCATGCAGAGAAATGAACAACTGTCAGTGTTGCACAGAGGCACAGCTCCAAAAAGAGGGGCAAGGATTTATCTAGGTGGAGAAGGTGCGTTTGACCTCTGACTCCCTCAGACCTTTGCAGACAAGAGGTCTGAATCTCAGTTTCTAAGTGCTTGGACATGTGCTGAAATGATAAAAAAACCCGAGGCGAATGCCTCCATGTTATGATTTCAACCTTTAAAATGAGTGTGTCCACTCTGCAGGAAAAAACTGTCTTCAGGAGGTGAATCTTCATGGTGAATCACAAGTAGGTTGAGGTACTTACTCCTAAGAGAGCAGATACCCCACATGGGAGGACTTCAGGCATACTTGTATTGCCAGCAGTGTCTCTGCTGTCTGCTCCCTGCTCACACCACAGACTATTCTGGACCCCATAGCGAGGCATCGTACTGTTTAGACAGACTATGCACATGACATTAAATACGGCAGTGTGCCTGAAATTCAGGTATTTCGCTGTCCTCATGTATGGGTTCCTAAGACCTAGATTCACCCTATGTCTCTAGGCATTTAACTGATGTGCCTAGAGGTTTCTGGTAGTGTGTTGAGAGACTCAGCTCTTCTGAGTGTCTCCAATCCGAATTACTATCTGGAGATGCCCCTGGGAACCCATCAGAGTTCCCAGACTTAGGTGCATGCCCAAGCTCACAGGCCCCAGCTCTAAGACAAGCAAGACACTCAAGGCACTGTCTGCCTTGGTTTCCAGACACATGAGATGCAGGTGCAGAAGCCAGAAGGGAACCACCATGTGCTCCAGCAGGTCTCCCCTGTCTGGGCAATCAGGGATATGGGACTGCAGGGCATGCTAACTTATCTCCCACGTAGGTTGCTGACAGCACTTGATTCCTAATTTAGGCACTTGTACAAGGCCAAAAGGAAATGGCATGAATAGGTGCCTTAGTTTTTGTCAGATCTAGTCCTCCACTGGATTGTATCACTCGATTGTGTATCACTATAGAATTTTCTGTATTTCCCTGCCTGGTACATGAACAAACATTTCAAGCTGTTGGAAGGACTGTGGTTTTGTTCTTTTGCTTATTTAAAGTATAGTAATTTATGTATATACATAGACGTGAGACCCATTCTTCTGCTTACAAGCTACAGTGTGATTTTTTAAAGTGCCTTAATTTCTTTTTCATTGTTATATTCTGGATCTGAAAGACAAAAGATGAGCAAATTAAAAAAAATCACTGATTAGGTGACATCAAAAAGTGAGTGGTTGCAAGCAAGGTTGCAGAAATAGGCTGCTAACTTAACTCATTTTTCATTTTTCTTTAAATTCTTATAGCTGGGAAGAAGACTTTCTTCAAAAATAGTTTCTCAATGAGTTTTTTTCCCCTGATCAACGAATTATCATGATGTTCTTGATGTATTAGCAGTTTTGAAGTGACGATTCCAGAGTTATTACCTTACTAACAGAGAGCTAAATTTTGGTCAAAATTTTGGAAAAATTAGAGGTAATCAGCCAGCAAGGCTTCATCTTACAAAAATTCATTGAAAGGATGTGTTCAAAGATGTGAACTCTGACCAGGTGGATGACCTAAGCCTGCAAATTAAATGACATTCTTGAAGACCAATTCACTTTTAAAGTTCAGAATAACAAGGAAGCCTAAATAAATCATCAGATATCCCACAATGGAGCTCGTCAAAATTTCAGAATTTTAATCAGGTGAATTAACAAGCTTGCTGAAATATATGGTAATATGAATAAGACCACAGTGATATGAAAGACCTTGCACTGCCCTTTTTTCTTTTTTTAATTTCATGTCAGTGCTGTTGAGACTTGTGATTCCAGAGTCTACACTACACACTACGTATCAGTCTTCTCGGTCTTGCTTTAAATGCTTGCTCAATGCAGAACCGCTGTTGCCTTTAGGAAAGTAATGTAAAGCCTACAACATCTCAGCTGTCTAGGCAGAGACCTTTGCACAGCTGCAAAGGCACCAAGGAACTCTTGAGCCACATGCAGAGACATGTTTTTAGTCCATCCCATAGTCTCTGCTCCCTCCTAGATTTCCTCCAGCAGAGGCAGAAAGCAGGTGCACAGCCTTGTTCTGGCGCTCATGTCTACCTTGATGTGCCTTCTGGTGAGCACCTGGTGAACTTATTCAAGGCACAACGCATGGTGACATTGCAAAGTGTTCTTGCTACTGGGTTCATTCTCCCTTTATCTAATTTCACCCTAGGAATTCTGCCTTTTCAAGGATAGATATAATGCCTCTGGATAATAAGATGAGAAATATTGACAGTTATTTATTTTTATACTGATATTAAATAGGCATGTTCTGGGTCTGAAGTTTATGAAATTATTTCCCTAGAAGTTTGGTGTGTACGTATTTACATTCCATAGGCACATGGGAAAACACTGTAAATATTTATGATCCTTTGGATGAGGAGACATGAAAATTAGCAGAAAGGTTTCCAGTATTGCAGTGAAGACTGTGAACCCTTGCTTTCCTAGATGAATTGTGCCTGTTTTCACTCTGAAGGCTTGCCAGGTGGTAAGAGTGAGTTAGAGTACCTGGCAAACACAAGTCCTGGGTACATCTGAGCTGTCAGTTGGGCTTGCTCCTATCGCCCGCGTGAACAGGCTGAATCCTTCATGGGGTGGAAAAACTTGGTATCCGCCCAGCTAAAACCTGGAACTGACTCAACGATAAAACCACATCAGGGCCTGCCCCAGTAAGCATTATGGGTGGAAGCAAGCCAACTCTCACCACCTCCACCTGGCCCAGCCTTCGAGCACCGTCCTACCAGGCGGTGAGCTGTCATAATACATAACTCCTTACGCAAACACGCCCTTGGCACCACGTACAAACGCACCAGCGTTAGAGAGGTCTGTAAGCGGCTGCAACGGATAGCTGCTGCACCCGTGATATCCAAGTGCTACGGGTAGGGCCACGCTGCTCAACGGGGAGTGCAGCAAGCTGCAGGACACAATTCGCTGGCTGGAGAACTGGGAATCCATCCTTGGAGCAGGTGGTGGTACCAGCACAGACACAGTCATCCTTTCCCCGCTGGATCCTTCGAGACAGAGGTTGCACGCAAGCCAACTCCAGTGAACCTGCAACTGAGACAAGTCTGGCAATGCCAGCTCTTGAAGCTTACTGGAAGCTCATTTCCTCCTAAGCCTTAGCTTGAGAACTAGTATCAGTTGGTCATGCACTGAATGTCCTGCTTACTTGCGTTCTTTTTGTCTTTTTTGGTTTCGTTTTTATTTTCATCACTGAGATGCACTGTGCTGAATGCTGTAGATCAGGTTCGGTCAACCAGCCTTGCTCCGGGGCTTCATACTGTGTACAGATCCCAGCACTGCGCAGCCTACTTCTTGCTGGGTGACGCCTCCCTAATTCCTTGTCCACTTTCACCCCAACGCCTCTTTCTGTTTTCTGTGCTTTTTGTGTTTTTATCCAAATGATTTATTAACTGCATTCTCTAGGACTTGAAAACGTTTTTTTGTTATTTTTATCTCCTCTTATTTCTAATTATATTTTGCTCTTCTTCATATCAACTCTGTGATTATCTGCAACACACTATCTCATAAGAACACAAATGTTTCAAGGGCTTTTTTTTTTTTAAATCTTTACCCACTATGAATAGATGATAACACTGAACTATACAGAAAACTAGTAGACATCTAAATTCAATACATTGCCCCAAACTGGTACTCTTTGTAGTTTTCTGAGACATTTTTCAACCTATGTGACAGAATTTATAGCAAATTGCATTTGTAATAAATATTTAAAATAATAATGGATAAATATTCAAATAGCTTATTAAAATCCATGTAAGAACTAAGCCACTTTCTTCCTATCACCTGGTAATTTGTTCCAACAAACTTTTTATTGAATAATTAGTGTAATGTAAAATCACAGTGTGCAATACTTTTACTTTCTTTTATCTATATATTTTTCTCTATATACTAGTTCCATTAGTAATGGAGGTTAAAACAGAATTAAATGAAATTATTTTCAAAATGTCTTACATCTTTATTTTTTACTGAAAAGCAATCTTTTCTGATTTTATTAATGAGATAGCTTATCACTGTGGCCTTTTAATTTAACCCAAATTTTTAAGCCCTTCCTGCTTTTGCAATATAGGTAAATTTGGGAGGCTTCACAGAATGTTAGGGTTTGGAAGGGGCCTCTGTGGGTCATCTAGTCCAACCCTCCTGCCGAAGCAGGGTCACTTACAGTAGGCTGCACAGGACCTTGTCCAGGCGGGTCTTGCCCTAGTGATTCTGACAAGTGTGTGGAGAAATGTGAAAATTCTGTAATTCTTATGAAAATTTGTATCTTACAATTTCTGGCAAAAAAATTAAAGCCACTGAGTTAGCGTTACATGACACCAAATTTCAGGAATTTTCTGTCCTAACTTTCCAGCTAATGATATTTTTGCCTTAAAAAAGAGTAAAGCTTAAAATGGAATACATATTTGTGTTCCGTATGCACATCTGGTTGGTGTTTTTGTATGTATGTGTGTATATACTTCCTCTCCTGGAGCAGAAATTCTGTGTCCTTTATATGTCTTACTTTAAGCTTGTTACAAATATTTTTCCAAAAATCCATTTGCACATAATTATTGCTAGACTTTTAATTTGTGATATGGATAGTCTTGGGTTAGAAAGGTTAGAAATATAATGTGGTAGAAAGCTGGGAATTTAGTGTTTGGGCTTTAACCTTACTCTACATACAATTATAAAATTCTGAAGTTTTAGTTAAATTTCAGCTTTAATTGCTCTGGGTTTTGGCGTTTTTTGTTGGTTGTTGTGCCTTTTTTTTTCTTTTTTTTTTTTTTAAAAAAAAAAAGAACCAAACCCATTGTTTTTAAACCATCTCTTCCCTAAATGCTGATGGAGTGGAAACTTGTAATTTCTTGTTTAAATTTTTGACAAAGTTCAATTTGAATAAATGCTCCCAACTTTGAGAGATCAGTGTCCCAAGTTAGTGATAATCACTAGACATTTCTTTTTGAAGTATATGAAGGATTGTATCTAGCAATCCAGAATTAATATGAAACGGAATAGAAATGAAGCTACTTTTAAAATCTGTAAGTCCATGTGAATAAGGACATTTTCTGCTGAAGGTTAAGTGCTGAACAGAACACTTAAATGAAAGCAAAGCTTCAGTTATAAGAGAAAAAAGCTATGAATTTCATTACGATTGGTGCAAAGCTGAGGAGTCTAATTTCTGTTAATGTCTTTCTGCATCAAATCACAGATGAGGAATAAAGATACAAGGCTGTACATAAACGCAGATAGTAACATCTTTCAAACAACTACTAGATCAGCATGGATTTTGTAGTTGTATAGAGAAATCTCTGACTGAAACATTTATTTCTTTGTAGAGAAGCTAGAATAAAACTATTGATCTACTCTTTCTGGATAGCCTTTTCTGTGACTACCTGTGAAAGGAATCATTGATTGAAATTCTGTTTAGGGATAACTGGTCAAGATACATTTGTGTAGAATCCCACAACTTTGCGAGATACACACTGCATCTCTAAAAGTGAATGAAAGTGAGCTTATATAGGCCTAGCCTTTTCTCTTGCATTGATTTACAAAACTCTAAGTGCAAGGTTTAGTATGAGCAAAAATTTGGATGCAAGTGAATGTGATGCCAAATTAGTGTTAAAAAAACACAGTTTTTAATATAAACCCTTCACAGTGGGTATTACCAATGTATGATTGTCACAGTCAATCACCTTCACCTCATCCATCATATAACAATATTGCAAGACCTGGGATAAGGTGTGTCATTATAAAATGCTAACAGCCATGTTTACAATATTTAAGCCTTTCATGCATAGCTGAAGGATGTACTGGTATCTATCTTCATAGTACCATGCTGTCTTTTCCTATATCACCTTTCTTTTCGGACCAGTGAATTAGTTAAACATGTAGAAATTTAAAGTATAGTAGATGACCTGGTAACATTAAAATAAATGGGGCTGCACGTTGGTCTCAGCAAGGTTTCTGATTACAGTAAAATCCTTTTGACATCATCTTCCCAACAATAACTGCTTAGCTTTCAAAATTTGTTTAGACCTCAAAATACAGTTTCAAGCCTACACTAAATACAGTTGAGAAACACTTAACCTGGAAGTGATACATGAAGTTGTTAAGACTTACCAGCCTGATCACATATTTATGCTGGTGCTAGAGCAGTATGGTTAGGTTAAAATCTGGTGTGGATTCAAAGGCAAATGGCATGCTCCTTTACATTAGTTTCAAGTTATAAATCTTGTTTTCCTCCTTCTATTGCCAAACTGGCATATTGCCTTTTGTCTCGGTGGGAAGGATAAAGAAAACAGAGAAAAAGTACAGAGCTATGATGCTCAACCTGGGAAGCACTATTTATGTCTCTTGCTTAGGCCGGCTAAAATCAAGTTTCGTCATGTACACTTACTGACCTTGGTCCACTGTAGCTCAGATTTCTCTAAACTGCTTTAGTTTGTACTATAATTGTGCCTCAAAGATGAATAGCATTGTAGAATGTGATTTTTTTTTTCCTCCTTTTTTTTTTTTCCTCTCCTCCTGGTTTAAAAAACACAACAAACACACAAACCTCTTTTTCCATCAGAAAAAGGCTGTGGTCAAAGGGATCCAGTATCCTCCCCACACCAGGAGGTAGGCAGGGACTTAAAGGGAAGCGGCGAGTGGAAACAAGTCTGCAACCGGGGTAGCAAATGAACCCTCCACTCTGCACAGCAGGTATGAGGCTCTAGCTGTGGATGACCTGTCAGTGGATAACGCAGGTGTTGATCCTGCATTAGAGGTGTTGCAG
>Ga0181612_145320_pt1 | contig 17158 bp, 7 predicted proteins | sample HoacroProtozoa21_FD_119630 | JGI IMG/M metagenome (GOLD analysis project Ga0181612, IMG submission 119630) | Hoatzin crop microbial communities from Cojedes, Venezuel. Combined Assembly of Gp0051906, Gp0051904, Gp0051908
CAGGACACCCGCCTCATTCAGCAGCGGCCCCACATTGTCCCTAGCCTTCCTTTTGCTGCTGATGTAGTTGAAGAAGCCCTTCTTGTTGTTTTGGACATCCCTTGCCAGCTTCAATTCCAGGTGTGCCTTGGCCTTCCTCGTCGCATCCCTGCACGCTCTGACCACATTCCTGTATTCTTCCCAAGTGGCCTGAACTTGGGAATCCAACTTCCTTTTTTTTTGGTAAAAAACTCCACAAGTAAAGGTAGTTCTGTAGCAATTTCTGTTTCTACTTACTGGCCTGGCTTGAACCAGGAATTTTAAAAGTGACTACAGAAATAAAATGAGTCAAGAAAGGTTATGTCAGCTTTTTTTTAAAACCAAACTACTGATTCACTGGAAACACACTTTAAGCTTCACACAGTTGTGTAAGTCAGGGGTTTTTTTGTTTAAACTTCTTTGCCCATTCCGGATTTGACAAAGACTCTGTCAGTAATGCCATCAGGGAAAGTGGTATCTGGCAGGTTCAGCTTTGGTGGTAAGGTTAGTGGATAGAATTTACTAACAAAATCACGTACTCGCCAACCCACACTGACCACATGTTATGAGTTTCCAGCAAAACCCTTTTACATGATGCATCCAGACTGAGGAGGTTTTTTCCGCCCTTGTGAAGGCAGGAGGAAAACTCTTGGTGACAGGGGAACCTTAGGGACAGACTTGTCAACAATTGTGATTATAGAATTTAAAAAATTCAGAACTTAAATCATCAGAAAAAACCCAGTTGGTCTGTTGTGTAATTACCCAATAGCATTTTTGAGTAAATTAGGCCTCTAAAGGCGTGTTTTAGCTTGTTTTAAGTAAGTCTTCATTTTTCATATAAAATACCTTGCAAGACTGAGGCTGTTCTTACATCCATTGTTGTTATATTGTTGCTTTCTGTTATTGCAGCATTTTATGTATACCAGCCAAACGTGGAAACAAACGTGTTTGAATACTGTAGTGGTCAGCTGCAAAAACACATATATACATTCAAACAATGCACAGATTTTCATGGCAACAGGGATATTAATAATTTTAAATTGTTTTTAATGCTAAGAGAATGGCTGCACTAGAGGAACGAGGTACTCAGATTCCCTGACGACTATACTGAGACCTGCTCTTTCTGCTCTACACGTGGCACAAGAATCTAGCAGAATTTCTCGCTGATATAATTAATTGTATGTTCAAATAGCTATTTTGCCTTCAGACTGCTCATTTTGCATGCAGTTAGAGGTTTCTAAGCACTTGTTGATCATATATAAAATCATTATCACAGCTTGAATTGGAAATATAATAAAAATGTTAATTTCTTGCTGCATGATTTGGAAATATATGAAATATTATATCAAACAGCTTTGTAATCAATATGATAGTCTTAAGAAAACTCTTTCTCTGCATTTATATCCTGTCCTTGAAGTAAATGTTTGCTATACTTAAATTCTTCCAAAATAGCTGGGACACCTGCATCCATGTAGTAAAACTCCTAGAGGTGCTGGCTGAGGGGACCTGTGCTCACTGACTCCAACTCCATTCTCAGTTTGTGCCTGTTTAAAATCTGTTGCAGTCAAATGGGATTATTCAGAGCTTAAAATCATGTGTTTCAGTACTTTGGCAAATCATAGCATTGTCCATGAAAGTCACCCCAGATATTAACAGCAGACCTGAAGACATCCAGTTGGACAGTTTTTTAAGCTTTTATTGTCTGAAAAAATATTGATTCTATCTGACCTTTTTCAATCTGGATTTGCAGGCAGAATTTTTGTAGTTCATCACTTGGTGGGAATGTCAATAATGAGATACAAATCAAACTTGCAGCTGTTAGAAAGAGTTCAATGGTTTGTATTAATCAGTCAATTGTCAGTGTGAGGCGTACAACAAAAGTAATAAATGTACTTCTCCAGCCATCTCTTCTTAGCAATCTCTAGCACCTGTGCTGTTCTCTAAAGAGTTCATTGATTGACCTCAGATCAATGGCATAGTTCTCTGTGGAGAAATAAAATATAGTTTCTCTTTTTAAAGCCTAAAGCCTAATAGCATGGGCAAAGGAGAATCCAAGTGCCAAGAGATTTTGTTCTGAAATTGACAACATCTCTTATTTTCTTTCATTCAATATTATTCAGCCTTTTGAAACAGTGAAAAAAGATCCGTTGAAATAGGTGCTCATATTTATAAAAAAAAAGAAATATTTCTTCTTAATGCAACATTATGCACAAATTGGAAAGGGGTTTGATCAGCAGTTGAGAAAATAAACTCGTGAAACAATCCTATTTGTCACCAGGCTGACTTTTATTTTATGTTTGCAAAGACTGGAACATATTCCTGAAATCACAATACAAAACATGGAAACGCATAAAGGAAGGACAAGAAAATCTATGGCCACCTAACAGTTGTCTCTTCCTCCATCCACCAATCCATAACTTCACAAAGACCACAGACACCACACCCACAGATCATGCGCTTGTGACTCTGCTCCTTACACAAGACAAACTTTTTATTCCCCACCCCACCTTCCCCAAACCCGCCTTCTCACTTCAGGCACAAAGATCCACAAAAAAAATTTAGTGGCCATTGGTAGCTGAAGTTGGTGAGAAGAGGTATACAGGTTAGAGTGCCAGTCTGTGATGTACAGAGTATGAAAGTGGTGGTGAGCATTTGTGGCTGTTATCTGCTACTAGTGACTTACTGTTTCTTTTCTGGCTTCTCTCTGTTTCTGTTGGGTATCTATGAAGAAACTTCACCTGACTGACAGCTAAGGTTGTATATACTTTTGATATAACTTTTTTTAGTGTCATGACACATGCCAGAAATAGTCAAAACTGCACAGGAATAGATTCCTCTGTCTTTCCAAGGTTTTTATTTCTACAGATAAAGTTAATTTGGTTAAATTTGTTCAAATGTATTTCTGAGCTTCAGTTTTAGACTTTGTATTGAGTACTGTGTGAAAATACATCTTGCAGCCAAATCTGCAAATAAGCTGAAGTCATAAAGAGAATATCAGACATAGCAGTTGTGAGACACAGGAGCGCTACACATAAAATGAATGTGCAGTGCCCCGGCTCGGGGGGACCGGCGGTAGGGTGTTCTCAGCGGAGGGCCCACGCCGCTGAAACCTGCTTCCTTTGGCCCTCCGCCAGAGCCCCAGTTTGGCGAAATTCAGAGCGCGATGTAAGGCCTGTCTGTTCAGCGGGGCGGTGAAAATACCGTTGGATTATTCTTAGCAATAGGATACGGTTCGGGGAGTTGGGGTTTTTTTATTTTGTTGTTTATGAGATCCTTGATTATAAAGAGTTCTATATTTTTCTGATGTTTAGGATTGTCATTCAAGAAGTGTGGGGCAGATGCACGATAGCAGGGGGCCAATATTAATTAAATAGATTTGCTTCATTTTCAATCAGGCATTGCACACTCGAATGAGAGTACAATAAAATCACGCTTTAAATCATAGATTCAGGATGACTATTTCCTTCTCTAGTAAAGAGCACAATTTTTAATCAAGTTTCCCCGATTTCAAATACAGACCATCCTCTCAGGCATGTCACCTTACATTTAGCAAATTAATTGCACATTTTCCAATTCGAAGTTATCTGAGTTCTTGCCAATTTGGGCTGAGATTACTTCCTGAGCTATAGACAGTTTAGGAGGTTTTTGTTGCTGTTGTTGTTTTAAAACCTGCTGTGCTGGAGGGAAATGAAGTCTTGACTTTGATGTTCTTAGTGCCTTTACAGCTGTAGGGTTGGACCATCTGTGCCTCCTCAGGTTTCCCTCAAAGAAGAGCAGTGGGATACAGCTAGCAGCCTTTCGGGATGGGATGTCTCTAGGTGAAGAGGTGAGGACCCTCACAGCCATCAGATCCTGGCTGCCAAGACATTGCCCGAAAGGGCTACTGGAATTAACTCAAATTGTCCTGTGCTAATTTATAGCTTGCTTTGTTGCCTGGATCGCAAATGCATCTAGGTGGTTAAAAGCAGAATTTTCCATTTTTTCTCACAGGGTAAGCCACCCAGCTGCTTTTGAACTTACTTCATGGCCATATGACAAGATCCCTCCTCTGTTATGTGAATTGTCTTTGTTATTGAGAAAAGCAACTAACGAAGCCTGTTTTCCTGCAGATTTGTGTTGTCTGTTCCATACACTGGAATACCCCTATTTCCCTCCCAAATCCTCCACTTTATGACCTGCTGGAAAGGAAGGGGAACTGTTTGTTATGGCTGAATCATGTATGTGATGATTAGCTAGTTATTTATGCAAATGCTACTTGGTCAGATAGTAGTTGCATCTTGATGTCTGAACATCCGTACAGGAAGGACAGGAGAAGATCCCTCTATACATGGGATACCCTCCTTAAATGGGAACCTAACAGGATCTTTCTTTTCCAAACAAATGTTTAACGTTAAACAAACTCATCAGACTTTTACCAAAAAGTGGCCAACATGTTTTTACAGTTTAAGCTGGGCTGACAACAGAGAAAAATGGAAGGCTATGCAGACAGTATAATAACATAAACCTTACTTTTTTGGGAAATGAGGGGGAAAACAATCCTAAAGCTAGATGTTCACATATTCTGATTTTGAAAAAAACTTTTAAAGGATTAAAGGTACTTCACATTAAAAAAAATACAGGCTACTTACAATCCTGTCTTCGCCAAAGAAGATTTCAGTGAAAAATTTTAATCTTTTTTTTCTTCACCTATACATTATCTACACACAGAAATGTAAATCCTGTATCTTACTCTGTGCATGTCTATCACAGAATCATTGCTTGTGTTCGTAATTGAGGCTGTTTTTTTCTTAATGCAAGGATTCAATGGCTTGCAAGCACAAGCTTCTGCTATGCAAAACTATAGTTTTTTCTCTTTAATTTTAGAAAACACTTTCTTAAAAGTTACAAATAAAATAATCTTCATTCATAAATGGATTGATTTAAAATGGAGATTTTAAGAAATATGTTATTATACTTCATGCTTTTTTTTTGCCGATAAAAGGCATTAGTAACATACACCAGCACTTGACTTCATGTTTACTAAAAATCATAGAACATGGTGGCCCTTTTAAATCAGAAGAGCAAATCTTCATAAGGTCAGAAGGTATCATTAGGCTTATTTATTTCTTATGTATTTTGCACAGCTGAATAACACAGAGTATAGAATTTCCACAAATACTTTTGAAATCAAATCCATGACTACAGGCTGAAAGCATACCTTTTAGACCTAAACTTGATTTAAGCACTTTAACTGTCACAGGATCCAGAACTTCGTAGGAAAGGTGTTGTAGAGATTATTTGCTTCAGCCTCTAATTTGCAACCATCACAAATCTTTTTTTGTGAGATATGTACAGACTCTACTTTTAAAATTACCCATTTCACCAGACATTTTCAAAACCGATGGCCCATGGGAAGATGAGGATAATGCAGGTTTTGCAAGAAGGAGTGCGAAACATGCCAGGGAATGTAGAGCGTGAAAAAGGGAGAGAATGTCAAAGATGATGAAGGTTGAGAGACATGTGAAGATAAGGGAATCTACAAGAAGAAGGAAGAAATATATGACCATTTAAATTACTTTCCACTGTTCTGGGGAAGAAAAACAGTTGTAAATCCAATTCAACAAGCCAGTCCATTCTGCAAGCTTTGCACTACTGATAAGTAAACACTCAAAGAAGCCCACAACATCTGAAAAACTACATCACCCAGGCAACACCAGGAGTGGGTGAGGCAAAGAAGAAAAGAACCTTTGTTGAAAAATCAGCCTAGTTTAATCTGGAATAACAAACACTGAAATGCCCAAATCATACCTTTTCCCATGATACAATTTACGGGGCTGACTTGACACAATTTAAGTAGTATGCATGTCCAAAGATTGGAATAAGCTTGAATTTCTTGAAAATTTCATGTTAGTTGTCATGATTCCTAGCTTTAATACCCTTGCTTTCAAGTTCACCTGACCACCATTTTATTAGTCAATGGTTCCTCAGTTCAAAAATGCCACTTTTTTAAACCAAAATATTGCAGGCAAATGTGTTAACTTAAAAAATAACCAGGTTGGCCCTGTGGCAGCTCATCCACTCTCTGATTCCTGGGGTATTGGTATAGCTGACCATTTGGGTGCATACCAATATGGTGCCCATGGCTGTGATGCTCTGTGGCTTATCTACAATGTGCAGTTCTCAATCCAGGATATCTTCAGTGTGCAACCAGATTTTTTTGAAAAATCACATTTCCATTTTTCTGCAATTTATTTATCATATCATTTCAAGTATCATGCTATTTCAAATGTATAGTTCTGAATGTTTTTAACCATGATAGAAAGTTTGATTCTAGTCCGCTCCTAAGACTAGTAGAGTATTACTGTACTTTTTTTCCTTAAACTGCTGTTATGAACTGTCACCTTCCATTGTATTTTAACCTTACTTTTGACAAAGAAATAGAAACATGAGGAACTAGGAAGATGAAAGACAGAGAAAGTGAGCTATATATTAGCTGAGTCGGAAATACCCTTCTTTATTTGATGCTGCAGGCTGATGTTCTTGGATAAATCCAAGACAAATGAACCTAGTTCAAGTACTGAAAATTGCTATTGATTTATAAATTCTACATCCTTTACAAACTATTCAAATATTGCTTCTCAGTCCAGATCTATTTCTATTATAGCTGTGAAGCACTGAGCTCCCTCTTGTGACTAGCACCTGAACATTATTCTGATTTTGGGACTACACATCCTGTATACTCCTGAGAAAAGCAGAACTGTTTCTGATACAGGATTTCATCAGCTCAACTCTACTTGCATTTATTAATGTTGTTTAAAAATGACAACAGTGTCTGTCTGGAAAGAATACACACAGCCTTCCTTATTTTTGGTAAATCACCCTTTGTATAGCTGGGCTTTCAAAGACAAAGCAAGTGGGTCTTCTCAAAAATCTCCATTTCTAATAGTGGATCTGTGTCTTCACGCAAATTATTTGATCTTCCCTTAGTGACTGATGATGCAATAAACACGATATGGATAGCTGATAATCACATGAAGACTAAACATAAATTTACCAACCATAGAGCCAGGAAATACAATCCATCATATCTGACAGCAATTTCCTTTCAGAGTTGTAAAGTTGTATTTCTTTATTTACATTTGGTGATTCAGGTAAAATGGTTCATTAACACAGGTACAGTCATTTCTGTATAATACATGTTGCACATGTATAGCTTATTCCAAAATGGTATTAAGAATAACATTTATACCTAGATAACTATGAACACAGTATGTTTGCATTAATATATGAATCATAATCAACTTTAATTTGATACACACAGATTGATAGAAATGTTTTGTACAGAAATGACCCTCAGTAGAAGACTGAATATGGGAAAAAGTCTGAAATGTACAGAACAAGAGGAATCCAGGTCAATATGCCTTTCTTCAGCATTCCGACATAGAAAGTCAGTTCTTTGAGACTATTTCTTGATGGGTGAGAAAGAACAAGTAACATCCTCCCGTACAAAAATTCAGGTTATGTGATCATATCTGGGAAATAAATATCTACGAATAATTTAATCTTTAGGTTTCCAACAGTTTTCCAACTCTGCATTTAAAAGAGAGCTATAAAGGGGTAAATTTTAATCTTTCTTAAGTAAAAAGAGCAGCAAAGGAACAATTAAAAGGTATCTTGCTTAACAGAATTTTTGCAAGAACATTCATTTTCACCAAGAGGTTCTAATATTGTCTAAGTTCAAATATTGATGAGTACCAAAAAGGTACTGCCAGGTACTGGTCCAGGTTGCCATTCTTAACATGCTCAGTTAATGTGACTCCCATCATCTGACAGTCTAAAAATAGGATTATGCTTAAAATTGCTACCATTGCGGAGGGCCCCAAATTTAGCACTGCATAGAAATCTCCCATTTTCTTGGCCTATTGAAAGAACTAATTTTATTTTATCTAATGCACAGGTAGATGTATGTCACTGTGACAAAGCAAGTGTCTTTGCAAATCTTGTTATGCACAGATGCAGTAGTACATTTTTCCAGGCAGGAGAAAAAAAATACCCTGAACTCTATAGTTCTTACTCATACTAATCTACTGCTGAAGTGGGCTGGAGATTTGAACAGTGTAGAGTTACAGTTTAATGAAAGCTGGTTCTTCTGTATAGGAGAAATTCATATGCTTTCATACTCTCTCAGCTTCATTTCCTTCCAAGGCTCATTAATTTTTAAAAGAGCTAGCTTTCTTACCCTTGCCTCCTAGTAGGTGGTGTTGCACCAGCATAAATATAGGTGTATTTATATTTTTAGCTGGGAGAAGAGGAAAGGAATATGATAAAACTCAATTGCTCAGCCAAAGAGGTTTGGCTAAGTATCCACATGAAGTCTAAGGAAAACGTCGACAGATTTCATGGTGGTCACTGGGTTGCCTAAATTGCCCACATAACATTTCTGTTATTGTGCAGCAGGCATGTACACTTGTAACTTCCCAGGACCCTAGCAATTTCTCTGGATTCAGATGCTGTGTCTGTCACAATCTGACCACATGGTGAAGAAAGAAACAATATCTTCTTTTTTTAGAATCCCAGGTTTATCGACCGCAACTTAGGGACTCTTTCAGCAGTTTGGAGCTTGTAATAAGTAATGCTTTCATCCTGACATGTTCAAGTTATTGAATGTGGAGGTGGTGTTCTTTTTAAATAATTTTCAAAAATACCAGAAAAGTTGGCAACATAGATGTTGGAAGATTCACACAAAATAAGAAGTAAAAATTGCTTTGCATCTGCAAAATGTTATTAAAGCAGCCAAAGGAGACAAGTGGAAATAGTCACAAACAGTGGTGAACGGCCCAAAAGTCCTGGTAGGAGCACAAGCAAAATCTAAAATAGCACTTTATAATCTTTTTTTCAGTCCCTCATCTTCATAGCAATACTCTCGTCTTGGTACTGTTGACATTTCCTTCGGGTCAGTAAAAACCCTTTTCCCTTCCATTCAGTCATTATCCCCTATGTCTTGAGTAGTTCTACAATTTGTTGTCTAAATGATGTAATACATTATTTCTATTTTTACAGAGTAAGATCTTGATGCCATTATGTGGCATTTTTGCACCACTTTCTTTGCTATTTCTGTTCATTCCTTACCTTCTTAAAGTGACCAACAAGAATTCCAGGGCAAAAATGAGAATGTGACACTCTGACAGATGAGAAGATGGTCCTTTGAAACCTACCAAAATCCTGGAAAAACCTTTCTCTTTCCTTTTCCATCCTACTGGGTTGATCTTGCCCTGTTGCATAGTTGTCTGAGAAATTTTTCACAGGCTCTTTGATTCAGTGTACTTTGTCAAAAGCCAGAACTCTGCATATTCAAATGGTATTACAAATCACAAGGTTCTCATTAAATAGACTAGCATACTAAGATGAGTTTTGCTCAAGCAAAATTAGGGAGGGATTGCAGTATTATTTTTTTCTTTTGTCCTGTGTGAAAATGGTGCAATGAGTGCCTCAGTGTGACACAATATATTGTCAATAATAATCCTTGGGTCCGTTAGATGCAGCAATCAAAGTTTAGTTTGCTGCAGAGTATCTCAGGAAACTTTTCCTGAACACACTTAGGCAAAAGAAGAAATTTATAAGAGGTTAGTACTCCTTGAGAGCTGCCTATCAGCTCACATGAAGTCTAAAGCAAGTTTAATTCCAAGTTGAATTTTCATAGCATGGAACACTGCATCTGTGAGCAATCTTTATATTGATACAACCTTTATGTTGATACTCCTTGCTACTCACCGCATTCACGCATAGGCTACACACACAAGGGCGATGTTCTGCCAGCTGAGTGACCATGAATATTCCAAAATATTAGATACAGAACACTTCGGAGCTTTTGAAATACCTGAAAAGCTTAAGTCATGGACAGATTCATGAACATGAGCTGTAAAACTTCTTCACTGCAAAGACCCTGAAAACCAACTGTTCATCTGATAGTTAATCTTGACAGCACCTCCAGTCCATAACTGCTGATTTGTCACCTGGAAGGCCCTATGAACTCATATTTCTCCTTTTGATTTTATATGTATTATTCAGGCTTCTGACAGTGCTTAGCTGTATATTGAGGACCTGTAACAAGGAGCTCCAGAAAGTAATCCTTGACTGTGTCTAATCAAAGTAGAAGAGAATAAAGAGAAATTGGTTGTGTCTCTGATTCATGGCCAAGATCATATCATACAGATACTGGAATCTAAAATTTCTGCTGTCACAGGGAAAGTTACTGAAACATGCTTGTATAGGCCCCTTTCACTTCCAGCTTGTTTATGCTTCTCCATTTCATACAAATGATTTAAATGTCAGTTGACTCAGAGAGAGAGAGAACGACTCTAGCTTAGGCACACTTTAGGTTCTTGGATCCAGTCTCTTCAATAACAAATAACTGCAGATTCAATGAAAAGCATAATGTTTCTCACCTAGTTTAAAAGACTTTGTCTTGGGCTGAGGAACTCTCTGATGTCTGCCTCAGAATCTCTTCCAGCTTAGTGGATAGAGGCCCCACTGGGGAGCTGTGGAGGAAGAGTCAAGCCCTTCACCCAACAGAAGAGCAGGATCTGAATATTTCAAGTGGCATGTGCATGCTCACTGTTAGCAAAAGAAGACAACTGACAGCATCTGTGTTTTTCTTCTGGGAGTGTTACCTGGCTGAGGCATCTGTCTCTACAGGAGGGTTCACAGCTGTCAACCCTCACCGAAAGAAGAGCCTTTCCTTTGCCTAGAGCCCGTGACCAGATCTTTTCCTTTATGCTTCCTTTTGGCTAGCAGAGGCAGCTTCATGCTCTTGCTTTGTAACTACTGGGAAGTTCATAATTAGGATCCTAACTCTCCGCATCCCACATTCTTCTCCAGCAAATAACAGCAGGTCAATTAGAAATCAAGCACTGAGACATCTGTGGCCCTTTATGGAATTAGGGCAAGATAAAAAACGTGATTTAGAGAGACATAGTTTATTAGTCCGAAATGGTAGCTCAGAAAGCTGTGCTTGGATTTTGTATTTCTTTTACAATTTCTTATTTTACCTTGAATCTCCTGCAGTATTTGCAGTTCTACTGCAGTTCAGGCAAAACACTACTCTGGCCTAGCATCCAGGCACGTCGCTCCTTGCTAAGCCCAAGTGACATCTTTTCAGAGGGAACTTCTCTTTCTGCCAGGGTTACAGAGTTAGGAGCTCACATGCATTTTTTTCTTTCTGGGCACCCAGTTGTCACGTTTGTTTCTGAGGAACAGCCCAGCTCCAGCAGTGTCCTCTTCCCTATGCTGGACCTTCTTGGCAGCAGGGGACCAGGTTGAAGCATCCTGGCATTGAGGAAGGCGTGGTGCTCAGCTTTCCTGCTCCCTGGGCAAGCACTCTTACTGCCAGAATATTGCACAGAGAGTGGGTTGCATCAGTTACAGTGCCTCCTCTGCCTGTATTTTACAAGGCAGCAGTAAGCTCTGCTTCACTTTTTCAAATAATTGAGACAAGTAGTCGCTCTCAGGAAAGGACCTAGTTTTTGGCTGGATAGAGGCAGCTGTTGGCTGCCATGGTAAAGGCGCCTTAGCTCTGGAAAGGGCTAAACTAACTCAAAGTCAGTGAGCTTAGGCAATTCTTTTGCAAATGCTATTTTGAAGCATCTTTCTCTTCCTCCAGACTCTTTCAGAAGCCTGACTGAATGAGTGTACATTTTATTTTCATTCAGGAGCCAAGACAAGATTCAGAGATGTTTTAAAGCTCATACTCTAATGACACTGAGACTGAGATAAGTGCTTAAATGCCTCTCTTTATGGAATGTACTCCTTAATTCCAAGGGAGGTAGGAACACAAATTCCTCTGTGCCTATTTTTTCATTCCCTTCCCTTTCCTGTCTGAATGGGATCCAGTCTGAAAAATGGGGACTGGCTTTTGAAAATCTCACCCATAAAATGCTCATTATTGTGGAAAAATTTGCGCAGCCGTCAGAGAGAATTTTCAGTCATGTAAGCCAACCCAGACTGAATGTGGCAGGGTTCATTCGGAGCACTACCCCTGAGTATATTTTTCAGTAAGTAGGTAAATTAGCCACGCACGCACGCACAGCACAACTTCCTTCCGAACATCCAGCTGTCATTAAAACCACTGCTGTTATTTAAAAATGTCTAAGCATATATGATATGCAGTTTTCAAGGGCTCATAACTCAATCAAATCAAAACCAGTTTTCACCAAACTGCTCTGAGGCTTCTTGATGGAATAGGTTTCCTTACTGAGTGCCATTGTTTCCAGTTATTTCATTCTGCTAGGTGTCCGAAAAAGGAAGTCACAAGAATTTGTATTTGTATAAGAACTTTCACTCTCTCATTCAAAAATATAGCACCGAGGATAAGCTTAGCAGGAGTAAGAAGGATTAGGCATTTATGTGGATAATGAGAACATCCATGATTACATCAGGGGGGTGAATAGGATGAAAACACTGCAGCGAGCAGCCCTCTCCCGGAATTTTTTAACATTTGTTTAAAAATTTTACAGGAGAAAAACTCCTATAATGGTGTAAACAAAGGGAGAAGGTTAATCAGACATGGATTAAATTAAAGTCACCCACCTAAGCACATTGATTGCGAAGATTAAAAGCACCATCACCTTTCATCTATCTTGTTTACCTCCCAAGCACCCTCTGGCTTTTGTGTGGCATTTTGGTTTCCATGGCCACTGAAGGTTCCTTCCTATAATCAAAAACGACCTCCTGTTATAAAAGACTCAGAGCCTTTGCTCAGCAGGCCATTTCCCCCTTTTATTATTCTTTTCTCTTGCCTTCAGGGAAAGCTTTGTGAGAGCAGGACAGAGCACTTGGTTGGTTGGCGGTTGACCTCAGTTGCACACAATGAGCTCTGAGTGCTACCTGAAATGTGTGACAAAGAGAGAAGGGTCACTGGCTTAGAGCATTACAAGGGCATGGGCAGGCAACTGTGATGACACTTGCCAAATGTCAGCATTCACCTAATTCAGAAGGGTCCCCGCTGATTGACAGTTCCTCGCTCTTCAGCAGCTGAAGACAGAAAATACACAAGTTCATTAATTAATAACCCTGCAAGACTCTGAGGATGTAAAGGCTAAAAGAAAAAAAAAAAAAAGCAGCTAGGGAAGAGGGAGCCAGCCTGGGATGAAATATGTACAAAGTATATATATTTTAAGAGCATGCCTCACTAGTTTAAAGCTGTTTTAACAGCCTACAGGCAAAATTTGTCATGGTATGTAGCTGAGTGCTGTGCTTGCTGAAAATGCTTTTGACAATGTGAGGAAAGCCTTTAAGCATTTGATGAAGGTAAGTTGGTTAGCAGGGCTTGGAAGCCAGTTTGCAGGTTCCAAGATAATTCCTCAGGATCCAATTAAACTGTTGAATTTTACATTCATTCAATTTTTCTAATGCGTTTAGTTAAGGGGATTTCTCCCACACTTAACCCCACACAAACCCCCCGTACTCCCAAACCAATGATTTTAAATACAGTTCTGTGTGACTTTTTAGCTGGTTTCACCTTTGATTATTGAAGTGTGTTACCCTTAAAAAAAGAAAAGAAAAACTTTGAGCACATTTTTCTTTCCTGGCTACAGCAACGGGGAGATTTCAATGCTATAGATCACAGCTGAAATAGGAGATTTAGTTTTGGTTGTAGAGGTATAGATGAGAGTAGTGCCTGTGGATAGTTCCTAAAGAGAGTACAATGCTGATAGTTTCTTATACCAGGTATTTACTGTGTTTCTCAGATGCCAGCTGTAGGATACCAAAACATTGAACAAAACAGGATGTGAGAACAACACAATTCCTCTTGCATGTATGTACCCAAACTGAGGGAAATCCGTTGTTATCAACACTATGGAATTTTCAACAAATACTGTTCAAAGAAGAATTTAGCTGTTATTCTAGTGTAAGAATTCTTACGATAAAAAAGAAAAATGTGGGAGTTCAAGGTGTTTGAATAAGTATTATTTTTACATGTGAGCACAGCAGATTCTGGTAGTGTAACCTTTGCACTTCCTAGTGTAGAGATAGAAATCTTATCTGACATTTTCCATCACACTAGTGTCTTTCTTAGACATAAGCATCAATACTTTGTCATAACAAAGAATATGTTCAGCTGTCAGACTTAAAAGAAACGAAAAGCTGTCTTGCAAAAAGATCTTGAAACCATGAAATACATCAAAACCAATTATGTAATATTGTATTATGTTTTAAACTAAAATACTCAGTCTGAATTAATAGCTTTTAGCAGAGTGAATTCTAACAGAAGTCATGAGAAAATTGAGACGTTTATATGCAGTAGTCCACTGAGAAACATTTGAAGCTGAAAACTGTAACTTGTCTTTGTGGTTGAAACTTTTATAGTGCAAATACAACATATCAACATCACCAGTGAAACTCGCCTGTCCCTTACGACCACGTAATCACATCTGCAGAATACTGCAGTTTATCTGGGAGCAGGCACTTTCACTACTCAGTTCTGAAGAGCATAAAATGGTCTTGTAGCTGAAAACTTTTCTCCTAACAGAGGATATTAAGAACAGAGATTTCTGCCAGGAACTCCATGTTGCTGCTCATGCAGCTTTCTTCTTTGGAATGTTACGTTCAGATCTGCTTTAGATCATAAAAGAGCCGTGAATTTCTCCACATCAGTAAGAATCAGGGCACAGTGTGGCATAAACAGTATCTGAAGAAGAAAGTATTTATGTTGTTGAAAAAGATTTCATTACCAAAAGAGAGGGTTTTGTGTTTTTTTTTGTCAGGATTGAATGTCATTACACAGAAATATATGACAAGAGTATGCGAATGGGTTAAATTTGAGCATACTGCAACGTGCATTTTTTTCTCTACTCAGCAAAGAAAAGACAGAAGGAAGGAGGGTCAAAGAGGCACCCAGCTCTAACATGGTTAAAATAACCAAGTCTTAATTTTTACGTACCAAAAGTGTCCCTGAAGTTCAGAAGAGAAATACAGAGTATGTCATACTTCAACAGGCATAAATGTGGCTTATCATAAACAATGTAATTACTTAGGAGCCTACTGCCTCAAACAGTATTCAATCTTACTGTTTAAATGATCTCTACAGACTGGGGATGATGTTCACCAAAAGACCATCCAAACATCTCCTGAAAAGATACCACTGACATCAATGGACTAGGAATGTCCTTTAAAAGGTAATCGGCTACCTATCACCAACAAACATTAGTTGAGTTATGTTTCTTGCACCTTATTTCTGGATTTCCTTGTAGTTCTATTCTCCTATATCAGACGGGTATTTTTCTTGCTAAATAAATGCTCTCATGAACCCTTTGTTCTAAATTATCTTCCCACAGACAGTTGCTCAGCTTCCAGCGCCTTCAAAACCAGCTAAGCTAAAGCACCTGAATGCAAATTCAGCTTTAAAAGATTAATGTTATATGCATCTGGAGGAAAGGTCATTTAGCAGATTGATTTGGTCACTGAACATTTTCCCGGCTGTCATCTTAAGACTTATACCTCTAATCAATTGCACTCGTTGCTCCGTGACCCCCTGGAAATACTGTTCTTCATTCCAGTGGCAACAGTTCCCTGTTGGCTTCTGAGGCCATGTATTGCATGCATTGTGAACAGAGCTCCTGGCAATGGGCAGTATTCTTCTTCCATCTCATCTCTGTTATCTTAAAGTCATCTCTCTAAAGGAAATAAACTGCAGGTGTGTATGCTTCCCCCTCCCCTCTTCCCTTCACTTCTCAGAAAGGTCTATAAATCGGATTAAAATTCTCTCACCACCCATCCGACACTCAAAGCAAGGGCAAAGTGCACACAGGCATGAGCAAGTGTGTCCGCACATACGCCCACGTGTGTAGGAATATGCATACACTTGTGGAATGCACCTCTTTACATCTGAGCATATACTAGGTGTTGGTACGGGCCGTGAAATCTCTTTGCTGCTCTGCTGAGAGCAGGATTCAGCACGTATAGCGCAGTTGGATTGCCATCTTGATCCAGGCTTTTAGATGCCACAAATCAAATATGTCAAACAATAAATAACATGAAGCAGATAAGAATCTAACTTTACCTAATTCAAATTTCAATTATCTTTTTTTTAAACCCCAACACATTTAAATACTCTGTTATTTCAAATGAAGAGCAAGGAGGAGAAACATAAAAATATGCTGACACTTCATTTTTCTAAGGAGACGCTCCTTTCTTCTCTGTTGGGTAAAATGTACATGGGCAAGCATACCAGGTCTTCAAGTGAAAAATGAGTCCAGAATCAGAGATACATATTTCAAATTCAGTCAACAATTCCCCATATCAAGATTTCCATCAACTTTTAATTTAAAGGTTTACCTTAGGGAAAACTTGCTCATTTCACTAATTCATGTAATTCAATCTGAATCAATGGGACTATTTGTGTTAGTAGATTAAACTCTAATTAACAATTTCATTCTAACTTTTTTGGCCTATTTCAGGTTAAGAACATTATCAGAAATATCTTTTGAATAAATATTTCCTTTCTGAATCATGACTGTGTAGTTTTAATGAAGAAATCATATGAGCAGATTTTGAGCTAGGAAACATAAGGTGAAAATATTTTTACATAACCAAGACTAGGAAAACTGTAACTCACTTACATGCTTGACAAACCTCCTGATTTGGTGACAGGGCAGCCATTTGACACGTCTAAGTCATGCAGCTGAGGTGCAGGTTCTTGGCATGGTTTGAGGAATAAGCCAAGAGGTGTGTGGGGGAACATGGTGAAGGAGGCTTGAAGTCAAGCTACTACCAGTGAAACATGCCTTCCAAAAAAGTCTGGTGTAACACCACTACTTTTTTCTGGGGTTCAGAAAACAGCCCACTGAGTAGTCCCTCGAGTGGAAGAGAAGCCGTGTGAGCTGTGACACAGCAGCCAGAAGCATGTGCTTGGATGGGCTTGCAGGACCAAAAGAGGTGATTTAAATCCATACTTGGGTGGATACAGAGGATAGTCCAAGCCGAGAGAGAAAGCAGAAGGAGTAGCAAGGCTTTCTTTAGTGATTAGGTCAAAGGCAAAACCTGTAGGAAACCTTGGTTTGGCAGGAAGGACCTGGTTTATATGACTGAGTGCTGTTGACCTGGTTGATTAGGACAAATCACGCTTCACTCTCAAAAGAAAAGATAAAAGTCCTGCTGATTCAGA
>Ga0181612_122370_pt1 | contig 17157 bp, 7 predicted proteins | sample HoacroProtozoa21_FD_119630 | JGI IMG/M metagenome (GOLD analysis project Ga0181612, IMG submission 119630) | Hoatzin crop microbial communities from Cojedes, Venezuel. Combined Assembly of Gp0051906, Gp0051904, Gp0051908
TATAAAGAAAGACTCCCAATGAGCCAGTCAGGAACAGACCTCCCACATGAGGAAAGAGTCCTTTCTGCTTTCACCATGTTGCAAATAGACTGAGTTTCTGTATTTCTCCTCTTACTTCTTCATCTACTTCTTTTACAAAGTCTTGTGCGTTGTGTATTTACAATATCTAAATTAAATTATATTAAATGCATTCATTTACATTTTATCTCAGTCCTGGGCAAACTGAAGTTCTTCAGTAATACTGAAACCAGCGAGGGACACCACGTTAGGATACAGCACCAATGCCCCAAGCCCTCTAGCACTCTCCAGAAGGGTTTAAGGGTAACAAAGTGTCCCCACACCTCCTGTAAGTGCCAGACAGAAAGCTGGTATCACAAAGGTCAAGACAGGAAGAAAAGTCTCTGTGGTAACGGGAGCTCTGCAGCACACCACAAGATAGTGCAGCAGAAACCGGACTCCCAGTTACTCTCCTGGTCACAGGATCAAAGAAGTAACAGCCACTCCCTCCAATGACCAGATCTCGCAGGGTAAGTGCTGAGAGTTATTCCAGCTATTAACTCAGAGGAGGGTCTCAGACAACACAGGAACAGCAATGGCCTGCAGAACTTCCACACAAGCAGCTGCTGTCTCATTCCTTCCCTCACGCAAGGTGCCAAGGATGTGCAAACACACACGTGAAAGAATAAAAAGCTTGCATGATGCACTGCTATGTGCTTACACACCTTATACTCCTGAGTGTTAGAGGGGTACAGCTTCAAGGCTTCACAATACTGATTCTGATCCTTCACTAAGTTCAGAAATTCAGAGAAGTGTTCAGGACCTGCAAAAATAATTCGTTTTTCATAGTAATAAAAGAGGAAGCACATGGCTCTCATGGCTCCCAACCAGTCTGGGTTCACTGTATTAAGAAGCAACTAGAGGCACTTGGGTGGAAGAGCATAAAAGCACCTAATTCTACTATTGTAAAATCAAGGCGTCCACTTCCTTGAGGTCTGCTCCACTTTGCCAGCAGTATTAACGAGGGACAAGTCACCTACAACAGGAACAAAACAAGACTTATGCTTCATGACCACGGAGCAGTACACATTCTCAACTCTTTCTCCCAGTGCCAATCTATACCACAAAAATCATGTAGCAGAAGTAAGTTAACCAGGCACTATCACGAGGGAAGATGACCTTGTGCAATCCTTCTTTCTTCAGCTATATTCCCCTAAAAGCGCTACAAAATGGAAATGTTCCACTACAGAATTTCTCCTGAGAGACGCTGCATGTGCAGGACACCTACCACATTTGCTGAGGTGCCCAAGAGCTTTTGTATATCTCTTCAAGTGTCTGTCTATTGTATATCGCTGATAATTGGTTTCCATTTTCCGGAGAGCATTTAAGAAGGGCAAGTATTCTTTTGGATCCTGCAAAGAATAGCAAAAACTGCAGCTGAGCTAATGTGGTAAGATCCTCATTCGTCCCCAGCTTCACCAACAGACAGTCCCATATTTGAAATTGTACAAGACACTGAAAAGCCTTTTTGTTTTTTTAAACGTAAGCCATCTTGAAGAATCAATTCTGTATATGTACTCCTGCCAGCAGTGACTAACTTCAACTACCAGGCTTCCACACAGACTTCAGCAGTATCTACAGGCTGGTGACATTTAAAATTCAAGGCTATGTATCATATCAAATATTGTTTTCTACTAGCTATTATCATGTATAAATTTGCAGCTGTAAAGTTGATCAATTTCCCCCACACCAAAGGTCATAAAACCTGTTAAGATGAACAGGGTGTTTAAATAATGGACAGCAGGCTCTGCCGTAACATTAGGAACCTCTGAAAATCCTGATGGGCATTTCCATTCAGAGATTTCAAATTACACCTGCTAGAAGATACACACTATTACTGTGAACACTACCAACTAAGCAAGAATCAAAAGAGTACAGAACTGGGAATGTAAGGCATGCAGTCACATCACTACAGACCACAGTCCCTCCATTCCCCACAGCCACTTTGCTGTCCTGCTCTAGAAGAGCCCTCTTTCACCTTCAGCAAGAGCAAGTTTCCAAAGCTGTGCTCACAATGTACTACAGGATGCACAGACCTGCCATCTTCCCAGCATCATCCCAAGCATACACAGGACTTCTGAGCAACTAGAATCCTGCCTGCGTAGACCGCTATGACTAAGAAAACATGTAGGTTGACCCACAGACTACAAAGAACCTTTGGGAAAGCAGAAAAATAGTTCCTTGGCTGGAACTATAAGCCAAGACCTTTTGAGACTTCTCTGCCACCATGACGACTAAATCAAAGTCATACGTCCCCAAGGAATAATCGTACAATTCATTGACATCCACAAGAAAAAGCAGGTACTTCAGTGCTTCTTCTGCACTCACAGCTTTGACATCTGGAGTAATGCTTTCTGTAAAAAGATAAAGAATCATATGATCAGTTACACCATCAGCAGTGGAACCTCGCTCTGAGGGCAGGATGCATTATCACGCACGTCCCTCACACCAGATAGGGACCATCAAACTAATGGCCTGTTCTGTCTTGCAGGAGGGGTTACTTTGCATTTCCTGGGCAACTTCAAGGACCAGCCCAAGTACAGTAACTTGTTAAGCATGCAACAGTGACAAGTTAGAAGTATCAGCACAGATTAAAAGCAAAGTTTGCCAGTTTGAAATACCAGGACTCAGAACAGGAGCCTCCTATTCCATGCTCAGAGAACCAGAGTTCTGACTGGAAAGAGAAAACACGTCCAACTCTCGGCTATCTGCTGTCATACCTAGATAAAAGAATGGGCTGAGGGCATGTACAGCAGCGTATCTTAGCTGATGTGCTGCTGTTCCATGAACTCACAGCTATTTTCACACTTCTGTTTTCTGGCTGACTCCATGAACAGCCACCTTACAACAATTTTCAGGGTGAACCATGCTAACAATGAAAACTCCTGCAAACTACTCTTTTTCAAAAATTTCAAGCTCCTGATACAACACCTCGAAGATCATGAACCTTCTGGAGAGCAATTTCCAGTTCTGGAGGAGTTTTCTTTACGTGTGCTGTCAGTATCGATAAGCAGTATCTGAAGAAAACAGAAGCGGTAAATGAAAAAGTGAGAAGGCAGAAACACTGTTTACTCCTGTTTTAGCACAGTTTGTTCAAGTTTCAGTTTACATTTTAGTAATAAAACACCCAAACCCGCTCAGGTATTTCAACCTTTTCAAAGGCAGGCAGGAAAAACAGTTAAGAGAACAGAGTACACCAGAAAGATTTTTCTGCTCAGCATGTGTCCCCAAAACATGTCACAAGACTGGAGGTGTGTTTTGAGTACAACGAGCTTCCTTACCATGCCTGCCAGCATAATGGAGAGACAACAACTCTCTCTGAAAGCTCAGATAGCTGAACACAGTTTTCCAAATCAAATTTGGCATGAAAATGGTCTTTTTTGTAAACAGAAAGCTTTCTAGGAGGTTATTTCCACTTTCACACACTTCATACGTACTATTTCGAAACAGCTTTCCCAGCTAAGAGGATGCTTTGTTTCCTGAAGCTGCTGCTGAAAAGCGTTCAGCAGCGACCCACCATCTGTTGCTCCTCTATCCACTGCTTCACATGTAAGCTGCCAAAGGTTTAACACTGCTTCACTAACCACTGTTATTATCCTATTTTCCCGCCCTTTATCCTTGTCTGGTGTAGATTCATCCAAGGAAGATGGTTAGCAAAAAAGGTAATCATTCAGAAATACGCAGCTGAAGATTTACAATAGTAATTCAGTCTCAAATGAAACAGCTGAGATCTTTCCAAAAGGCCAGCTGCTCCAAAAAGCCCGCATCTCCCTCAGATGATAATCTTGCTCATGTCTCTCTGTCCCCTATGCCACACAGACCGTTCCTAAATTGAATGTATTTCTTAAACCCTCGTAAGAATCCTGCATCTACTACTTTAATTCTTGCAGTGAAAAGTTGTTTTGCTATCTGTGGAATTATTAGATGTTGTAGTTTTCAGAACAGTATCTTCAGCAGATGGAAGGTATGGCTACACAAGTTTTGTGCAGCACAGGATCTGAATCAAAATAACTCAAGTTCATGACAGCTTCGCTTTCTGCAAATGACTTACTAGAAATTTTTCTAATGGTTCCTTCACCTAAAATAAGAAAATGCTCACTTTTGAGGGTCAATGTGTTCCATGGCAACTCTCATCACATCACATACAAGGTTTACTTTTTTCTGATCAGGATGTTGGCGTGGCTGAGCATTACTGCTACCATTCAGAGATGGGTACATACTCTTTGTGAAATCTTCTTCTCTAAATAAGAACAGATACCATGAACACCAACACAAAGACAATACCATTAAGAAACACAGATGCATGCAGAAAATAACTACTCAACAAAATAGCTTGTACGTCACTCAGCACTGACACACAAACTACTGCACTACCAGAAAGCTCTCCAACATTTCTCATTCATCCCACCTGATTCTGAGAGGCACTGAAAAAAACTGGTCAGAACAACTACCTTAGTTGCACAAAAAAATCAGAAGGCATGATTTCCAAGATACAACTGTCTTCTACTAAATGCACCATGGAGATGCTGAGCACAGAGCACTTCTGAAAATTAAACCATTTGCTTTTTTTTCTAGACAAAGATTTAAGGTCAGGTCAAAACTGAAGAAAACCCAGAACGCCTAAGTGACAGAATCAGCTCCTAAACAACTATTTACTTCAGCAAGCTTGAGAAGTCCTGAAGCTACCAATGCCATAGACAACGTTCAAGAAAGAAGTCAGGGGACCTGCTTTGGGAATCTAAGCAAGTATCTTGGCCTCAGGCTTCACATAAGCAGTGCCATCTTGCTCCTCTTTATGAAGGAACAAAACTTTCTCTTCTCACATTTACCCCTGTACAGCAAACCAGAAGACAAGTCAAAGCAGTCAGATGATGTACAAATCCCTTGCTGTAAAAATCTAATGGCTGCCTGCAAGCTGGAATTCTCAATAAGACACACTGAGTGTCCTTGAAAACTACCAAGCTTACTTGAGTCTTTATGACCCAGCATGCCAGATTTCTGACTGACTCCTTGTACTCTCATTGAAGAGCTGCCAGTATTTTGACAAAATAATGTAGCGACACTGATTAGATGCATACTTCCATTTTCAGCATTATACTCACTTCAATTCTGTGAAAAACAAGTTGATATAGTTCACAGAGTCTATTTGCCTGATAAAGGTTTCTGCGTTTTCCAGAAACATCTGAAATAAACAAGAGTATTACTACTGTTATTCTGATCAAGTACATTAAGTACAACAACAAATTTAAAGACCTTCTCTGAAGGTACAAGATAAGATGAAGGAAATGCTAAATCTGATCTGCTTGCATGAGGATGCAGCAGCGCAGAGCAGCCACCTCTGCTGAAAGCAGAACTGACAGCACCACCTACTCCTTCGAGCCCACTATTCAATGACGATGGATTCTAGGCTACACGATTATGAAAAAAAACACAACAGAATTGGGCATACTTGCCTTGGGATTGTGGTCATAGAGAAGATTGAGGTTAATTCGTAGCTTCCTCATACACTGAAACGCTTCCCTGAACATAAGCCTGGAGGAATGAGTCAAGTAGGATAGTTTACAGAGTGGATAGGTGAAATATCCGCGAATAAAGCAACTGACTAGAGGTAAGTACAGATGTTCTTACAATAGCCACAATAAGCTGTGTGGATTGCCTTCCACAAAAAAATGTGCAAGGTCAATTCTGTTCATTGCCAGCCTCTGCAGTGGGACAGATCTGCACGCCAGGCTGAGGAAGCAATACAGGCCTTGCATTATTTCTTGCATTAGTTTCTTACTCTCTTAAAACAGAGAACCCTATTTCAATCTAATGAACCAACATCTGTTTCAGAAAACTTTAATGTAAATCAATTAAACAAACAAAACCTGAAAAACAGCAAGCTTTGTCACGAAGCAATTGAGATGTCTAGAGAACGGAGCAAACAAAGATTTCTCCCACCCACATAGTCTCAGCATACACATAAGGCCTTCACTGATGAAGTGAGAAGCCCCTGGGACTGCTGAAAGCTGGACTCCTAGCTGGTAGCCCCAGAAACAGTTTCACTCTACACTAATCAGCTTCGCTCTCTTCTCCAGCACAACCAAACCAGGCCGGCCAGCCAGCCTCTAACAGCTCAGACAGGGAGAAGACCACGATACACCAGTGCCATTTACCTGTCTAGCCACTTCCGAATCTGGGCAAGAACCAAAGCTCGGTGGTGAACAGTCTCCAAATTTCCTCTCGGCATCTATAACACAAGAACCACACAGTTATTTATTTGCAGTTATTCTGCCTACATTAGTAGGCAAAGTGAAGACTCGTCAATTTTCTAGGCCTGTCCACTACTTGCGGATGCAGGGGCTGGCTGGTTCACTTCAAAGGACATGCAATTTCAACAACTGTGGAAAAACATCTGAAAATTCTCTCAGCTCAGAAACATTCCTTCCTCAGGAAGCTGGACTCCACTCAGCTGGGTAAGACCCAGAGGAACTTCATCAAGCTTTCAGGTTAGCCCTGTCCTGAGGAGGATGTTGGGCTACACACCTCCAGAGGTGCCTGTCAAATGACATCATTCTGCTTTCCGTGAACCTCTGCTGGTTCTGAAGACTGAGCTCAGCACTTCAGACAAACTTAGTGCCAGGGCTAATGGAGGGCTGCTAGCAAATACAGCAAGCACTAAGAGGCAAGTCTGAGATGGACTATGAGAGGCCACAATGTGTAGGCACCATAAGGAATTTCAACAGCCCTTCCCAGTTCTGTACATACCCAGTTGCCTGTGCTGAACCTCACTCCCACAGGCACGTCCAAAATCCCTCCGCATCCAGCCAGGCAGCTGGAGATTTGTGAGGCGCTGTGCTGCAGCAGTACAGGGCAGCAGCTTTGCAGCACTGCACACATCGTCTGCAGGCTGGCCAGCTGCCCCCTGTACTCCCTGACAGCAGACCTCAGCAGACATGGGCAGAGCACTGACCTGCAGCACAACCTTTGTGTCCAGGGGCACAACGGTGATGATACGTGAACCTCGCTCCACCTTGCGCAGAGTCTCACTGTTGGGTGCAGCAGCACTGCTCAGGCCAGCCTGCAGGGCTGAAGACAGCATGTTTATCAGCACACATGGTACACTGCAGCACCGTGCCCCGGTCAGGCTTTCCTACACGGCGCTGCAAGGTCGTACTGGACCAAACAAGTCAACAACACAGCAGTCATCTTCAGTGGTTCAACAGGAAGAGGACCTCTTAATGCTAAGCACTGCTGTACACAAAGTAGAAATATGTCCTCTATACCACAGGATCACAAAGCTCAACAGACCAGATGAGAGGAGCACTGAAAGATGTAAAGGACCAGCAAGTTGTCATCCTGCCTTTCCCAGGGTCTTCACACCTCTCATAGACAGAAACAATTTTTACTGGGATCCCTTCTCTACCACACACCCTCAAACAGCACACAGCCCTTTCTTTTTCTGGACATGGAAAGGAAGGAGAGAATGCAGGTCTAAGCTGTTGAAAACAGTGAAAGGACAACAACTACAGGACAAACCCTCCTCCCTGGGAGGGGCATGTGATATACAAAGTCAGTTTCCTGTGCTGCTTGCTCTCTGCTAAGACTTTTGAAAGCAGCTCTCTTCCTCCATCTCTTAAGCAGTTGCTCTCAGTGACCCAAATTCAGCAGGTTTGGATGTGAAAAATGGGGACATCTTGTGGTTCCAAGACAATGGCTATGAGCTGCCAGCAGCAGGCAGAGCTGGCATTTACCTTTCACTGATATGTTCTTCAAGCAGAAGCACTGACAGGTGTGGGAGCTGGTTGTCACCAACAAAAATTCATTGTATGTTGCAAATGAGGTGATGTTGGAAGCAACCTGTAGAAAAATGATGAAGTTTAGTGCTGTATAGAATGGAACAGGAAAGCTGTGTTTGGTAGAGGAAGAGGGAACGCAATGAGGGGCGAAAACTTTGGTACCTCAATATCATTAACAAAAAAACGGCATCGATCTGTGAGGCCCAAGATCACCTCCTGTAAATTAGAAGGATGACAAGTATAAGTTATCAGTGTCACAACCTCCAGTGTTTCATAACGCTGACTAGCACTGGATTGAAGTACCTTACAATTAGGTACTGAGTACCTCACGTGAATTGCTTAGAGAAGCTGGACAGGAAGTCATGCAACCTCAATACCAGGAGGGCTTACTTAAGTGTTTTTAAACACTTCTGGCTGGTAAATCCAGCTTGGTCTACCCTGTAACAGAGGCTGCACAGTAACAAAATAGAAGCAGAACCATGCCAAATAATTTAGGTTTTTATTCGGCAGCATTTAGTCCAAAATACCAGAGAAAAAGCACTAGTACAGAGCAGAGCAAAGCAACTCCATATAGCATTCACCTGGATGCACGCTGAAAGAAAGAAACCCTGAAACTACCAGCAAAATAGCTAGTCGTTCCTGAAGTATGTAACTATCAAGAAACTGTCACCAATAGGAGACACCAGTAGTAGGAGATCTGCAATAACTCAATGCAGACATATTTGCTAACAGGGTTAATTCACAAAAAAACAGAACAAAATACTGTTTTCACAAAGAGGAGGGCAGTGACTGCTGGAAACTTTAAATCTGAAATTCCTCACTCTTCAATGACATTATTCGTTGTATGCATAGAATGGGGAGACTGGGTGTTAACCGCGCACCATCAGAAATGCTCTAGAAGACAAGCAAAGACATGCTCTCAGCTCTGCACAGAGCCTTATGAAGAGCGCTGTGAAGAAGTATCACTGGACCCTGGGTGGAGGATCATGGCGCACATCTGACACAGAGAACAACTGAATAGGGAATTTAATCTGCTCGCAGCCTTACTTACTTCGCCACCGATCCTTGTGATGGAAGTCTGCACACAAGGGTAGGGGAACCGCACAGCACAGCCACTGCTAGTCCGCCAGGGCTCAAGGACTGGAGTAGTAGCCTCTGAAGAGCAAAGACAATCAAACAGTTTCCCAGCCAATCAAAGACTCTGACAGTACAACCACATGACACACATCTCAAGAAAACCAGAGCTAGAAATAAGCTACACTATCTGACAGACAGGAGAAATGCTGACACAAAAGTCCAGGACAGAGCAGACAAGAAGGTGGTAACTTCTAGGGGCTCAGCAGCACCTTTATTCCACTGTGGTACAAGAGAGAAGTGCCAAGGACAGGACAGTCAGCCAGCACTTCTGAAATCACTAAACCAGTCACCTTCTTTTCAAATCATAAAGTCTGAACTATCATTCTCAATGACATTAACGGCTCTCTGACACAAATTACTGATTTTGACCCATTTCTGGGAGCAGAGGGAGCATGAAAGGCAGGACCAATTACCAGCAAGAGTCGCCCATGTCCCTGAAAGTCAAATCATCTCATTAAACCTTCTGAGAAACCTGTAGTAACTACACCTCAGATCAGGTACCTTAATAGGTCCCAGCTTACCCCAGAGGTATTTCAGGATCTGTCTATCAGCCAGCTGCAGAGCTACAGTTCTGGTCACTGGGCTGCAGCACAGGCTGATCACTTCTCCATCTACAGGCACAGACAGCCTGGAGCAAGACATAGAACATCAGTCACAGGAGATGCATTTAAGACTTAGACCCTGCATTTCCTTTGTGGCCGGATAGAACAACGCGCGTTTTCAGCATGGGCAGATACCTTGTTCATGTTAAGGATCTTCTGTAGTCTTTTCACACCTCTGTCAGCTGATGTTGGCACCACAGGGCACCAGCAACTACACCCAACAGGCATTTGCCTAACTGTGCTGGTCACTCTCTGCATACTTCTAGCACTCTGCAGAGCCCACACCTCCTTTGTTACAATTTACAGTTCATATGCAAATCAGCCTCTCTTTGCTGTGTGAGTGCTGCAGAAAGCAACTCTCAGAATCCCTTTGGGAAGCAGATTTCTGTACCCCAGGTGACTTCCTTTTGTCATCTGGTTTTAGTTCGACTGAACCCACAAAGCCCAGCAGCTGAGGAGGACAGGAGTAACGAGGGCTACCAGTCCTCTTCTGGACCTTGATAATGGTCAGCAAAGGGTAGAATGGAGGAACTCCGTACTCCCAAGAGCGTGGAACTCAGACAAAGGAACAGAGATATGCTGTACTGACACAGGCATGCTAGCATACACCCTCAGGCTGGGTGTGGGCATTAAGACTACTGGAAAGTGCTGACCAGTAGGCAGCTTCATGAGCTGTTTGGTTCTCCTGCAAGAAGAGAGCCAGATTCCCCAACCCACAGCCTCCAGGCTGCCTGTCTGCTTGGAGACTCAGTTCCTTCTAGGCACTGTCCAGAGGTGTTCTCAGACTCCACCTGCAACAGATCTCTAGTACCGTAAATTCAGGCGCTCTTCCTCAGCTCCAGCCACATGAGGCACTGCAGTCAGATGGTGAAGGACAGACTGAGCGGCACTCTCACCCTGACCAACCACCAGGAAGCTGTCATCTGGCAGCCAGGTGAGAAACTGGAGGCCCAGAGGATTCATCACTTCATTGTTGCTGCCACCCACATCAACTCTGTCACAAAATAAGAAAGACTAGGAAGCAAATAGAACCCGATTTCAGTAGGCCACCTCACTGGAGAGACAGAGGTCTTCCTAGGCCTAATCCTTAGCACTACTTGCAGCCCCAGTGCCAGAACAATGAAACCATGCTATCTGACAGCCTCTTCAAAATCTTGAGACAAGTGGTCAGAGCTGTGACCTCTAAAACATCCAGCCAGGCACCACCCTTTTCTCCCCAAGTACAGCCATATTAGTTCTATATTACCTGTAAGTTTTATCCAGGTATGGTGTTTCCACAGCTGCTTTAAATCCATTTCCACCCACAGCTCCAAACTTGACAGTGGGGTCATTCATTGTGCTCTGTCCTAGCAAACACAGAACAAAGAAGAGTTTAGAGATCCTGCCAACAGATCTCCTTTCATCTGCATTATTCTCAAAAAGTAGATGCTACAAGAAACTATTACAAAAGTCAGAAAATATTACCCCTACATGTACAGCCACCACCTAATCCCCATTAGCACTTACCCTGAGGAACACAGTTACCTCGTAATGTCACAGTACAGAACTCAAGAGACAGCAGCAACAGCATACTCGATATTCACTGTACGTAGGACTGCTTTGGGAAGTGCTGGGTGCCTCAGATAGATCCTAGGCAGCTATTCCTACACATTTCCAGTGCCAATCAGCAACATACCATCAGAACCGATGGCAAGAGATACCACTGGCTGCACTCTACTCAAAATGAAGCTACGCAGGGGGATATGAGTAGCATAAGCACACAGGCAAGTGCTGAACGCTGCCTTCTCACACAGCCAACGCACTACCAAATTGCTCCTGTGCCACCCACACTACTGGAGATGAGGGAACTGAGCTTGAACCCACAGCTGAACCAGGCATATCTCGCTCCTGCCTACTAACGGCTTGAGTGACCATCACCCTACTAGTCCCCTAGGGCACTGCTCTCACGGACAGAGGGTTTCCTTTAACAAGACAGTGCAACATGCTCTCACCATATCTATACACAGAGATCCTGTTATCAGCATCCAGGACAGCCATGTCTCCATTATGTTTGGGATCTGTGTGAAACGCAACCTGATTAACTGCCTGTTGGAGCTGGAGCTCATAGGTACACATGGGTGGAGGCACCACAGCATGCTGGAACGCTGTGACAAGCACTTTATCTGTGGAAGAAGAGAGAGAAAAACCCAAGTTGTAACCCAGTATAAACGTTAGTGAGGCTCTTGGTTAGGTTCCTTACTGAAAGCAGAAACAATGTTACAGGAACACACAGTTGCTGCACCCTTAGCAGTTAACTCCATTGAACCACCTCTGCAGATTCCATCAATTACATGGTCCCTCTCACTAACAGCTCTGCAGGAACAGCAGCTAACAGAATCCCATCCAGCCTGCATCCAAAAGGCTACACCACCTCTTCTGAATCTAGAGCTGCAAAGCAGTCCTACTGCTTACCTCCGTCTATCACTGCCACATTTGCCACGTGCTGGCTGTTCTCCCCCATACCATGATCTGTAGTCCAATGCCAGTCATAGGAGAGGTAATGCCAACCCTGGCAGAGTACATGCAGTCTATATGGCTTCTCTTGGTCCCACAGCAGCGACACCAATTGATTTTCCTCCAGGCTACCAAAATGTAGAGTTTGCTTCAGGTACCAGTGATAGTTCCCTGTGGTCCATAGCTGAACTATAGAAAAACAAATGGTTACTACAGACTACTACTCGAGACCCATCTCAAACCTTCCCCACCACCATTGCTCTTCTAGGGGTCAGTTAAGTGCAATAAAAAGAATAGTTCTAGCCTTCAGCCCACAGGCTGTGGCACACAACACCCACCAACAAGAAAACAACAGACTTCATCCAAAAGCATCAATCCTAGAATTCTTTGAGCTCCCCTTGTGAGAAGGTATCAACATTTTACGAAGGGCTCACACGTTTAGCATTCCACTAATAACACTTCCAGTTGCAGCAGCCTGGAAGATGCTTTGAGCTCAGGCTGAACTACCAGTTTTTCCTGACCTGCACAGGGGCCTCAAAGCTGTAGGCAGGGCTCCCTAGTGTCTCCTAACTTGCCGAGGAGTACCCACTGCTAACCGCATTTGCAGGCATCTGTAAGACCCAGAGCCTCACACAGTGTTCTCACCATAACTGTTTGGTTTGGAGTCTTCCACCTTCAGGTCTTCCATCCATATAGCCAGGATCGTAGATTCTGCATTCCAAAGCAGTTCATTAACCTGCAGAAACAAACACAGTTCTTACTGATATTGTTGCTTCCGTGTAGGGTGGGTATGCTCCCAACTGGTTTGCAAGACCATGAGTTGGCTCCTTATTTTCAACAACGTAAGGCATGGCTTAATATACTAACACAGCCTTTGTGTACTGCAAAGCTCCTAACAGCTGGAGCAAAGCATCCTGGAGCAGAACCTGTCACAGTGGTTTCACACAGCTGAAGAGGCAATAAAACCAGAAACATTACAGTAGCGTTCTCTTTGCTTTCCTTTGCACAGAAGTTGAAGTAACACCTCAGCAGTAGCTTCTCACTTCTCTATAGTGAAGTCCCACTTTAGTGATAGTGATAAATTACCACTATTTAGGATAATGTGAGTATTTCACCTCACTCGTGCAACACCTGACATCCTGAACAGCATTTCTGAAGCATCTGCCTGGTAGAAAGCATACAGGGGCCGGATGCACCCCATGGCTACAATCGCCCTGTACTTGTCCCCGTACTACGGGCCTGAAGAGAGCACTGCATCTTCTTCACATGCTTCTTCACTTCTTAATTCCCTTTTCAGGTCAGTTTTTCCATCAGGACCAGCAGTAAGTGTTAATTTAAAAACTTGCTCCTAAAATCTGGAAAATCTAGTCCTCCTCTCTACTATACTCTAATCAAAGCAGCCCAGACACAGCACTTACTTTGACCTGCCCTTTCTGGAATGGGAGGGTGAACTCCCCGTGAAGAAGTCCATTCTTCTCCAAGAAAACCACATCATGTCTGTTGGGTTTTTCTTGTGTGGATGCTATCAGGTTTCCAGAGGGCCTTAAAAAAAGAGCCAAATGAAAAGTGGTTGCTCACATAATCACTAGCTGTCAATAACACCAATGATCACACATTTTCTCCAGAGACATGAAGAAAAGGGCAGCAGAGGATGTGTTTTCCTCAGCACTGTTCAGACAAAGTCATCAGTCCAGCAAGGACATCTTCCAGGGCTCATGACACCCTCAGGTGAGCACGTAAATGTCAGCACTGGCAAAAGGATCTATAATATTCCTATTTATACAGTTGAGTCCACAACCACTTGACACTGAGACTGTGCAGAGAATCTATCCCTTCCTCCCACATGTAACACAAGTATTAGACTTTTCAGGGTTCAAAGGGCTACTCTTCCTCATGCTGAATCAGAAAGAACCTTTCTTCAGGTTTTGGGAAAGTAAACAAACACTGGAGAAATGAAATTGATGCTGATCAAAGACTGTGACCAGGGAATAAAAAGCGACGCTCCGCTGCCAGCATGCATAATGCTTTGCTACTCACTTCCAGGACAGCGCTTGTTCTAATCCTGAGATAGGCTCACTTGTTGACTGCAGAACAAGCTCTCTGTTCCATACTCGGACCTTCCGAGCACCTAAAGGTTGAGAGAGCAGTAAGACAAAGGTGTAACAAAGCACTGGGAAAAGACTTTTCTAGTTTTATGAGGGTAGGAGAGCAAATTTTGATGCACATGAATAAAAAGGAGATTTTTCTTGTACACCTTAAGAAATAAGAACTTACTCTGTCTCAGGCAGTTGTTCCATAGTAACTGAGGGACTCTAAAGGAACCGAGTAGGAATTTCAGTCTGATGTAGCTCAGTCATAGCCACTTCCCTCTCCAACTTTCAACACAGAAATGTTAAAATCTTCCTATAAATGCAAGATCCTCCCTAATCTGAAGTACTGAAGGTAAGAATCCAAACTAGCAGAAGGGCAGTGCAGCTTGGTGCCATTCAATATGTTGACCAATACAGTTAAACTGCTCAGTAGTATTTATCACGGAAGACATCAGTTACAGTCTTACAAGTAAACTATGTGCTCATGACCTCCTTGGCTTTAGGGCAAAACCTAGCGAAAAGTATTACCAGTATTTAAACAAAACTGTGTAAGGCCAGATTGCCAGTATGAGGGACAGTGTGTATGGCAATCCAAACAGATTCCTCCACTTGGCACTGGGAGCCCATCAGAGACTGCTTAGAACTCGAGTGGTGATTTAACACTGGTGAAAGAGGCAGTTCAGATAGTAACTGCTCAGTAGTAACCTCTCCTGGCTTCTCACCAGACTGAAAACCAAACTGCAAATAAAGTGTTTAAAAGATTGTGTCTATAAAATGCCTCTGCAAACACCAAAACAGAGAAAAGAGCAATTAATTAGCTCAGCGTACCCTTGCTTTAAGTGGCCAAGAGACCACAAACACCAGCCAGTTCTTGCCTTGCCTAGTTTCTGCTTAACAAGCTTCTTACACGTTGTTATTTCAAAGAAGTTTGGTGCCATACCTGTCTCTGGACAGACAGCGCTCACTGCAACAAACTGCCCGTCTCCTCTCCATGTCACCCGAGGCCTGCCATCATCCCAGGCTGAAGTAGGGGACGCTTCCTGAAGTCACACAAAAGACAGTTGCATCAAAGCTTGGGAAGATAACTGCTGTCTTTGCCTAAACAGACCACATTACTAAGCCAGCTCCTTCAAGAGCCTTGCCATGAAATCAATCCATTAAAAAATCTTAAGGATGTAAAGTAAAAAATTCATTACTCAGAATGTTATTTCAGGAAATGACAGAATTAAAACTGTCTGTAAATTCAACCTGCTCCTCCTGCCAGCGCATATGACTTTCTATTCACATGATCACACGCTATCCTTCCCCTCCACCAGGGTCTCTGCTCATAGACCAGCTGCGCATAAGCTGGACACAAGGGTGAATCAAGGTTTGTTCATGACCGATGCCTGGAGTCACAACCCCTTGGAAGGAGAAAGGCAAGAAATGCACACCACCCAGACAGTCTGTATGGCAGACAGAAGCTGGGATGAGAAGTAGCATTCTTTGAGGCAAACAGCTTCTTTGCCGAACAACACAAGAAATAAAAAAATCGCAACAGAATACACGTAAAGTGGCAGCTGTTAAAGCTTTATTTAACTTTGCCAAACTAGGCATATTTTCCCAGATACAGCCAAGTCTCATCCCGTCCCTCCTACCACTAAAGCTGGAACAGGCCACATTTCATATCTCTGCACTCTAGCCTGCCATGCTTCAGCAGGACAGTTTTAATTTTGAAACTTAAACATAAGAAGGGAAATCCAGCAGTGGAGTGTTCTTAGCGATGATGTCTTTTTTTCACCAAACAAAAAGTAGAGAACACAAGACCCAAACAAGGAAGCGTCAGACAAAGGAGCAACGAGCTAAAATGTGGAGGCACCTGGAGCTGTCTCACATGACTGGTCATGCTCAGCAGCCCAAATCCTTCTACTCTTGCGTTCTGGGAGCTCAAACTACTGTTATTTCTGCTCCTCTCAGTCAAATTGCATGCTATTTCTCTTGGTCATAGGAAAACTTCAGTTCATAGCACACATTCAGCAAAATCAGTCATGCTGATTTAAGAGTGGCTTTACCTTTGCAAATACTAGTGCTTGCAATCTGCTTGCTTTGAGCTCTGTATGAACAGTCCTAAGTATTCCCAGCTGCTGTCTTGAATTAAGAGAAGGATAAAAATGCTGGATTTCAGGTAACAACAGAAACAAACAGAAGCAGCCTACTACCAGAAAGGCAGTGGCAAACTGGCACTGCAGGAATAACAGAAACTCTCCTTATATGTGTTTTCCCAGAGACAGTACGGGCATAACATAAGAGAACGAGTATAATACCATCTGTTTCCGATGCGCTGCCTGTTTTCCCTCTGATCCGTGGAACTGTGTCTCCTTTTTACCCCAGCCAAGAGCAACAAACTTTCCTGAAGAAGAAATAATAATTGTAGCAGAAGATTTACAGCACTACTCTTCATAGCGCGGTGAACACAACCACAGCTCCAAGCCACCCACGCCTTCCATCCAAGTTTAATTCTAAAAACCTGCAGGAAATTTACATTGCCGAGGAAGTCCTCTAGTACAGGGAACTTACTTGAATTTACACTGACAAGTGAAATACTGGCCTTCCCTTTCAGGTGCCCAGCAGCATTACAGTCTAAAATGTCTCCTGGGCCCTGGTAAGTGCTCAGCTTGATTTCTTTACTTTCTACATGCTTACAACACACCAGTGACACCAGTTTGAATCACTTCATTTCAGTGCACCTCTCACCTTCCCCAAACTCATCTTGGTGGATTTGCTTCTCAGTCACTGGTTCGAAATCTCTTGTCATCATGATGAGTGTTTGCTGACCTGCAGGGTAGACATTAAGTACAGTAATAGTATCTCCAGCAAATAAAAACTCACAGAATCACAGAACGGTAGGGGTTGGAAGGGACCTCTGTGGGTCATCTAGTCCAACCCTCCTGCCGAAGCAGGGTCACCTACAGTAGGCTGTAGAGGACCTTGTCCAGGCGGGTCTTGAATATCTCCAGAGAA
>Ga0181612_147678_pt1 | contig 17157 bp, 8 predicted proteins | sample HoacroProtozoa21_FD_119630 | JGI IMG/M metagenome (GOLD analysis project Ga0181612, IMG submission 119630) | Hoatzin crop microbial communities from Cojedes, Venezuel. Combined Assembly of Gp0051906, Gp0051904, Gp0051908
GCATGAATTAAAATCTTACCCTCGTACTTGGGAGCCCAAGAACGATTTTCTATGTCACTGATGCCGTATGTCAGCAATGTTGCCCACGGCTGTTTAACTGATAAAGTTTTCATAAGCAAATCATTTACTCAAATTAAAATTTCTCGTCGTAGAATGCGATGAAGAAAATCCACACGATTCATTTAAATTACAGTTCCTTAATAGTCGCCATGTCAAAATCAATTGACATATCATTTTTATTTTAGTCTTGAAATCACATCTCTGCCAATCAACTTTTTCAAGGAATTGAACACTTCTGGATTCTTCAAATTGCTCCAATAGTCATGGAATACAATAGTTTCTTCTGTAAAGAATCCATTTTTTCCTCTTTCGTATATCCGAATTTGTTCTTTATCACAGATACCCAAATACGTTGCTTCCAACGGACGAACATAAGAAACCGCCTGGTCAAAGTCCTTGCGGAATTGTCTAACGCTTTTAAAATCCAACTTAGCTTCTATCATAAACGGAGCCTTTACTTGCCTACTCGATAATTTCTGAGGAAAGAACACGAAATCTGGAATGTACTTTTCATTACGCCCTAATTTGATGAGAACTTGACGTTCCCAATCCTCTCCATTAACATCACTATACCCCAACTCTTTGAGTAATGGTATAAGGATATGCTCCTCCACATCTTTCTCATGGACAATTTCAACATCCAAATTTAACTCCGGACGCTCTATCTGTGGTAAAAAACTGTTGTCAAAACCTTTTGATGCAAAAAGTCTCTGAAAATTTTTATAATCTTCTATCGACAATTCCACCCCATTAAGTCCTTGTAAATTTTTATTTACAATCTTCATCTTGCTAGTATAGCTGTCTTCTTTCAATTCTTTATTTGTAATATGAGGGACTTCTATACGATGACCGACAACTATACGGTCGCAATAATAATCAAAGGGGTTGAAATCTGCATCTTTGACAGCTCTCCATACCGAATGGATAAAACTATACGGAGTTCGTACATACAACACAACGATATCTCCACGTCTCGTAGCTTCATTACATTGCCAAACACTTGTATCCTGCTTCAATGTTGTGTCGTAATCTTCTTTTGACGCACCAGCAAACCATATACGAGTAGGATTAGGAAGTTCTGCTGTTTCGATATTGTTAGTATTTTCTTTTAAAACTTCTCCTGCGTAGCCATAAATTAAAGCACACACCTCTTCTTTTGTCATTTCTCTTTCTTCATCTGACTCGCTTTTGCGAAACGCTTCAATAGCCTCATTAATTTGATAATAAAGCATGCATCGCTCAAATTTATCTTTCTGAGGAGGTATTTCAGGCAATTCTATACCCAATACTTCGCATCGACCTACAAATTCAGAAAAATGACTGCGGAAGAGAATAGGATAAAATACCCATTCATCAAATAAATAGTACAATGCCATTGATATTTCAGCGATTTTTGATGCTTTTTCCCTGTAATCCGTAGATTTGCACCATACATAATCTGGAACTAAAATGAATTCCCCATCTTGTTGTTCTTCTTTCCAATTAGCCAATTCATATTCCTTTGTAAATTTTTCATAGAAATCCGACTGTGTCTCCATGTCTTCATTTAAGTCATAAAAATCATTAACCGTAAAACATCTATGATCGAGAATGCTAATGAAAGCATCTTCGTCAATTTGAGAATCATAATTGAGGTAATCTTTCGCCATATTGAAGATATCTTTAAACTTATCTACATTATCCTCAAATTTCTCAGCCAACTTAAACGTTTGGGTCATCTTTCTTCCTTCAGAAGATTCTAAATACCATTTAAATAACTTATTCATACTGCTTATTTTAAAAGATTAAATATCATCACTATTAAAACCCACTTCGTATGATAACAGAAAGTGATTTTATGTTTCAATAAACGTAATCGAACACTCTCGGCATCTGCGGTTTTCTTGTCGAACCAACCCAAGAGAGAAGCGGTCGTATTTATCAAAGATGTCGAGACCACGTGATAGGAGGATTTTCCATCCATTATCAAGAACTATATGTCTGTCGTGTTGTGCTTCAAACCGATATTGGAAATCAATGCCCATACCGCTCAATTCATTTTGCAGCGCATCGAAAGTGTCAATCAGTTCCGGTATTTTCTCATCTGTATTCTGTGTGTTTAGAGTAATGGTCAGTTCCTCCGGGTAATCACAACATTCACGGCACACCTGTATAAATTCTATCAGATTGTCAATCTGATAAGGGGCTCGTATGTACGGGTCTGTAATGTCAATCCTCTTGGCAGTCTTGAGATAGTCACCAAAAAGTTTTTTATATGACACTCCTGTCTGGTTTGTCATAATGGTAACCTCCTTGCTTGCCAGCTTCACAATGCGGGGACGCGGTTGGCGAGGAGTATTGTCCTCTGATGACTGTTCCTGCCCTTCCTGTTCTTCCTCTTCATCCAATAACGATTCGGCCTGCACCATAGTCTCTTTTCTCGGATAGCTAATATTCTCCAAGGTCTCTGGCCTTACCGTTACGCCATCACTTAATCTGATATATTCAAACTTGGCTGGGTTGGCTGCAAAGGTCTCATCAATCAAATAAAGCTGGTCTTTCACGCGTTTGCGGCACTCTGTGGCATAACGGATAATTTCTAAAGCCTCATCCTCTGACACATTTCCGTCAGGATACAATAATTTCAACATACCTGAGAATGTCTTGCGAATGCCGGCTAAATCACGTTCTGATAAAGAGCCGTCGAAACGGACGTATTTAGTTATTTCGCTCGATAGGTCGATGTTGCGCAACTCGTGAAGCACAGCGGCGATGTAATCCGTTATCAAGCCATAGCCCTTTGAGAAGCTGTCCTTTTTAAGCATCTGAACCTCCCAACCCGGATTATAAAGATGCATACGGTCAAGGAATGCTCCCTTAATAAATGAAGTTGGGATGGATTCAAACAGATGACTGTTTTTCAGCATATAAGGCACAGTGTGTTTTGTATTTCCCACAAAACACATAGAGGCGCTTGCCTCATGCGTTCCTTTGCCACGGTTGAAACTTTTATTGGCAAGATAATTCTGCATCGTGTCTATCAACACAGCATCTGTGGCACGTCCTTTCTGTTGCTCAAATTCATCCCATGCCACCAAATCCCAGTATCCAACAAGTCCGAGTATCTCTCGATTACCAGACATCTTAACAAACAATCGTGCAGATGTTACATCACCTCCGCTCACCAAAACGCTGTAGGGTGAGAGTTCTGAGAATATATGAGATTTTCCTGTGCCCTTTGGACCAAGTTCTATGAAATTGAAGTTGTTTTCTATCAATGGCAGCAGACGTGAAAGGGTGATTATTTTCTCCCTCTTATTCAGAATTTCCGGATTCAGACCCACTGTATGGATAAGCAAGTCTATCCATTCGTCGGTGGTGAACTTACACCGTTGTGCCTTATAGTCCTCCACGTCAATCCTCGAAATCTGTATGGGTTTCAGCTTTTCTATATCCCACCTAATGGGTACATCCTCTCCAGAAATATAATTTATCGTAACAATGCTCCACACACCATTGCCGCTAAGCAGCTTAGGATTCTTCACCACTATATCTGTGGCAATAGGAACATTACTCAAATCAAGATTAGCGAAAGATGCCTTGTAGAAGTCTTTCTTGTCATCAAGCACCACCGTAATCTTATCAATAACGCTATAACGTCCGAGTTCTCGTATTTTGCCCTTAATCTGTTCTGCCTCTGCGCGGTTTACATAGTTGTTGCGAATAATGGTTTTCACCTTTTCGATACCATCACGAATAACTTCTTCTTTATCTGTTGCACAATACTGCGCCAGCAGATACTCCAAAACGTATGTCGGCACAGGCAAGCCTCCTTTCACCAAGAAAGCTAAATCCTTGCGCACCACCTTGCCTTGAAAGGCGTCTAATATCTTTGTTTGTAATTCTTCCATAACTTTAATGTATTTAGAATACGTCTCTTTCAATTAACGTGTTATTACGTACCACTGCTTTCACTAATGGGTTCAGTTCGTCGTCCTCATCGTAGATACGCAATTCCAAGAGAGAGTTGGCAACAGGCTTTTCTAATGTCAGCGTCAATGTGTTCATTCTGCTCATCGGATTAGCATCCGTACTATTGAGCTCTAAATTATGAATCTTTGTAACTGCCACGTCTTTGTCATAAATAGCTAAAGTTATATTTCGTCCCTTTACATTTGCAGTAACTGCTTCTTTTTGTATCACAGTGATTTGAAGCGCACTTGAGGTAATAGCCAAATTATTGGTATCCAAAAGCATAACATCAATCCTGGGCATTTTTTCTAATGTAACACGCCTTTGTGTACAAGTCATTATCGGAATAATCATTTCTTGCAAGGATGCTCCTCCGTGGGCGAACTTATATCCTCCACTTGGTGCTGCCAATCTGTTTGTTCCAACAGGTACGGCCACGAACAAATCACTGTCTATTCCCGACACTTCCCTTAAAGGCCACTTTACGATATTATCCACTTTGGCATCTGAACGGGTAAGGTAATAACGTGATTTGGGGTCAACAGCCTCTTCTTGAACGTGTTGCTTATCCTTATCCTCAAAAGCCATATCATTGAACAAAAAACCATGGTCAGCGGTAAGAATCACCGTATTACGATTATACGAGGCCATAATTTTCTCAATGATATCAGCAAGCTCTTCCACAGCTTTCCTACATCCATCCACCGTTTTCTTCCCATCACCATCATGTCCTTCTTTGTCAACAGTCTGATGGAATAAGAAAACTATATTATGTTTAAATTTCTCACGATTTTCATCCGAATTGTGCTCTTTCGGATTCACATCTTCATACCGTAGGCATACTGCATCATCCTTAAATCTTTTCAGTTGTATTTCCTTTGATTTTGTACTTGACACATCATTTCCGTCCAACAACACTTTATTGTCAGCCAACGTCATTTGATTATGTGGCAACAAGGCGTGCTTTGCATACACAGTTTCAGTGGGCAATATAGCAAGAGCTGCTTCCATTTGCACATTATGTTTTTTCTGGAAAAGTTTTTCTTGTACCTCTGTTGCCACTTCATAACGTAGCGCATCACTTATAACGACGACGGTTGTGTTAGCATTATTCTCTACCCTCTTCTTATAAAAATCTTGTTGCTTTTCAATTTGAGGGAAATGCCCTTTATCTTTTATACATTCGGTCCATTCAATGTTGAGCAAATTTACAAGGTTTGCATAATCTTTGTCTAATTGCCGTTTGGCTATCTGAAGCGTATCATATAGTTCACTTGTCTCGCTGTCTATACTATAATATTTTTCCAATGCTGTGCGATAGTAGCGGTCCGCCTTAAAGAATTTCTCTCTGTAAAAACTTATATATTCATCGGGTGTATTAAACTTCAGCTGGCTGCTTAACTTATTTGCTAAAAGATAGTATTGACCGGCGACACCTACAAATTCTGCACAATTACGTAATTGCATGCTGTCAAAAGACCTTAGCCATAAACTTTCTACCTGCCTTGATGATTCTTCCGGGTCGATATTCACTTTATGAGCGGCAATATTTTTAATTACGAGCCTTATCATCGTGTCTGTCATAAATGCGTATTGTGCATCTATGCCATAGCATTGCATTATTTTTCTTTCATCCACATCATGTCCAAGATTTGTAAATGCCTTTTTAAATTTATCTTTATATTGTGAAGAAGTCATACCAAGTTCACGTATAGCATTTTGCCGCTCAATAGTATGTTTGTCGTTTATATATAATCCACGATAATCATCCTCTTGCTTAATTGAGATATCTTGCATAATGGCGTTGTATTTCAACGATTGCACCACCCCTTGCATCTTTTGCGGTTGGTGGGTTTCGTATTCTTTATTGAATATAATTTTAAGTCGATTGTTCAAAGCATTTTTAGCATCAGGATTCTTAAGAAGACGATTAAAAAAATTATCCTCTTTTTTTCGTTCCTCTTCAATGCCATCCATTATAATAAGTCGCACTATGATATCATTCCATTCCAACAATTTATCACTGTTCATAAATCCTGAAATGAATGCCCTGCATCCTACATCTTGCGTGAATTCACCATTATTATAATAACTTTCAAGCATATTATTGCATTTTGCTGATTGCAATAACACAATATTGCGCCTCACGAAAGCAGCCATCTCTTGTTTTAGATGATTCTGCTTCATAAAAGCCTCAGTGTCATCACCGGTATATTGAATATTTGCTTTCAGTTCTCCCAGTAATGGAAAATTCAAATATGCATCTTCGTTAGCGGGTGGCAGCATCTGAAAACAAAGTATCACTTTCTTATCTTTCCACTCGTGACGAATAGCATATTTTGTACGAAACCAGGAGCCGTCGAAGTCATGATATTCATAACCCTCTTTCCACTCAAGACTCCTCAGTTCTGTCGCCATGCTTTCCAAACTGTCAAACACGAACATAACGTTCTTGCTCTCATTCTGTTCGAATGCCTTGTATATTTTATCTTGTATTGTCATACTACTTTTCGTTTTACGCACGTAATTATATTTTATTTTACGTGTCGTATGATATTTATTTTCAATTACTTACGGTTTTTTAAACCACTTTATAGCCACGTAAATCCACGTATTTTTATTTTATTTTACGTGTTTGCTATGTCTCTTTTATACACCATACCTTTTTATCCTTATCATAATAAACAACTGTAGCTGCTCTTAAATTTCGTAAGATGTTATCAATCTTATTTGTAATCTTGTCATCCGTTAAGGATTTTGACAGCAATGGTGATAACAGCTCACGAACTTGAGATTTTGTTAATTTTTTATGATCTTTGAGAGCATTAATTATGAGTGCCATACATTGCTCGTCTGTAAATCCTTTTTTCTGTGAATAATCAACTTGTTGATTCATAGCAGTTGCTATGAACTTAGCAATATAGTAATTAGGCTTACGTCCTTCTATCAATTTCTTTCTTCGTAGAAGTGTAGCGGCCTCATCTGTAATTGGTTCGTTTTTCTGAACCTTATCGAGTAAAACAGCTGTTGTGAGGTCTATATCATTTCTTTCCATTAACAGTTCGCTGTACTCTTGACTTATCACCTTTCCTGGAATTGTCAGTATAACTTTATCCACAACTCTTTTATCATACTCTGGCATTGGGAGATACCGCTCTTTTTGACGCACAAACATAGAGTGAATACCATTGCCCTGTGTGTCAATCATTTTCAGGTTCAACATAGCCTGAACTAAAAAAGGATTTCTATAATTTTTTGGAGTTTTCTCGCCATTTATATAATCTTCGACTTCGCCATCGTAGAAATTACCTGAATTTTGAAATGTTAACTTGTCGTTTTCCTCTGTCACAATAATTCTTTCACCAAGTGAATAATCCTGATGGGCAACACAATTGTGCATACCTTCAAGAATAGTCTTTGTATCATATTTCCATATTTCAGCAGGAAAAAGTGAATTGTTTGGAAAAATCTTCATACGGTAATTACGTATTTTATCTTTAACTTTTGATGTTGCAAGTATGAATGGTATTCCAAAAACCTCACCTGCACGCTCTTGTTCGGTTACAAGTTTCCACACAATTTGTCTCATTCCGCCAAGCAGATATGATGATTCCTCTTTTCCAACCAATAATAAAGCAGTTCGTGTTATTTGACCATTTATAGTTAATTTAGCTTTATCGAGAAAAGTTTCATTATTCCAGGTTTGCATTGTTTCAGATAAGTCCGGAAATCTTTCCGCAAAACCTTTTCTCGCAATATTTATCGCCTTTTCATCAAGATCAGAAATAGTTCCCTCGGGTACAATCTCTGCTGTCCAATCTTTATGTGAATTATAAATTTGACGCATCCAGTCGGAATAGGGTCTCATATCCGTCACGCTGCTATCAACACGGACGTAAGGGATGCCGAAAAAACATACTGGCTCCTCTTTAGCCGAGGGTATAATAAAAACCACTATTCTCTTGCCATCCGCCTCAAATTCTTCGATTTGAAAGTTATTTTTTGGGGTTATATTCTGTCGAAGATATAGTTCTAAGTCTTGATTCCCTTTAGCCTTGGTCCTTAAAGCATCAAAAGTTGTTCCTTTTATCAGTAAAGTCTCGTCTTCAATACCGAAGTACAGATAACCAAACTCCTTGTTATCAAGGCAAGCACCATTTGCTAATGCTGATATATATTTACCAAGTCGTTCAGCCTCCTGATAATTACTTTTAAATTCCAAAAAGCGGTTCTCTTTCTTTATACTTTCAATCTGTGATTTCAGTATTGCAGCATATTGCGAATTCTTATCCATATCTTTTCGAATTTATACATTATTTTATTTTAGCCAATACATCGCCGAATTTGGCATAGTTCTTTATCACTCCATCATCTAAGTCGAGAGGAATGGGGTGCTCGCTCAGCTTATGGAGACGGTCGTGGTATTCACGGCATTCGGCGAGTGCTTTCTTATCATTTTCTAATGCGCGACGCTGTTCAGAGGTTAGTTCTGCGGCACGTTGCTCTTGCGTATTAATACGGATAGTGAGACGCTCGATATACGGCAGAAGATATTTCTTGCGAATCTCCGCAGCAGTATATGGTGTCATACGGTGCATATAGGCGATGCACTGAAATGCGCCCTTCTTTGAGGAGAAGAGCCAATAGATGGGACGGTTCTGATACATCTTCTTGTGGTCTTTCCAGAAATCTTTTGCGAAATATTTCTCAATGGTCTTGCCCAAACAACTCTCAACGAAGTTAAGGTTGGCGGGCAGATTCTCCTCGCCGAGAGCCACTCGAAGAAACTCACGGAAACGGTGTGCGGCATTGTCAGTAAAACCGCTCTCGTTATCCATCAATGGAATAATACCGTCATCGTCTATATCAATGTGACAGTCTCTGAATTTTTCGTAACTAGAATATTCTATAGCAGCCATACTGTCTTCTTCGACTGAAGGATTATCCACCTGCATAAATTCTCTATAATCCATCTCTTTGCTAACTATTTTTTCATACTGCTCTATGCCATCACCTTGATTGGCAAGAATTAATCCCGGATATTGCAAACTATAGCGTCCCATCATACAACCAATAGCGTAGCTGATGAATTGTTTAATCACAACCTCGGCATTGAATTTTAGCACACCATCACTCTTGTCTGCTTCTCCTTGTTGAAGTATAGTAACATCCTCCAGAGAAACATCAGGGGTCAGTTCTTCCTGCAAACCATATATTTCAATAAATTGGCGATTGAGTTCCTCCTCATTGTTGCGCAGCTTTTTTGTTTGTCGCTCCCAGTGATGGCAATATGCCAGATAAAGATGTTCCAAAAGGTGCGGATTAGTTGGCACACCCACCATTAATTCCTTGGCTTCTTTTTCATCGAGCATATCAAGGTCGCCTACATTTAGTCTACAATCTGTGCTGCGAGACAATAACGGACTAAGCTTAAAGTCCCAACTTGTTTCATGAGCATCCCAATCAGCCTTACTTATAGCAATGTTTTGCTTGACAAAGTGGTCCTCTGTAAATCTTTCCTTGTTATAAATGGGTAGTTTCTTAACCTCACCAACTTGTGTTGTTATTGTTGGGGAAATTACAGATAATAGATAATTTGCTACAGTACTATTAAGGAATGCAAGCAAGAAAATAAGATTACCATTGTAAGGCATTATGAACATTCCTTTAATATCCATTAAGCTTCCTTCACTTCTGTATCTAAATCCTATATTGCCAGAGGAAATGTGACTCCAGGTGATACATTCTCTGAATTTTATTTCATCGGGATAATTTTGACAATTTCTATCATCGTGTGCTGCAAGTTCGTATATCTCATATCCGTTGTTCTCATAATTGACAACGTAATCATAATTACCGTACCATTTAATCGAAGCACCACCTTTATTATAAGGAAACCATTTCTTTCGCGATAAAATAGATTGCTCGTTTGATTTACAATCAAAGAGTGTTAAACACTTATCCACTTCCCACCATAATCGTAGGAATCTATTATTGTCGCCTGTAAACATACCGACACGACCTAATGCAAAAGAATCTAATTTTGAAGATTTCTCAAATATCTTCAGAATATTCTCACTTATCCAATACCCAATTGGACATCCTGGTATTTTCTCGAAATTTGACTGCAAGACATGAAAAGCACGTTGCCTATTAAAAAACATTTGTTCTTTATCAGCACAATCCTTTCCATCAACTAATCTGTAATAAACACTTTGAGAAGAAGGTTCATGCTTCGTAATGATAAATGCTGTATTTTGAACAACTTCACCACTCAATTCATCGAAAGTATGTGCCCCAAGATGAAGCATCGAGTCAATCTGCTGTTCTTTTAATACGCGCAAACGGAAATTCTCAAACGAAGACAGAAACATCCAGCTCTGTGTGTTAATCATTCCATACTTGCCGTTTTGTTGCAATAGGTCAATGGACACATCCATAAAAACAGAGAACATATCAGCCTTTGCTTCAGTATGATTGCGATTCACGTAATTCTTCAACACGGTATTCATGCGCCCACTGCCCATGTAAGGAGGATTCATCACAATTGTGGCATAGCGATTTGTAAGCGCAAGGATAATTTCAAGCGATGGAATCAGTTTCTTAATTGGCTTTGGAATACTCTCTTGCTGCAGATATTCTATCAAGCGCACTTTAATCAGATTATGTGTTTTTTCCGACAGGTTGAATTTCATAATACTGCCTAATTCATCAGCTTGTTGCAACAGCTCGAATGCCTCAATAGTCTCTTGTCTCGCCTCTTCAGAGCCACCCATAAAGAAATGCGGGAGAGTGTCTCTTAGGGTATCCATTTCATCGTAAGGTTTAGGCATATCCAATATGCGTGGCATAACGCTGCAATCAAGGAATCTTGAATCAAGTTTGGCGGCACACATAAGCAATGAGAATTGAGCCAATTGTTTGGCACGTGTATCCAAATCGATACCCATAATGTTTTTGGTCAGGATATTCTCTATAGCCTGGCGACGGGAAACAAACTGCTCTCCATACATTTTATAAAGCAGATTGAATGCCTCAACTAATATATGCCCACTGCCACAAGCCGGGTCAATGACAGTAAGTTCTTCAAGAGCTTCTATCTTCAATCGGGCATCATCATTTGATGGTGTGTCCACCAAATAAGGCATTTCTATTTCTGAGCTGCCATAGTTATCAAGATATATACGTCCCACTGTATTTTCCACCATATAGCGAACAATCCAGTTGGGTGTAAAGATTTGCGTGGCCGCAGGCACCTCATCTGCATCATACTTGCCAGATTTAGCCATAACCTCATCTTTGCGCTCAGAAATATAAAATTGATACAACCAGCCTATCAATTCGGGGGATTTATAATCTTCGTCAGAGATAAAGGTGCTTTTATTTATCATGTCCACGATACCATCCTCTGCAAGGATATTTCGAGGCAAAAGCAATTCAGTGTAGTCGGTCAAACGGCCAAAGCAATTTTGCATAACAGCATTGCTATGACAATAGGCTATGAGCAATAGAGAGAATTGCTCCGTGGTTTTCGTTGGATTGAGAAGCAGTTCTTGCAGTTCACGACTTTCTGCTTCCGTCATTGGTGGCAAGATGCCTTGACGGGCATCTTCCACAATCTTTGGAATACGCCTTGTAGGGTTGGGAAACTCCAATACAGGTGAGATAAATCCGTTTTTGCTCATTATACGTATGGCCATCAGACGATTGAACCAAGTGTATGCCACCTCTTCGCTAACCTGCTTGAGACCATGATGTCGAATTGCATCCTCAAGGCTCACCCATTTATGGTAGAACTGCTCTGTCGGAATCATCCTACCATTAAATATAGTTGCGCCCTGCATAAGTGTTGGGCGAACTGTTGTATTGCCTTGCTCATCAAAGCCCATGGCACCTATCATCATACTGACACCAGAGCGCAATATGTTTCTGGCATCTACAGCAAAACGTTTTATCCGACTTGTATTCATTTTTCCTCGTGTTTATTCTGTCATTGCTTCTTGATTATTATTTATCGCGTCCATAAGACGGTTGCGCAAATCGTTGATGTATTCATCCACCTCCTGCTCAGTATGCAGGCGAACATCTCTCTTCACTTTCACACGTCGTATTACTTTCTTAGCAGACTGATTATTTTTAAGAGCCTCTTTAGCCACAGCGTCATTTATCTTTTCTATTTGTTGATTATAGAACTCTGCAGCCCCGTTATAGTTGAGTTTCAAACTATTAATACTCTTAGGAGTAGTCATACGTAATATCACGTTTTGCTTATTTCCAATAATGTTAGGATTGACACCTTTCTCTTGTGCGAGACTTTCTAAATCATCATATATTTGCGTATATGTCTCGCTGATTTTGTTACGCCAATTATCAGTTTCTTCTTTGATAAGTTTTTGTATCTTTTGCATCAATTGCCCATAAACAGGTAATTTGTCAATAGGCCATTCATCACTAAGAATTTTTTTCATATTATCCACCTCCTCGGGGAACGTGTCGTGGAGATTTTCGAGATTCTCGCTATTTTCTCTTACAAACTGCAACATTTTTGGGTATTTGCCTGTTGGATTTTCATTCTGGTCGAGAACGAAATCGTTACAGAACGCAATTATTTCTTTACACTTGTCGAAAAGCTCACGAGCATCATCGTGTTGCGCTATCACTTTCTCAAAGAAAGTTTTGGCATCCCTCTCATCATGCCATGCAGACATCATCTCTATTGCCTCATTCAGTCGTTGTGCAAATGGGAAAGAAGCTATACGGCCGTATTTCTTTCTCCAAGCGGGAAGCACTTGCAGCAGTTCTTTATCTTTTGTTTGATTGCATTGACGATACAGCGCTTCACCATCGGAAGAATATGCAGAAGAGCCAGCCACGCCGAAGATGTCTTTCCAACATTGAGTGAACTTAGCAATCAACTCCCTTGGAATTACCGCAGCTGGCACCATTGTGAAATTCTGGCTCTCTTTCAGCAGTTTATTGGCAATAGTGTCTATATCAACATTAGGATTATTCTGGTATGCAAATGCCCATTTACGACGCCGCACTAATTCATTGAGCGCATCTGCCGTATAGGTGCTCGACCACCCGTATGGAGCACCCTCGAACAAATTAAAGATATGCGATACCGTGGAAGTGGCGGCATTGCGTTGTAATTGCTGGTCAATCTGATTTTCTCCTTCCGATAGCGGTGCCAAGGCATACTCGTTGTCGTCAAACGGACGGCGAATACGCGCGGCAAGCTCTTGTGGAGTTGCAGGGATGCCATCACCCGAGGAACAAGCGGCGTAAGGATAAAGCGTCTTCAAATGCCGTGTCAAGACACTTTCATATCTTGCACTGCCGTGATTAGAGAAATCATTAGTGATAATGTCATTTCCTGATATGACGGCACATTCGTCAAAAACAGAGAACAACCTTTTTTTGATGTTATCATTAAATGTCTTTTCTGCTCTTTTACGGAACTCTTCATTGGCATCCTCACGCTCACGGGTTGTTGCCGGAATGTTCTGAAGGTATTTTTGAACCTGACAATACCAATAAAAATCCTGGGCCACCTGTGTTTGATTGTAACCATCGGTCAGAACAAACTGTAGCATATTCTTATTGTTATTGAAAGCTATCATATCTACATTGTTATTGTCGAACTCAAGTTTCACCCAAACATCAGGTTTATTAGTATTGAAGAAATTACGGCCATATATTTGCAGACCAATCGTCGCAAATCGTGAATAGTGAGGAACTTTGGGCTTGAAACCAATGTATTCAACGAATGTATTTTTCAATACCTCCGCCATTGTTGACGGGTCGGCATTCTGACTGGCAATCAAGTCAGCCACTTCACGCTCCGCCTCACTATAGAAGCTATAAACCGTTTCTGTTGAACCAGAACTTTCTGTATCTTCGTGGCGGATGATATTGTTCTTCTCCAAGAACTCCACCACGTCGTTTACACGTTGTTTCATGTTAAGACGTGATTCATCAAGTTTATCCATCAGCAGCGTGCAAAGATTGTTGACCGTGGCAGGAAAAACAAGCTTATCAGTATCTGAAAGGTTGCAAATCATATACAAAACATTGAGAACCCGATGAGCAAAACGGTTTTCACCGTCATCAGTGCTGAACGTCTTAATCATCTCATTTCCATTGGCAATAAAACGTTGCCCGGAGGCAGTCAGAGTGCCGGCAAGCGTGGAGTTATAGAAACGGTCGAATGAGATGACATCACCTACCTCATCGTCCATTGTCTGCTTGGCTGTATTGTGAGTAATCTTAATGATGGCACGCTCGGTTCCCTTATTCTGTTTATCAATGAAATGAAGATTTACAAAATTATCAAGCACCTGCTTTATCAGGCGGAACTGATAAGGCACAAAAGGATAGTAGTTGACAAAGTCATCTTGCGTCTGATAGCCATGATATGAAACTGGCAGGTCAAACTGCGTGTCGATGGCAGACTTTTCCTTTTTGTAGAGTTCTTGCAGGCTAAAAATCTTTTCGGGTTTCTTCGACAAGATGCGGATGCGAGTAATCTCATCATCACTTGTTCCAATCAACGATACTCTTATCTCAAAGCGACCCATAATCTTGCCATAATTCTCTGTAGTGAGGTTGTAACCTACACTCGTAAGTATCTCACTCAAATCTTGCTGGGCGGTACAAACAGCCCACACTTTTCCTTCTGATGCTTTGGCAAACTCCGTAACCACTTGCTGCAACTGCAGCAAAAGATCTTCGTTGTTGTTGATAAACTGGCTGACCTCATCCACCATAAACAACAAACGGAAGCCATCTGGTTGCCTCTCGGTATATCGTTTGATTTCATCGCAGAAATTCTTCACGCTCAATGGTAAATCCTTATGCTTGATATGCTCACGGATAACATCAGTTGACAAGGAAGGCAGAAGTTCTTTTGCCAAGCCCAATATCATATCGGTTTGGGTGCTTGCAAGCGCATATGCACGCTCATCCCAGTCATAGTTTTGTTGTTTAAGACGAGCCTTAAACTCATCCAGCAGTCCAGCTTCAAGTAGTGGCTGCTCCAAGTAATAAGCAAGCGACGGATCAAAAGAGTTCATACCCCGATAGGCATTGAACTGATTCCAGAACACCTCAACAAAAGTCTCATTACTATTTACATTGCTATTATGAACTGTTCCGATGTTAAACAATATTGTATGGATATCAGCACGGTTAACCCATGTCTTGATATGTGCAATAACGATATTAGAAGGTTCGTATGACCAATCTTTCTCCACACGTTTGCTTACAGCCTCTTCCAATCGAGCCAAGGCAACTTCAGAATATTCGGGTTTCAGGCAGTATGTGAGATACTTTAAGAAATGGGATTTACCAGAACCGTAATATCCGTTAATCCAAATTCCATTATGACTGACATTATGGTTACGAATACCGTCTATTACATCATATAATCCCTTGATAATCTCGTCTGTAAAGACATATTCCTCTATCTCGGTTTTTACGGTTTCTGCGTTCAGGTCGGTAGCCGATACAGCAGGATTCACCGTTCTGTCTATTGGTCTTTCGTATAATTCTCTTTGTTTCATAATTATCTGGTTTTAAAATTTAAGCATTAATTAAAAGTGATGCCCGGTATGCGTGGGCGTCATTAAGACAACCAAACAATCTGTATGAGTTGTTGGCTTGTCTGCCTGGGTAAAAAATGATAATTTTATATCTGCTCGTCTCATTGTACTGCTCATAGTTAGTAAGCAATACATTGGTGCGGAGGTACGGATAAATCCTGCCGATACCGTAAAAGAAGATGTACGGACGGTGCATGCCGTCACCATCCTTGTCAAGATGTTCTATAATTCTTTTATGGATGTATTGATAGAATCCTGCAGCGTTTGCTTCTTTAGTCAATATTGAGTTTATTTCCTTAGACATGGAAGCCTCCCTGTCCTGCTCCAACAGGTATTGAAGGTATGAGCCATTGGGACCAAATGAAATAGTATCAAGGTAATTGCAAAATTCCTCAAAGATATCAAGCGACAACACATCGATATATTGAGTTGGCCGTCTTAACTTATCCTTAAACTCAACCAACTCTGCTTCTCTTGTAGCTTCTCTTTCAGCATCATATTGAAAAATATAGTAATTGTAGTATATGTCGCTGTTCTCTGTGTCTTGGAACTCTTTGCTGGAGAGTTTTTGGAACAGCTCTTCCATTGTCATATTAGTCATAGTATTGCATTTTTAATATCCTCTATCTCGTATGGTTTCAGAAGACAAGCCTCTAAAAACCATGACTCACCGTTTTTCACATAATAAGAGTAGCCAGACGCAGGAATGCGTACTGCTTGAAGTTCACCGTCATCGTTTAAGAAACCACATTGACGCAAAATGGTCATATAAGAACTTATAACTTTATTGCGTGTCTTTTCTGTCCAACTGTCAACGAACTCATCTTGAGAGGCCAACTCATAAAAAGCCATCAACAAGTCGTTTGAAGTAAGGTGCCGGTTGGAACTGTTCCATTTCTTCAATGACACATTCACGTGAAAGTAAAATATCAACTGATAAGTTTTGAGTATTACATACAGCAAAGCCACACGCTGGCTATTCTCTTCAAGAGTAAGATACCAATCCCAGAACTCCACAGGCACAGCCTTATACCTACGGCGAAACTCTTGAAGTATCTTTTTAGCAGCCGTTGCTGTGTTCACTTTCAAGTATGTTCGTTTCTCCGTCTCTACTTTCAGTAAATTATCCGCATCAGCATCCATCATCAATGGCAGCACTGCATTCATCTCATAAAACATCAGCGCACACACCGTATAAGATGCCGAATATGGACTTTTATACTTATTATAACTCATTTTGTCGTCTTTTTCTGTTTCACAGTAATATTTTTACGTATCTGTGGGCAAAGTTACAAAAAATCCTTATTTCCACCAAAGAAATAAGGATTTTTTTCATTATTTTTTATCCAAAAGGCTATTTTTTCTCCTATTTGCTGCCATTTTTCTCAATCTTCGACTACACTATGGCAGTTATGACACACTAAAAGAAAGAACCGCCAAAATAGTTTGCTGGACCCGATTACGGCGCTACTCTTCTATATCAGCGGCCTTTCTGGGTGCAAATGTACATAAAAATCTCGATTTATACGCCAGAGAAATAAAA
>Ga0181612_171145_pt1 | contig 17157 bp, 8 predicted proteins | sample HoacroProtozoa21_FD_119630 | JGI IMG/M metagenome (GOLD analysis project Ga0181612, IMG submission 119630) | Hoatzin crop microbial communities from Cojedes, Venezuel. Combined Assembly of Gp0051906, Gp0051904, Gp0051908
ATATTCAAGACCCGCCTGGACGCGGTCCTGTGTAGCCTGCTGTAGGAGACCCTGCTTCAGCAGGAGGGTTGGACTAGATGACCCACAGAGGTCCCTTCCAACCCCTGCCATTCTGTGATTCTGTGACATAGATAGTGGGTCACGTGAAATAGAGAAATCTTTGTTTCTGCATTGTATTGCAGAATAGTTGCTCTTATATATTTCATAAATTAATAGAATACATATATACTCGTTACACTACTACTACAAAACAGTTCAACTACACAGCAATTTCAAGATTTCCATAGATTCACCAGGTAGTATAATCAGATTAGCCTCGCTAACCTTTTGAAAGTAGTTGTCCTACAAAAATGTTAAACCATTATTTTCAGAATAAGCATTTATATTAAAATTGATCGAGTATTCATGGCACTCAAAGCCTTCCCGTCACTGAGTCTTAAGGGACAAGTATTGAAATCCAACAGCCTTTAAAAAAACCCCACTAAAACTCTTCTATCAAGTATTCCTCCAAACACCTGGAATAAAAATTCATTAAATAACTTTACTACAGGGCTCAAAGTCTGCTGCTCAGCTTTTACTTTAATGTCTTCCTCTTCTTAGACCATCAGCCCAACGTAACTGAGTCCTGTCCAGCCAGAACTGCAGATATTCAGCAATAGCTTACTTTGGAAGCTAAGGGAAGAAACCCACCTGCAGTTTTCTAGTTGAGTAGGAAAATATGAGAAAATTGCAGTAGTCTCCAACCAGAGGAACAATAAAGAGGAAAACAGATATTCTGATTTTTCAGGGACTGAGGTGGTCTCTCTGTGAAGCAACATGAGCCAGCTTTTATTCCACATCTTGAGGTGCTGAAGCCAGATTCACTGGAAAAGGTTTCGCTGTTTCATGGGTAATATCTGTCCTGCAAGCCCCACTGGCATCTGCAGCATGGTCGCAACAAGGAAAGAATAAAATAGTCCTCAGATTTAACTTTGTAATATTTCCTACCCCAAAAAGCTGACAGACCAACTAATTACATTGACACAGAGGTATTTTTAGGACCGCTGACAGACATGAGATTCAAATCAATCATCAGAATTGGTTGTACACAGCCCCCTGCTTTCTATTTTCTTCAATTCTTTTACTTACTTCATTCCGTTCATTCCTTGAGACACAGGTTATCAGTGCTAATGCTCTACTGAAAAGTAAACGCTCAGTTTCAGGTAGAGCTTTCTGACTGCCTCTGCAGCAAGGTGCTCCAGAGTGCTGCAAAATGCACTGCAAGTTACCCTGTTGCCTAGTGTCAGCATTGCCAAGGTAATTACATTTGGAAGTACCTAGATGGCAACTGGTATTAGCTAGGGTCCCCTTTTGGAATTTCATTTGTGATCCTTCTACTGTCAACTAATTTATTTAACTTATTTAGAGATAAATTCTTAAATAGCTGAGATAAGGAGCATATTATCAATCATGAATCAACACTAATTATAAGATGATAAAATGAGCATGCGTTGCACAAGATATATTTGTAAAGAACAATTTCTCATGTTTGAAGTAATTTATGAATAACTTATACATGAAATTTTCCTTTATTGTTTTGCTGCAGAGGAGGATGTCCCAGAGAGCACAGGCAGAATTCTAAAGCTGCAAATCTATAAATGCTGAGTCATGCGATCTATGGAAAACTTGCATCGAAGTTGTCTACAATAAGGACATAAGGCAGTATGCCTTTTATAAACAAGGTGTAAATTTTACACTGATACGTAACTATGCCACAGATACTTTTGCTAAGGGCTGCCTTCAGCCCTGACCAATTTTAATATCCATTCTTACACCTTCTGTAGCTCCTCTGAAATCTTCTGGTACAAAGAATTGCAGTGGCTTTGTAGTACTGTCAATAAATTCCATCAAGACTTTCTTCCACAGCTGGCTGAAGCAGAAGCCAAAAAAATCAAGACAGCTAGTTATAATCAAGTTATAAATATACTGACCCTGTTTAAAGCCAAAGGAACTTCATATTATTGTAAGGAACCATCAGCTTCGATTAGCTTTCTCATATCCACGGAGCAGAGTTCAGATCACACTTTGGCTGCACCTATGGGCTACAGCTATAATGGAGTCTAGTGTGTGGTTCTTATCGCTTATTATTCATCAAGACTGCAAAATCTTTTAACATCTCATGCAATGTCTCTCCTTTGGCTTTTTACTTATGAAGTAAGACTTTTCCTCTCGCACTAGCAAAACTGAGTACCTCCAGCAATTGGGAGAACTTTTATATACCTTTCTGTTTGTAATATTGTGCTGGAGGTGTAAGGATATTGACATTTAAAATATTTCTCTGTCCATTTGAGATAAATGTTTTTAGTTGCATTTCTAGAAAATTTGGAATGGATTTATCATCAAAACATTAAATGTTCATCACTTCTTTTAGGAAGTCATTTAAAAGTTATGTTCACATACAATTGTACATTATTACAAATTACGAGGGTCATAAAATTTAATGCACTACATTACGCAAAAAGTCAGATGACATTCACAACAGCCCTTTCCAGCTAATCTGAAGTGATTTTCTTTGAAATCCTGAACATCCTCCTAGACTACCTCTCATCTTCCAAGGAAAAACAGTGCAGAAGTCATGACAGCATCATAAAACTTCTTCCTTACACTTCCACCAGTTCGATAATATAGTGTCATTTTCTTTTACTGAAAGAAAATGGAAGCACCCTAAAGTAATGCCAGTGGCTACCCTTGAGGCATTTTGCTTTAATATCTCTATGCCTCAGTTTTCCTATTTTAAAAAACGTTCATAATATTCATTCACACCAGCAGGGTGTTGTAAAGCTAAATTTATTATAGTTTATAAAATGCTTTTAGAGCATCCAACTGGAAGAATGGTAGATATGCAAAACAGAACCTCTTGTAGCTATTATTCTCAGACAATTTCTGTTGCATTTATGTAAAAGGAATACTGATTATTCTCAGACAATCATTCTCCAACAATTTGTGTTGAATTTATATAAAATGGAATACTATTTTTTTAACAATCTAAAGAAAACTCGGCCATTAATCATTAAAATAGTATGATGGCCTCAGATTTTTTTTGCAAATAAATTAAATTGAAAATACCTCATATACACTCAGCCTCTGTTGAGATGTAGATGCACTGAACATCTATGTCATATTGACGTGTTACACAAACACAGGCCCATAGTCATTCTTGCCTCTTCTTGTCAGTAAAACATGTACAAAGCTTTTGAAGTATGTGCTTGCTTTTGATGTGCAACTTTCAGCTAAGGTGAAATACAAGACACTGCCCGCAAGTTTTGATTCTGGTATTTGTCTGTGAATCCTGCCAAATTCATGCTTTACAAGGAGCTTCTTAACATAGTTTTCAGAGCATCACTTGCTCATTCCAGTCACGTTCAAATCAAAAAAAGCAGGTAAGATGTGTTCTAGTATCTGGAACCGGAAGTCAAACCAAGTCTGTGCTTAGCACTGCCATCCATTCTGTTTGCAACTTTTGTCACAAAAGCCTGAATTTTCATTCCAATCACCATAAATTAGCTGCTACAGTTCCCATAAGACAGCTCGACCTTCTCCCAGTACAAAGTAAGAGTCCTTCCCCCTCCTCAGATGCTGACATTTAGGGCACTCTGAACTAGCCAACACCTGGGTTCTGCTTTTTAATCATTTGCACCGTCCGTCCTTACCACTCCCAGTGCTGCACAGGCCCAGAATGGCTGCAGTTTGATCAAAAATTGAAATTTATATTGAAGATTTTAGTTCCTTGTAGGGCAATGTGTAAACAGGTCAGACCAATATACAATATAAACTATTACCAATATTCAGAGTAACGCATGAGTTTGTGTCAGGTCTTACCTGGATCAGAGCTACTTGCTACTGTAATACACAGCAACAAAAGGAAAGGGCCAGAATGAGTATATGCACTCCCATGAGTTAGTGATCCAAAGGAAAATGTGTTACTCAAGACCAGAATAAGGAGTTGTGATATTTTCAAGAAATCTGACTTCAGAAACATCTGAATAGCCTTACATTTATCCATAAATGTAATAATTAATGTAAAAATAAACAGGTAAATGTGACTGTTTTTTTTTCACTGATACACCATGTTCTCACTACCTGCAGGTCAGAAGGTCTGGATCAGCTTTGTCCAAACCACAACCCTTCTGGGACTCTTCATACACTTCACGAGCAAGATATTGGGTTCCATAAAGCACTAAATCAGCTGGGCAGCAGTAATTGCAATCTGATCCAGGACTATCCCTTCCATTCAAGCTCTCATGCTAAGCCATCACCGAGCTGGGTACAAGATGGCAGACGCGTGCATGCGGGCACATGCGCGCAGATGGCTGTTCCCGCTCTTTTCTGAAAGGCCCATGTCTGACGCGGGTGGGAAGAGTGGGCAGGAGACCCTCAGCGCTTGGAGCTGGAAAGAACAATCCCCTGCAGAGTTCTTAATTTAAAGATGTCTAGGGGGAAATCAATGATGAATCAGAAGAAAACTAAGAGTATTTCTTAGTCCCCAGTCCCTTTATATATTTACACAGTGGGGGTAGGCAGTGACGGCTGCGAAACCTTGTGATGTAACCCCAGGCACTATTGGTTTGGCACCATGCTAATTAGTTTTCCCTAAGACCAAATGAAATAACTAAAATCAGCAACGCTTGCCAAAATGTTTATATTTTTAGCTTCACTTGGTTGTCTTCACATTCCAACCTCTTTTCTTCTGCCCTATCCCTCTGCTTAGATTACATTCCTCTTAGTCGTGGGAGCTGCGATTACGCCTGAGCTGGGAACTGGAGGGAATACGGTAAAACAGTCTAAAAGGGAAGAGGGAATACTTCTGACGTTCCTCCCAGTGAAAGCAAGCAGCAATTGACCAAACACGCTGTACATCCACACTCGGCGCTTAGACACCGGGTGAAGGGGTCAGCCCTTGATCTCTCGGCATTGCCTTATTGCATTTCCCGCAAGGCATTACCTTTGTTGACAGATTCTGTCCTTCTCATCAATGAGGACTGTCATCTGGTCCCTCAGGCTATGCTCTCGACTGCTTCAATTGATCCTTTAGTTTGCTTTTATTTCTGGATGCCAGGTTATCAGTGTTGTCGGGATTTTGTATGTGCAACTGAGTATTATTATAAGCCTAAATCATAGCTCCTCAATTTTTAAAAATAAATACAAATAATTAAAAAAAAAATTGTCCAAAATCCTGCAGCTTTACTTTTGATTGTGTTTAATGTTTCTAAATGTTACATCCCTCATTCTCTTCATTTCTGTCCCCCCGTCGAGTAGCTCTGAATGACTTTCAACCTCACTGCCAACTACTGCAAAAGGAATAAATCAGTCAGCAACTGGTTTCTGCCGAAGTCTACAGTGATTCTTACTGGCATTGCAAAGCTTACTTGAATTCACAGGGGGCTTAAAAAGCACTGAGATGGCAGAGATTGTTGTGGCAGAAGCAACTGGAAAATGTCCTGAGATTGAAACACAGACATATTAACATCACCCTTGTGGACGCTAATGACTTGCACTTTAAAATGCCACAGGCTCATACTGCCAGCTAAAACAAAGAAAAAACACATTTTTGGTCTCCAAAGACTTTAGATCTTTCCAAACTCTGAGGGCAAATTCAGCCATAATGTATTTTTGCAGTAGAGCAGGGCAGCTCATGCATGCCACTGGGGGAATCATTGCCTGGAGTTGCTGTAGGCAGTGTAGTCAGTACAGCTAAATAAAACAGCAGCTGAAAACCTTTGAGAGGTTAAACTAGTAATGAAGCATCCTATAATGCAATGTAATCAAACTTAAACAGTTTGAAGACATATCGTGCTGACGCATGTCTTTCTCACTGAAATGTACTTAAGGAAACCATCACCAAACACAAGGATTTCTACAGAGCTTTACAACTTAAATTGACACATGATTAGAAAAATATTTTAATCTTTTGACGAAGTAACAATGTCCTACTTGGACGTTTCTAGATAAGGAATCCTTTTAAGAGCTTACCAGTAATGGCAGATTGGAAACTTTCTGAAACTGTAGATGTTTAAAGAGCTCCACTCGAAGAAACGGAGAGGGAACAGGAAAGGATGAAAAACAGATGCTGGCAATAAAGAGAAGGCTAGGAAAAGGCTTAGAAGCAAATGTTTGGAATAAAAAGTAAAAAAGCACTGGTTTGAGTGGGAAAATAAGTGTAGGACAGGAAAAATACATAGGCCAAATTCATCCTCAGTATAAATCCAATGAGGAACCAAACCCAAGAAACTTTGAGTGGACTGGGAAAAAAGTATATTTTTTTTATTTTTTTATTCTTTTTAATATGTAAAAGAAATGTCTAGTTTTATTTGCTTACATTAGAAATGTGAGCCATATGTACTTTTCTTCACAGATTTCATGGATGACTAAACAACGAGCAGGGTAAGATTTGTGTGCTGTATGGATCAGGTTAAACCTAAGTAAACGAGAAAGTAATTTATACCTTGCGTAACTGAAAATATTTTTTCTTCTTCTTGAGGACAAAAACTACTGACTAACTAACATTTCTGAGTTTTCTTAGGGTTCTACGCCTACCTCCAAAAATTAAACAAAACATCCTCTTCTATAACTTTTATGATAAAGCAAAAGAACTAAAGCAAAAGGGCTTTCTTTCATTGCCAAATTACTTTTAAAGTAACAGTAATTCTGATAATAGAACAAGCCTGAAAAAAGAATGCTTTGTCAAAGTCAAGTGAGAAAGTATTGTAAAAGAGGCAAAAATGTAAAAAGATACAGAAGAAAAACTTTCTATGGTCATCCCTGTATCAAATATTCATAACAGAATTTGGTATTGGTAAGGGAAAAATGATTAATGAATTTCTGGGTCTGCGCCCCACAAATGTTTAGGCACGTCTCTATCCTGACATATACCTTAGTAAAGATAGGTACATTTAAACCAGTGCCTGGAGTTGGCAAGTGAGTAGTTAAAAAGGTGAAAGTAAAAGGTGAAATTATGAAGTTTATAGGCAGAAATGAAAACAAAACCAAAACCCAGACAGAAACAATTAACTTCCTCCCAAAAATGAGGAAACAAAAGCGTAGTTCAGGGATAAAAAAAGTAACACGTACACAAGACTAAAAACCAGAAGAAAATTCTGAGGGCTAATATTGGGGGGGGGGAAAGGTAAGAGGTGAACTTGACAAGATCCTCAATACAAGGGACCAGCTCTATTCCTCTTTTGACCTATCTTGCCAACAGGCAAAAACCTTCATACTGGAGTCCTAATGCATTCCAGCTAAGGGACTGTGCACCTTCCACATTCAGATTTAGATTTAAAAGTGTTGAAATTGGTCTTCTAGGTAAAAAGATTACATTTTTTTCTAGTAAAAATCTTCTAGATGATTGAGCTTGTATTTTGTCATGTACAGACAACCTTTACTAAAAACTCGGGGAAGATGGAGAGTCTTGACCAAATAATAAGAGTTCACGGTAAGTGAACTTGCAGGAAAGCGGGCATGCTTAACATGGCTGTAATTCTAGTCTGTCTTTAAGCTAGGAATGAACAAATTATCCAAGATTCAAACACAACCTGGCCATAAAAATGTACAGTAGTACTGAACTGGAGCAAGTGAAATAATTTAAACATATAAATGTTATTGAGCTGATCTTTGCACACCTCAAAGTGCTGTTGATGAAGTCCTTACATTGAAGTTCTACCAGGACCAGAAACACAACTTCAGGCCATGACTGTACAGATTTCTCTCTATGTTTTAACTCTGTTTCCGAACAAAGAATGTAAATTTAAAGCACTGTATGTATTACCAACTAGATCTCTATGGACTCCCCATTAATCTGTATTAAGTACGCTTTTACTCTCAGTTCAAGATTTATATATATTCCTTTATTTCAAGGAATTCTTACTCCAAAATAAAAGTTTTAAAATGTTGTCAAATTATATCAAGCTTATCTCCAAAATTGCATCAGATGCTGAAAGGAGCAAAGTAAGAACTATTAATAAAGATCATGCTCTGCAGCCAGGGTATATCTAACAGAGGAACCCAGGGTATGGACAGCTAACAGTCAGCAGTGAGATCCTTCTCTTCAGCTCTCCTTCCGCTCCCTAGCGAAGAGTCAGGAAAACACTCTACTTGGCCTGAGCATTATAAAGTATTGGAACCTGTCAGCAGTATTAGCATCAATTTTATTATTGTTCTACTAAAATTTGCTCTTCAACAAGGACTAGTATCTCACTAGATCACATTTCAAATACTGAATTTAATATCTAACTTAAGTTTTGTGGGCACTTCAAGACAGGCTAAAATAGCATAACTGCTATAACAAGACATCTAGCCCCCACCAGTCTCTCAGCTTCCCATTTCTGCACAGGCCCAGTCCTTGGTGTCACCTTGTGTTGGCACAAACCTTTGTGTGGCTGGGCAGTGTAAAGGACTGGGGAGACGACCTGGCTTAAAACTAACCCAGACTGATACATCCATCTGGTTCACCAAGCAGCTATGTAAACACTTGTGCCAGCATAAAAGGATCAGGGTCAGGACTCAGAAGCAAAATACAGCTTGAGGGAAATATTTTTAATATATCCTTCTTGCCACCTATCTCAGAAGGTTTCTCAGCTCTTAGTGCAGACTGATTCCCCCACAGATACCAGACTCTGTTCACACAACAGCCGCACACTTTGGTACATAGTCTATTGCCTCAAACAGAACAACCACTTTTCAATGTATAAAGATCAGGCTAAGCTTATTTATTTGATTAATCAAAATTCTTTAAAACTTTTATGATTTCCCTGACTCCTGCTCTGCTCTTTTCTTTCCTCCACAAATGTTTGGGGCTACACAGTAAAATTGGATGCTAGTGTTCATTAAATAAGAAGCATGAGGAAGAAGGATTTAAATGGAGAACTGGCAATGGACATGGCATGGCATTGTCATTACACACTCTCTAAGCAAAGATACAGGAGCTAATATATGCACACATCGAGCTGATCATAGCACATGACGGTGTTCTCAGCACCAGCAACATCTCCCTCCCCATCACCTAGTGCTGCCCTGACCCACACAGAGGACATTCAGAGGCAGGTCCCACAGAGGTAACTCTGCACCTCCAGGGAGGTTCCCTTTCCAAGAAAGTCCTTCTGAGCAGTGACCACTCATTCCAACACACCTGAATTTACATGTGCTGAAATAACTCAGTTATTGTTCATCTGTACCAGCAGACACGGTCCAAATCATCTTAAGCGAACCATTTCCATCACGTACTGCTCCATGATTTTCCTCACTAACTCAGACAGCGACTTTTCCTTTAGGTTTTAAGTGAAGTGCTAAGCCGAGAATGACCTCTATATAACCTCACTAGACTATGATTTATTTTCCTAGCGATTCCTAGCAAATACATTTTGAGTGCTACCAGCTAACCCATTCTGAATTTACTGCTGCTGAAGAGCAACCATTTTTTAATTAGTGTCACTAAGTCAAATGCCTTACAAAAGTGTGCCGACACAGCTGTCACCTTTATTAACCAGCCTGGTAGTCCTTCAGAACAATATCAAATTCATTTGACAAGACCTAATTTCTGTAGAATCATGCTGGTTAACAACTGTATTCTCAGCATTTAATTCTCTGTTGAAGTCCATTATCAGTTGACCTGTTACTTTCTTGAGGCTCTGTGCCTAAACAGCTATCTTATAATTTCCCAAATCACCTGTCTTCTATTTAATTTCCCGAGTCACTTGTCTTATCACTTAAAACAGTGTCAGATCATTCTCCTGCTTCTCTGAAGATTCTCCGATTTTCATTTAAAATCAACATCATTGGTCCAGACCGGTTTGTTAAGAATCTCTTGGGATGACTTGTTTCAATCTGCTTACATAAAAATATTTAATGCTAAAAACTAGTCCTTATATCCTCTTCACTATGGGGCAAAAAAACTTTTATTGTTCATATATATGGAAGCATCCAGGTTTGTTGTAAATTACAACCATGACATCATCAAGCACGTCTGCATTTTCTGCGTTGCAGAAAATTCTGCCTTTTATGCTGAGAAACTGACCTTTTACTAACAGAATTCCTCTTTTTTATGTCACGAAAAAATTCCTTTTACCTACTTTTATGCTTAAGCAGAACAGTGTCTGGAATGAGAGTTTTAATATAACAACTGGGTCCCAGCCATTATGTTGTATAAGCAACCTGAAACCTTTAGGCTAGATAAACCAGGGAAATGTCTTCATTCTGAAGCACAGGTAGATGAACATTTTTTCTGTATTTAAACCTGACAGCTTTGTTGCTAACATTAGATAGCAGTAAACATACTTCTCCTCCTTGCTTTTTGTTTGCAAATGTTGACTATAGAGTACCTGCATAACAATAAGGCATTACATCAGGTATTGGGCCACTGAGAAATTCTGAGTAACTGAACATTATAGTGTCTAACCTTCAAACAGGATTCCAGGCAACATCACACGATTTTTACCAAAGCTGCAAACCTAGCACAGTGTGTGTTGGAGACACATCTGGTCTCTTGGACGGAAGAGAAATTTACCAGGGATCAGACGTAGCCAGAAGCTCCTTTGTATGAAGTAGAAGAATGGGAAGAATCCTTTGGTCTCTGTTTGTTCTGTAAGTTAATAAACCTGGCCGTACCATTTAAGAACTGGTTATTTTCTTGTTGGGTTTTTTTTCCCCCCCCTTGCTAACATTTATTCAGCTCAAATGTTACAAATATGTGGGAAGACATTCTCACTGTGAAAGATGCAATAAGCTCTTCCCTCTGAAAAGAAGCAACTTTTACTGGTACTTTCCAAAGAACAGCAACAATCAAGAAAAAAAACAGATGAGGACAAATACATTTTTAAAAAATTTTATGTAAGACCAATATTCAATGAACAAAATCAGATTTAGTGGAGCATGAAATTCTTATCCGTGTCATTGATTTAGTAAAATAAACAAAAAGTGTTTCATGGCTTCATCAGAACATATATTTGCCAATAATAAGCAGAGGATTTTGCAGAATGAATCCATGTTTGTAATATTTCTTTCCACACTGCTAAAAATACCATCTCTCTTGTGTATTTTTGACTAATGCCTTTAAAACATGGGTTTACAGAAATACACAAATACTTTTATGCCACAAAGTCATGTATTTAAAGCAATTTATTAGACAAGTCAGGGAAAACTAAAAGGGATTTTTTCATAGGACATACATTTAAAATGTTAACAATTTTTACTTCCCTTGCAAGGATCACTTGTGCTGCACCTTGGATAGCCCAATACAATCAAGTGGTATTTCATCTTGATTCATCCAGACAGTATCTGCCCTATGAGAAACAGGTGAACTTTCCAGCCTTCACCCATTGCAGTGATGGGAAAGTATCAGCAACACAATCCACGTTGCTGAAACGGGTTACTGTCTCCAGTTAAATGATACCCATTCCAGTCACCTTAATTGAAGTTTATGAAAAAAAATCTGACGGATAGAGTCTGCAGCATTTAATGATAAACATTCATTTTGAGTAGTATAAAAGCTAATAGTTAGGCAAATACAAAGTACTGAGAAACCACAAAGAGAATTCAAGCTGTTTGTTAAGCAAATTTGGAATTCACACTTGGATTTGACTTTAACTGAAAATCTTGTTTCAGTTGAGTTGACATTTTGTCCCTAACTCACTGTGTGCATGCACAGGTCTAGCTAGAAAGATGTTTTACTATAAATGTGCACTTCTTGAGAAAAAACTGATTTTTTTCATGACAACTCAAAAATACAAAACTCATTCACGGGCCTAAAGCAACATGGAAAAGGCTACCACTGAACACTGCTCATGGTAAGTATATCTATTTCTCTTTTAAACTCAGCAGGAAACACTTTCAGAAAATAATTAAAGGCAGAGAAATAATTTCTCCCTAATTTAATCTGCCCAATTTCCTCCTCTTCGAAGAGAATGGCTAGCAAGTTGTTCACTTCGTAGAAATTTTCTACATGACTAATTGACACTTGAGTTCACAACCAGTACTTGTGCTTAAAAAAGAAGTAAAAACCCAATTGTTTCTGCCCTGCCTTCACAACAGGAATTACTACCCCTCAGTTAGAGGACAGCCATACCAACACTTGATTTGGCATTTGACTTAACCAGTGGGGCAGAAACATCCAGCAGGGATGACGGAAAAACAATAAAGAGGAGAAAAATCTCTCAAAGCAGATAGGCTGCCAAAAGAATTAAAAACTTTTTCCATCAGTAGCTGATCTGCTTTAAGAGATTCTTGCTCTCTGCCCTTCCAAATGCTTGTTTACACCTCTCTGGATATTTCCATCTTCTCAGTCACTTAGGTTTGTGGCCTTACTCTAAGGGAAGAGAAATAAACAGAAAAATGGGATTTCTTAATACAATAAAAGCTAATTTGATTATTGTTCATAAAAATAACAATCTAGCTATCATTTTTGACACATACGTGAATAACCTGAACTAAACTAAATTAAGCGCTGTTCAGACAAGTGACCTGCACAAATGTATAGTAGCGTGCTGTATGTGCCCCTGGCATGTACACCAATGAGGTAGATGTGTGTCAGGTACACATACACTGTATGTGTACACCAAGGGATTTAACGTTTGTTTTAATGTTAGTGGATTAGGTTTTGCAGACGCTAAGTGGCCTTCGGATTAACCCTTCTAGATCACATATGACTAATTGCCCAACTGCTAAAAAATAATCGGTAACCATTAAGATAAATCACAACATCTGTAAGAAAATCTCAAATATTATGAACCAAAGCAGAAGCCTAGACTTCAGATGCTCTCACTCGATCTGTCTTTATCCAGAATTATAAAATTTTTTCATTGTTTGGGATAAGAGGAGATTTGACAGAAAGAATCAGCCAGCATGCCCACCGATATAAAAACAGCATAAGGACTCTTATCTAAAGTAAATCTTGTAAGCTTATGAATCATGTTTTATTATAATTTCCCAGTCCAGCTAGCAATCTGGACTCTGAATCATTCCATTCTTGTTTCCAACCAAAAGTTAAAGCATGCATCAAAATCTGAAAACGGTTTAGTATGTACTGGAGCTACAGGCAGCTGAAGTACTGTTCCTGAAACTTGTCTTACTATTTTCTCCCACTCATAATAGCCAAACCCTGGGACATGATATTCTTTGCAGTACAGCATGCCCACAATTAAACATGTAAAACAAAGGCAATGACAGAAGAAACACAAGATGTGATGCATAGGCATATATATCCTAATGCTTACTTTGTTATTATTTAAAAACAGTTTTAAGAGACTGAAGATTACAGATTACAGTTTTGCAGTTTTCAGTAACAGTACAATATGCAAATCTCTCAACGATGTGATTCACTACAGCTCTAAGAATATACCTTCTGACAAAAGCAGCTACCTCAACTTCTCATTTTATGCAGCTTATAGAAAAATTTCAGATGTGACCTAGTTATGTCACAATCATTTTCAAATTGTGATCCTCTGAAAAGTAACTATATAAAAAAGCACCTTCTTACTTATCAGATCTACTCCCCACAGATAGCCAGGATAAGATCTGCTGACTTGGTTACAAAAATAAAGGCTCTACTACTTATTAAAATTTCTACTAACCTTGCAAAACTAACATAGCTGAGGAGAACAGGGAGCTAAATTCTTTTGCATCTTCAGTGGAAATAACTATTTAACACTGCAATATAGCTCTAAAAGAGCTCATCAAAGATTTTGAGTGGGATCAAACAATAGCAAAGGCATACTTTTGCCTGCAGAAAAATTTTAACTAACATACAATAAGGAATTAATTTAGCACTTTGTTAGAGATTAAGTCACCACTGGCCTTTGGAAAGGAATTGTTTACATGAAAACCGAGCATGATATATGGAAATCAACAAGACTCACAAGCAGCAATTTTCTATTCAAATTGTTTATTATCCATCTTTCTCCAGTTCTTGGGTTTCCCTTCTTATTTGTTATTTTAACAAGGCACTTCAATACTATCCTACAAATCCTAAGCCTTGGCTCTTTGATTTTTTCCTTGCTACCACTTGTTCCTGTTCCAGTACCTCAGTTTGATCTTATCACCCTGCCAGACCCAGAACACAGCAAAACCATACACTATACCATCAAAGCTATGCAGTCAGGCTTCCATGAATTCTGAGATTGGCTTAAACTTAAGCAAAGTTACAGCATGGGTAAGTGGAGCATCTTTGGGGGAAAGAGGGGAAACAGTTGACACTTGAGAGACAAACAGCCCCCAAAGGCATCTGCAACAAAATATAACCTTAAAATACCACGAAGAGAAACCCTGGATCTTCCCACTATCTTCCTGAAATGGAGCTGTGCTTTTTTTCATCTCGTTTCTGGAAGATGAACAGCAATCCCTTTTCCGTCTCCATCCACAGTCAGCAGCCTTACCAGTTACTCAGTTACTGCCATCTCACAGATGTATCCTTCCTTTCGGTCAAACTATTCTGTTGTCACCCTTCTCAACACGGTCATTTGTACCTCCTCCATCTCACTTCTGTAGCTCTTGAACTTCTGGCTTCATTTTCACCCTCTCAAAATAAAACCTGGTTAGTCCAGAAAACTTGTTGAATTTTATATGCAACTAGAGATTTTTTCGTGGAGAATGTGCTTATGTTAGGCAACACTGGCCAAATTACAAGACCTGAAAGACATTTAAGTATTAAAAGCTGGAGACAATTTGAGATCCTGGAAAATATTCCAGAGAAGGAAATCACATTATTGCCAGCATTAAGCAAGTCATGCTCTAAAAATCACAAATTTGTTCTAAAAAACACCCTTTTAAAGTATTTTTCCTTTAAATTCTTCAGATGTTCTCAGGTTTGGTTTTTTGCAAATGAAGCTGAAATATGCATTTTCACAAGATATGAGAAATATTAAGAGATTCAACAGAAAAATGTGAAGGTTTGCAATAACAATCTTCTGAGTATTTTAAGCTGATCCAAATTTCTCCTCTCAGAACAAAATGGAAATGAGATACTAAGTGTACAAAAGCCTCAGCAAGTGTGAATTCAGACTCAGATTTTCTTTGCTGTCACAGAAGAGTATCTGCATACAGATATATCTAGATATACATGTAAATATACAGAGAACCACATCCATCATTATCCTTCTGTCTTTCACTGCCTGGAGAGTCATCTCTTTCAGAGGCTCTACTGCTTCAGCCTGAATTGCATGCCTCAGGCAAGAGGCTTAAGCCAACACTTTCAGTCAGGTTTGGAGAACAAGCCACAGGCAGGAAAGGTCACTTCTTGGTTTCTTTGTCATGTTCCCCCAAGATATATTAAGAATGCATATTCTTCATACCAGAATCTCTTAAGTCTGAAATCTAAGGTTATCCTTACTCAGAGAAGAGAAATAAAACCAGTATTGATATTAACAATATAGATACATATGTATCTCACCATCTTCTCGGTTCCAAGGCTGACCTTCCCCCAAAGTCTCAGGTAAATGTCCCAAATCATTCTCTCCATGACAAACCTTCCCAACAGTCCATTTCCCAGGATGAACGCAGCCCCTAAAGGAATGCCAGGAATGATGTTGCCTCTCCCCACTGCATGACACAGACCATGCAGCATACTGGCTTGCGACCTTGGTGGAAGGATGGACAGTCCTGTTCCACTGCACTGGTGCCACCCGCACAGAGCTGCCTCTAGATGAGGCCATGGTAATTTAGAGAATGGGAAAGAACATGCAAAACTACCAGGAGGTTGAGAGCAAGGGGTCCCCCCTACACTCACCTTGAAACCTCCAGCAATGAGCCCCAGCTCTCCAACAGGGACCTGATGGCTCCGTCAGACAGCATCCCTGAGACCCCCATGGATCCACGGCATTCACCCAGACCCTGCCGCACAGCCCGTGAGCACAGCCCGCGCTTGGTTTTCCCAAAAGTTAACCTCTCATAAACCTCTTACACGAAGTAAAGGCAAACAGCCACCATCCCTGTTATCATCGTACCCTTGGACGCACAGCAGCCACATTCAAATTGCCTGAAGGCAACAGTCCTAGGCCAACGCTGATTCTCTTCTGCATGCCCTCTTCTGTCTCCTCCACTGTTGCAAAGGCATTTTGACACAACTTGAATCATTCACTCCAAAAGTTTTTACTGCTTAGACTCTGGGGATGCATTTATAGTGTAATTTTAACTTCAGATCTTAAGATCTTCCAAAGCCAAGTGTGGAGTAAGCTACTTTTTTAGCTATTTTGTACATTAGAGTTTTTATTTGAAAGACAGGAGAGTGAGCAACAAGAGCTCTAATTACTTACTGCATGTTATTCTAACTCTTGCTTTGGAAATTTCCATGTCACACTTCAATTAAATTTGAAAAATTGTTGAGAAGTGCTTATGATAAACTCTCTACGAAATCAGCGGAACCCTTATAAGTTCCAGTAGAGGTCCTGTGCATGCAGGCAAAGCCCATCTACAACCTTAAATAACCAGAACCATTCTGTGACCTCCAAGCCAACTGGAAGAGTTTGGCCAGAGTCCCTACTTTTAAATCCTCCCACCCTCCAGCACAGCGTGGCCATCGCCAGACTGCCTACTGGCCACAGCCCCAAGCTGTTTGATGCTCATTCCTCAAACTATACCAGGCAATTGTCTGGCATAGGCTGAGATTGCTGTAGAGAATAGGAATTCAGTAGTAGAGACACAGCTCCAAAGCCCAGGAACATAACCTGGCACTGCTTAATTATTATCCCTAGGCATAGGCTCCTGGGAATTATTAAGAATGGCAATAAATTGCCTGGGTAGAACAAATCCAGCCAAGAATCTTGGAGGATGCGGCCTGTTTAGAGAGAGGAAAAACGAGGAAGTCAGCAGAGGATTTCTTTTGCTTGTCTAGAGCTTACTGTTAATTCTTTCTTTTGGTGGCAAGACCAGCAAACAGTGTTTTCTTAGGCTGCTTCCTTTTCCTGGTCCCTTGTCTGCTGTACGTCTTTCCTTCCCATCTCTCCTAGCCCAGACTCATTCACATCTGATTTTTCACTTGTCCCTTATGCAGCTGACCACAGCTTTTCCTGCTGTGGTGCCCTGGGTTTGGCCAGGACAGGGTTAATTTTCACCAGAATCCAGGAAGGGGCACAGCCGGGTGGGCTGACCCAACCCCAACCTGGCCAAACAGAGCCGGGTATTCCATACCATGTGCCGTCA
>Ga0181612_112413_pt1 | contig 17152 bp, 8 predicted proteins | sample HoacroProtozoa21_FD_119630 | JGI IMG/M metagenome (GOLD analysis project Ga0181612, IMG submission 119630) | Hoatzin crop microbial communities from Cojedes, Venezuel. Combined Assembly of Gp0051906, Gp0051904, Gp0051908
AATTCACAGTACTACTTGCTTGGACGTTTTGTAGAGGGTGCTGAGCACTTGCAGGTTTCCAGTCTCCAGGACAGATTGATCTGTGAACCAAGAGGAACAAGTGGTGCCTCGCAAGGTAAAACATGCAGGGGTTATCGTGGAGCAGTTCATCCTACTTCCCTTGGTCGTGCCCCGTGACGTCTCGGCCGTGCTCCTGCAAAGTGGATGCTGCAGGTCTAAGGCTGTTTTAGAGCATGGCTGCCATCGCTTGAGCAGAGGGTGCGGTTCCACTGCAGCTTCAGTTTGAACTGAGTTTTTTGCCAGGTGCCTTCCTTGAACCAGATCTCTATGTGGTTGCAAGAGGAGCAGTTCTGGTGCTAGAGCAGGTGGAGGAATGTGCAGGTGGGGAGGCTGACGGGCGGGTGGGATCTCAGGAAGCCCTCTCTGGGCTTGGCTTACCTGTGGAGCTGTACTTTGGGAGAAAGAGCCTCAGTAGGTGGTGAAGTGAAGAGGTGCCTTGGAGTGTTTGGACGGATTTCTTAACTGGGTAGAAATGCTACAGGTAAGCAGAAGGTGGAAAAGTCTGGACTTCTTGGTTTTGTGTGGTTTTGGTTTGTCTTTTTTTCTTTTTTTAAAGAATAATGCTTCTGAAAGGAGATAAGCAAGGGGAAAGCAGTAGAACTTGCTGAATGGAAAAAATGGTTTGTGCTTTAGTGTCTGACAAAGTAGTGCAGCAAATAGGGTTGCAGTGTAAACATTGGATTTACTTGCAGATTCCTGATTTTAAAAATACCTGCATTTCTGTATTTCTAGCTCTTTGTGTTTGCTGTGGCTTTAGAATCCTCCCTTAATTGTTCCCTGTAGCAGATTTTACTGGCCAGTTCATTTAGCGAATAAAGTTGAGGGCACTATTTTAAACATACTGAAATGCATTTCAAATGTTATGTCACACCAGAAGGGAACTGCATCTTTCCAGTGCCTTGACTAACTTCAGTCTCAAGCAGTTGTAAGAATTTTCCACTGCAAGTGTGAGCCTGTGAATGGAAATTGAGTCTTAGTTCTTTGCTTTTTAAAACTGCAAGTACCTTCCCTTACTTACCAGTTTTGAGAGGAGGTTGAAAGGGATTTATTAATCTGTTTTGACAAGCGTATCATCAGTATCTATTTTCATACCACTTCATAAAAAGCTTCACACCTGAAACTACCTGCCTGTGGTAATTATTGCAGTAATCAACCTCTGCCATGATTTCACTCTGTCATTTTGGGCTTTGTTGGTTATGGCATGACAAGTACTGCTGTTCTCACAAGTGTAAATACAGGCAGCTTTTTGGACACCACCACTGTGTGAGGGGAGGAAAGTGTCTTTTGCTGGGTGGAAGACAGAAGAGTGATGCAGGTGAAGAAGAAGCTACTGCAAGAGAAGAGGCAGCCTCTCTTGGCAGGAGGTCTTGCTCTGCTATTGGACCACTGGAAGGAGAGAAGGCTGGGCTGTGTGCTCCTCCTGCCTTTCTCTAGTCATGAAATGGGAGCATTTGAGCATCTTGACTCCTGACTGTTTATTAATTTATTTTGCTTATCTCACAGGAGGGAGGGCATCACCTCATGAGCTTCTGGACAAACTGGAAGGAAACACCACCGGTCTTTTTTGTTTTTTCTCTCTCTGTTTTTTTTTCTTTCTTTCTTCTCCCGCACAAGACCGATGATGAAAAATAGGACAAGACTCAGATGAGTAAGGCACTGGTATAGTCAGGATCATGGTAAATAGCAGAGCTGTGTATGCTATTAGTGTAAGAAAAGTACTAAGTTTAAAAAATACATAAAGTGATACCTCATTATTTGGCAGATTACATCTAGTTGTTTTACCTGGGTTGTTTGTATTGTATGAGACATGAGATGTTCCCTCCCTCCCTTGTTGTCTTAGATCTTTCTCTTACCTGAAGCAGATTCACACATTTGTACTTTGTTAAAACAAGCGAACAAGTATGGATGGCTGCCAGTGGACGGGGTAGCACCAGCAGGAGTAGGAGGACCAAAGCCTGACTGACATTGCCGGGACCTGAAAGCCTTTGGCAGTTTGAAGGCAATCTCTTTGTTACAGTCTCTGAACTCAGCCCTTAGATGAATGCGATGGCAGTGGAACACTGAGAAATGGGTGTAACTATTTAGATTTATGTACAATGAATTTTGGTTCAGCCAATTAGTAATATCCCTTAGGAATTAATTGCAGAGTGCCTTGTGTTTTATCGAGAGCTGGCAAAAGGAGCAGTGACCGTCAGCAGCCATCGGACTGGAGGAGGATGTGTGGATCTGGCCCTGTGGGCACACGGCGTGTCCTGCTCAGAAGGAGGAGACCGGGGGAAACTGCGGGGCCTCTGTCTCTTCCTTCTTCCCTGGCTGAAAGCTTCTCTCTGCCAGCGCCTACGTGAAGAGTTAAAACCTCTACGCTGAGCAAAGGTGTTGGTGTGAGCGGAGGTGAGAGCCTGGCATGTGCTCCAGCTCGGCTGTGGCTGAGCCTCCGCTCCCGACGGGCTCTTCCCCGCGCCAGTGCAGCGTGCCAGCAGCAACAGGGGGAGAGGCTGGGACAGGGGCCTGTTGCCATGGCCTTGGGGAAAAGCCTCTCTCCCTGCTCTCCAGAGAGCTCTGCCAGGAGCTGGGTGTGTGGCATCCACACGACCAAGTCGCCTGGAAAGAAGGGACGAGCCCCGGGTCAGCTTCTGTGCGGGTGAGGGATGCTGGGGCTGGGGAGGTCTTGAGCCCTGTGGTTTGAGTGTTCTGGTTAGCGGTGCGTGGAGCTGGGCCGGCAGCGTGCTGGGCCCTGTCTCCAGAGCGAGAGGAGTCCAGAGAGCTGAACAGCAAGGAGAAGGATGGCTCGGGAGCTCCCGGTGGGAGCAGGAGCAGAGGTTTGCAAGGAAGCTGGGTGCTGCAGGCAGTGAACCTCAACGGGGCTGGTGACTGGGTGGACGTGGCGTTGTGTGTTGCAGCGGTGCAGGGGACAGCTTGGTGGGAGCTCTGAAGATGGACAGTGACCTGATCTGGAAGGAACCATGAGTCTGTGCTGTACGAACAATGATGCTTGTGAGAGCAGTTTATGGATGGGCAAAGGTGCGCAGGGTTTTTTTTGTGTCATCTTTTCTTCCACTGCCTGTTTTGTTTTCTTTGTCAGCACTGGCTGGACTGACTTTGAGCCAATACCATCAATTCAACCTTCAGTATTTTGTGTGTTCTTTTAAATCTCTTCCTTCATGGCTGTGATGCCTGAAGAGGTCACAGACCAGTACCTGGCTGCATGCAAATGCTTTTCAGATGGGTGTTTATCAGTACCGCTTACCAGACATCTGTTAAGCAAGCGTATTTGTAAACACTGGTATGTTGGGTAATTGTTAACTGTAAATCCCTCCTTTTGGCTGCTGCTCTCTTGGAGATTTGAAGATGGTTGCTGATAATAGACAGGTGGTTAAAATACTTGTCCAAGCTAAAGTCTAGCAGCCACAGCCTAATGCTAGTCTCTTGACTTCCTTTGCTGGATGAAGCCGATGTACTCTAGAGTTTAGATGTAGTTTGAGACTGAATTTGAAGCTCCTTTTATCAGTGTGACTGTGCTGGTAATCCAGCTGACTTTCTCCAGCAGGCTTTGGGATGCTTTGGCTCTTCTCCAGAGAACTTATTTCAAAGTAAATGTAGAAAGCAGGATTTTTTTTTTTCCTGAGTTAACACAACTGGTACTGAGTATAACAGTATTTAAAATTTGGGTGTTGACACACAGTGGTACTGTGTGAAAGTGGGTGAGAGACTGAAATTTGTAAAGCTGCTGTCTGCTAATTGCACTTTTGTATTGCGTGTTTGCCAATAAAAAGAAAAAAGTGCATCATTTAATTTTTGGCGAGACAGGGAAATGTAGACCAGTTGCATGGAAGTGTTTGCTCTGGCACCCTTCGTTGCTTATGAGAGTCTTTGCTTATGACCTGGATTCTGGGAAGGTGTCCAAGCCCTATGCAGGCTGAAGTGCTTATCTCTGGAGGGTTTTTTTATTATTCTGCACAACAGAATACACAGACCTACTTAGCAAATTCAGACCTGCTTAGCAAATGCCTATGCAACTATAGCTCTGTGTCCCATTTCAAACTGTCTCCCCTCCCCTCACTCCACAGGTTATGCAGTTAAAGCTCTCCTTCCAAGGAGGTCTTGTTCTTCACTTCCAGATTGTTTTTTTGCCTTGAACCTTGATGGTGTCTCTTTATTCTCTTAATTTGAAAATGTTCTGTGTTAATGATATTGTCGTCAGTTGGGACAACAATATGACTTATTTTCAAGGTGATCTGTCATCTTGCATTCATCTCTGGAGGAAAAACTTAATGGTCCGAGCAAAATAAGTCGTATTCTGTTTTTATTTGAATACTTGCACCATTTACGAAAGCACATGAGGTCTTTTTGCTTTGTGCTTTTGCATCCACACTACCTAAGTAACAGTAGCCTCTTGCAAGAATCTGCTACGAGAGTGGTGTTTCTGAAACTCCCTTTTGATAGCTGTGAGAGAGTCATGTGGCAGAACAGATCTGTAGCGTTTGTGCAGAGTCCTCAGCCGGTGCCTGGGGAGGCTGAAAGCTGTTTGTGCATGGCACAAGTAGAAGCATGGGTGGCAGAAGCTACAAGTGGGTTTGTGCTGTCTCTCAACAGAGTGTGTAGCTGTTTCAAAACCAGTCATGCTCTGGTGGAGATACAATTTAACACAAAACCTATCCTGACTTGCTGCCGGTTTTAGGATCTCAAAACTATACTGGCTGCCCATTTTTAGCTCTGTTTCCCACGAAAGCGAGACTTCTTGCTGTCTTTGCATTCCCTCTCCTAAGCTTAGCTAACATGCTGACTAGATCGCCTGAAGGGATGGAAACGTGCAGGTACTGAAGCTTCTCCAGATCATAAGTTAAGCCATAAGCAGGTTTTGCAGAGAGACCCTGCTGGTGCTCCGGCCAAAAGAAAGGCAGCAGTGGGAGCAGATGCCATTTGAGGCATCAGTTCATCCACCTGAAAGAGAAGCTGTATAATCCATACAAGGGGAAAGAACTTCAATCACAACTTAGTAGTCATCCATGTGAAAGTCTTTGTGCAGTTTAGTTTACAAGTTAGTTGTATGCAAGACTATAGCAAACGAGGATTCATTAGTTCCTTTGCATGTAAACCACGCAAGGCTTTTTGTTGCCCTTTCCGAGGCTACTGGAAGAATTTCCAGTGTTAAGTGGAGCTGATGCTGTCCCTGACCTTGAGTCATTTGAGTCGGAAAATGTTTTAAGAACAGCCTTGCTTTTTTAGAACAAAGGAGGACCTGGAAGTTTTGAAAAGTTGGGGGAAAAAGACTGTGTTTGTATGGCCTGCAGCAGCTTGGAGTCTTTATGGCAGGGGCTGTAGCAGGAGCATTGTTTTGTATTTCTGTTCTGGCTTGCACCTCCAGCCCCCTTCCTCTGCTTTCCTTCTGGTGATGGTGGCACCCTGTGGGTGCTCCGCATGAGGCAGGGAAAGAAATGGGTTGTGGCCGTTGCTGCTGGCTGAGGCTGTGCTGCTGTCAGTTCTGTGTGTTTATCTAGAGAAGAGTAAGCATCCTATGCGTGTTTACTCTTACACAGTTGTTCGACATAGTTCAGTGCTTGCTCTAGACAGTCCAGAGCCTGCCTCATTAGAGAAGGCAAAAGGCAATCCACTTTTAACTCACAACAGTGGAGAGCTGTGAGTGTGCCCAGTGAAGGAAATGTGGCATTACCTTTAACCTGGACTTCTGTGTAAATGTTGCAGTACAGAGGGTTACCACTTTAGCCCCTTTCCCTTTGGAGTGTCAGATACTCGAGCTCCCTTCCCATCCCCGAGTTGTGCCTTGGCGCTTGCTCTTCTGGGATGAAGTGCTGCAGGACTGCCTTCAAAGGGCTTGTTTGGCTGGGAAGTTCTCGGGCTAGCTGTCCTCAGCAGCGGGCCTGCTCTGGATTCTGGCAGAATTATGAATGCCTGCTTTCCACTAACCATTCCTATCACAAGACACAGATAAAAATGGACAGATACATCTTTAATGAATTCATAAACCTCAAAGGGTTCGGCTTGCTTTTAAAGCAGGCATCTGGCTTTCTGTCCTGTGCTTTGGTTTTCCTTGGTTACTTCAGAATCACCGCATGCTCCTTCCCTCGACTTTCACAGCACAAACCTTTTACATGGTATTGGGAGATGGTTTCCAGTGAGGAATGGGATTTAGGAATGATTTTTAGAAGCGAGGTGGTCTGCTTCTACAGAATTAATATTCTTGAACAGCTTAGCCTGTTAGTCATCAGTACTCTAAACAACCCATAATACCTTTTGTGAAAAATCTGCGTGTAGGTCTGTTTTGCGGTGTATGGCAGACACCGAAGGGATCTTCACCAGACTAGTTACCTCCAGATGAAGCAAACCATGGGAAATCCTTCGTTAGGAAGAGCAGATCATATCTATCTTCATCCTGATCACATCAGTCTTTTCTAGAATAAAGCAAAGGGAACGGCATGTCTCAGTCTTTGCAATTATCTGACCTGAATAAGCTTTTTTCTTTTTTTCTTTTTAAACCCAGCCATTGATGTAAGAGGAATAAGGTTGAGAACTTTGTAAGCAAATATGCAAAATGTCCTTCCATTTGATTAAATCTTTATTTCAAAAGGGGAAAAAAAAATTTTTCATTTCCAAGTTTATGTATAACCTAGTGTTTAGTCATATGTGATAGACACCGTGTCAGAGCAAAGGATGCTTTTTTTTTTCTCCTCTTTGCTGATTTTACCACTTCCATCTTTGACAAACAGGATTCCTTTTGAGTTCTTTGTTGTTGTAAGTGGCTGATTACATGTCTTAGCTGAATCATGCGAATGACTCTGTTTATCCTTGGCAGCAAGCTGATAAGAAGGATGTTAAATTCTTACCTTATTTTTAATTGTACTCCGGGGTAAACTGAGAGGCTGTGGAGGAAAAGTGGAGTATTTGTAGTTTCTGTAAAAATACCTTAGAGCAGGACACTAGTTTTGAATAAAATAACAGAATATTGAAGTTTGTCATCCGGCTAAATTTCAGTGTCTTCTGCATGCCTGTCTTCTATAGCCATGCTTCCTTTCCCATTGAGGATGATTTGCTCCATTGTCATATGTGATCAACTGCGTAAGATGACTTCAGTGCTTTAAAGAAAGATGGTTCATTCTGCAGGGTGGATTATAATCAAATGATTTATAGGCAATCATAAAGCACAGTAGGAAACTTTTTAAACATGAAGCCTGATTAGAAAGATTAATAAAGAAAATACTTCTGAATGTGGAAGGGCAGTATGACACTTGCAGTTCTTTAATTTTAAAATACGTTCTGGATAAGTATTTCCCATCATTTCTTTCCAGTAGCAGTTGTTTTTAATGCTAATAGTCAACTACTGGACATGCGAGGTTTGTTTTTAAGTTCATTAAGCATATACCTTTCTAAGTGAGTGTGTGAAAGTTTTGGAATGCATGGAACTTATCTCGGCGACCCTGTGATATCATAAAGGGCACGTGGTGATTTGCGTCATTTCAAGGAGCGTTTTCCCATACTAATTCTCTTCGCTTCAGTCTCCAAGTCAAAATTTGAATGGTGCTTATCTAATAGACACCACAGCTGTCCCTTGCTGGAGAGCTGACAGGTCATTCTGGTTGCAGAGGAAATGTATCATCGGACTGCAGAAATATTACGGACTACAGTGGGCAAAACCACCCAGGCTTGACTCTGTTCTGGTGTAGAAGTAACCTGTGAGATTGTTCCTTAGCTCCCAGTGAAAAGAATTCAGCTGGGGGGTGGGTTTGCCCAAGTTGAACGTGCATGTTGAATTTCAAAGGCTGTTGGCTGTCTGATTAGGCATGCCTAATTGCTCTGGCCCCAGTAGTTACAAGTTCTCCTGCTGTTTTGGGCATGCAAATCTGGACGAGGATTGTCCATGCACAGGTTCTGTTGCAGTTGATGTTGTCTTCCATGATTGTTTGGGCTCTTGGGCTGTCTTCTGTTGATGAGACAAGCAGCTCCAGTCCTGATATTTGTTGTACTTTTCTGACTAGAGCTGCTCTTTGAGGCCTTCAATCTCTCTGAAGTTGAGAAGAATAAAATAAAACTAGGAACGAAAAAATTGTGTGTCTGTAGTCAATGTGATGCACTTTCCCAAAAGGTGTCACTGGTGGTGAAAAAACCCTCCTTCAAAACCCAAATCTGTATGCCTAAAGTCTAAATTCCTTTCTGGATCTGATGGGTCCAGATCCTTAGATTTAAACTTGCACATACTGAGTTTTTGCCTTACCTGCTGATTTGCTCAGACAGCATTTCAGACAGGAGGGGGAATAGGCTCTTCCAAGAGTGGAGTAATGTAAAGGATTCCAGACAAGACTAGGGTGTGTTATCTCCAGGTTTGCATGGAAATGCCTGTAATGTCTTGCTTTTAAGAAGCGACCAACCCAAACCCTAGAAACCTTGTTACAGGACATTAGGCTCCCACAGTGTGAGCGGTCAGGAAGTCTTTGCCTGGGTAGAGCAGCTTGAAGCTGCTGACGAAAAGTCTTACACACTCTGTCCAAGCACTGCCTCCTGTACTGCTTGGACCTTGTTTTGCTAGCTTAGTTTTTCTTCCAGATTTAATTTCCTAGCAGGTTCATGAGCTGAGTTTCCCTCACCAAGGGTTTCAATGAATGCTGACAGCCAGGGAAGAGATGAGATCCTGAAGCTATAGGGAAGGGGGGTGAAACACCCCATTTGTCCTTGAGAGCAGCAGGTTGTTGGGTTGTGTCACACATAGGAAAACTTAACGCTTGTGTTTGACCAAGTCTGGATGATAAAGCTTGAGTGTTTGCACCTTAGAGGAAATAAAAGCCGTTAAGAGTATGGTGTGCCGTGCATTGGTGGCTGCATTGCCCAGTGTAGCACTGGTTCCTTCTATCCCTCACTTATGCCAGTACAGCTTTTGGTGGGGCTGTGGTGTATAAGCTCAGGGAACTCCAGTAAGATGACTCATTTAGGAAAAAGGGAATGGGGGTGCTTGAGTACGTCTGCCAGCAGAAAAGAGTGTCTCTCCATCTGGAGCTTTAACCTTGCTAGTCAAGATGCCTGGGATGTGAGAGGGCTGGTTGGGGTGTGGGGAGTTTTGCAATGCGTGGACTAGATCCTGCACTGTGGCTCGTTGCAACGATGTGAGTTGCAGGGATCCCTTGGTGTCTGTGGAGGAGCTGGCTTAGGTTCAGCAGAGCTTGCTGACAGTAGCGGGTACCAGCCATGTCAGAACATGGAGACAACTTACGTGGGGTTTCTTTGCATCATACTGTTCACTGCTTGGGCTTGGCCTCACCCCACATTTTCATCCCAGCTCCCCAAAGTAGACAATGTTTAAAAAAAAAAAAAACCCAAACCACACAACCGATTTCTTTCTTAATGGTGGTTTAAAGCGATGCAGGACACCATGTAGTGCTACCTAGTGCTCTTAAGTCTCGAGCGTTAAGAAAATAAATGGTAGCTTCACTTTTGATTTACTTGCTGTTGGGAAATCTTAAATTGGATGCACAGCTTGAAGTCTGAAGGTGTTATCTATCTACTAGAGAGTGTCTCCTCTCCAGAAGTAACTTCCACTGCTAGTCTGAATTGATGTTCTAATACATACCTCGTCCTTTGAAGCATTTGTCATCTCATTAAAAAAACCTCTTGCAAGTGCTCTACATCTTCTCTCTTGGCTAGTCAAAGTGACAGACTTGAAGAAGAATCTTCTTTTAGCAAAGTAAACTGGCAATGGATAACATACTAAAAATGGCAGGAAATCTGTCTTTTTATTTTAAAGCACAAAAAATTGGGGCAAAACTAACATATAGTCTTTTTCCATTCCGTATATTCATATTTCACTTTTGCCACTGCAAATGGCAGCTAATTGGAAAGAAGCTGCATTTCATTGTTGAAATGTAACCATTCATTGCTAAGTACTTAGAAAATACCTTTCAGCAGGTAATCTGCACTGTGCAGAAGTCACTTGTAAACATCCTGAGTCCGTCTGCCAAAGCTAGCTTAAATATGTTTTGAGAAATATGAAATATGCACTAATATCAAGCTTGTAGCAAGTGATGAAGGGTGTTTTGTTTTCAGTGTTATTGCAGGCACACTATGGTGTTAAACATAAAGACAAGACTAAGCATTATTTTTTAAATTCATAGTCCTTTAGGACTTTACTGTGCAAATAAGTTTTGTTGTTACTGGTTTGTCTTCTATGGAAAGGATTAAAGGATTTTTTTTTTGTTAGTGCAGCTGACAGCTCTTTGTCCTACGCCTTCAGAAAAGTTGATGACAACTGCAAGCACTTGCCACCTGTGAAAATCAGACTTCAAACTCTTGAAGTTTGGAGAAGCTTTTCCGTGTTATGACCTGTTGAATGTGATATTGAAATGAAAGGTAATTTGGAAAAAGCACTTGAGGTCTGTAAGCCTCAAATTTAGCACTATGTTTACGTTATTCTTTTTTAAACGCTTCCTAACATGACTTAGCTGTTGTGACAGGTACTTTTTAAAATAAAATGGACTTGACAGCAGTGCTTTCCTAGAAGCTTGCTTTACATGTAGCAATAGGAACAACCTTGCTTTTTGACTTGTCATGCTTTAATTTGAAGTTAGTCAGTGACACCCTGCAGCTTCCTCTGAGACACTTGGTAGGTGCAGTATGTGCATGCCAGAAGTGATGGCTGCCTCCAGGTATCTGAGGACACTGGGTGAATTAAAGTGCACCTCTGCAGGAGGAGAATCGTCTTTCTATTTCCATTTTAACATGCTTTTTAACTGTTGAAAAGTGAAGTGCTGCTTTTCTTTCTTGGCTTTCACAGTGAGGAGAGACAGACTCATCTGCGTCATTATTAGTTAGTAGCAACCGGCTTTGCTGTTCTGCTTGGTACCCCTAGGTCACCAAGCTGTACTGCTTTCAGTTTTACTTACTCTGTTATATGACAGCAATCCGTACTACTTGATTTACCAGTCTGTTGACTAGCTGCAGTCAGCTCTTCTTTGTCTCTATTTCCCTTTTTGCTTGTTATGCAGCGTGAGCAGTATCTTTAAAGAAAGGAGGATTGAAGAGATGTTTTTGCTGGCCAGGCTGCTATAGCTTACCTTCTTCTGCACCCTCTGAGAGTGGCCCAGGAAGGATGGGAAGACAGCAGCTGCTGCAGGGAGATCGAACCACACTTGTTATGCTAAACCGGACAGCAGAGTAAGCTGCAAGCCAAGGCAGAGCCTTCCCTGGGATGAGGTTGGCTTCCGGAGAGCTGGAAGTCAGAAGCGTAGCACTCAGTTTCCTGGCCTTCTATTGCAAATCCTTAACCTGAGTTGAGGAGAAGTATCTGTACGTCCTGGACCACTGAGCATTTCTACTGGGATACAAGGCTTCCCCACTGCTTATTTAAAGTGTTTCCTCCCTCAGGCGTGGAAGCTGTGGCGGTTTGACTTTGCTGGAAGACAGTTTTGTTTGACCTGGTGAACTGTTGCCATGTCCAAAGAGCACCCTGATGCTGAGGTGTTTGCGATGCTGGGAAGTGCTTGTGATGCAGGAACAGAGACTGTGTTTGGCCTCTGCTCACAGCAGTGGCTCATATATTTTCTCGATTCCTCTTCCCCAGACCTGCTTTGGCTGCTTTTTTTCTCACTGTGATGATTTCTGCTTGCATATCTCTTGGGTGCAACAGGACTCCCTTTTCCACGAGGGCTTGAGCTCTTCCTGGTCTTTTCCGTGCTGTTGTACTGACTCAGCCTGGGTTGGATGGGTATCTGCAGCTCAGCCTTTAATCTCCTTGCTCTACTTACTGTGTCTTTGATCTCTGGTACCTCCTACAGCCACTCCTTCCCTTTGTCAGATAACAGCTACTTACCTGCTCTCCGTGCAGGTATTTGCTGCCCTGAGTATTTACTCTCTGTCGCTGCTTCCTTTCCCCAAGTGCCAATGTTTTTGTCTTAATTCTTGTGGTATAGGTCAGATGGTGATCTGCACTTTCTTTCTAACCCACCTTCTTTTGGGACAACCAGCTAATTTAGATTCGTAGAGTCTGTGTCTTTCAGAAGCTTGGCATAGGAGACTGCTGTGTTTTTTCAACCGGATGAATTTACAGGAGCCATCGCTCCTTTACTCTGTCAATGCAGCCACATCAAATGTTGAGACACCTGCACTTGGGCTTCCTGGCTTCCCCAGATCTGCTCCGAGGACGTGGGTGCAGAGCTGATTGCTCTGCGGGTGGCTCCGAGATGTCCTTCAGAGCTCTACTGGTAAAAACAACATATGGCAGGAGAAACCTCTCCTGCAGGGAGGCTTTCAAAGAGACTTCCACTCCCGTTCCTGCTGTGGGAGAGGAGAGGTGTTAGGCATTTCCCGTCCATTCTGTAGCTGCCATCACTGGGGTGGTTTTTCAGTTTACTCTGTCTCCAGGTAGTGTGTATTGCCCTGCTGGCAGCTGCTTGGAGCAGCGCCATCCTGATGCATAGCCCGCTGTTTACTTCAGGAAAAGTTAATGTTCCATTGTCTCTCCACACATGCCTCAGCCCAAGCGTTTTCTACGGGAAAGTCGCAAAACCAAGGCAGTAGCAGAATTTACAAAATGCTGAGAGACATTCACTGACTTTAGATAGAATAGAAGATATTTGTCTTCCTGTGTCTTCTAATTCCTTGCCATGTAGCTGTGTGTTGTTGCTACTCAAGGCAAAATTCTCCGAATCGTACAAGAGGGGTCAGTGAGAGGAGCAGCATGCCTGAGGGGATTGTGTGGTTTAAAATACATCTCTGCTATACATCTCAACAGATGGTGGTGGGATTCTTTGAGGTGGGTTTTTATTCAAACAGTACTTTCAGACAACTTCCCCCCAGCTCCAGCTTCCTCATCAATGCAAGTTTTTGGAAAAAGCGTGAAAATGAACAAAGGAAGGTCGACTTTATTCTTTGGGTTGTGTTTTTCAGCTTCAAGGGAAAGGCCATAGAACCTTCGGTTTCCTTTTTCTGTGGTGCTAGATGTAGCTCTTTTGCCTCTACCAGTATGAGTCTGCCGTATTACCTGGATTAGGGAAATGTGAATGAGCGTGTAAGTGGGTTTTTACAGAGTCTCTATGTATTTTTAACTGTATGATGTATGTTGTAGGGTCTGCATTTGCTTCGTTCATTAGCGTTCCTTTTGGTTAGGCAGAGGTCTGTCTTGCAAGAAAGGGATTAACTGCTGATTAAGCTGTAGGCTGTGTTTGAGGAATTGGCTGAGGGTTACCTTGCAAACCAGGTTTTGGTCCTCCTAATACCCAGGAACACAGAAGCTGTCCTGTTAGTTTCCAGCTGATAATTTTTTGTTTGCTCAGGAAGGGCATCCTGTTATATTGGCTTCCACGCAGTATCCGATTACCCCATGAAACTTGAATGCGGTCTTGAACTCTTGACCAGATACCCTATCTACTCATACTTTTCTTTATTATCCTTTTAAGTGGTTGTTTTTTGGATTTTTTTTTAATGTCCTTTGCAGCAAGATGGATGGTAGTTCAACCGATTTTTCTTTTAGGTCAGTCTTTATTTGGTATCCCCACTTACACAGGGTCATATATGTTATGGGCTTAATTTCCCACCTTTTTTTCTTTTTTTTGGCCTTTAAAGAAGGCTGTTGATGCCTGCTGCAGTTGAAAGGCAGGTTTTGGGGAATATGAGTTTCTGTCCTCGTTGAAGGCTGTAAGCAGGGGGGGTGATTGTTGCTCTTCATTTTTCTCTGGCTGGGTAGATGAATTCTCATGTGCCGTAAGTGTGTAGGCTTTGCAGAGCTCTCTTGACGTGTCAAAATGAAAGCCCACTGTAACAATTTCATATCTGCCTATTGGGCTGAAACAAGAGCTGGTTTCTCTGAAATGTGTCCAGTTGTATGGAGTGCCAAGCTGTCTTTGGGAGAGTGGAGGACTCTTTGGCAGATTGTATTTTTTTTTTTTTTTTTTCTTCAGCAGAGGTGAACAGCTACTCTAAAACGTCTGCTGTATCTGTGGTGGGTTGACAGCACTTCCTCCAGACAGGGCAACAGAAAACTTGTACCACTGCTTCCTCTGTGGGCTTCAAATAGAGCTCTGAAAAAAGCTGAGAGTCTTTTTAATGGTGAAACACTGACTTCAGATGCAAGACTTGTGCTTGAAAATTGTTTGTGCAATTGGAACAGGAGGGGGAAGAACGTTGTGGTCTTGCTGAACTTGAGGTAACTCCCATCTTGGCTGATGGCTGATAATGCACTAATGCAGTGCTGAGAAGGAACAGAGGAGAGCACTGGTAACAAGAAGCAAGCAAGTACTAAAACAGTGTTTCATATGAAGGAACAATGTAAGTAATAACTAAATAAAACGTCTGTAGAAAGCAAGAAAATGTTTTAAAGACAAATTGTGCAAAAAGCTAAATAAACTCTTCCCCCAAGAGTGGAGCTCTTGAAAAAAGTTTCTTTAAAAGCGTTACGTATGCTGCAGTCTGTTTTAATAAGGAGGGAAGCAAGAAAACATGATCACTTTTTTGCAGTGTTTCATCTGTTCTTGTGGTTATTTTTTCATTAAATCCCAACGCCCACATCTTTTAGTTTATCATAAATCTTTTAAAAAATAAGTACTTGTTTAGCAGAATTCTTGTTGAGGTATGAGGAATTTAAAAAAAATATATATGCATGCATATGCCTGACAGGGCTTAGTTGTACCCAAGTTAAGTGCAACTTTTCTCACCTGAAAATGTCTCGTTGTCCTTAAGTGTAAAGTCTCATCATAGCCTTCATAGTTTTTTGGTGAAACCTAGCTCCAAGGTACTCTAATTCTGGATTGTGCTTTCCAGGCAATAGGGTAATTCTTTCATAAATGACTACACTGAAGTGTGTGTTTGTTTATTTTTAAAAACATTGGATAACCAAGTCAAGTTGTCTCTAGTTTGGAAAAGCCAGCGTTATTTCTCCTTCTTGTCTCTCTGGGTTAGGTTACAGTTTTTAATTACATCATTGCTTGCCAGCATCTCTCCCACAGATTCTTTGCCTCATCCAGCACACAGAATATATGGTGTTAATCTTGATGAGTCTTTCCCATTCTTGTTACGGTGGACTACGTGGCATAAGGCCATAAATTTCCTGCACAGTACTCAAAGCTTGCTTTAAAAGAAGAATTAATCATTTCAACATGGAGTTTTTTTTTCCCCTCTATGATATTCCACAAATGTTTGTGAACGTGCCTTCCAGTAATAACATATTCGCAACAGCTTCTTCCCATCTGCCAGCGCACCACTACTTGTGTTTCTGGCTTGAAGAAGCCCGTTTTGTGTTAGGATTGAACTGGGTCATCCCGAGCTGTTCGCCTCGGGCTCTGCACAAGTCTCGTCTGGCAGTCACCTTGGTGAGCCAGCGCTCACTTTGGGACCTGCTCTTCTCTCTCACACAGTGGCGAGATTCCCATTCCACAGCGGATGCTGACACATAAGGAATGTGTGAGTACCCATAAGAAGTCAAAAGCAAGGCCAGTATCCCATCTGGCAGTTGCTAATGGCTTGTGCCAGGGGAAGAGTAGAGAAACAGGGCAAATGCACAGTGGTGTTTTGCCAGAACGTTTTGCGAGCCTCTTTGATTTGCAGGCTGGGTTATCTTCTTCTGGGAGTTATCTGGTTGCTTTTGCACCCGTGCAAACTTGTAGCATCCCCGGGTCCTCTGACATGGAAATTCCACAGATTAGTTGTTGCTTGCAAAACCCACCCTCCCTTTCTGTGATTTTTGAGTCTGCCTCTTGATGGTGTCATCGGAGGAGTCGTCGGCTCTGGACTAAAGCACCAGATGCAGGTTTTCGTCAATTCAAGTCTCGCTGGCAGTGCTGGCAGCGGAGCTGAGTGCAATTCAGCTCACCACCAAGTCAGCCTATAGGTTGGGACTCAGTTGCTTAAACCGGAGGTGTCTGGTGTCATTTTGGGCACTGTGGGATGTGTATCCTGCCCGGTCTCCCGTTGTCACTTGGGGGGTTGCAGGCATCCCACTAAACCTCTGACATATCTGCCAGCCCTGTGCAGGCATTGCGAATGCGCTGGGGTTGCTCAGATATGGCACTGGAGTTGATCTGGTGGAATTGGCTCCTCCTGTCTTGCTGCGTCATCTGGCATAGAAATGAAACTGTTCAGGTGTTTTGATCCAGGTCAGTAGCTCGCGTCCTGGTCTGTCCCCCTCTTTGCTCCCTCTTCTGTGTAGCAACAAATGTTTTCTGCTTCTGATCTGCTTAGATCTACAGCTGTGATGGGCTTCTGCGTGTACTCACGTTGCAGAGAACTCGCAGATCCTGCGCATGCTTGCTTTGCTTGCAGATGTGAACGTTCAAAACCCAGCAAATCCTAATTACTGTCAGATCCCCTAAAAGGAGAAACCTGCCATTAGTGATCATCTGTGGGTATTTCTGTACTTAAAACTCCTTTTCAGGGCAGGGATGGAACCTGTTCCTGCCAAGCCAAATTCACTCCAGAGGTTCCTCCTGCTGTTCCTGCCTCCTGCGCGGGGTGCCTTCCGGTTTCTGCACCAAGGGAGCTTGCAGACCCAGCCTCACAGCTACAGTTGCTTAATGAAAATACTGCCATAGGACACCTGGAAATGCTGTGTTCACAAGCGTGTGAGGCAGTCAGTGCTGTGTGAAGTGTGGGGGGAAAAATAGACCAATGACAAACCATAAATGAATTAGTTTGTTGTAGGGTTTTACTTGGTTGCTGATGCGAACAAGTATAACAGTGCTGCTCAAAAAGATGGATGCATTTATTTAAACAGTGGGTGGTCCTTGAACTGAGCAACAGTTCTGAAACACAGCTAAATGTGTCTCCTTCAGCACATGGTCCTGGCTTGCTGTGCCTGCGGTATGTTTCCCCGCTGGTTCCCTGTCATCCTCCTGGACTCCACCGCTCTCCTTCACAGTCACAGCTGCTCTGCAGACACAGAGACACTTGGATGAATTTCTGTTGTGGACAAACCCACCACTCCCCTGCAGCTTCTCCCTCTGCTGCAACAGAGCAGTTCTGGCTGAAATTTTTTTGGGGGGAGGGGAGGGGGGAAATGTCATCTTGATACGTAATATTGTGAACCTTGGATCAGGCTTTTGAACGTTTGTTGAAGTTGTGACGAAATAAAAAACGGCTGTTGCTGTCTGCCACAATTTCAGTC
>Ga0181612_127016_pt1 | contig 17150 bp, 10 predicted proteins | sample HoacroProtozoa21_FD_119630 | JGI IMG/M metagenome (GOLD analysis project Ga0181612, IMG submission 119630) | Hoatzin crop microbial communities from Cojedes, Venezuel. Combined Assembly of Gp0051906, Gp0051904, Gp0051908
AAGAAAGAAAGAAAGAAAGAAAGAAAGAAAGAAAGAAAGAAAGAAAGAAAGAAAGAAAGAAAGAAAGAAAGAAAGAAAGAAAGAAAGAAAGAAAGAAAGAAAGAAAGAAAGAAAGAAAGAAAGAAAGGAAAAGAACTTTCTAAGATCTGTCAAGTAGAAACAGCAAGAGTTTATGTAGGGACTTAGAGGTGGTGAGGAGATGGATGGAACCACGGGATTCGGGTACAATTACATTTGAGGCAGCGCAGTTATGCAGCTGGACTGATAGTTATGCAGATAGACTAAAAAAGGAGGGAGATGAGTGGTAATGAGGTGAGCATAACATGCTTTTTTAGACGCAATAAAAATTATGTTCTTCGTACTCCTTTATTTCAAAGCTCTCCTCCTAGAGTTCGAAAGGCCCATTTCTCAAGTGACATCCTTCAGGACAGAATGGATGCTTCATGATAGTTTCAGAACAGAATTATAAAGCTTGTTAAAAGGCAATGCTATCTGAGAATAAGCAGATTTATAGTAGTAATGAAATCACAGAGAAGTCTGAAATTAGCACGTATTAGTTTTATGACACACATATTTTAGTCACCAAGTTTTTTTGTGTAAGCTTAGTCTGAACGAAGGCAATAGACACATTTCCAGTAAAATATTTCCAGTTGAATACAGTGATATTTCCCCACATGGAAGACCCACCCTTTCTTTCCATAGCAAAGTGTTCTTAGCAAGGTCTGAGAGTCCTACAGTGCACACGTGCAGCAGCTGCAGGGCTAATGCAAATCACAGAAGACAGAGGCTATGACTGTAGAGCAAGATACAAACACCATTAGCCATGTTGGCTGCATTATGAACCAGATCGGGAAACCAATACAGGCTAAAACTAACCCAGCAGAAGGTTTATTTTTAAACTGATTTATTTCCCAATCATATTCACTGACTAGCTGCACAAAGGCTTGCACTTGCAGAGGAAAGGGGATGGAAGGGATGATGGCAGAAAGACAAGGAGGGGACAGTCTTCTTTTAGGGTAGTCTTGGCTTATTTTCTCTCTCCCTGAGGACTAAACTACCTTGCAGAGAGGGGCTGAATAACTAACTGCTTTTAGTCCAGTCTTAAATGAGTAAAATTATGTTATGCATAAGTCTTCCAACTTCTCCACGCTACAGTGGGCTCTCATCATGTGACACCTTAGACTTATTCCCTGCACCAGAGGAGACACTTTATATCTGGCACAAGTGAAAGTGAGCCCAAGTCTCTTAAATAGCCAGCTTATACTCATAGTCAGCCAATTATTTTTTTTTAAATTGTTCTTAATTTCCTTAGATTATTTACAGTGTTCTTTATCATATGTTCTCAAGTAATTTCTTTAGTTCCTCAATGTTTTGTCGTCCCTCACAAACTCGAGATAGCAGTGATGCCCCATGCTCTTAGTCTCGTCTTAGTGCCAGCATTGTTTCTCTCCACTGAAATGGTGACCTTACAACACAAAAGCACTCAGGAGAAAACAGTTTTATCTAGCTTGCTGTACATAAGCTCCTCTATATCCCATCTCATCTATCATTTCTTCTTTCCAAGTGTCTGCTCCCTGCTGAATTATCTGAATTTATAAGCTATTGGTTAGACTTTGTTTCTAGGGAAAGCAGGAATCGAAATTGATTGTCTAACTCATGCCTTCTAGCAGGCTTGAGGTCAAAAGTTGTTCTAACTCCCTGCCAGTGAGAACAGGCAGTGGGGACTGTTAGCACGCACACAGTCTGCACTGCTGGAAAATGTCGGCTGAAATGTGCTCTGGTAGAGACTCTTTTGGAGGAGTGCTGAATCAGCTAATGCAGCAAATTCTGTGCAGCGTGACCTGCAGAAATACACTGTTTTGAACTGAAACAATCCCAGAGCCAGGGTGCACTTTGAAGAGGAGGGAAAGAAAGTCGCCCTGTTGTATCCAGGACCTAGTGGTCTGAATGGTTTGAACGAGGGTTCAAATTGGTTCTCACACTTCCTAAATGTATCTAGATTGAATGTCTCCTTTTTTTTTCCTTCTTCAATCAACACTGAATTTTTTACATGAACACTAATGGCTGCAGAGGAGAGACTGTGAGAAAGACTTGTTTGGTAATTCAGTGGACAAGGAAGATACTTACTCAGACCTTCCAGGTCCAAGACCTAAACATTTGTCTGGTGGGTCTTCTTGGATAGCGCCTTTTCTCTAAACAATTTTCTCAGAAAACAAAAATGGCATAGCGTGATTTTTGCTCTGAGTTCAGATAAAAATAAATGTTGGAACCTCTAAATACTTCACAAAAAAGGGACTAATTGTATATTAGCAGGACCTCCCTGGAGCCCTCATTTTGGAACCTTGTTTGAAAATGCTGACGTGTGAAATTGTGCCTGTTTCATGAATGAGACAAAGTCTGTCCAACATGAGCTCTGCAGACAATGTCAATTATTGCTGAACTGTTTTTTTCTGGTCTGTTTAATGAAGATTTAAAAACGAGATGATTTTGCACTTTCAGTAATTTACAATGAAGAATCTTAACTTCCACATGAGAAATGGCTTAGATTCTTCATGCTTCTTGCAGATCCCATTTCCCTTTTCAGCCAGCTTGCAGATCCAAAATGTCCAATGACTTCTCTGTGCCTTCACATACACGTTGACAAGTGAGGTGTAACTCTTTGCAGGCTATAGACAGCAGACATATAGTCCTGGAGGGCCCTTTTCTTAAAAAAGACTACAGGGAAATGGCCTTCTGTTTCATTAAATTAATGAACAGGCAGAATGATTTGTGAAAAACAACTGTTTTGTAAAACCATCACCTGCAGTATGGGCTGGATCCCACAATGTGGAATAAATCCAGAACATCATTTCAGATTAATTTCTTGACATTTCAGCCTTGTCCTGCACCCCATCCACCAACGCAGAACATATTCAAGAGTAATAAAGATATTTCTAGCGACACATTGCAGCCATGGGAAACTGGAATGCAAGTCATGCAATATCTACTGACAGCTCATAAAGTACTCCACAGCAGTGCAAAAGATGTATTTTCTATGCCTGAAGATCATGTAGCTTGGTCTGGGTTTTACTAAATAGTACTGAACTTTTGGCTGTTTATTCCCAACTCTGTGATGTAAGCTGGCCTCCCTGGAAGCCACACTCCAAGTGCAGCAACCTTTCTGTACACACACACTGCATGGAAAGAGTTACCTAGTAATAAGAAACATATGAAGCTCTGAGATCAGTTCCCCTTTCTCCCTCTCCAGGTGTTCCTTTGTGGTTGTAACTTGTGCACAAGGCTATAGAAAATGCTGTGCATACAAGCCAAGACACACAAAGAATTTCAGGCTCCCAATCCCTATTTAAGCATCTAACTTTGGGTTCCTAAAAAAGTAATGGGGGACCTAAATACTTTTGTACGTTTGTCCTGGAGGATCCAATTTGAATGTTGGGAGGGGAAGGGAGTGAGGTTTCATATTGCTGCTCACTGGCCAGCAAGCACCATGAACTTTCAGCCCAAATGGTTTCTGGAATTATTTGGCATTCAGCTAGCTCTGGCTTTATTACACAAATGCATTCACTTGTTTTGTGTATAATTAACATATTAACACTCACAAAACTGACCGTTTGTTTTGTTTCCACTATATTTCAGGACTTGTCATATGCCAAGATACTTTTAAAAATTTTTTACCCAACAGCCATAAGGCACAGCATTCCTTTTATTAAACTTTCTTGCATGGTCTACAGTTTTTCTTTTGCAAAATAAAACAAAAACACAGGCGCAAGATCTTTAACTGTTGGTGGACTTTGGCCTTATTCCATTGACAATAATGTAGTTACACTGTTATGCACCAGTTTAGGATTAAAACCATTCAGCAGACAATTGCACATTCTTTTCTGAGGTAAGTGGGTTGCTGCATCAGAAACTGATCCGAGAATGAAGACTATTTGCAGTATCTTTGAAGTTCTGTCATGAAGTCCTTACTCAGACCTTTATTTCCACTGGAGCTTTACGAAACTATTTTTCACATTTTTCCTTTTGATACCGGCACACCCACTGACACTTGCAATTCCTTCTCCCTTCATGTCACTAGCAATATTTGCAAGAGTGCTATTCAAACCTCCAATGTGTGTAGCATCATTCATCTTAATAAAGCTGTCATATAGACCCAGTAGCCTTACAGGTTCCTATCAGAACTGCCTCCCTGTTTTGTTAGCAAGCAATGTTTAGCTAGTTTTTCAGCTCTGTGTATACATACCTTATTTCCTCGCTTTGTTTATTGACAAGTCACATGGGCAACAGCCAGCACTACTTAAAATCACAGCATACACTCTCATCTACTTTTTCCTCAATCACTGGATCAGTTCTGTCAACAAAGGAAACGGGACTGGCTTTCTGATATTCTTTCCTCATCAATCCGTGCAAGGCATTTAGTTTGTTTTTTTCCCCTTAGCTTATTTGGCTCCTGACAGAACTTATATTTCAGATGTGGAACTCCTTGCTGCAGGATAAAAGCCTGCAGATAAAAGCTGCGCTAAAAGCCTGCAGACATCCAGGAGGAAACCAGATACCATAATGAGAGATAAATCCACTGAGGGCTACTAAACACAAAGGAATATCTGAGTGACAAACTGTTGAAGATTGAAAGAGTATGCTGGAAAAATATTATTGTATATATTCGATAATTTTTTTCTCTTTCTGAGGCACCCATTATCGGCCATTGCAGGGGAAAAGATGGACCTTTGATCTAACTTTGAGAAGACCAATCCTGTCATATGTATTCGCTATTTAATAATGTGTCTCAATATTTTCTAGAAGGCAAATTTAAGCTAAGCAGTGAATGAGACAGGCAATGCCTTTGCCCTTTTCCAGTTTCTATTCCCCATAAATTCTCAGAATAATCCCTGATCTTTCAGATTTTGCTTTTGCCAGAGCTTTCAGTACTTTGAAATTATTTTTACTGGTCTCTGCTGCTTTGAACACACATATCAAATATATCTTCCTTAGCCTGATCTTTATTTTGGTCTGTTTTCTTATCCTTTCATCAAAATTTCCTTTATCGTCTTCTTCTAATTTACTTATTTAGCTTTTCTTGGTACCTTTTATGTCCGCCTTTTAAAAATTCATATTTCTTTTCAGTTATTGCTCCTTTTCTTCCTACAGATTTGTACCATTTTCTACATTCATCCTTATTTATATTTATTTATTTCTACTTTACAAGCAATTCCTTTCTGACTTTCTGGTCCTCAAAGTTCTCTTAATGCATTCAGTTTTATCTTTTCAGCTATTTCTTAGCTCAGTTTTCAACATTATTTTCTGTTTTATTTTTCTTTGAAACCACGGAACAATTTTTGCCACCTTTAGATTGATTGGAGTGTTTCTCATCATTTCAGAGAGCAGAAGGAAAGGCTTGTTATTTGTCCTTGCATATGTATGTAGTATGTGTGTGTGCCTACAGCAATTGCAAGTCACAGAACCTGAGCTCCCTTTGGGGAAAAAAGCAGACTTTGTGTCTAGGGAGCATGGCTGGCACACAGCCTTGGCTAACTCAGACTAGCACAGCCACTGTCAGAACAATCTACCTGCCAACATCTCAAAAGATTTTTGTTCCCACATTGCCTTATGGCAGCCTTAAGTTTCAGCAGTGCTGTACTAGGTCACCAGCAGGTAGTTGGGCCCTGTGTTTGCTTTAAAACCTTTCTTCTCTAGACCACTGTGTTGCAGTACAACATATACCCAACAGATACAAGAGTTAATCAGAAAGGTGAAAAGGAATCAGAAATGAATTTAAAATAGAATTTCATAACATAATACTTTGACTGTCAGCAGATGTTGACCATTATGTGGCTACATAAAACTTTATAACTCACATTTGTTCATAAGTACTTTGGAAGACAACTGTATCCCTCTTTACCAGTTCAATGGCATTCTATGAAAAGATTAGTGTTTGCAAAGGTTACATAAAAGGTGCACGCCTATCAATCCTGTGTACTATACTCATATGTATGTGTATGAGAAGCAAGATACTTCAAAGAAGAAGTGATTTAGATTCCAATCCGAACAACAATTAAGCACGAGAGTACTGCCTCTAAAATGTTTGGCAGATCAAGGTCATAATGAAAAAAAAATCAAACTCATTCTTGAGATGTTTAAAGAACTTAGAAAAAAAGTATAATACAGAATTTTATCATTTTAGATTGCCATTTTTTACTGCCTATATTTCTTTCTATTGCAATGTAACTAGATGCTCATGATAAAGGAAAAAAAAAAAGATATGCTAAGATAAGGATAGTTTTGCAATTCTTATTTATTTGTATCATGTTAGTGCTTTAGTAGCCTCTCTGCTCAGTAATCAGTATCTCACAGTGACTGGCACTACAGAAATAGAGAAGAACAAGGCAGTCCCAGCCCCAGAAAATTCCCATCTTGGAAACAGTGTTTCTTTATCACTTATTATACACTAGTGCAATGAAATGCATAGAGATACCAGATGTCTTAGAAAGACCACAGAATCATAGAATGGTTTGGGATGAATGGGACATGGTCTGATCTTCAGCAAGGTGAAGTCAGAGAAAAAGGTTGATTAAGTTTACCTCCTAGAACAGGAGGTTCTGAACTCTGTCATGACAGGAGTATTTTATAGACTGCCCTGCAACAACTGCTGAGAGAGTCAAAATTCCTGCAATTCTGATTAAAAAGGACTGTAGCTTCTTACTAAGTACAGCAGCTTTTTTGCCTTGCTTGCTCTCATGGACCACTCAAAAAACAGGCTGAAGAAAGGTTAAGACTATCATCACTTCAAAAGCATCTAAAAGCACCAAATCAAGACTAGGCAAACCTACGAGGCTGCCCTTCTAGCTGATGGAGGAGAAGGGAATCCCAGTGTGGACTGGGGTGGATCAACCAAAGGAAGCATCTTTGCCCTCCTGTGTGAGGGCAGGGGTAGTCTGGGCAAAGGCCTGGGGGCTGAGCAGCGCTGAGGAGCCCCAGTGCGCCTGATGCCTGCCCAGAACAAATCCAGCATTTAGCCAAGATTTTCTATGTTCTTTTTCAAGGCAGGAACACAAGCCAAAGATTTGAATCAGACATGTTCAGTGTTGTGTGTTTCTAATTAAAGCTTGCAGTTTCTATGTTTTGTTTCCAGTGTTTATTTTTAGCCAGATGATGGCTCCTTTTATTATTAGAGAAGATAATTTTGATTAATATTTTTTTAATTCTTAGAACAAACACAAAAGGATTTTTTGGTGGAGCTTTGTGTTCTCGGTGAGCGTGGGAGACTATCAGGGCACGCTGCTCTTCTCCACAAATAATTTTCAGTGTCACCAAATGTTGGCGAACATGAAGCCGAGGAAAGAGGGACATATACAGCAACTGGTGTGAGCTGTTCCAGGTTAAACACAAGGGTCCAGCCCTGGTATTTTAAAGCCAAAAAACCTTCTGTCACATACAGAGAAGTCCAAAGACACAAGCAAATACACTCGGGATATTTTTATGTCATGATCCAGCAAAACCTGCCAAAGACTTCATTTGTTTTAGGCACGAAGTTGGTCTAACCTGTTGAAATCAATTAGATTTTTTCCATTGACTTCAGTGGGAGACGAGTCATTGCACTATTCCCCAGAATTAGTTACTGCATCCTCGTGGTTTCCCAAAGCACATTTTCAAATACTTCAGCTCATTAAAAGAAATTAACAGAATCTAAAATTCCTTGCTAGAGGCAATGGTGTCAATCAAAGGTGATTCATAGCTACTGCTATTTGGAAGCCATCTCTATTACTTTTTCATTCTGCAAATCACTTTGGTCCATTTTCATGTTGCTTGACAGTTCAGAAGTTGTTTCTGAATCTACTTGCTGGAAGATGCATTGGTGATAGTTACACAGGCTCGTGGTGCTCTGCCTGGCTGCCCTGTGAGCTGATCTGATATTTCTAATGCCCACAGTTTTTTATTACCCACTGTTCTGCATTAAATATCTTTGCTGAGCTATTTATCAAGTTTTGAATGCATCTGAGGAGGCTTTAATCAATTCTGTGTATTCTCAATGTTGTTGTTTCACTAACAGTGCCTGTTTCATGTCTTCATACTTCTTTAACAATTATGAAATAAAGATCCAGTCTTGGAAAGGATCTGTATGGGTACAACTCCCTTCTGACTGCAGAGCATCACTAAAACATCATGGCTGTCTTCTGAGAATGGGGGTACAGAATAACCATGTGAAAAATGCAAGGCAGTGCTTTATAGTTAGCACATAACTTTTTTTCTATCATTTGTTTCAACTACCCTCAAACATGCAATTAAAACCTCAAGCATGCAATTACATTATTAGACCCTTGAATTTACTTTTGAAATTATGCTTATTGGTCTGTATAATTTCCATACACAATTCTTTTAAATCAATTCATTAAACTCTTTGTTCTGCATGGCTTAAATTAATACTAATCTGTAGCTCAGCCACATCAAAATCACTATCAAATAATTTCTGCTTGCATGTTTATCTATGGAAGGAGAACATTCTTTTGATTACATCATTGGGGCAAGAAGGGAGATGAAGAGCTCCAGAAGGTTTTAGTAATTGAAAGCACTACAACTGGAAGGTAGAACATTTAAATATTTATGGTATTTTATGGTATAATACTCTAGAAGCATCCAGCTGTGCTACCTAATTTTTATATGCACAGTCCCTCATACCGATAAACTGTATTCAACCTTAATATTGAGACTTCAGTCTCTCAGTGATGCTTATGATTTCCAGAAAGTCTTTTTTTTTTTTTTCCCCCAGACCCAGTGGTGAGAATCAAAACATGAAGTCAGACACTTGTGAGCTTGGATACTCAGTGAAATGCCTTTCTAGTTTACCATGATGCTCCTGTACTTTACATTTATATTTATGAGCAAAGAATTTGTCATTAATTGAAACTTCAGTTATTGCACTGTCTTATATTTTATCATATCCAAGACTGTTCTTCTACCTTTATGTAAAAGCTGGTGCATTGTCAAAGTTCTAACCATTGACTGCAGCACATTTTTATATTATCGTATTCCTGCTGCAGTTTCTTTCCCATCTTGAATATGATTATCCAGACAACTGATTCTTCCTTTTTCAACTGTGGAAAAACAATCAATCACTGGCATATTTTTATATTTATGTGGGTTGAGGCATTAGTGAACACAAATTAAAACATGCCTTTTCCACTTAGTCATTGTCTTTATGTTTGAAAAAATTTGTTACGTTGTTGACTACACACAGCTTTTCTCTTATGAAGATGTTCTATTTTTCTTAGAGAGAACTTCAGAAAACAAAACTGGTTAAGTTACTGTCATGGAATGATAACATGTATGGTTTCTTGCTTTTAAATCAGTCATCATATATTTTTCTATACTTCTACATTTCTTCAAAAAAATTTCTAACAGTTGTTTTGTTAGAAGCTATGCTGGAATTCCTATTATAATTTCATCATGAGTGATTAAAAAAACTATCTTGCTTTAGCTACAGTAGGTCTTGTGACAATCACTGTCCTCTTTCCTGGTACTTAAAAAATAGCTTCTTGGGCAAGTAAATTAGAGATATTGATATTAATGAGTCAACTTTTACCTATTCTAAATAATTTGTCTGCTCTACATGCCATGTGTGTCAGGATTATACTCCAAGATATTTGCCTGTACACACATACTTTTTATCAAGGAAAAAAAAAAAAAGAAAGAAAACAATCTTTGAACAAGAAGCCTGGGCTTATCCTAGTTGCAGTTCCTGTACAAAGACTTTTGCTATTTTGCAAATGCAATTCCCACCTATCCTTTTGCATTTTAACAGTGTTTGAAATCTTTACCTAGTAAATTGCTAGAGTCTTGGGAACCTTCGATTTTAAAAGTGCTGCATAAATGCAAATTGGTATCACTTGAACTCACCTACACATGACTTTCTTTTCAGACAGGATTTGGGGAAATGAAGACACCTTTAGCAACGAGGTTTTAGATTCAATCACTCATTAAATCTCCCCTTGAGAAGCAAATGCTGTACACATGACTTTCTTTTCAGACAGGATTTGGGGAAATGAAGACACCTTTAGCAACGAGGTTTTAGATTCAATCACTCATTAAATCTCCCCTTGAGAAGCAAACGCTGTCATATTTGCATTAATCGCTATCAGTCCTTGGTTCTTTTTCTCACTTTTATGAAATACAAAAGACACATAGTCTTCCAGCAGTGATCTCCATGATGGAGCTGATGGGTTTCCACTCCAATTTTTTTAGACGGAATTTCTATTTCCTTCTGCTTCGAAGTCTCACACTGTCTTGACTAAAGCCCAGACAAAAGCTCTTTGCAGTACCTCTCACACAGCTGGGAAGTTTCCTCTTCCACAGCCCCATCGACAGCTCAGAAAGCTCTGGCATGTTGCACATCCTAATCCTGCATGCTACTCATCGAAACTCCACAAAAAACATAGCAGTATTCATAGGTAGCAAACATTTGCTGTTCACAGAGCTGTTAATGAAAAGTGTCCAGAAATGTTCTTTCATGCTCTTTACCCGAGTCATATGTACAAAGATCTGGGTTAATAAAATTCTTTTTTTTTAATAGGAGGAATCTAAACTGAAGCCAAATGGATGATCTCCTATTTAAGGTTTGCAGGACAATGAGATTTTCAGACAATCCAAAAGAAGATGTTATTTTTTGAGGGAAGGATCTTTGTGGATAGGTTTTACTTAAAGATTGGATTTATTTTGGTTGAATTCTACAGTGAAAATGAAGCTCAATTGAAAGCTTTGTTATTTAGTGTCTCCGCAAAACATTTCCGTGCGCCTCATAGGGCTCACCACCTCCAAACCTGATGGAAACAAAAGACACAGGGATTCCATTATTTAGTGTCTCCACTTGTTGACTCAGTCTTTCTTCTATTCTGGCAGCTAAAGAATGAATAACATGATATCCCTTTGAAATAAGGAATGGATATCTCCTGTCTGGAGGTGCCAATTTTTGGCCTTGACACAACCAACAGCAGACATAACAAAAAAAAAAGGTCAAGTAAGATATTGCACTCACCCTGTCCAGCTCATTTCAGACACAGTTCTAAACCTGCTAAACACACCCACAGCACTTTTTTCTGGATTAAAATGCACCTACAGCTCCATGATCTACAGACTCAGATTCACTCAGCTTTCCACAACAGAAGCTTTGTACCTTCATTCAGCTGTAGCTCTTTAATCATGTCTTTTTTTGAAAGTTAAATTCAAAACTAATATAACACCAATTAAATAAAACCAAATTTTATACTATGCTGTTTGCCTGGCAAATCTTCTGAAAGAAATATTTGAAACTTTACCAAATACATCAAGCAATGATACTTTCCAGACTCTGGTTTTATCATCATATATCTTAAGCAATGATAGATGGCTTTTGGCCATTATTGGTCAGATAAGCACCAGTCAAAGGACTGGAAGACTGTGGTGATGGTCTTGAGATTGCTGCTCTTGTTTTAGTTCTAGTCTAAGTTGATCTGGGTATCTTGAGATGGTTTTCAGTTGTCGAAAAACTGCTCCATTTGTCTTCCTTCTACTGCTAAAAACAGATGGGTCCAATTCTTCTCCTAAACACAAAAGAATTGAAGACTGAGTGCAAAATGAAACCCATGTGACTTTACAAATTAGCTTCTATGTTCCTTGGCATTTCAGAATAAACACTTTATATCTTTTCATAAAAATATTCCAAAAACTGCATTAGAGATTTGAAAGTTGCAGGTGTGCCGAAAAAAGAGGCCAGGACTTTGTGTTTGTCCTTTGCGCATGCAATGTGACATTTCCCTTTGAATTTTCCCAGGTCCCACATTAAAAAATAGAACAATCTGTGATGATACTTCACATTTTTAGCAGGTGTTACTGATATTTGAGAGTCCTCCATAGAACTAATACATGCAGTTATATTTCTTCAGAAATTTCGGTGTTCATGCTACAGCTATTTGAGTTAATATTTATAAGAATAGGACAACACTAGTACATAAGTTCTCATCCTGTTCCAAAAAGAATGAATGCCCTGGATGTGATTCCAAATATACCTCTCTCTTGTGCTTCTCTTGTATTTACTTAAATTACAATGAACCATAATAGCGCATATTTTCTCCAGAACTTAGCTGTACCTGAGGTCTCTCCAATGGCTCCTTCTCTTTTCTACTTCCCCGCCCATTAGTGATAATGAAGTCCCTTTATTCTGGCATTGAAGTCAAGCATCAGTGAAGAGTTAATTTTGCCGACACAGTCAGATAAGAGTTTTCTGTATGAAGTACTTTCAAGCAAAATCCTCTAAGCAAAGACTCCATAAATTATTATATTCTCGAGGTTCTGGCTCCTTCTACAATACATCAAAAACAAGACACAAAAAAAGACCACTGCATTTAAGGCAATGGTTGTTACTTATACCTGCTCATAGAAAAAGTGTTCTGCTAGTTGGCTGTTTAAATTCTGAAATGATGACAATATGTTAGATTTTTGTAGAGCTGAATTCAAATTGAGATTCTAGCCCTACTTTGGTCTCATACCAGCCTAAGTGTATTCCAGAAATAGTGTTTCCACACCCATTTTCTATGGCTATCGATGGTGAATACTGATATTAAAAGAAGAAGAAATGATTCCTCCAGGAACCAGCAAGGGTATGTACAAGGAGTAATTTGCTGTGTTCTAGCATCTTCAGTTATTGGCAGGATCAAGTCTCCAGATCTGTTTGCAATGAGCTATTATGATGTATGTCATAGTATTTCCAAGAATCTCATGCACTTAAAGGAGATTGTTTTGAAGGAGCTATTATTTGGTGCCTTTGGGAGCCAAACTAATTAACTGCCTTAGTATTCAAACTTCATTTTCAACAATCTGAGCTCATATTTATAGAAGACAGACATTTTAACAACTACTGCAATACCACTCCCTGGAAACATTAACTCATCCCTACAGATTAAATCTTCTAAAATATAAAACCTATTGTGGCAGATGCTCAGCTGTAGCGTTATTCTTTCTTGGGGTGGAAAAAGGTGAAAGATAATTAGCTAATCATTTTTAATGAGCAAATAAACAATAGATTTTAGAAATCTCTTTCTTTCTGTTCAGAAAATAATAATTCCTGGGGAAAATAGGGAAAAAAAAAATTGAAAAAGAAAAAGAAGAAGAAAAAGAAGAAGGAAAAAAAATAAGAAAAAGAAGAAAAAAAAGGAAAAGGAAAAGAAAAAGAAAAAGAAAAAGAAAAAGAAAAAGAAAAAGAAAAAGAAAAAGAAAAAGAAAAAGAAAAAGAAAAGTTGTCTGAATTATGAACTTAATTTAAGTTCACAGTTCAGTTCAAAGTGTCCCAGCTGTTCCATTAGATAATTCCTTGGCTAAAGATCATTCTGTTAATAAGAATGAAAATGTTCACACTCTCTAATGACAAAGCATAACCACTGAAGAAAGAGAATTATTACAAACATTCAAGATGCCCACGAAGCTGACTTTTTCCCATTACTGTATCTGCATCCTGAGCCAGAAAACAAATCAGAATATGCTGTTGGGTTCAGTATTTTAGCAATTTGTGTAAACAAGAAGGCAGTGTCTGCAGTAGCAGCACAAAATTTCTGCTGATTCTTTCAGTAGAAAACAGTTGCTTTTTAAAGAGTTGAGGGCTGGACACTACATTTCTTTAAAACTGGCAGGATGTATTTACTACCTCTTGTGATTGCAACCAGTCTGATCATTCTGGAGGTTTTCCATTCAAGCAAAGTTCAATTTAGTAAAAGACTATATCAAATGGGATATATCCTAGCTCTCAAAATCCATTTCTTTGGAAAGACACTAAAGGCACCTACATAGTGGAAAGGACAGGAGGAGTTATGGCATCATCAGCAATCCATGACAAAAACACAGGTGGGTGTGTTGATAAACATGCTCAAGCTGCAGCTGCTGCTGGTTCTGATGGGAAAAATGCTGTTCTAGGGATTAGGAATACACTGTAATCATGCCAGCCAAAACATGCATGACAGTTGAAAAAGAAAAGAGTGCAGCTATATAAATGGCCATGGTAACCTAAGGGATTTCTTTAAATTCACAAAAGGAACATCTTCGTAAAGTTTTTTGCTCCTTTTTGCAATGCCAGTCTCTTCATAAGAACATAAAGAGAAACTATATTTCCATGCAAAATACATTTTTAGTAACTTGCTGGGAAATTATTTTAGCCCTGCTCAGGTTTAATTCATAGAGTAACCTGAATGCCTGCAGAGCAAAAAAACATGTACCTCTTTTTCCATTAGACTACTCAGGGTGTAAGGGGTACTCTTCCTGAGAAAGGACATCACAGTCTAGTCTGGGACATTCAGAAAGGAACCATGTACTCCTTATTCTTTTACCACCGAAGACATTTCATACCACATATGATATGCATGGCTGACATAGAGTAATACTATATCCACATTTTTCAAGCAGAGAGTAGTTGATGTGTCCATTTCCAGGGCAGATGTTTTCCAGATATGCTACTGTCACTCATTAAGATAGTAAGACTTGTATGATTTATGATATGGCACATACTATATATGCCAGCTCATCCATAAAATACTACGGATTTCTCAGATAATTCTCCCTCCGGCTTGCTTTAATCATTTCAATATGACTCTTTTGCCAACAAACTCAAGACAAATTTTATATATACCAATTACATTACAAGCACTATATGAGAAACAAACTGACAGTAATTGTTATGGATTTTTTGCATAAAATGTATTTATTGTAACCTGTACATGATTGTAACCCTTTGCCTATGTCAGGGGAAACAGAGAAAGCTGCAAGGCCTTCAGAACTTTAACTGCATTAGCAGGGGGCATAGAATGGTACAATTACATCAAAATTCTTTGTACAGTCTAACACAGAGTGCTTTCCTATGTGCTATCTGTGCCATGACAATGACTGCAGGACCATCTTACTGGCTTCTCTTTCTTTTATTTTATTTTGGGAGTGTTGTTTCCGGATAGATTGTCCCATCTGCTAGGCTGTTCATCTGTTGTCCCATCTGAGGCAAAAATCAAATTTCCAAACCATGTTGTTGCGTTTACAACCTCTGTGCTGCATCTGGAGCACAAAGAGAGGAAAGTGCTTAGCATCCATGGGCCGAAGGCATTCTTGATGAGGTGGAACACACAGTGTCTTCATCGTATTTTGATAGCCTAAACTGTGCGACTGCACAGCAGGACAACATGTGGAAGTGGCTGGAATGAATTTAAATCCTCTTTTTTTTTTTTTTTCGCAGGGGGAGGCTAAAGGACTCAGCCTGTATCAAGGCTAGAGCTAGCACAGAATATTAAAGCCACAAGTGCATAACAACCTCTCATGGATAAAGAAACACACAGTTACATCCTGCATCCCAGGTTGAATGTATTTGCTTTCATCAGACCTGGGGAGTTCACACTTGGGCAGATGTCAAGGACTGACTCAAGCCATTCTGCTCCAAACCCCACCCCTTCTGCAGAAGTGCAGCCTGTGGCTGTGACTCAGAAGCGGAATTGCTAGCATAGGCAGCTACAGAATATCTCCTTCCCTCCTTCCTCTGTCCCTTTCCTCCTGTAGGAGATAACCAGTGGTTCAGGGCACTGCCTGACTTGGCTCCCATGTCTGGACATTTCCCTCTTGCCAGAGCCAGTGAGTCTTTTTCTGGACTGGCTGTTGTCTTGTTGAAGGGAAGGCGGATCCTTTGTTTGGCAGGTTCTGCAGCTCTTTCTAGGTTAGATCGCATTTAGACTGAGCTTACTGCACAAAACATGGGATGCTAATCATCCCTCCTGAAAGTTAGATGTCTCTAGTGTAGCCACCTCTACAGCCATGCACTATATTCCTGTAGTCACCATCAGCTCTTTGTGGAGTCGATGAAGAGAAGTAAGGCCTGTTAAGACAAGCTGTCAGACAGCTTGCCTATTTCAGTCATCTGTTTTAGGATTAAATAAGTAATCTAAACAGAAGACAGGGTTAATTATGCCCCAGAAAAAGCTGAAAACAAAATAGCCTATCTTCTTTCTAATTCACCATTACTTACTTAAATGGCTTCTGTTCTGCTGAAGCCTTCAATTTGTTGCTTCTTCCAACGGTTTTTGTACTTCCTTTCCTACTTCCTGAACTTCTGCCTGCACCTGATGCCACCAGTCCTCCTAAAAATTTTCCCTGAGCCCTCCTGCTTTACAGCAATGACTCTCGAGCATTCATCTATTCACTACTTCTTTCTTTCCCCATGTCTCAGAGCTCTGGTTCTTCACCAGGTCTTCAAACTGTATATGAACACACTTCCGGATGTGCTTGGTAATTTTGGAGGATGTGGTAATCCTGCAGCGTCAAAGATTTAAAAAGAATAAAATCTCATCACCACATGTGAAATTGGGCTCTTTATAAGAACATGAAGCACCCCAGAGATTGCGACATAGTTTATGGAATTCCTCCTCCACTGAAGGCTAGGTTGCTTGACTCAGCTCTGACGTACCCTTCATTGTCCGTTTTCAAGCTAACATGAATGTTCTAGGCATGATGATGGTCTGTTTCTACATTAGCTAAAACATCTCTGTTAATCCATTTTAAAGCACATGTTACTTTCCCAGTTTTGTCTTGCCCTTGCAGGATAACCATTCTTGGACAAACAAAAAGAAAAAAAATGTCAAAACTGAGTAGTTAAGAACAATTTATTAAGCACTACTAATAAATATATTTGTATTCACTTGCTAGCCATGTCTTTAAGCTAATCAGGCAACTTAGCAAGAACACAGACTGCTTCACTGCATGTTTAGTGTATGGCTTATTCCCTGAGAGGCAACAGTGTCCTGCCCCACAGCTCCTAGACAGCAGAGGACGTAAGGCCCACCCTCCCTAAATCCTGAAGGGAATTTGTTGTGTTTAACCCAGCAGCTGGCAGCTAAGCACTAGACAGCCACTCGCTCACCCCTCCCCTTCCCCCACAGCGGGATGGGGAGGAGAAATGGATAAAAGGGGAAACCCATGGGTTGAGATAAAGACAGTTTAAGAAGACAATAAAGGAATTACTAATACTAATAATGCTGCTTCTAATAATAATGATAATAACAACAATAGTAAAGAATATCGAAAACAAACTATTTACAATACATTTTTTCACTCCACCTGAGGACCTATCTGCAGCCAGTTCCCAAGCAGAGATCACAGACCCCTCA
>Ga0181612_114324_pt1 | contig 17149 bp, 9 predicted proteins | sample HoacroProtozoa21_FD_119630 | JGI IMG/M metagenome (GOLD analysis project Ga0181612, IMG submission 119630) | Hoatzin crop microbial communities from Cojedes, Venezuel. Combined Assembly of Gp0051906, Gp0051904, Gp0051908
CCAAGACTACTAGAAAACTTTTTTCTTTTTTTCTTTTTTTCTTTTCTTTTCTTTTCTTTTCTTTTCTTTTCTTTTCTTTTCTTTTCTTTTCTTTTCTTTTCTTTTCTTTTCTTTTCTTTTCTTTTCTTTTCTTTTCTTTTCTTTTCTTTTCTCAATGAAAAAAAAAGTATCATTCACTGAAATATTTCCAATGTCATGGTTTGTTTAAAAGAAATTCCAAATAAAAGGACTAAAACCTTCAGAAATGGCATTGTAGATAACAGCACAACTGGAAAAAACGTGACAGCTCCCATCTGATGAAATGAACACTCTCATTTCACCATCTTTGGTAAAAGAAATACTCTTGCCAGCATTAATGTTGAACTGTAATGAGCTTCTTAGTTCATATTTGAAAGGTTAAGTAGGAAAAAATTGTAATGAATGACATATGTTGTCCTTTCCCTCAGCTACTGCTTTTCTCAGTATCATCTAAAGAAACTCAAGACCTCGTGGAAAATGTAGCTGAAAATAAACTGAATAGATTTACATATATATGTATTTATAACTAAGACTTAACAGAACTAGCTAAGATTTGCAAAAGGTTGATATTTGAAAGAGGATTATCTGGAACACAAGTATGACATTTTTTATCTCAAACTTAAGCATGTTTTTATCACATAATGTATAATGAAAGGTTTTCTATTACAGAGGATAGAGCCAACAAACTGCTTTAGAGAGACAAATTCTCAAAACTCACATGCTGTGAGCACATCCTATGAGTAACCCAACACGTTCTAGGACATTTGTGATTTCTCTTCTGAGAATGTCCCATTTACAGACAGATCTGGTTCTTAACATGCAGGAACGTATTGCTCTTCTCAGTAAACTGATGAATGAAAACATTGTGTGCCAGCTCTCAGTTCCTTAGCAAACAGACCTTCAGGTCTTTTTCAGTCTCAAGTCTTCAGTCTGAAGCTTACTGCAATGGTTGTCAGAAAAGCTGGAAGACCTAGTATTGGTTAGACATTCATTGGTCTCCTGATTCCTGACCCTTTCTGCCACTTTGACTGCATCCAAGGAATGAATAGGTCCATAGCAGGTCCCCTAGTCCTGTGCATAGTCTGGCCATTTTACCTAGAATTGTCTAGTGTTTGTATTGGTGAAATTTTATGCACAACCTTAGAGAAAAGTCTATGGAGCACAGCTACACCATAGTAAGGATATCAAGTCTTCTCTCATTTTCTACTCACAATTTACTTTAAAAAATGGCAAAATCAGCCAAATCCTATTTCGAAGGCTCTGCAAATAGGTTGTGAGTGCATACTGTCGAATGTATTTATAACTAAGACTTAACAGAACTAGCTAAGAGGGCTCTGCTGAATGATATAGAGTCTATTTTCACTTTACATGCCATGCACTGTGCATGTATTGCTTTGCAAACGCACACTTCAGTTACATGGTTCATGCACAGCAAACCATTCCTTTTGCCATCAGATTTTCTGTTGTGGAACGCTTTTACATGGGGCCTTGGCCCTGAGCCAGCAGGCTAAGAATTTAGGAAGATGATACCATGGGACACATCAAACTCACTAATCATAATCACTTCTTAAAAATGCATATCTTATTGTAATGATTTTCGTGCTCATCTTCTAATCTGTAGACACCATAAATATTTTCTGGTAAAACTGCAAAGGTGTGAATAATAAATTTAAGCCCAGCAACAGTTGTTTCCAACATTACTGAAGAGTGTGGTTTAGCAATCATCACAAAAGGCTGTTCTTGACACACTTCCCCACAGAAATTTTCCATGGACCCTGAAAGTGTGCGCTACCATTTGAAAATCATTACCTTACCTTTTAGGAAATTTGAGTAACTTTAGTAAAGAAGTCAGTCTGGAGGAAGTGTAGATGTCTTTCTTGCTAAGAATGATGTTTCTCTTTCTTAAAGTTGAAGCCTTAACTACGTCTTCTTTGTGATCTCACCATTCCATATTTTAAGGCAATACAGAATGAAGAGGATGATTTAAAAAACGTGTGGTAGAACTGGAAAGAGAGATGGGTCCCTATTAACTAGAGAAAAGTGCTGGATGAGGATTACCTGCTCTGAGGAATCTGGAAGCTGAAGTGGTTGAGCAGAATGGGACAGGGCAGCGGGACAGGCTGAGGGGAGCTTTGTGAACCGTAGTCTCCAGAGTCTCAGTTCACAATGCTGCTTAAACACCCGTGAGATTCCTAAAGAATTTAAGCACCCAGCGTTGCAGATAAACTCAGAGGGCCACGTTCCCAAAATCAAGGTAGTCTTATCCTGCTTAAAGAATTCTAGAAACACTTCTGAACATCTGTAGGCACCTGGAAATCCATTGAAACCTGAGCCCAGTGTTCCAGCCCTGAATGCAAAGCCTTCTTAACTTCAGCAAAACTTGTACGTTCAGACAACATGACACACACTGCCAAATCAAGGGCTCTGCATGAAATTTGTCCTGATTATTTCTTGTTTTCCTTCTCTCTCTCTCACACACACATATGTACACAGATTCCAGTAGCACTTGAGGAACAAGCAGATGAAATTAATCCTTATTATGTCTTATCAGAACAAGATGAGCATGCAGTGGTAGCCTTTCCTAATCTGGTTTTCATTCACTAAGCAACAAATCTGTTGACTGTGAGTCTACTGCATATAGCAGAGAGGAAGTATTTTACTATGGCATAATTAAAAGAATTCCTACCACACACGTAATGACATGCTCTCTGCTGTCTTATTAAAGGTTTCCTTTGTTTAGGTTTACACCAAATTAGTTGCATATGTGACTGTTTTTGCTGCAAGATCATCTTCAACTACTTAGTGCATCATCATGCTAACCTCTCAACCCTTGTTTCAAAGACTGCTCAGTGCAGGTGCAGCAAGATTTCTTTTCTGGCAAAGGACATGCCTTGCTCACTGCTAGTGACCCCTGTTATTGTTGAGGATCTGGGCATGCTACATATGCTTTTTGTTTACAATGCAAGGCCTCAGCTAATTGTGTAATTGAGGTGCTGCAGATCCACAGCCTGTAGATATCTAGAAGCTATTCAAACATGAAAAACAAAACCTAGATCTAACCAAACACTGAATTCATCTAGTTTTCTGGCAATAAGATTCTCCCCAAAGTATAGATCTCACTTTAGTTGATCTGGAAGGCTAATATGCTTATACTGTAGGTCAGATGGACTCCTTAGTCCATATCACAGCAAATGTTTAAAACAATAAGAACAGATCCCAAAATTTTTGAGAACACTTTAGCGCTACCTTCTGAACAGAAGCTATTACCCGTGACAAGTTTTATGAACATCTCCGGTAAAGAAACAGCATCAAATCTTCAAAATAAAGCACATCTATGTTTCACAAAGTAAAACTGCCTAAAATATGTTAGGCAAATAGTGGTGTAATAATATCAATTACAGAAACATGATTATTTTGAAGCTATTTGACAACTTTACGCATTTAGATCTAATACAACAAAAGAAAACAAAAAATGTTTTTATAATTCTTTTACTTAGGATAAGCCAAGTATAAATTAAATTCTAGAAAAAAACAATAACACCACTTTATGAGGCTCTTGCTTGAAAATCTTATCTACTTTTTTAATAACCTGATTGTCTTAGCTACTGACTTCATTTTGACAAATCTGTTCTCCAGTCCAATTATTCGCATAGTTACATACTTTGATGTATCAAAGTCAGTCTCCTTGAGTGTTCAGTCCTTAATAAACAGTAAAGATAACACACACATAGACACAGGTTTACTTTTGGCAAAGAAGATAACAACTCAAATTTAGTAATACTTTAAAAGGGACTATAAGGATGTCATCAAGAAGTCTTGCAAATATTTTTTAAGATTTGTAACACTTTTTAGCTTGCTTGCTCTTGTCATTTCTAACAATCACAAATTATATTTTCTTTAGTTAATAAAATTATAAGATTCCGGATTTAATGGAAAATATTAGTAATTCTATAATTTCTCGTGATGATTACTAAATCTTTTTTATTAACATCAATAATAATGTTTGATTTTTCAAAAAGAAATTAAATATTCATTTCTCCACCAATAACTAACAAAATTAATGGCAAGCAATAAAATTCTTTCTCTGGTGTATGTAAAATTTGTAACGCTATAATTGATAGTAAGCTGTTAACTTGAAAAAATAAAATCAACCTTCCTGAGAAATACAGTTCTTAGTGGAAGTAGAACTCACTGTCCCAGATGCAGTGGAGCCCTGACGAGGCTGGTATAGTACAAGTAAAGTAAAGAACTCGCCAGTCAGCTTCTTTCTAGCCATCCTGATGACGAAATCAACTGAAAGCCAGGCAACTGTCCCCCCAAAAATAAAAAATTGTTTAAAAAAATCTTAATTCCTAAGCCATTATTGTTTTTGTTCTTTAGCTTTTCTTTGAAGTATCAGGGGATAGAAAGTTAAATGAAAATCTGAACTGAGATTTTTTTCATGCATTCAGTTGGCTTCAGAAGCTGGGATGCTATGTAGAAATGTGCATGGGCACCTTCAGAGGGTGATTCATGTCAGCCTAGGATAAGAGTCTGAAATAAGCTGGTGAATCACTTTCTGGAGGCACATTTTTTTCTGTTGATGTTAAAAATATGAAGAGTTTAGCACAAACTTATAAGTTTTACACAAAGTGTCATTCATCTAGCCTAAACTTTTTTAAGATTAATGATAAATCACAAACTGTCAACTCCCATTTTCTCTAAGTTGTTCTTACTGGCACTTATGTTATTTTCAGAACGGGAGTATCCTCTGAGAAGACGAAATTTGAGGTTCTTTAATGTATGGATACTGATAATTTTTGTGCAGACCAGATACAAGATATTCAACAGTGGTTTTGTGTTGCTGATTCAAGAAATCTGCTGCATAGCCTTCGGTTACAATTCCAGATTTATTAGCCAGATCTGACATCTTTAAGCAGGTACCTTCAGACACTTTAACCCTTATACTTGTACCACTTTCCAAAACAATGCATTCTAGATTATAAGATTTCTAGGTATAGCAACAGAAAAGAGTAGTAAATGGACCTCTTTCTTTCCAGAGATGGAAAATGTAAAAGTCAGGTACAGAGTTTAGCATCATATATGATTAAAGAAGCCCAAACATTCAGTAGAGTGTTTTTCCTTGCTTTTAACCTCCAGCACGCTCCTGTTCTTCATTCCCATTCCTCCTTGCTTCAAAACTGCTTTCTTGTATGTTTTTAAGCAAGGCAAGGCACACCCACAGCCTACATCTAATGTCAGAAGATGTCTCTGGAAGATTTGAATGTGAAGGCTGAATATGAAGACCTGACTGAGAATAGGAGTTTATTTTTTAGTAGACGAAGGACTCAGACTTCATGGACAAAGATTCAGATTTATTTTGTCAGTTCGTTTTATCTTTCTCTCTTACTATCACTTCTAAGGAAAAGTTTCTGCTTTTGCTTTTAAGTAGGTTATCCTGACAGATTTTGGCCACAGAAATAATTTATCTTTAAATTTTCATCCTGGCTATGTAATTTGTCTTTGCTGTATAATGTTGGACATGTGTACAGTGATCTGGAGTCTAAGATTCTACTTTACTCCATCTCCATCTTTCTGGGAGTTGAAAGGGAATAATAGGGAATTACTGAATAAGTTCTGCCTCTTTAGCAAAATACGCACATGGAAATATGTATAACATGGTACTTGTGTTTAGCTGTGTAGGGATTTCTTTCTTCCCATCACCTTCTGAAAAATTTGGCATATTTCATTTGTTATGGTCAGTCCAAAAGATTACGCTTTCCAGAACCCTGTCAAGTGAATATGATTAATGCACCAGTGGAAAATAAATATGGGGGAAATTACTCCAGAGTATTTATGCATTAAATAAACTAACATTCTCTATCCCAGAGGCTTACAGACAAATGAGCAATTAAGCCACTTGATTCCTGCACTTCGATGCAGAAATTGACTTCTATGGAAATGGAGTGCACTATTTAAGGTGATTGTGGGTATTTCTCTGTGCTAGGTCTTTTTAATGACTTATGTTCTGAGGTTTGACATGTTCATTGGATCATATGACCCATTCCTGATCAGAACTGTCAGTTTTAATAATTTTACCGTGGAAAATTTCTAAAAAAAATTTAGGTTTCAGAATAAGTATTTATTTTGGAGGGAAAAATTTTATTGTTTCTAATTCTGGCTGCAATTCAAGAAAGCCTCTTGCAGTTCTGTCTTGACACTGTTATTTATGACAGACTAAGGCTGAATTTATAAAAATATGTGCACAGTGATAATTTTATCACTTATAATTAATGTCTTTTATTCTCTCAGTGTCAATTTCTGTGCTAGTTAATTTGGAATTAAAGTTTTCATCTGTCAGTACTCTGCATCTGAAGAATGGCAGAGCTGTTCTAATATTCGAGTAAACTAATGTAGCTTTGTATACCGATAATGACATTATTTTAGTCAAAACTTTCTGAGGCTCTTGTATAGTTCGTAGATATAAATTAAATTACATTAAAAGTCACACCAACATTACACTGGATTAACTGTAAATGCTTTTTAGAACAGATTTAGTACATTGGATGCCTTTTATTATCTTCTCTTTCTTATGATTTGGTCTAGAATTTAATTATTTTGATAACTAATCCTCCAAGTACTGTAATTCACCACGCTATCAGACATCAGCTGAGCTGTAGAATTGTTAGTTTGTTCTTCATGCATTGGCCATGATCTGCAAAAGCAGATCACACCATGGAGTATAATTCACATTCACTGCAGATCAAGTTGACCTGCATTTGCTCTGGCTGAAAGAAGATATAGAGAGTTTCAACAGATCAGATGTTCTACAGTAAATTTAAGTTATCATTATCTAATTTTTAATTTGTTACTTTCTAACTCTGCTTATGGGTAAAAAGGGGAGAACACCATACACCTTAAGCCTAGAATTATTTTTAGGCCTACTAAATTCTAGCTAAAATACAAAATAAGTTATCATTATTAGTCCAGTTACAATGATATTAACATTCACCAAATTCATCAAAAATTCAATATTATTCTATTCCAAATTCTCTACTTAATAGAAATAAAATGTCATTAATATTACCATTAAAAATTGGTATACAAAACTTATTTTCTACACTTTTTCCCTGGAGATGCTCTTTTCCACCACAGCACTCTATCCTGAGGGCAACAGAGCCGATCTTCCTCAGGATAGCTGCAGTGAGTCAACAGCATCTCTGAGGAGAGTGAAGTTGATGGGATTTCTTCTTCTCTGTTGCTGGGAGCAGTATGTTGCTGATGGTTTTTTTCATCTTCCCTTAGTCAGTGTGGGTTCTGCAGTTCTGTTCATGAATGCCAAGCCAATAAATTCTCCTGAGTTTTCATGCTATCATAAGTTTTCTTTGCCTAAAGTTTCCATCTGGTATTTCTCAGATTTAGGATCATTTCTTACAAAGATTCAGCATTGCCTGATTCCTTTGTAAGCTGTCAACATAAAGTAAAATGTCTTCATTGTACTTTATTTTTCTGTCCCACATCGTATAGGTTATTTGGTTTTAATAAATGTTATGTAGTTTTAACTCCCTCCGTACATTTTCTTCACTCTGTGTCTATTTCATATCATCTACTGTAGTTTTTCCAAATAAGCCATAGCCAGCAAGTTGGCCATATGGAAGGAATAGTTAATACAGGATTAGATAAATGTCAAGTGGGCAAGCATGTTATGCTAACACAGACATTCCCTTTTTTTTTCACCCATGAATCCTCATGTGCACCTGTTTTGGGATAAATTCATTTAGTCTCATTGTGGGTTCCTGTTGTGTTTGGCACAGACGAGAGAAGTGCAATGGAAAGGCACTGTGCTAATTTTTCAGAGATGCCTAGTATGCACATAGTCCTCTGAAGTTAGCAGGAGTTGCAAGTGCTCAACACATTCTAAAAATCATGCTTTAGTAGGAAAATGTATCCTCTTTCCTAGAAACACTTAGTTTTAAAAATCAGATAGAGACCTTCTGTCTCATCTGAGCTTTTCTTCGATGAATTCCTTCATCCTTCTGGAAACAAAAAGAAGTCTAATGAAAGAAACATTGTTTAATTAATGTCTTAGAGATAAACTACAAAAAAACCCCCACATATAAGAGAAAGAAATGTCCAGGACTCAAACCCTGGATGAAAGTGAAACTTCTGCAAAGGAGATAATTCTGAAGAGAAAGGTATTTCAAGAACGTTAGAGTGAAGCAGCTTCTCTACAATTACTTCTCTGACACACCTGAAATGCTCTTCTGACATATTTAAGCTTTGCCCCTAAAACCTGAAGAAGTATAAAAGATGAGAAATAGTAAGAATGACAGAACAAAATGAACAGAAAACTTATGAAATGAAATTAAATAAAAATACAATGCAATAATCAAAGAACAAACTAGAGAAGAGAAGGCATTTGAATAAATTAATTCCTGCTGGGACTACAGTTAACTAAATAGGTTCAAACCAGAGGATGTACTTGTATTATTGTCATTACATTTCCAATGTTTCTCACTTTATTCCTTCGTTTCTTTTTGAAGCCAAAAAAAGAGGAAAAGTAAAACAACAAATCAAGAAGGGAAACAGATAGTACAATTCATGAGTAAAATTTCTAAATATAAGTAAGATTCAGGTCAGAAAAAGTAGCTGATTATTAAGATCTCACTGAAAATACTGACGCTGCTGTTCAGAGAAAGCAAAGACTTGTACTTTTTATTCTGGGCAGTGACAGGAATGGTGCCTGGTTTCCCTGTAATAGTCTCGAGCAGAAGTAACATGCTTTTTATGCCTGGTACTAAGCTGCTTATGAAAAACATGGTGACCTATTGCTGGGTACAAATACTCTGGTGGGTACAAATCCTGCTTTGCCACTGTTAGTCCAGTTAGTGCACACATTTTGGAGTGCTCTGGTCACTGTTTGTTCTGTACAAAAGAGATAAGAACCACAGTGCCCAGAGGATGAAATAGTGCTTCCATTACTAGTCTAATTTTAAGTGCATAAAAGTATATGGCATGAAAGCCCAGCTTCACAAGAAATCTTGAGAAATATGTATTGCTAGGCTTCCCCATGAACTAGAGGTTGAAAAGTTTTCTTGTGATGTGGACGATACAGATTCCAGACCCCTTCATGATAAAATAAAGGAAGATCATGACGGAGCTCCAGTGCAAACATACAGGAGGAAGCAGGGATAGTTTAGAAACAATTTCTGAGTATGTACTGGTGGTGTTAGGAAAGCCAAAGCTCAAATACAGTTGAAACTTGCACAGACATCATGAACGAGAACTTCTACTGTTACGTTCACAGTAAAAGGATGGACAAAGGAAATGGGTGCACATTGCTGAAAGGAGCAGGTGATTTACTGACTGCAGACACAGACAAGGCTGAGGTACTCGGTATGTTCCGTGTCTTAGCCTTCCCCAACAAGGTCTCCCATGCCTCAGCGCTGAGAGGTGACAGTCAAGGAGGAAAACTACCAAGAATGAATGAAGAAGGAGTCAAAGATTGCTTGGAGAATTCAACGCATATACATCCACAGAAACTTCCAGGATGCATCCAAGTGTGCTGGAAAAACTGGCAGATGTGTAAGGTGGCTCTCTAACACCTTTGAAAGATTGTGGAGAACACAGGAGGTTGTCTTTTGTTACTCCCTTTTCAATAAAGGCCAAAAAGAAAATCTAGGTAACTGCATCCTGGTTAGCCTTACTTCACTTCCCGGAAAAATTGTGGAACAAGTCCTTTTAGAGCACATTTCTGGGCACGTGAGGAAGAAGAAGGTGATCAGAAACAGTCAGCTGGGTAACCGCTAGTTACTGAGAGTAAATTGTGCCCGACCAACCCTCCCACACAATCTCCCACAATATTCTTGTAGTGAAAGTGGGCTTTTACAGTTTGGGTGGGTGGACAACTGAAAGGATAAAAAAATGATTAGATAGAGGGGCTCAGAGGGCAGTGGTCAATGGAGATTCGTAACAAGCAGAGTATCACGGATGTCTATCCTGTTCTTCTTAACCTCTTTAAGAGGACGAAGGCAAGTGATTGCACTCCATATAGAGCTCTGATAGACTCTGTAAAGATGCCTCCTCCATTCTGGAGGAGGTGAGTGAGTGCACTCTGACCAAGTTTGCCTGTGAACTCAAGTCAGGGACAAGGTAATATACTCCAGGACAGACAGGGCTGCCATCCGGAAGGATGTGGACAGGCTAGAGGAATTATCTCTCCAAAGACGGTTAAGAATTTTGTCAAAACATTTTAATACCTGGAAAAAAGGAACAAGAAAGAGAAAATTCACAACAATATTTTCAATTCATAAAAAATAACAATTGTTTATGAAATTTTTGATTTTTAAAGCATAAATTGCATAATCTCTTACATTGTTTTATCAAAGCTAAGAGGCCTTAATTCAGAGGTATGTTAAGAAGTCTTAGTGTTTTTGCTTAATGTTTCTGGATCATAGAGTGGGAAGTCCCTCCTTCCAGAGTTGTAAAGGACTGTTAAGATCATTAGTATGATCTTCAATTTGCTTCTTATCCAGATTTTATTTATTTTAAACAATCTTGATAGAAATTGCTAAAATAATTATATAAGAAATTTATAAATAGGAAAATTTTAACTCTCTGGGCTGAATTTTTGCCTGCTAGACACCAGCCTGAGTTTTGGGAGGGATATTTTTGGAGACAATATTTCAGCAAAGCATTTTCACTCCTTTCCAATAACAAGTTGTACATTTATATGTGCTGTTACATACAGAATGCTATGACATGATGAGCTGTTCTACCATTTCACTGCCTGTGTCAGGGATGTTCCTTTTGTGCTTCAAAAAAAGGAGGTGAGAAAATTAGAAGTAGGAGCAAGGAAAGAAGGCATGAATACAAATAGGGAAAGAAAAGAAATCACAGCAGAGGGATTTATAATTCAGGTACAAATTTCATATTCCTGCTGATGCCTATGATCTTGCTGAAACTAGTACAGATGGTAATATCATCTGCAACTCAGTATAATCAAGACATTTTTCAGTATCAAGGTGTCAAAAATGTTTTGGTGGTAGGGTGACTCTATGCTGTATCAGGTTTGATCATAATGCAGTTACTGGTTAAATCAGTTGCCCTTTCCCTCACAGCCACTGATTTCTGTAGCTGGTTTTATGCTGTAAATAGAATTGAACTTTGGTTATTTGGAAAAATATGAACTATTTCACACAACATCTACAACTATAATAGGTAGGACAATCTTGTACAGGTGTAATCACAAGTACCGACAAACATTTTTTGCCTTCGCTTACAGTATTTTAAAATGGATACATTTCCAAGCTTCCTGACTTCCTGGCTTTTATTCCCTCTTACTTACAGGTGAATTTTTTTTTCTGAGAGATGTGTTGTACTATGATGACTAAATATATGTCTTATTGTTGAATACTTAAGCACAGTTTTAATAAGCGGTCATTAAATTGAATGGATGAGGCCTCTAGAAACAATGTAATCTGTCACTCTACGCTGAGTGAAAGGAAGTAGAACAACAGCTGGTTTCAGCTCTCATGAGTTTCACGTTTTCCTTATTTCTGAATCACACAGGATAAATACCTATGGTTCTAATCTGGCTTTTTAGTTGCAGCTGTAGCACAAAGGAGAATTTATACACAACTTGGTATGTTTTGTCTAGTTTTGAGTTGAGAGTATAAAAAGCTATGAAGCTTGAGCAAGTATTTTCTCAGAATTTATGAATCAGCCCATTTCATTTTAATTGGTAGAAGCTTGAAAATATTACTAGATTATGCAGTCAAACATTGATAACTGCTAAGTATCAAAAAAGCCTTAAATGAGATTTTCTTTCACCTGATTGCAGGTTTGTTTATATTATGATTCCAGCCAGAAAAACAGAGTATAATCGATCAGCTTTTAGAAAAGATACAAGATGCCTCATCTATCACATTAGTGAAAGCCTACCTAGTTAATTATTGACTCATTGCTGCTTATTGCTGTGAGAACAACCACAGTGTTAACAGCGTATCATTACTCTGTAGACCCTGAAATAATGGTTAACTTGTAATTCTGTCATTAATAAACCAGATTCTTAAAAATAAGTCAAAGACAAAAACAAATACCAAACAAGCAAACGAAAAAAGGACATCATTGTCCTAATTAGTCTAAAGAAGTCTGCATTATGAAATATCCTCAGAAAACTAGCAGGACAGCAATGGGCTGAAATAAAACATAGACTAGATTCTAGAAGGTTTTCGTGATTTGGCCTAACGAACATACGTTTGTGTCCTGGTTTGGGTTAAAACAGAAACAATTGTCTTCTGGTGATTTTTTTTGTTATAGCTAAGTTACTCTAAGTAACTGCATTTTTCTGAAGTTGGCTGCATGTTTTTCAGACAGTGTCCACTCCAAATCTGATTAACACCTACTGTTAGTAGTTATACTGAGCTAATGGTAGGAATGGAAGGCAGAAAAAGGCCCATGTTTATAATTATTGCTATAGCAGCCAAGGTCGCTGATAGACCTTTTATGTTCCCCAAGTGAGGAGTGGTAAAGTGTCATACCTGCAGGGAGGGGAGACAGAACAGGGGACGCGATATTGACCTACACGGTATTCCATGCCATAAGCGTCATACTCAGTTTAAAGCTAGGGGATCACAAGGGTCTCACTCTCTTCATCCATGGTGGCTTCTGAAGAGGACCTTGCTTATTGTCCTGCCTGTGATCCTGATCAATATTCCAGTCAGCGCATTCCTGAATCCAGTTTCCACCTACTGCTGAGGCCAGTCCGGGACTTCCTGGCGCTGCCTGGCAACTGCTGATGGGACACACCAGCCCAGGGCACCCATCTCCAGGAAACTCCGTATCAGTTTTGTATATTTTGCCTTATTATTAGTATTATTAGTGTTGTTAGTAAAGCTGTTTTAATATTCAGTTTGAAAGTCTCTCTCCCTTTTCCTCCTTTTCCCTTCCTCCGCTGGGAGGGTGGGGGTTAATAGAGAGCATTTGCCACTCAGTTTATTGCTGCCCTGCTCTAAACGGTGACAAATAGAAACCTAGAAAATAACAGAAATATCATTACATTTGGAAACCTAAGGACCAAGAGACATGAGGAAATTCTGGAGCAAGGATCGGGTCAGGGAATACTTAAGTAAACTAGACATACATAAGTCCATGGGCTCTGATGGGATGTGTCCACAAGCACTGAGGGAGTTGTCATTGCAAGGCTATTCTTAATAATCTTTAAATTATCATGGAGACTCAGAGAGGCACCTGAGGATGGGGGGAAGTAAATGTCACTTCTGTCCTTAGATGGGGCAGGAAGAAGGGCTAGGGGATCTACAGGCCAGTCAGCCTCACCTCAATCCCTGGGAAGGTGATGGAGCAACTAATCCTGGAAACTATTTCCAGACATTTGAAGAACTACTTCATCACAGACGGTCAGCATGGATTCACAAAGGCAAAAAGTCGTGCTTGACCAAGCTGGTAACCTTGTGTGATTAAATGACTGGCTTGGTAGATGAGGGGAGAGCTATGGGTATTGTCTGCTTTGACTTCAGTAAGGCTTTCGACACTGTCTCCCGTAAGATCCTCATAGAAAAGTTGTTGATATATGGGCTGGATAAGCAGATAGTGAAGTGGAAGTGAAAACTGGCTGAATGGGTGGGCCCAGAGGGTGCTGATCAATAGCATGAGGTCTAGTTGGAGGCTAGTGACTACTGGTGTACCACAGGGGTCAATACTGTGTCCAATCCTGTTTACCAAAGCATGCTTTTATGTGATACTCTGACCTTGAGGCTTGGTTGTAATTAGGTAAAATCTAATTTCAAACAGCTCTGAAATAATTTGAAATCTAAGGAAAATGCTTTAAAGGACACAAGAATTAATCATATTGGAAGTTATAGTTCTGGTAAGCCAACAAATGTTATATACTTTTGTGGTGGGGTACAGAACAAGAATGAAGAAGGCTGCTTTTTGGCTTCTCTTACCTGATGCATGGTCAGGGTCAAGTCAACCCTTCTGGAGAAAACGTGAGGTTAGGCCTCCCTTCTGAGCTAGGAAGGCTGTGCCCTAGGGAGTCTCTTGCAGCCCATGGGTCATGGTTGATTGGATGTGATAAACAAGGAGAGCACCCACAGCAAGAGAGTCTGGTGTTTGTTAGCAAGACATGACAGGAACAAAAACCTAACCCAGCTACACAGATGGGATCATACAGAATTTATTTCTACCCAAAAAAAGTCAATGAATTGCTTGACTGAGAGCAAATTTAAAGAAAAGGACTCACCCTGAGAGAAAATTTTGGGTACCAGGGAGATTTACTTCTATTTTTCTGTACTTAGTAATTTTCAGTGTCTGGATTAAAAAGTCCATTATCCTAGCTTCTATTCTAATAAAACACTGTCTGTATAGTTCAAGAGCCCTATTTTGTCATAAAATGCACACACACAAATTAAAATGCATATATATACACACATGCTTTTGCATTGATAGGAGCTATTTTTATTATTCATTCACTTTGACAACACTGCAGATCCTACAGCTGCATTTTTGTAAAAACTCCTGATAAAAATCATGTTTGGTGTGAAGAGTATCATCTTTGCTACTAGTGACAATGAGAGAAAATACTACGTATTAGATTGCTTATCACTATATGATTTCAAGCATTGGTGACACACATGCATTTAAAAAAAAAGTGAGATGCACACACAAGGGATTAAAACTTTCCCAGGGATGTTAAGAAAAAAATATTCCCACATTTCGTGCAGTACTGGAAGTTAAAAACACCCAAAACAAACAATATTGCAAAGTGAGAAAAATAGGTCTAAGGGCTTCTTATCTCCAAATGCTTTTCTCATTTTCCCACTATTGTGCCAAGTTATTAAGTTATAATGAAGAAGTAAAAACTTATCATAAAACACAACTTCCAGCCGTTTTCAATATATCTATTGGCCTTCCAGAGAAACAGCACTGACTGGATAAAAGCCTTTGGAAGATGGCACCTGCATAAATCTTCTGCTGCTAATTTCTGGAAATATATGTAACACTTGCAGAAAATATCCTCCTTTAACACCTTCCATTTCATTGTCTTTTAAGATCCACTTAATATAAAATTGTAGATGTGTTTTCAGGTTGCAATAGTAATGGTTCAGGATGACAGATGATTTGGACACTTTTGTACCAGCTGCATGGTACAAAGACAGTCTTTCTATCTCTGCCCTGCTGAGAAAGAGTAAATAGACCCATACAGATGAGCTGTAGTGTTGGCTCTGGGAGCTGATGGAGTTTGGCTGTTCCTGGTGACACCTACTTTCTGCGTTTATTATGGCTACAAAGGTTAGTCTATGCTGTCCTAACACTGATAAAGAGCTAAGGCACATGGCTCCTTTGAGAATTCCTTTTTTTTTTCTCACAGGACTATAAGTAGCTTAACACTATAGAGAAGCTAGAACAAAATTTCCTAAAATATCACAAATCAGTACTTCAAATCTGATAAAGACTTCACGCAGAAGCAAGCACACTGATGTTAGAGTTGCACTAGCCTGCAGGTACTGCCAACTAACAACTGTAGTGAGATACTGGAATATAAATACTACTATGTTAAAGACTATGCCACTCTTTCTTCAAAGCATGATTCTTAAATACATGCTCATACGCCTAAGTAAAAAGTGAAATACAAAGACGGAATTGCCAACGGCAAAAAATAACTCAAAAAATTGAGAAGCAAAACTATATATACGTAGTTATGTTGTACATTAATGTATGTATAATCATATACTCATACATAAATATATTTCTACATACATTTGTTTCAGGCAAAGAGTTTTAAGAAGTTGTTTTACTGAGTATTTCTCAAAGTCAGTGCACAGTTCCATTGGTTAAGCCTTCAGAAGACCATGAAACTTTTATTAAAATGATTACAAATTCTAAGGAATTAATCACAAATTTGAGTGGTTCATTGGATGGGAAACGTGTTCTAGGCCTAGGAACATAAACTACAAAATCAAGTAGACCTAGAGTTGGAGGCTGCTGAAGCCAACCATGTGAAAATTTAAAGGCATGTCTGTCTCATTTATGCACCTCACTGACGCCAGACAGCAATATGCAGCCTCAGGCTCCTTCCTAGACCTAAGACTGGTAATGGAAGATCATCATATTGTGCTATTATAAAATTTGATTGCCAGCCAAGAGCTGGTACTTGCTCACACTTACATAGCAAGCAGAAGTTGTGGACACAGTGTCCACAGGAGTTGTGTATTCAGCTAAGTAGAGTTTTGGCTTCCAGTCCATGCCCTAAAAGATTACTACTTCTACCTTATATCCAATGGTTCTTGAAAACATAAGCAAGATCCTTCTGCAGGAATCAGAACCAAAGTTTTATTTCTTGTGACAACTTGCATTTCCCTGGTAAGCGCCCACTGAAGGACAACAAATGTATTCTTCCCTCCTTTTTTCTCCAGTTCTCTGATTAATTGCATTAGCTTGCACATATTTTCACCATAATAGAATGCTAGGTGTAGTTAACTATCATGATACTTAGGGGATCCCAAAATTCTCTTGGGATAAATAACATCTATGAGATTGCATACATAGGATATACAGATATCTTGTTTTTTAGCTTCTTTTAGAGCAAGATGAAAACACTCAGTTCAGCTGAAGTGCCATAGATCTGGGCCCATACAGATGAAAACCTTCAAGAGTCTTAGAAACTTTGCTAACAATTACGTGAATAATCAGGAAGCAAAGCCTGGTCCTCAGAAGCAGCTAAGTGAGCACAGGATAGGTGATGCAGATTTCATTTGAAAATCTACCTAATTTTATTCTTCTTGCCTGTCCTGGGTTCGGCCAGGACAAGGTTAATTTTTCATCCGAAGCCAGGAGGGGACACAGCCGGGCGGGCTGACCCAACCTGGCCAAACAGAGCAGGGTATTCCATACCATGTGCCGTCATGCTGGGTTCTGGTTGGGGGGAGCTGGGCAGCAGAAGGCAGTTGCGGCTCGGGAGCGCGCAGCGGTGGCAGTCAGTGAGAGGTGCTCTCTGCATTCTGCTGTTTTATTTTGTGTATTCTCCTTATCTGTGTCGTTGTTGTCACTGTTCCCTTTGTTGGCTGTTCTGTTAAACTGCCCTTATCCCGACCCACCAGTTTTTGCTTGTTTCTTTCTATTCTCCTCTGCA
>Ga0181612_141491_pt1 | contig 17149 bp, 7 predicted proteins | sample HoacroProtozoa21_FD_119630 | JGI IMG/M metagenome (GOLD analysis project Ga0181612, IMG submission 119630) | Hoatzin crop microbial communities from Cojedes, Venezuel. Combined Assembly of Gp0051906, Gp0051904, Gp0051908
CAAAATTGTCTCCTTTGCTTATCAGGTATCAGACCTCCCCTAGAACTCTGCATTGCAAATGAATCTGTCCGTTCACCGATTTATAAATGCACTTCAAATACATGATATCAGGGTGACACTGACAAAAGATATTATTTCCCATATCAATAATCATTCAATTTCCTTAACAATCTTGAAAGATTTAAAACTAGATCAGTAAAAATATTAGAAAAGGAAAAAAACCTCACAATAATGCATAATTAGTAAACTACAGTGGTGTCCCAGTATATTAGGTCCTTCTTCTCTATAAAGTTAATGCTGTATTAATTTTTTTTTTTTAATTGGAAGACTTCATAATGTAGACAGATGTAGAGGTAACTCCAAGCACAGTTTAGGAATCACAATCAATATTATTTTTAATGTGACAATACTGCAGCAGCATCGTGCTGTGCAGATACTGAGTAAAAGATTGCTTCTGCCCTAGAAAAAACCCTAACCTCTGGAATACGGCTTTTGTACTAGAAACAGTCCTTTCCTACATCCAGCATTACTTGGACAACTTAATCTGGATGGCTAATCTATAACACTTCAAATAAAATGATCCACAAATAGACACATTTGGCAAATATGCAGAAGTATTAGTCGTGAAAGAGGGGTGATCTTTAAGGGACAAGAATGGCTCCAGGCCCTTCATTAGAGTCCTGGGCATCAGACACATTTCAGCAATAAACCACATCACCAGGTAGCAGCCAGAGTCAGAGGAGTGTGAGTAATGCAAAGTCATGGCCAGGCAAAAAAGGTGCTGTGAAACAGGAGTGAATAGGATGTAAATTCTAGCCTAACATCACCATGGGGAAATGTGTTTGTCCTGCCCATCTATTTGCTGAATTGAACAGAAAAGCCAAAGCAGCACCTCAATTTATCCTCAGCTACTGTCATGACAGATGCAGCAGGACAGAAGCAAGTTTAAATGGGCTTTAAATGCAAGATAGGAGGGCCATCACAGGGCTGGGCAGGACATCCAGAATCCCTTTGTCCAGCTTCTCTGTCCTAATGCAGAACCAGTTACACTCGGGTCAGCTATACCTGACAGATGTGTGTCTAATCAGTTCTTAAAGATATCCAGAAGTAAACATCCTCCTCTGGCAATTTATTATGGTATTCATTATCCTTATTGTACATATATTTTCCTAACGGCTAATTCAATTCTTTGCAGTTTAAGCCCATTATTTCTGTCTAATGCACCATGAATAAGTAAAACAATCTTTTTCCCTTCCTCTTTCAGGCAATCTTTATATCTGAAGACAAGTTTCCACAGTCGTCTTTAGACTACAGAACCGAAGTTTATCCTATCTTTGCTTTTTGACCAAATTTTCTAGCCCTCAAACCATTCTCACCACTCTCTACTGAGCCCTCATGGACAAGGCCATATACTGCTCCTAGAATAATGCTCAGAATTTGACATAATACTCCTGGTCCTTCCTATGCAAGAAGATCTTCTTATGTCTTGCAAGCTGTGCTGCTGGAACACTCCAGAATTGCATCTGACTTATTTTAAGAACACCATAATACTGCTAACTAATGTTCATTTCATGACTATTTCAGATTGCCAGCTGTTTCTTACCCTGCACTTTTGCAGTTGTCTATTACTTAAGTGAATAATTTAACACTCGTCCTTTTTGGACTGCCTTCTAAAGACCAGCCTGCTGCCACCATCTCACTCACTTTTCCGAATTAACTTTTGGATTTCACCACTAGTCTTGGTCACTGGCAACAACAGACAGGAGTACAGGTAAGATGACCAGTACTTCCAGGATTCAGATGTCCTTTTTCTTCCCTAGGATCTTTGAAATATTACTTACTGTGACCCCTTAAATCATCCATATCTCCGTTTTCTCGCCAGTTGAACAGGTTCAAGTACAAATAGTTGCACTCCTGCGAACTGTGAGGTGCAATGTAAAAAACCTTGTTTCAGATTCTCAGATGGGAGATAATATGGAAATATGACAGATTATTGTTAATATGTAATTAAACTATGGGTTCTGTACCAACCAGACAATGAATTACGGCAGCTGGGCAGCAGGGCCTATATATCTCTATGACCTCTCCCCCTTCCCTGAGATGCACGGAGAACTTTGTAAAATACATTAAGCTCTTCCACTAAAAGCTGTGGGTATTGTGTTGTGTACCCAGAAATCATGTCAGATATGTGGTTTCTATATATACATATATATATACACACCCCCAGTACGAGGCAGAAATTGAATGGCTTTCAGCTAGGCTCCTTAGAAACAGCAGGACTTCTCCCCCTGAACTACCCAAATTCCTACAGCTCCCTTTGCTGCTTTGGAAAGCATCCCAGCTTTCAAGAGGCATTGGGCAGACAGAAACCTGAAGCTCGGGAGCTCCCATGCAGATGGCAGATAGACAGCTTGCAGTTCCAGAGAAGATAATTTATTCTGACATTCCCATTAGTAGATTGCATTAATAAGAATCAGTCTGTAAGCCATTAGCATCTTTGTGACACAGTAAGCACTCTGCATATGTAAATATGTGTATTTGGGTGCAACCGTTTACCAGTTGTTAATTAAGTGGCTAGTAAAATGAATCTTCCATCTGGCAACAATGTGCCAACATCATTGCCTCAAACTGTAATTAGCAATTTAGGATCCACAGACTCTCATTGCAGTAACTGTCAAGGAATCTATTTTCCTTAACAGTAAATGGCCCTTTTTGTTCATGCATCGTACAAACCAGCTCTCATTGGTTAAAAGAACCACTTCTACAGAAGCTACCATCAATTACATATGAAATTTATTCTTGGTGTACCAGTGTAAATCTTCTTCTGAACATTACCATAAAAAGTGTTTGCTGACCTGATTACCAGACAGCAAATCCTAAACAATGATAACTTGAGGGCCTAGAAAGCATTTGTCTAAGTTCAGAGTTAAAGAGATAGCTGAACTGGCAAAATGGCTTACAAGAAGATAATTAACTACAAGTCTTCCATTTGTCAGGAGTCCTTGATTTGACTTCTACTTCAAAAACTTGTGATTTAAAACCTCAGCTTCAGAGAAAGAGATGTTTTGTCCAAAACTGATGTGAAGAAGTGCAGAAAGTACGTCTCTCTTCTTTCTAAAACACAAATAGTAGAATCCAGCTCAGCCCTAGTAAACCTCAGTACATTTCCAGAACATGTTTATTCATGAACATTTTATTAGAAGCATGACCTGCCAGTGAACAAATGGATGTATAAGCCTCAGAGATTTAAGCGGTGAGGCTAAGAGAGACTTAGGAAGTGACATTAAATGTATTTGCAGCTACAGCCACATAAAAACTACTACCCAATTCTGGTCTGAGACAGTCATCTGTCCAATAAAACATATCATACTGAATATGTTTGCAAGAGGCAGAAATCGGAACAGAATGTAAAAGCCCCTGCTCTGTTTCAGAGAGGGAGGATATATACATGAAGTGACTCCTATTTATCAAATATGCTGTCATCTCAACAGAATATCATCCCAACTAGATTTCTGGTCTGCAGTGCTAAGGGATATCAGCTCTGTGGTAAGAAGGGAATGGGAAATTCCCTTGAAGATTATCTTAATTTGCCTTATTAAGTACAAGTCCAAGTAGGTTAAGGACAGATCTGAACAGATGCTCTGTATTGCTGTCATTAAAGCTGGATTCACATGTCGCCATTTGATCCTATTTCCAATTCAAAATATATAAAAGGTGCTTTGCTTTTTTTTGTTTTAAAAGTATGAACAGATGCAACACTTTGGATAAAAGCACCGAGGCACTGACACCAGGTGTGTACGGTGTATTGCTCGGCAGTCACTCGGAGACAAGGACTCTGATGAAGGTTTGCTCTCTCCTATGTCTGAGTCGTGACTAATCAGCACTGTGTAAGATGAGCTGTGAAATATAATGCCCTAGTTTACCTGGCTTGTTTAAGAACCTTTTAAAAAATATTTCTCTATGTGGTCTTTCCTTAACCAACTATAGGGATAACTTTTAATAATATTATACAGAATTCCCAATGCTTATAAATCAAACTAACAAGAAAATTTCAATACGGCTTTTTAGCCTAGTGGTTTAGTGTTGGCAGGAACAGCTAAATACCACATATCATACTGAGAAATCCTGTTTGCATTGACCGCTGGGGCTGATCCAAGTTCATTCGATACCATTGACTCAGTTTTGGAAGGTGCTGCCCTGAGCCAGAGGCCTGACAGTCACATTCCACGTTTCCTCGGGGATCAGAAAGATGTGTGGGTTTTGCTTATTTACTTGCTTCAGTTAAATTGACTTGTATAATGTCTAGCTCTGGACGTAACACCAATATTCTTTTGCTAAAGGCTTCTTGAAACATCCATGGATAATGGCCATAGCTCCTTTTCTATTTATGTGCTGTGACTCTTGGCTTTTGTGAACTCTTGTGACATGTGAACCACTGGTCTCTGATTTTGACAGAACCAAGATCTGGGCAAATACTCTGCTCAGTGACGTGTAAGAGTGTACACACCTGAAGATTAGGATCATTTTAAATAACTTCTTCAATGTCTCAAATTCTTTATTCAGACTGGCCTCTTCTGCCCATTGGACTTTCTTACGGAAACCCCAAATTTAGCCATTTAGACAGCCAGGTTAAGCACAAATTTCCCTCCACAGTACATAACTTGAAGAAGGCTTTGTGTTTCTTCCTTGCCACCTGGGATAATCAGACAAATAGCTTTAGCTGAACAAACATTTCCCAGCACTTCTGTGTTAATTCTTCTCCCAGAAGTGTTATTCCTGTTATATGGACTTGCACAGTTGTTTAACTTCCTTCCAGCACACCCAGCCCTTTTCAGGTCTGCAAAGAGCATCTAGTCACATTTTACTAGCATTTTTCCCTTGATCCAAATGTCTTTTACACAGACTGAATCTTCACCATCAAATGCATTTACTTGCCCAGTGCAGAGACCTTGGTGCCACACACAATTCTACCTCGAATCTAGAGAAACAATCTCCCACCAAACAGCAGTGGTACATGTAGAAACAGAGTGTTTTTGTAAGAGCATCCCCTAGAACTGTGTTGATATATCAAGGAAAGAAAAGCAGCTATTATACCCTTTCCAAAAATGTCTCTCTTGAATCTTTCACCAGCCCTTGCAAAAATCTGTAAATTCTTCACCAGACATCTAAGTGCCCTCCAGTGGATGTTGATCCCTGATCAGCTTTCTGGCTTGATAGAGCTTCTAACTCCACAAGCATTACTTTCCCCTCCTCCTCTAGGCACTACTCGAATTTTTATCTTTCCAAACTGCAATTGAACTACCTCTCTAGCTGCAGAATGACCATTGTAAGCTCTCAGGCTTGTCCATGGTTTTGGCATCACATTAGTTCATGCACCAGTGTCCAGCTTAAGCCTCATGAACATTCCAGTTGCTTTTGGACTCTAACCCACACACCATACTCTTCACTCTTCAAGATTTCTTTTGTTCCCTATAGTACTGATCATCCCACCGTCTATTTACAGCTGAAATACACCACTCCCTGTCTTTGTTAAAGACCTGTACCTGAAAATAGTCAATCAAAACAGAACACTGAGAAGAAAGGTATCCCTATCACAAGAGGCAATAATGTTATTACAGGAAATAGCTTATCCATAGCATAAAAGATCTTTGAATTAATTAGTGTGTACTGTAGCAGCCCTTTTAGAATTAGTCATAAGAACTCATTATAATAGTAAACTAAATTTAAAATTTCTTTTCTAAATACTGCTACAGTAATTCATACAAAAAGATGAAGTATGTAAAAAAAAAGCAGTACAAACTGTACAAGTAATTCCATTAACTTTGACTGGCAAAATCCATCTAGAACTGAAAATCTTACAGCTTCAGAGATCATGTTGCAATGGTAAACGAAGAGCTTCCTGGGGATAACTTAGGTGTTTAAATAGTTAGGTAAAGTTAGGGAGAGTGCTGCGTTGATGATTTGCTTGTGCTCTGAGTCAGCCCTAGTAGAAAATGACATCAATATCTAATAAAGTACATTATTCATCCCACTAATGAACTGGGCAACTTCATTTGGAGGAGATCAAAGGCCAAGTATTTAAAGGTATTCAGATACCTAAGGAGGCATACAGACATCTAAGGAGAATTAGGAATTTAAATACCTTGAAAAAAATGGTCTCATATTTTTTGCACCAGAGAAGCAGTCAAGAGTCTATTAAATAAATATTCCCATACCGACTACTTCAATTTAATTAATTCAGGTGGAATCATGGCTCTTTTATCCTTTCTCAAATGCAAAAGCAAGGAGATTTGCAATGGCTAAAACTGAACTAATAATCAGTCAGCATTTTCAAGTGCATAATCTGCTAATGGCATATATTATTAAAAGCACAAAAGAAACAATAATACTCATTACTGAGACGGAAGATTTTCAATATAATTTGTACACAAATGCGTGTAGAGGAAAAATTAAATATCTAAATAATACTTGAAAAGGTTCTTGGCAGGAAAAGATGTACATCTCTGCAGTTTTCTTTACTTGTGCTACTAGTTGAGGAAGTAAGGGAGTTGTGAATTGTAACAATATTTTAACACTTCTGTAAATTAAAAGAAATAAAATAAGGAATGGAATCACAAATGTGAAAATGGCAAAGACAAGCCATGATAAGCAATTAAAGAAAAGCAACAAAGGCTATTTCCACACTGCAGAGCTGGGATGGTTCACAGCATTTACAAAATAACAATTTTACTGGTTCCTATAATTTTAATGATGTTGCAGGCACAGCTGAACAGTAATCAAGAATGTCTTGGCAGCATCAGTTTGTTTCATTCTTGTCAGAAAATCATTATTCATTGAAATAATTTTTGTGAATTCTTAAAGATTGGGCTGAGACTTCTGAGTGAAACTTCAGAGAAAAATTGTTCCTAAGCTGCCCTCCTGAAACTTAATTCCTGTATGGTTAACTCTGGCTATTACAAAGTTTGAGCCCTTACTGTACTAAATGATGCAGTCTCAATGCTTTATAAAGTTTATGGAATATAAAACTGAACAATTCCAATAAGAGAGCTTTAGAGAGGCTCAAAACACATGAAGGCACCAACAGATAAACAGGAAAGGACTTGGGTTTGGGGTTTTGCTATTCCACCTGAATATCACGAAAAATAGGCTATCAAATTTCTGACAGTGTTTGTCCATCTAAGACTTTTTTCCATTGTTTTTGATGGACAAAACCGCCCAACTCACTAAATAAAAAAATAATAAATCTGTCTCCTGCCCCTCGAAACAAACAATCACAGTTTTTGTGAGTAACCAAAAAGCAACAGAAATACAAAACATTCAGTGATTAGATGGGGATTCAGTTGGAAGTGATTAGTCTGGGTAAGTGGAGTGTCTGAACACTTCTTGCAATGGGGAAGGGGAAAAGGAAAAACAAAGGGGAAAGAGAAGATGAAGAATCTACTCTCCTTAGCTACAGACAACATCTGTGAAACCACAACCAAGCATTAACTGATTCATAGCACCTAAAGCACCTATACGAAAGCAAGAGGTCACCTTTATACAGCGCTGCCCCAAAATGGCAGTTAAAATATTACTGCTTGTGATTTTGCTGCTTTTCACTACAAAGAGACATGGGTGCCTCTGCTTGCCAGTGCCTAAACAAAGAACAACAACTATTTAGAGTGAACTAAAGAGCTAGAAGACTAGTGGGACACTAGTGGGCAGATGCAGAGCCTGATGGAGCATCCCAAGCCATTTCTGTTGTAGTGGAAAGCACAGTGCCAAACCACTGCTCTACCCCAATGCTCCCACTCCAAAGGATGAGAGCTGTCATCTACAGCAGCAGCTTGAGAAGGCTGTTATTACTCCCCCCAAAGCAAGGCCATCTACAGCTAAGTCATACCTGCTTTCTTTACTTTTGATTTGCCAGTTCAGACTTGAATACTACAAATATTTGGAAATGTTTCCACATGACATAGGAGTGAGGGTTCATTACAGCTATGCTTTTCTCTTGTCCTGCCAGAGGCAGGCAAAGCCTAGGGTCAGGAAGCCGTTGCTGCTGTGAGGGTGGCAAAGCACTGGGACAAAGCCCAGAGAGGCTGTGAGATCCCCATCTTTGGAGACATTAAAAACGAGACTGGACAAGACCCTGAGCAACTTGCTTTAATCTGTTCTGAGCTGCGGATTGAACTAGAGACTTCAGAGGCACCTTCTGACTTAAATCACTTTATGATTTGAACAGGAAGAGCACACATTCCCAAATGTCTGTGCTACCTCCTTGTGTGGCATTTCAAGTAATTTGCACTAAACTTTCCCTCCAATTTCAGCTTTTCATTAGGCTCAGTTGAAACACATTCACTATTCTGTCATGGTTTAGTCTCCACTTCCAGCCTCACACAGCTTTCTCCATCACATCTTCCTCGAAGTTATTTCATGTGTGATGAAATTATCCAGGCTCAGCCTTCATCTCAAGAATTAACAGATTTTGGCAGAACTAGTTGATTGCATGCTGAAATTCGGGTAAGAAATGTCTTTTGGGTAGGAATTCTGTGCACAGATACCTAAAATTAGGGTAAAAACTAGAAATGTTAACTTTGTTAGAATTCATCTGCTCTTTCTTCAGATATATTCCTAAGCCAAGTGAAAGCCAAAGGTAAAAACCAAACAGCTTCTTTCACAAATGTGTCTGGACAAAGGATGTTTCATGCTCTGTTGCATTTTAGAGAACAACATTGTTCAAAAATAGTGTCCCATAATTTCACAGATATGCTTCAGATTTAAAACCTTTGAGAGGTTACAAGCACAACACAGTATAGTATCCTTGCTTAAGTAGATACCATATGACTGTATAACTTCACTGCTAAAAAATGGTATTATTACATATTAGTTTTATGCAGTTACTTAGAAATGAACTGTAAAATAAAAAAAAATAACCTTTTAAAAATGCATATTTTTTAGTTATGTACCTTAACCTACCATTTAATAATGCCATTTCATTTAAGTAATACAGCATGGATAGCTTAATTGGTTGGAGTATGGCACATTCTCTTGATGGCAAGTTCCTTAAGAAACTCCACTTTATAAACTAGTATAATTGCAGACCATATTTTAAGATTATGCTACTAAATTGAGGAAAATATATTTGAACTTTCAACTTCAGTACCTCTCTAATATTTTAAGGCTTTCTTGATCTATCATTCCAATCGGATTTGTTAACATGCTGCAATTCAGCACATTACCAGGACACTGAAGAAGCTGGGAAACTGGAACGTACAAAGAACCTTTCTGAGTGGAAGGAACAGACTTTCAGTATTTAAAAACACACTAAAAAATCCCACCCCAAAACCCTGCGCTAAACCTGCTCCCCCTCAGATCCTTCAAAAGATAATCTGTTACTGTTTTCTTTGAAAAGGCAACTCTTGAACATGATGGGCAAAACAAAACAAACCACTTTAAGGAAATGTCTCTATCTAGCACAGTGACTTTTTCTTAATTACACTCAGCAGGTATCTATCCACAAGCATTTGTTCTACTGTGTTTAAATACTGTGGCATATGAAATGCCTGTTGATGCATCTACTCTTTCCATCCAGGTGTAACTGACTGCCTGCCAGGATACCACCAACCACGATATTTGCCACTAGAGGCACAGAATTGGCTTGTCCTGGCAAGAGCAGTAGAGATAAGTCTTGCTGAAAATCCAGTGGGATGTCACCAGACAGTGTATTTTCAGGATCTAACAGCCTGTAAGTCACTGCCTTCACCACTCTCTTGGGACACAGATTTATTACAGCATTTGGGAGGAGACTACTAATAATGACACCTTCCAAAGGAACGCATTCATCCATCATTTGCATCCAAGACCCCAAATTTCTGACAAGAGCGTAGGCTGCATGTTAAGATTTGCACAGATCAGAAGAAATAAAAACTCAGCTTATTGCATAATGACACTATTGCCTTTCCCAGTATTTATTATCGCTACTAATTTTGTTTTAGGTAGGAGTATTACATGATTTGGGCATAAATGCAGGTTTACTACACATTTAGATGATGATCGACAAACATGTGCAGGCAGCAGTGAATCTCATATAGATCAACTCTTACCTAGAAAGAGCAATAGAAGTTGGCACCTTTATGGGGAAGTGGGGAGGGAATCAGTCTTTCAGACTATGCCTAAAAATCTACAGCCTTCCTGGATGTCTCGGATAAGACCTACTTGCAATGATAGGCAGGCACACACTCTCACACAAAATTGTGTTTTATTCAGTCTTTAGAATGATGTAGAGCAACAAATTCATGTTAAAATCATCTCAATAAAAGCAACAGCTCTATTATTATCATTTTAAAAATGCAGTAATTACACCAAACAGCTAAGCATGGGTGTAAGCTCCATATGTACAGCCTGTGCTGCAGGATTTTCAATGCTGGACTCCTCGTAATGGCTTTGCTTTGATGACAATTCCAGTGCTGACATTTTGGGGTTTTAAATCAGTTGAGGAATTATGTAAAGTTAAAAAATTAGAAAGAGGGGGGGAAAATAACCCACCAAAAAAGTCTAAACATGAGATCAGAGTCCTCGAGGCTACATTAATGTGAACAGATTTCACACTATTATTATTTCCTCTTGGTTACCATTAAAATTACACTGCAACCAACCCAGCTGTGTGGTATTTATAGAGATCAAATCATTATACAGACGTTTATGCTACAGGCAGCAGCAGCAATGACATTTTTCCCTCCTTCATTTTCAAGGCAACTAAATAAGAACATTATAATAACTTTTTTCTTTGTTTCTTATTCTCCTTGGTGTTATAGTATAGCTTATTTTCATTGATTAAGGCCACAAGAAGTCTGTCAAAAAGGACAGACTTTATAGTGCACTATAAATATGTTAAATACTGATATCTTCATGTTGAGCTTTCAATTTAGTAAAGACATATATTTCATATCAATTCTCTCACTGAGAGGACTTTTCCTCTTTCAGCCCAGTGGCTTTGGGAAGAAAAACAATGGGATTCACACGCGATGGAGCTGAGGGACCAACAACAAAAGGTGAGAAAATAATAAACAAAAGCTTTGCAGCATCTTCCATGCCAAGCTACCTTGTTCAGGTTACAAATTATGTGGAAGCACTGCCAAGGATAATCTAAATGAAAGCACTTCCTGGTCTCATCACACAAGCTACCACAGAATGGAGAGCAAATTTACACCCAGGTCAGTGAAACTAAGACCATCCTTGGCATTGCCATTATGGACAGAGCTGAGATCTGTGTTATGAGATCCTGCATAACCAAAAGTCTGCCTGTTAGAAATAAACTGCAATACCGCTACAGTCAGCAATATAGGAATTCACTGCAGATCTGGCTCTGACATCCTCTAGATATCAATCGTGTGGGTAGGACTCATCACCCTTAAATTTAGTCGTCCAAAAAGTCAGGTATCTACTTTAAGCCAGCTGTCAGGACTGTCTTGGTAACTGATGGGAAAAAGTAGGCATCTCCTGAAGGCAATTTATCCTAATCTATGATGGGTGTCTCAGGTGGAATGGATGAACTGCTGGAAACATCTGTTTCTTTCCACTGAACTAAGGGTGGATACCAGAAGAGTAACTTAGTCTAGACACATAACTTTTTGGATGACCGAGAGTGAGGGAAATGAATCCAACCCTCTCTCTTTATTGGCCACATCATCATTACCCTATGTGATAAAGCGTATTTGCAAACGTTCCTTGGACTTGGAACTTGATTGAAATCCCATATAACATTAGGAACAATAATTTTCTTCCAAATCAGTCTATTTCTCAACACGACTGTAATGAGCCTGGGCTCTTACTGTGCAAGGACAATCACTGACACTCAGTTTCCTACAGCACTAGCTGACTTGAAGCTATACTACAGCAGCAAATCAAACCAGCAGAAGTTCTTAATTATCCTGTTTAAAGCACTGATTAAGAATTTTGTCATAAATGACAATTCTCACCCATCACTCCTTTAACAAAGGGATATATTTCATATACATTCAAATAATGAGTGGCAAGGGCGAAAAACGGCAGTGATACCTACTTGTCCAAGAGTACACTCCATGCCACCAAGAAAATCTGCCTCCTTCAGCCCATTGTGATTGCTGCTAATGTCATGGACTTCAAACCGCAACCGCTGCACCTCTTCAAAATAGAAGTCCACTGTGAACAACTTGGAGAAGACGGGATTTATACAGGTTCGAATCACTTCTGTCCTGTCAACCTGCCAAATGGAAAAGAGGTCATATGAGTGGTTTCTCTTTCTACCAGTGACAGACTACAATGAGCTCCTCAAATACAGTTTGCTCCTTTATCAGAGCTGACAGCTGTGACTGTGGCCACAGTCACTACCATCTGTATGGGCAGCAGCACCTGCCATTTCTGTGCAGGGCTGGCCACATGCACAAGATAAAGCCAACTTCCCTGGCCTCTCCCTTCCAGCAAGTCTTTGGCAGATATTGGTAGGAACACGGGGCTCAATCTGCAGCCTCCTTACTGGGTGAGCAATGACTGCCCCTGTTGGGTATTCTAGATCAGTCAGGTGCCAGAGTCAGCAGCTGTGCATAGGCTAAACCACTCTCTTGCCTGAGACTAATAACTAGGAAATTAGCTATAGAGTAACTATAGTATTTACATCTCCAGCAGTACCCATCCATCACCACAAAACAGCAGCAGAGCAATACGGTTTTATCAAGCTGAACGGAAAAGCAAGAAAAATCCCCAGTAATTACTCTTTTTGGACAACTTACATGATTAAGGACTGGAGAACTGTATCGAGAGCAAACAACTTTTCTTAAAAATACATGAATTTTTCCACCTCGCTAAGTTGCATTACAAGAATCTGATGGATTATACGTTGCTTATGCCTAACTCTGAGCCTTACAACTGCTAAAGAAACACCATCACATCTAAACTGCTATTTCTTCAAAAAAGTGCTCATACTTTACAGTTCTCTTAAAATGTAGTACTTGGGTTTCCTACTTTTGAAGCAGACATTTGCTACTTTTCATTATGATGCACTGTTGGTGACACCATAAGCAATGAAGCAATTTCTTTTTTGCCCTCTTTGCTCTGGTACAGAAAAAAACTCTAGTATTTCCGTAAGATTAAAGGAACCGATCCTAAAATAAAGTAGGACTTGGGCATGACAGTCACTAGACAGGAGGTGGCTGGTGTGCCATGGAACAGACAAATTAAATTGCTCAGAGGAAGAGCGATGAGATCTTTTGCCTGATTCCTGATCAGGAACATCTGTTGTGCAAAAAATGACAGTCGCTTGCTTCGCCTTCCAGAGTTTCTAATGCATTAGTCTTGCTAGTAGCTATCAGTAAGGACAAAAAGAGGCAAGTAAATCAAAAGCAGGAAAAAAAAAAAAAGAGCTGTTCCTGGTAGCACAGATTCATTTTAGTGCTCATCAAAGGTGTCAGATTGACAGCTCTAACAGCTGAAATCCTCCAGTTAATCATCAAACAGATGCTACCAGTCATCGAACAGATGCAAACCAGTGCTACCATTCCTGTCTTCTCACACAGCTGTGTCAATGTGCTCTGACTATGCCAAGACAAGATAACTACAAAAAGGAAAGCAGCCTTACTTCAACTCTTAATTGCTTTGCTTAGACTAGCTAAAAATGACAGTTCTGATCACAGTGCTGCAATAACGTGAGAAAGGATACCTGCAACCTTCATTCAGGTGCTTAGCTTATCTCAAAAATATTTAGATCCCCACTTGCAATTAATGTGACTTGAAATCACGGTTACTGCTACAATATGAAATGTTCCCTATGTCAGATGACCAGTCAGTTCAATGGGATGTCCCTGAGATCTCTTCCAAGTGGAAAGTGATTCGATCCACTTGCAGAAGAGTGGTCATCTCACACAACAGTGGATCAGCAGATCCAATAATCAAAACACTTGAACGATCTGTTTTAAATCTTTCTTTATAGCCACAGCAATCTCCTAAACTCATTCCTTGGAAGTGTATAAACTGTTAATTTAACGGCGTCATTTTAATTGCTTCATTGGTATGGCAGATCTCCTCAGGCAGCAACTGAAGTTTCTCTGTTATTGTTTCTCCTCAGCTTTGCTGCTAGAGTGTGGGAAAATGGTTCTCCACTGTGAAATGCAGCAAGATTTACACTTGTGCTCAACACAGGCTAAACATGTGACTGTTCAAGGGAGCGAAGTGCCTGAAAATGGAGGCATTGGTCTCCACACAGGCACATTGGTCTGCACACAGGAACATAAAAAATTTCAGTCTCACATAGCGATAAGACACTGTTTGCTTTTTCCAGCCTGTGATTGACTGACATCCTTCCCTTGACAGACACAGTACTGAAATATAGCCAATTCACTGAATTTTCCCAGTCTTCCTACATTATTGAGATGATACATCAAGCCAGCATGGGATTATGTGAGAAAAATCTATATTGAAGGAAGCAATGCAAACAGCTCCACAAGCAATACAAAATTCTTCATGACTCTCTCAGAAGTCAGCAGTGTGCAACAGCATTAGCCCTATTAGTCTACCTTGTCTCCCATCTGCTTTGTAAGCGTATTTCACAGTTACCCGACTCTTTGGCTAGAAAGTCTGGCAGGGTCCTCAGCACGGGAAGCCTGGCTCCATCGCCTTGCTTTGAGCACTGTGCAGCAGGGCTAAGGACTGATAACCAGCAGGAGTGACCCATCATGAAGAAGCACTGATGAGCAGAACAGTTCAGTAAAATCACTAACTCTCATGGAATGCTCTAGGTTAAAAGATGCTATATAAAAACAAGGTACTGACTTCTACCACTTATTAGAGGCTCTGCTTTCTTGAGTATTCCTGCTCCCATGTTCAGCTGTAAAGCCTTAACGTTCTCTTTAGAAATGCAGGATGAGCATGAAACCTTGATGAAAACTGGTGAAAATACTATTGCTAGGTGCAGTTTAATGCTGATATCATCATCTACAGTGCTGCAGACACTTAAAAAAAAGGCTGACTTGTTTTTGACCGCAGCAACTCATCCCAATACCTGTAGGACCTGTTTCATTTCAAGCAAAATCTGGTGACATGCTCTATGCTAACTTGAAACATGGGTCCACAGCAGTCTGACAAGACGTCAACCTCATGCCATGTATGTCCTTAATCCTGTTGTCACTCAAAATCAGTAACAACACCTCCACTTGCATGGATGAAGAAGGCTCAAATGTTAAAAGAAAACATAGTTTGGCTTTGCCCAGACTCATCAACCGAATGTTCAGAAAGTTAGAACTTTTCAGCTTGAACACTCTCCAAAATACAATTAAGAACAACAGCAACCACATTAAATCTCCGCTACTTTTGCGGAAAAGAGCTTTTTAGTCCAACTACAGCATGTTATAAGCAAGTGGAAGTTCACTTTTGGTCTTGTTACAAAAACCACCAAACTCTTGGTCAACCTAACCCTGAAGGCAGATAGATTTCTCAACAGGACATGGACAGGGGTCATGCCCACAGCTTCAGGATTTGCTGATGCCTGACATTTGAGTCATCTGCTATTTCTGGACTTTGCTAGAACAAGGAATTTCTCTGATTTATTAAAGCAGAACGAATTTTCAAAAGAAACCATTGACAGCTACATATACCTTTGGGCTGTGTCAACAGTTAAAATTGACCTTAAAAAGAGCAGTGCTTCAGCTGACACCACGATCCGAACATCTGCTTCATGGTACAGCTTTACCTGCACTTTCCCTTCAAGGACAATTTATACAGAGAAAAGGACTTCCATCTTCACCTCCTGGGATGGACTCACGCTGCTTTCCCTCTTCATCTCTTTAGGCCCTTGTCACTCCACAGAAGGTGGCACCCTGCAGAGCAGCCAGGATTACTTGGCAGGCCATCTGGATGCAGCCACGCTGTGAGCTTCCCCTTGGGAAACTGTGAATGACACACAAACACCAAAGTAGGCCTCCACAGCCTACAGTGCCATCGCAACAGCAGGAATTCAAATATGCAAAACAAAAGGACCCCTTGCTTTGGGCCTTCTGAATCCTCTCATCAAACCCAGAGGAAGCTGGAAGATGGGTTTGAAATCTGTTTCCTCTTTGTACTGCTCACTGTGGATGGACAGTTAGCAGAAATGTTTGCCTGCTTTCCTGTTGACCCACTATCACTGCTGAAGAACTGCAAAACCGTCTTTGCACTCAGATAGCATCAAATTAAATGAAGCTCAAAAGACAGATGAACAAATACTAAAATTCAGGCTTCTTACGCCCTTTTGTCTGTGAGCTACCAAAAAGCAGTGAGCTTTGCAGAATTGTGATAAACATGGTAATTTCTGCGAGGAAGCAATTCTTCATCCTAGCTAAAATTTCACTGATAAAGAAGTAATTCAATGGTTAAAGTACAGGCTGAGGATCTCCTTTCTGTCTTCCACCACTAGTTGAAAAGTGAAGTTGAGGAAAAAGAGTCAGCCGGAGGGGGATTTTTTTCCTTCTATCAAATTTAGATGAAGTATAAGCTCTTGCATATACAAGGATGAACCAGGATTAGGTAGAAGCTTACTGTCACTGGGTATCTAAGGCTTTCAGGTGGTCATAAACACAGCTTTCTCAGCAAGCCCTTGGGAACCAGGGAGTGGACAGTTATCTACAGGACGTGAAGCTCTGCACCTCAAGGCCACGCTTTAGCGTTTAGCACTGATCAGCTGTGTGGACAACTCAGTGACCCACACAGATAGTTGGGAACTATCTGCTCTCCACCGTATTTCTAGCAAACATGTAGCTAGCACAGAAGAAACACATTTTCAGTGGTGGTATCCTGACATCCTTGAGGTGAATAGCAGCCAAGAGTGCTGTGAGGAACTCATGGTCTTCTCATCAAAAGGACAATTCTTTGGGGGAAATTTTAATTAGGCTCATAAAATAGCATGGCAATGCTACAGTCAATAATGAAATACCTGTCTCATGAAGTAAGGAAAAACTTTGGTCTACAGAACTATGGTCTGAAAATTTATACTGGTGTTGCATTTCCTGAAGCGTTTTTAAAAAACTAGCTGAAAAGCCATAAACATGCAAATTCCATTAAAAAGAAAGCAGGTGTTGCTATTCAGCCCAAAGCACACTTTTTGTGGCTGTTACATTTTCACCAAGTTCTGAGACCAACAGATCATTGAATCATTTAGGTTGGAAAA
>Ga0181612_170485_pt1 | contig 17149 bp, 7 predicted proteins | sample HoacroProtozoa21_FD_119630 | JGI IMG/M metagenome (GOLD analysis project Ga0181612, IMG submission 119630) | Hoatzin crop microbial communities from Cojedes, Venezuel. Combined Assembly of Gp0051906, Gp0051904, Gp0051908
ATAAATTTCCTTTAATCGAATGTGTTCCTTCTTTCCTTGTTTCTGTTGGCAATGTATATTTTCTGCTCTTTTCTAATGTAAGCCAGGTGGCTAAGTCCTAATAAAACAAGTTTTGACTAACAATGTAAATTTTCTGCTTCAATCTCAAACTCTTTAATATTTAGCACAGTTTCATGCTGCCTTAGATTTAATGCAAATGGTATAGTCTGAAGCAACAATTAGCTTTATAGCTGGAAGATAAAATGTGGATAAAAGAGCTATTACTTCACAATAGCATTAGGAGAAAAAATGATTAAAAATTTTGAGCTTAATTTAGTGCTGTTTAAAATACGTGTTAGTTGAGGACTGTGACCTACACAAAGTTATACAAGTTTCCAACACAGTAAGAACATACCATAAACTCCTTTACAAATTCTAGTCTATATTTAAGTAATACTCATGTATGAAGTTAATCACACATAATCAGGGAGCGGCTGGGATTTTTTGCTGTAGCATCTATCTACAGGTTGCAAGTCATCGTTTTGACTCAGCAGTGTGTTCCAGACCCTCTGCACTTTACTTGGCTGTAGGACAAATTCCTCTCCCCGCTGCTGACAGTAAAATTTCTTAGAGCTACAGTGGTTTGAAATTTAGAATGGACAGAGATTAGATCCAACTTTGTCTTTCAGTCCTCCACTGCTATGATCTCCATTATTAATGTACAAATTCTGTTTCTTCATCTGTCTCTTCCCACCCTCCCCCTAGTTGTACTGGCCTATTTGTCATTATTTCATAATCTCTTGCATTAACCACCAATTATGGTGTAAGAATTTAAGTAAATAACTTTTTATCTAATGCTGTGTATTTTCTAATCCATTCAGGATTTCATTTTCCGACCTCACCTCTACTTTACTGTAACAGAGCTACGCTCTAGCTCAGGAAATGTGTGCATATTGCTGTACACTGGGTTGGTGTGCAAGACAGCATGGACGTGTGCTTACTTGCTTACAGCATTCCTTACGCATGCAGTATCGGTCACTGCTGGAGACCACTTCCTAGGCTAGACAGACCTTTCCTCTGGCTAACTACAGCTGCTCTTACTTTCTCATAGATATTTCAGAACTGATCTCCTGCTGATAGCAACTGCTGTAGCTCCATGAACTTAATTGATTTCCGAAAATTTCTGCAAACAGGGGATCTGTCTTTTCCTGCAGCACCAAGTGCCAACTAGGGCGCTGATATCTCAATTCTGAAGAGCTACAGATAACGGTAACAATCTCTGGGGAGTGAATGAGTGTCCAAGGCCAGCTAGCAAGAATTACTACTACTTAACACTTGAAAAAATGGCTCTTTCCACTAATTTTTATAGAAGACGTGTACTGTGCTGTATCCACTTAAGTCTATTAAGAATTTTGTAGTCAATATCTTTCATTGATTAATATCTGAACGTAGAACAGAAAGCAGGTACCTGAAGTTCAAAACAAAGCATTTAAACATCTTACATTACCTATAAGAAAGAATCGAATGTGAAACACCAGGTAGCAAATTTCTATATACTAAACTTGCACAAATCCACACAGGCAGGCCACCAGGTTTTGTTTCTAAAACATAAGCGTGCTGTGCTTGGGAAACCAACTCAGAAAAGCATGCAGGCCCCGTGTGACAGACAACCTATGTACTCACACAGCTGCCTAGCTCACTGTCTTTGTCGCTGTCATGGGCTTGTAATAAACTCTGTACATAAAACCGTGCACCTACTTGTCTACCATGAATAAAGCTATTAAAAGGAAAATATATATATTTATGCATATTTGGGAAGACTGTAATATTTTACAGCCCTGTACAACATATGTGGAATTCCATTGCATTCTCAACCTGATTCTAAAAGATTTTAGTTTAGATGAAGAAACTATTTTTTTTCAAAATACCTTTCCATAGTGAAGTTTAACATCAGGTGCACAGCCATCTGCACAAATAATGCTGCTCAGAAAGAAGTATCAGGGCTTGTCATTTGCTATATGTAGGCGATCTGTTTTGAAATATTCAGATGTGACCAGGGTTGGTCTAAGTCTGTCTTCAATGAAATTGCAAAATTGTAAATGGTAAAATGGTAAAAAGTTTTTTAAGACTTTCATTTAATTTGCAATAAAAATTTCAGATCCACTAATTCCTTTAGCATTCCACCCACCAGTAAGCGATCTCCACAAAACTTCACTTAACTAGGACTGCAACCTGAACCATCATAAGCCTCAGTTATGCATACTTTTCAGATCTTTCTGTAGAGAATTTGAAATGTGTTTCAACAGAAGGTCAAACTATTTCCTGTTTATAATTCCCTTTAAACACGCTTCAGGATAAATGGCATTAAGTGTAGTATCAGTAACTTTAGAATTATTGTGTTGAAAACCACCAAAATACTAGGTTACTGGATGACTAACAGTGATATCCCATAATACCTTTCACATCCAAATCATTCCTGCCAGGTGTTTGGTGGGAAGTCATGGAACCAAGATCAACACGCAAAACCATTAACACTCGAGACACAAAATCTATCAAATTTCTGCAACTAAGAAATTAACAAAATACAGTCATAAGAAAGCACGTTACTAGTATGCATGGAAGGCATATAGTACATTAGCTGCATCTTTTAAGAAAGTCATGTCCTCAAGGACTTAATGATTTATTCCTCGACGTTTTCTGTAATACAGTGTGTTTTAGTGTATTTGGTATCATATAATCATAGCATCATTAAGGTTGGAAAAGACTTCTGAGATCATTAAGTCCAACTGTGAACCCAACACCACAACACCATGAAACCATGTCCTGAAAAATGTATGCATAAGTGGTGAGATTTTGATAGCAGGGGGACCATAGGAGCGATCTCTCTGGGAAGTGGTCAGGGGCTGCCCTGTGCCAGGCTCAGCATGGTTCAGCCGGCTCTGCAGCAGACTCCCCCCCCAGGTCCATCAGCCCATCAGCCAAGTTGCCGGTGCCTCTGTGGAAATATGTTTAAGAAAGGGGAAAAAAAAAAGACGGGATGGAGATGATGGAGCAGATTTTCCTGATGGGAACTGCAGCCCATGGAGAGCCCACACTGGAGCGGATTTTTCCCGAAGGATTGCAGCCCATGCCAGCACAGGGCAAAAAGTGTGAGGGGGAAGGAGTGGCACAGCGGAACTGCTGCATACTGACCATACCCCTCAAGCTCTCCTGCAGCACTCATGTAGGGGTAGAGGAATCAGGAGTGAAGCTGAGCCTCGGAAAGGACGAAGGAAAAGTATTTTTAAATTTTTTGTCTTTGTTTCTCATTACCTGAATATATTTTAATTGTCAATAAATTAAGTTGAGTCTGTTTTGCAGACAACAGTAATTGGTGAGCAATCTCTCTGTCTTAAGCTCAACCCATGAGCTTTCTCATCCTATTTTCTCCCCCCGTCCTGCTGAGAAGGGGGAGTGAGAGAGAGGCTGGGTGGGAGTTTGGCCCTTAGCCAAGGTTAACCCACCACACCATCTGCTTTTCATTCTGGAACAGCTGATTTGAGATAATCATGTAAAGTTTGCAAACATCAAGATATGCTTACTAGAAACAGAAGAAAGCATCTCAATGATATTTTTAGTTATACCTGTGGAAAACACTCATTGTTTTTATAAGTGTCTGAGAAATACCTGAAGGTGAGGAATACAATCCTTTTAAAATCCGAGAAGTCTAAGGTCTCACTGAAGGCAATGCAGGGAGCTGAATTTCAATAATTTGAACTGAAGCTATGGTGTCTAAGGATATCTAGTACTTCATAAATGTGCCACAAAAATATAATTAGAAAAGGTCAAAATATACTACATCACAAAATATTAATTAGAAATGAAGACTCAAACAAATAGGCAAGTGTTCTGGAGGACTGATCTCTCAATGTGGTGAACAGCAAAGTAAATTCTATGTGACATTATTTGTTCAACAGTTTTCAAAATAAGATTTTGCTTTTAGTGTAAAACTCAACATGGCATGATCAGACTCAGGCTCTGCAAAGACTTTACCTTGCAGCTAATTCAAGTATTTAAAACCGTTTAACCCTATTATACATTACTTTACATCTAACCAGTTAGATCAATCTCAGTTTATTTAACTACTGACTGAATCAATTAAAATGAACAGTAAGTTTAAGATACTGCAACTAAAAAAACTCTTAACTGCTAGTCTGTCAGCCACTCAGCTCCTTAATGAAAATCTATCTTTGCCGAAGTCCATATGCAAGATGTGACACAAACTGTTCCTTATTGTATTTTAGTCCCTGTGGATCTCTCTACTGTCATTTAACTACTGTGAACCCAGGCACTGATTACACTTACTAGCATTTAGCACTTCTAGTATGATTCTTAATCTCTGAAATAGGTCATGGTACTGTACTTCACCAGAGAGTAACAAGAATGTCTGAGATTAAAAAACAAGAGCAGAACGCAGTAATTTACAATACAGGGATTTCTAAATAGTCACCTGTATCTCTGCGATGCACAGTAAGTTGTAAAAACTTTAAATTTCTACAATTTTAATTTTAATTATTTTAATAATTTTAATTTCAAAGTAATGATTAGTACTTGACTGCTTGTAGGTCTGTACCTAATCATAGAACAACAGAATCATAAAATGGTTGAGGTTGGAAGGGACCTCTGGAGATCATCTAGTCCAACTCCTAAATAAAAAAAAAACTTCAGATGAACATTTCTTTTAATGGAGATAGGTATTTAATTGGGCTTAGCCTGGTCTGGAAAGGAGTCGTCAGACTGCTATTATGTGAGGGCTAGAAACAGTGTTCTAGTACACCATTCTGACCACACTGCTCTTGAACAGTTTCATGTCCACTGCAACCGCAAATAACTTCTAACTTCTTTTTGTGGGAAAGCAAAAGAAAAGACAAAAAGATGCCAATATCATTAGGTGTTTAAAGGACGTTTTTAAAAAATTCCCTGTTGTCTCCATTACTCCTCAAAAGAAGAAGGGAGAAGGAGCATATAAAGAATGTAACATTGATACCATGGAATTACTTGGAACAAGAGTTAAGCTGATCTGAGAAGTTTTGTTACATTTTAATAATGAAGTAATTTCACTTTTAAAATGCTATTTTCTTTGTCCTGGAACTATTCAGAAAATCTGGGGATGTTTGCGTGACTGTTTCATCTAATAAACATTTCAGAGGCTCAACCGACAAAACAGACTTTACCAGTCTTCCACAGCTGTGCTGGTAATTCTCTTCGTTTTAATAAAGGCCTGCAAACAAAAAAAAATCTGTTCCAGGTCAAATTAAACCTTTGACCTGTAATGAAATACTTCAGTTTCTCATTTTAGCTGGGAGAAGAAAAGAAATCCTTCAGTTTTTCATTTTAGGTTGGTAAAAAAAAAGTTTTTGTCACAAGTTGAGCCAAACAAATTCCCACTACCCTTTGTCCCAACTTTTAAATTTCATGGCCCAATGAAAGACGGATTATTCAGTGAGACACACTTGAGAATGATTCCCATATTGCTCGGATCTCTGGTCTTTCATGGTTGTATCTTCTCACTCTTAAAATTAATGCTGCCTAATTCCATTGCACATGAATTATTTGCAGCGCAAATTATGACTGTCCTTTTTCAGAGTAAAAATCTAGATGCTGCAGGCAAGAAGAGACTGTGAGAACATCAAAGTGTGGAACATATATTTGAGATGATTTAAGTGGGTCTACAACTGACTGTCAGTTTGGCTACTTCCCATAAACCACAGGTGTCTCCAGGGTGCAGTATTGTTTGCTGTTTTCTAAGAAAACAGGAGTTTCTACTCAGCAAGGGCAGGCCCCCAGGACATTGTAGAGTTTCTGCTAAAGTTCAAAGCAGGGTATGAAAGCACTGACTGTCCATCAGGACATGAACTGCTGTTACATTCACATTCTCTTGGGTGGCACAAATATTTATGCAGCTTTCAGCACATTTAATTTAAATTCATTCCCACAGAAATTAAGTAACTATGTTTTCCTGGAAATCTACCTCGGCACAGGATGACCATGTTTTTACTCAGGGTTTTTCTCATGTGTCTCCACACAATTAAAACTACTTCCCAACTCACCTTCTCTTTTGCATTATCTCCCTATCTAGTTACACTGACTCTCTATATTGCTTTTGGCTATTATATACATTACTTCAGTCAGAATTTTTTTTTATTGATGCATGACATCAAGTCGGTGCAAAAATGTACAAAAACAAATAGATTACTGCATGCATTATTGCATGCATTGGGGCTTGAGCTAACTTGAACTGGAAGCAGTCTAGACTATAGAGATTGGGAATTCAGTTATTAATATCTTATCTTAAGTTTAAGATACTGCAACTAAAAAAACTCTTAACTGCTAGTCTGTTGGCCACTCAGCTCTTTAATGAACATCTAGCTTTGCCGAAGTCCATATGCAAAAGGAGTCTCTAGGAGTGTCTCCTAAATTCTCCTGGGAATAGTCTGGGAGGCAGCATGGGCTAGGAGCCATTCTCAAATTATAGTTTGCATGGGACAATTCTTTTTTGGAGGATGAGAGATTTCAGCAGTGTGAAGTAATGTATAATTTTATTAGTTACACTATACTGTTCGTTCTGTAAATAGTTGCTGCTAATTCAACAGCACAGTGTTTCAACAGTACGCCCATACCAGTGGCCTCAAAACTAGAGAACAGGTCCCAGCCATTCTTAGTTTATTAACACAGATGTGTCCTTAAAGTACCCATGTGAACAATACTTCTGACAGCGCTGCTCAAAAACTACTTTGAAAACTTTTGTTTTCATTTTTGGTAATCTGTGTATTTAAAACTCATTCCATTCACGTGCCATCTCACAGTTGAATACAGAAGTTTGTGTGTTGAGTTTTGGCCCAACCACTGTTTTATTACCCCAGTTTCAGGCTATTGGAATAAGAAGTTAATGATTAAAATTGTTATTAAATTATTAGGTCTTCATTTCAGTACAGTTACTCTAGACTCTGCTCAATACAGTATCATTTTACAGTAAAATGAGGAAGTGTATAATATTTTAAGACCATTTGAAAATGTCTAAAGTAATAGTTGTAAGTCTTAATACACTGCGCACGGCAGCTTTTCCCAGACTAACATGCAGACATAAATTAGTACCATATTGTACACATGTTGTATGAAGATAATATCCTGCCAAGTGGGAAAATGTCATCCTGAAATAGAAAGCCACATTTCCTCAGGATATTGATCTAGCTTAGCTGGATCCTATAAATGTTAGAAAACTGGATAATGTAACTTAAAACACAAGAAGTTATTAAGCAAATTGACTGTTGGAGTTATATCTAATCCTCAGTCCCTACAGCACGAGAATCTCTCAGGTCAGATTATTTTTATACCTCTAATCTCCTAATACAGCTGACTTTTGGGAAGGATGAGGACCTCTGAAGTGGTTAACTTGCTACGGTGCCTGTGCTGTGTATTTTTTCACAATTACTTGCTTACTTGCTTCCCAAAGTCATAACAAAAGTGCTTGAACTCCATAATTCCCTTTCAAGATTTTTGTAAGGACTTTATTATTAGTCATGGTGCTTTAGCAGTAATTTCTACTATGGAGGGTTTTGCTTTCAAGTTCACAGTGTTTTAATACCTCAAAGGCTTAATCAATGACTTAACACACATGTGAAGCAAGATATGACTAACGACATTTCAACATCACATTAATGGTTAGACATGTATATGCTTTAGTCTGGATCCCGCTATACAAGAAACAGCAACATTACCCTCAGTGGAACTATGTTCATTGACTGAAAACTGGCCATCTGCAATTTCTGGTGTCTACAAGAATAGAGAAGACAGCTTCAATGCAGAGTAGTTACTGAACCACTATATAGTTAAGAACAAAAATCTCAACTCAACTTTGAGTACAAACACTTTCATTCTTATGGCCTCCAGAAAGATGTTTAAGACAGGACACTAGGAAATGAAGTACATCTCTGCCTCATAACTGATGTTGACAGTGTGCAAAATATGAATTGGTGTGCCTTTAAGGGAGCACAGAGAACAATACCACAGTTGAGGAGCTAGTAAGCAAAAAGGATGAGGGCACGATCACACATACTCCTATACAATTCACTGTCCCACAAAACTCAAGTGCTTGGTCAATAAAGCAAGTTTTGGAGAGGCGGTATTGACCTCATTTCTGCACTAGAAGTGAGATGACATAGGCTGGTAAATATATCTTTTAATCACTATTTCTCTTGCACGGGCCCACTTAAGAAAAGCCAGAACATGCCTTGAAAAGTAGTTAAGCTAATTCTTCTTTTCCATATCCTCTCGTGATTCTATTTGATCTGATTTATTGCTTCCCCTTCTTCAACCTTATTTAGCTATTTTAGTACTGGCTCAGACCACTTTCCAGGGCTCACTGCCTTTTATATATGCCAGTACAAAAATGTAGTGTGTGATACAATCACATAAATTTGAAGAATAATAACAGTATGTTGTTCGTTCATTTATTTCGATACTAACCTGAATCAAAGAGAGCTTTCTTAAAGTCTTTATAGAAGCAAAGTCACAGAATGCATTAACACCAAGAACATACAGATTCTAATTACTGCTAACATAATTGTTTTAACTAATTAGCAGAAGATTATAATATGCAGAGAGAAATAACTCATACCTGAAAAAGAGACATTTAAAAGGATTTTCCTATGATATAATATCAAAGTATTTTCCCACTTTAGACATCAATTTACAGCACAGACAGATGGATGAGATGCAAATATAATAGTTTGTGCTTTGACGTCATGACAAATAACTGCATTTCTTTACAAAGTGTAGGTAGTTTTGCTTCCAGACAACTTATCTGACTTGTCAGTGTAAATGGAGAAAGTAAAGCAGCACTAAGACCTAGTACAAAACCACTGTGCTTTCACTTAAAAAAAAATGAACATTTACTAGTGCAACTGAGGCTAGAAGAGACAAAAAACATTTTGATCTCCCAGATTTTCCCATACAAACCATTTTTCAGGGACAATTCAAAATCAAACAACAATGGTAGAGGGTAGGACATAGAGTGGGCTGCCACAGAACCAGATATGCTGTCCCAAACAAGACCCTCATTTATTGCTAGATCTTCATGTGATGAAGGTTTTTAATTGCTGTTAGGATCAATGAAGACCATTAAATACAAAGACACCTTGATCACTTCAGCAGTACCCAAGCTACAGGTTGCTTGAGGTTAGGAAAGTATGTGATGAAGTATCACTATACCCTTGCCTGCCTTTTACACTCCTCCTTTGGCATTTGCTGATGGCCACTGTGATGAAACAGGCTACTGAGCTGGATGGACTTTCCTCCGGTACAGTTTAGATATTGTTACATTACCAAACTTTGCATTTTCCTCAGAAAGATGCTAAAGGTTTATGATTCTATGTCAAGAACTGGAAGTATAGACCTTGCTTTCAATGCCTTATGATCACAATAACAGTGACATATTCAGAAGGTAATATACTACCACATCTCTTTCTGTTTTCCCTGAAGAGCCAAATAAAACTACTGGCCAAGAGTAGTTCTAAACCTGAATCTATGATCTCCCTTTCAAGACAAATTCCACTTCTCAGACCTGCAGTGTTGAATCTTGTTTGCAGTTTACTGCTTTATTACACATTGTGCTCCTATTTCTCTCCTTATTGCAGGTGGAAGTTCTTCCTCAGAGCCGCTGTAGAACACCTGATACAGAGCCACTGAACAGAACACCTAATATATACGGAGATCAAAGATCTGTAATAGAATAGCTAATATATGTTAGTTCACTCAATACAGAATGAGTCAAAATGGGAGAATTTTTGCCCTAGTTATTTCAAAATACAAAAAATCCCCCCTAAAATTGGCTCATACTTCTCCAGCAAAATCGTACTTTATTTTCTTCCTGGCTGTCCAGACAAGAATTAGGCTACATGTAAGCATGCATCCACACTCTTTCCTCGACACAATACCCTCATAAATGCCACTTATTCCTTTACTGCTCCCTAAAAACAAGAACTTGGCTGCATCACGTGGTATTTTTAGACCAGTTGTTATGAACATAATTGTCTCTGAAGCCTGTAGCAACTTGAATGTCCCTGTGGAGAGCTGACACAAAAACTAACATGGAATAAATAAATAAATAAATAAAGTTGTTAATAAAGAGAAATTATTTGGAACCCTCATAGAGCTTACAGTAATAAAAAAGTCCTATGGACAGTTCTAAGAACCTTGGGAAATTTGAGGAACTTACTGAAAATCCCATTTACTCATAGTTGGAGCTACCTTACAGGATGCTTTTATCTTTGCTCTTAATGGGATGCTGAATGCTATCCCAAGCAGAAGTACTTATTAGGGCAGCTCAGGTCACTAGCTATTCATGCTTTTGTTCAGTTCACACAGTCAGGATAATAAAGTACATCAATTACAAAATGTCTGCTTAATTTCCGTTATCATATTGCTGGGATTTCTATTTAAGTCGCTTTGTATCCCAAAGAAAAGAAGAAAAGATTTAAGGCCTTTTGGGCAATATTCAGACTATTTTCTTTGAACTTTCAATATTTTATATAAAACATACATATGTACTTCTAGTGCAATACTTAAGAACTCATTGCTGCAATGTTTAAATTTTTCTGATGGTCCCAGATTGCCCAAAGCACATGCACAGTCAACTAAGATGTGCACATAAATCTGTGATACTGATTACGCATTTTTACCAACACAGTTAATGAACAGAATTTAGTTTTAGTGTCTCTCCTATTACTCATTCATTTGATATTCATTATTTTAACACTGACCATAATGATATCCATTAGGTTTTACAATGGATGCCATTTACCCTTCCATAAGACTTCCATCATAATTCAGCATAGAAGGTAATATACTCATTATGATGGACCTTTTCATTAACAATGTGGATATGTATCCACATTATCCAATGTAATATCTGCTGTATTCAAGCATTAATTAACTTTCACGCATTTTAAAGTAGTAGTCACTACCTGCCTAGAGCAAAATAAATCCTGCTTTGTAATACCAGCTTAAATTCACCATATTCTTCAGGCAAAGTGATCACATTTCAGTAAACAACCAGTGATTCCAGTGCTTTATGAAATGCTGCAGCAGTAGCATACATGCTGTAGTACTTATGAAAACTGGGCCTTCCCACACTGGAAAATAGCACACTTCTAACCAGCAAGGAACTCTGGAACTTCATGTTCAAATACATGGCTGACTATAGTCACTTTACACTTATTTCTGCTGTGGTTCTCGTCTGCACTTCTGATAACCACAGAACAATCTCAGGTACCTAAATTGAGACTCCGATAGATGGCTTTTCAGCTTTCTGGAGATTTTGACATTTGAACATGAAACTAAATTTGTGCTGTAAAAATGTCAGAAGGACTTTAGGAGGTCAGATCAAAATCTGTTCAGATTAATGTCCTGTCTGTAAACATATGAAAAATTTCATGATGTAACTAAGTAAATAATTTGTCAACTCAAAAAGCCCTGGATATATGCAAACTGCCCAATATTTTTGTATTTGAAAAATACAGTTGTCTTTTGCTTTCTCATGGAGCAGACCATAGCTACACATTCTGCATATCTTTTATGCAGAAATGGGACATGAATATGTCCATTTCAAGTGGACATAAAAAATAAAACATGCAGAATACATACAAGAAACTTACATAACAATTTAAATAAGTTTTTCTGTGTTAAAAACACTACGAGTCTTTGGAAGAAAACAGAAAAATACTTTCTTATAGAATTACTCTAAGTATTTACTGAGGCTCCCTCAATTAAAAAAAAATGAGATTTGCTTGTGGTAATACATTTCATGGAACTATAGAACAACCATTTTCTAAAAAGAATCTGCAGCATTTAGCAATCCAAAATACTGAAAGACAGTTTTAAAGAACATCGTATAAGAATCTTGAGAGAGGTAAGCAAAAGTGCTCACCTTTCGGAACACACAATACGTGACCAGAATAAAGTTAATACTCTGTACAATGCATCAACAGCTGATAGCCCAGAATTACTTTACTTTTCAAGGATGAATACAGAAACCAGACTGGAAAGAAAGTAGACAAAGAAGCTAAATAATCATTTGCAGGAAAAGTAGCTAAATTTTTCGTATGTGCCTAGACTAATACTCTCAAAGACTATAAGCCAAACATATAGATGATAGACTGAAAGCATACTAGAGTCAGTAAAAATAATTATGAGCATTTATAAGTTAAGGGGAAATGTGCTGCTTTTGTTATTTTAAATAAAGCATGTGACCTTTGTCAGAATGTTTTTTTTTTTCACAAAAACTTGCACTGAAAAATTGGAAGGTTTTTCTTATTTCTTTTTACTTTTGTCTGTAACTTCTGAAAAACATTAGATTTGCAATTCTGTAAATTGCATTAACAACCATGTTTTGTCACACATTTTAATACAGGTTTCACAGTTTTATAAGGCCACCACAAAACAGTGTATGCACTTCTATTTAATTTGGAATTGGGAACAGTCAGAACATACTCTGAGATTTGGAGAGCTCTTCTGACTCTCCCAAATCTTTCAGCTGTCATTTATGTCCTTGATTATTGCAGGTAGAGGGATGTTTTGTTTCATGGAGCTCTGGGAAGGCTTGATAATGAGTCTCATGATTTGCTGATAAGGTCATCTACTTGATTGTATTCATGGTGGGAATAAGAGATTTTGAGTTGCTGTATTTGTTACCAAATGTTAAAACTTTTCTACTACTGCTAGCCCCTTTTCAGTCACAAAGGAAGGAAACAGGAGTGACAGATCTGCAAAAGCGCGCTGCAGTAGCTCAGAAAGTCTCCATTAATGACAGAGGGGCTCAAACTGTTTGATTTGGCAATGCCACTGTCCAAAATCTGAAGCAAAATATCTCACTGCAATTTTCCTAATAGAAAATATGAAAATGTTTGCTGGAAAAAGCAAAACCAGTATTTTAATGAAGAATTCTCAGCTAGCTTTAATACAAAAGCTTGAGGTTTGTTTAAGAAAGGTTGCCTTGATCGTTCCTATATTTAAGTTTCAAAGTTGTTTAATCTCATATAGCTAGTTTTATTCTGTTGCCTCCTTCTTGTCATACACTCATATTTTTGCTCAACAGATGAGACAAATGTATAAAGCTACTTGTATGCAAACATACATGTTTATGTGCCATATATTTGCCCTAAAACTAAAGATACAGGACAGCGATAAAACTGGATTTCTGTGCATCTATGTAAACTGAATTAATACATTGATTATGAGATAGGAATAATTTACTGGACTGCACATCACATAAAATGCATCTCAGCAACAAAACTGTAGAACGTTCTTTCTCAAAAGGACTTTTCATCACAGCAGACTAAACAGAATTAGCTCACACGTTCAAGTAATAAGACACAGCTGACCAAACAATGTATCTATTTATTTGATTAGTTTTAAAGGCATCTGTTGCTACGCATCTACTCTGTAAGCTAAAAAATACAGTTTCACTGCACCAATTTTATTAGTCAGACTGCCTAGGTTTATTAAGTCAGGAAATCTTGTTTCCATAGCTAATGACAACAGAATGCTGATCTATCCATTTTCTTTTTCATTTTACTTCTTCCTACTTCTGTATCTGTGTTTTTAACTTGGCAAACATTTAAAATGACTAGATATATGTATAGCCCTGTATTGTTGCATTTAATTTAAAACACATAAGAAGAAAAAATTCCTCTATAATATGACATACTTTGATCACCTGAGCTTCAAAAAAACTTCAAAGCAAACTAAATACTGTGCTATGGCTTTCTGGAGCATGGAAGATACAATATTGATGGAAAACTATGGATTACTATTTACTGTATTTATGTGCGTTAATACTGCTGCAGACATGCTACCCAGTCCACAGCAAAGCAAATTTGGAATTGTGTAAGTTGTGCCTTATTAGTTGCACAGTAAAGCACGCACTGCAGTGAGGCACAGCTCACCAGAACACACTGCCGGAAACCTGGAACAAAGCAACTCATGTAAGAGAGGCAGGGATACAGTCAGGATTGCTGTGCTGACTGGATAGTTGCATAGCCTAAAGCCTTTCCTTCAAGGCCACACTTTCAGAGCAGACTGTAGCTACCTTATGGATAACTGAGATATGGTTTAGGAATATATAAAGGCATTGGTCTTATGAAATTCAATTTTAAAACTTGAGTCATAACCAAAATCTTCTTTCAGCATGGTAAATTAAAGGTATGTGCCTCTAGCACTGTTATTTTTAATTAATAAAATACACCTGAAATCCTTAACTGGGGGGGTAGGGACAGCTGACCAAAAAAGCCCCCAAAAAAACTGACACAGAAAATTGTTAAAACAACTACCTTCCCTGTGAAAAAATTCCCTGTCTCCAAACGAAGCTAAACTAGACAAGGAACTGGTCCAGACGTGTTTAATGATATGTGATACTTAAAGGTTTCAAAAGCTTGTAATAAAATCATGAAAAATATTGGTAATGTTACAGTTCCTCTTTCTTGCTCATTTTTCTGAGGAAATTATCTCTGGAAAATAAATTGATAGGGCTAAGAAGGCCAAACAAATAAAATAAACACTTCAATTAGAAAAAAAGATTCACTTGTATCACAGTACAGAGTGCCTCTGAGACTGAAAAGACATGTAGATACCCATCAGAAATTCATCCAGCTATCTCAGGAGACAAGGGTGGTACTGCACATATTGTGAGAAACATTAGGTACTTTAGCGAAATACGGAACGTTCAGGCAGGCCCATTAAAAAACATCAAAAAACCACAAAACAACCTCACCAAAAATAAGTGCAAATATATTCATTTGGATAATACAATCATCTGTGTCTGCTCATGCATGCTACCTGCTCTCACTGCTGTCATTCCTGTCAATCTGAAGTTGATAGGTAATGGCCCTATGATTCAGGGAAACCGCTGAAGTGTGTACTCAGGCTTCAGTTTGAGAGATGGGTTCATCTATCATCATAATAAGCTATTACCATTGATAGGTCACAACTCATTGAAGAGACAGTCAGTCTAATTGGCTCAATTCAGTTAGCTCTGGATGGGCCTCAAGGAGATGAGCAGTGCTTTGCAGGTAATATTCAATCACCCAACAAACCACTTGTTTAATAATTCATCACAGTTCAGATTGGGGTTCTAGCACATGATTATCCCTTCAATATGCCAAATATCTGTTCTTAACTCTTTTGTCACTTGGGCCCAGGACAACAACAGCAAATTCATTCCATAGTTCTGGTAAGCCTTGCTTCTAGAAACTTACTGAATGTTTAAAATTTCCACTGGGGTTTGCTTTCTAAAGAAATTTGTTGTAGTTAGCTAGAGTCTCTCTCTGGAAAATAAAATCTTTGTCCCCATCATTCTCTCCTGCTAAAGATCAGCTTACAGTAAGTAAACTTAATAGGAATGTAAAGTAATGGAGCTCATTTTGCCTTCTAGAGATTTAATGAAGCTGTATGGGACCATTTGGAAATCTTTAATAATCAGGTAATGATAGTGTAGATGAGACAGAGGGAATAGTGTACATGAGACACAGGACCTATGGGATCTAAAGGATACTTCATGTTCTTTCAGATATTAGATCAAAGCATGAGTCAATCACAACATAAAAATGTTTAGAATAATGACTCTGTGAAAAGACAAGTTAAAACTAAACCAATAATTCAAGCTTCTGATTACTGTTGTACTACTTTCTTGTCAGTTCTGCTTACGATTTCATTGTTCAGTTCTTTGTCAGTATACTGCAGACATACGGAAAACTTCCTTTGCAACTGCTGCATTGTCAAAGGCTTTAAGGTTCTATTTCTTCCATCACTTCCAATGACGTGCTTTGGTCGGTTGACCCCAGCCAGCAGCCAAATACCCACCTACCTCTTACTCACTCCTCTCTCCCATGGGATGGGGAAAAACAGAAGAAAGGTGAAAAGACTTATGGATCGGTGGGAAGGGTTGGAGAGAAAGTCTTGATGCTGTGCAAGCTCTGTTCAGCAAGAGTCAAAATGGTGTGTTACTAGCATTGCTGTAGCCACAAATGCAAAGCACAGCACCATACAGGCCACTATTAAGAAAGTTAACTCCAGCCCAGCCAGATGCAGTACAGAAGTTAGAATATTATGCTTATATCAGACTATCTCATGGTCTGCCTTTCTCTGTCTTTTTCTTATTAAACTGAAATATACAAAAGTGATAATTTTGATACTCACTTTTTGGATGAGTGACTGGAAATTTAGTAAGTATGGAATATCTCCTCTGAAAATCAGAGTTTGTAATGCACTCACAGAATAATGGCCCTAGCACTCCTCATGCATTTATGAAAAAGTCAAGAATATACAGAATTTACAAAATTACTCCTTTCAATTTTTATTATAATTAGTTGTGGAACTGGTTACTTCTCCCCGTAAGCAAATTTAAAATAAAATAAAAAGCAGCTCTTTGTATACACTTTAAGTATCAGTTTGAGTTTTTTTTCACTTATGGTATCTGAATTGAATTTGTACCTTATTCAAACTGTTGATAAACCACTCTCCCTTCTTCTATACTCTAGTTAGTAGTAGTGCTTTGTGTGTTAAAATTAAGTGACTCCTGCCAATATTTTGTTGTCCAAATACACAACCTTTTGGTTAGAGATAATAGATGTAAAACGCCATTAATAAAGTTAGTTGGATTAGGTCTCTCAGACATACGAACTGATTAAAAATTCATGTGACACCCATACAGTGAAATGTGTCACACAAATTCACACACATCTACCTCTTAATTGCATCTGTACACAGGTGACTAGTGCTTGGATTTGGGCACCTGCGCTACACTGATTTGGTCCTAAATCTTTCAAGTGACACAAGGTAAAGTTAGTCAATCAAGTTTAGGTACCAAAACCTAGTTTCTGAAGACAGACAAGAAGAAAAGCAATGCTAATTCCTATATGTAAAATGCAAATAATGGAATTTTGCAGAGAAGTTTTTCAAGAAGCGGCCAAACACCCTCACGGATAAGTGCAGCCCCCAGGGAGCGTGAGTGGCCGGGAGCGCTGGCGAACACAGCCGTCAAACAGAGCCGGCGCAGCAGCCCGGGAGCGGCGCAGCAGTTTGCGCGGCAGTTCGCGCAGGCAGGGCGAGCGGGGAAGGCGACTGGCAGGGTGCAGCC
>Ga0181612_104544_pt1 | contig 17148 bp, 13 predicted proteins | sample HoacroProtozoa21_FD_119630 | JGI IMG/M metagenome (GOLD analysis project Ga0181612, IMG submission 119630) | Hoatzin crop microbial communities from Cojedes, Venezuel. Combined Assembly of Gp0051906, Gp0051904, Gp0051908
ATCATCTTCAGGTTCTGCTGAACCTGTAAGGATCAGCTTTTTGCTGCTAGGAAAAGTGGTGCCCCAGTAACGCGTGTCATGGCCCTGGCAGGGCTGCTGGCAGTTGGGAAGAAACAGGTATGGTACTGCAGAATGTGCTGTATTATCTGAGTTTCACTGGGTTTTCTTTTGTTTTTTTCCCTGTCTCTCAATCTTTGTGTCTTCTCCTCTTGATAAGTGGGAGGAGATGAATTTAGAGAATGAAAGCGGGCAGTTAAACAGCTCTGCTTGCCAGAACCTTTTGTTAATCCAAAGAACTAGCACTGCGTGAGCAGCAAAAATGTAATCCTCCTGGCCCTGCCTTGTCTGAGTTTCATCGGGGAAGGGAGTATCTGCATGGTGAGGGGGTTAATCTGCTTGTCCTGTAACCCTGCGGCTTTAAACCTGCCCGTGCAGAAGCCAAAACGTGTGGGGAAGACAGCGGCGTGGTGACACGGGTGTCTTGCATTCCAAATCATACCAGAACTTGCACATTAAGATGCGTTTTAGGAATTTCTTTAAATAGTGCATTTCACACTGGATGAGTTAAATAGCTATTTTTAAAAAAGCGTGTAGGAAAAGCAGGCTTGATCACATGCATCCAAGTAGTTTTATCCTCACCGCTGTCAGTTGCTGGTTTTGAGCCCTGTTAATTCATACCTTCGCTACACGGCTTGATCACTCTGCAGTTGCTGGAGCGTTCACTGCCGTTTTTGAAAAACACGGCTGTTGAGCGCGGAAAAGTTCAGGTGGAAGAACTAGGTCAGCTTGGTGTGAAGAGAAATCTCATACCCTGCCTGGGATATATGCCAGCAAAACAGATTAGCCCCAACTGCAGCGCTGGAAGAGCACTGTTCTTTGTAGCCTGATATCAAACACAAAGCCTGGCTGCTTGTGGGCCTTCCCTGCTACCCACACGTAACCAGCCTGCTGGGACAGACTTTCTTTCTGGAGAATTTGGGTAGCAGAGAGGAACTCTTTGCTTCCACTAAGCCTCTTTGGGGTGTTTTGGTTTTTGTGTTTTTGGTTTTTTTGTTTTTGTTTTTTTTTACCCTGGATGTTCGTCCCAGGTGTCAGATCTTTTATGTAAAGATACAAGAAAAGAATGACTCAGATTTTAACAATAATTTAGTCATGACTAACGGAAGTCTTAGATTTTCTTGGTAAGCTCTTCAGAAACGCAATCCGTATTGAATATGTAAGTTTTGTGTGGTTATTCATGTTCTGGTTAAACTAGCTTTGACAAATTGATAAATATTTATAAAGGAAAGGAAGCTGTGGTGGAAGAGGACTCGGGCTTCCACAGAAGCGATCTGCTGGTTGGTTTGGGCCTTCTCTCCGTGTCTCCTCTCCTAGTGTTGGTTCTGATCCTCAAGTTCAACAAAAAGTAGGAGACACCCTTAGGCTCTTATTCCTTCAGATTTTTTTTTCCAAAGATGTTCTCCTGGATGCTTATTTATGTGTTTACTTATTTGCTGTATTATGTATGTACTTATCTGTTTATGTCAGTTTGGGAACTGACAGGCGTTCAGTTGGGAGATGCAGGTGTGAGTCCCACCGTGGACATGCCGCGGCGTGGGCTCGGTCGTGTTGGGCGTTGCAAAGTCTGCGCAGCAGGGCAGTCGGGAACATCTCAGACTTGTACTTTATTAAACATAAATCTGTAGCCTGCTTAGTTCTGCTGCTTATGCAACTGCTTCCTTCTTTTGTTCTTTCTATGAATTTTGTCTACATATTAGAGCAGAGTATGTATTTATTTCTGGCAGCAAATAGTTGTGCTGTATTATTCCCAGTCTGTGCATACATACCGCTGTCACGGTCTCCTTCACCTGCGTGCTGTCTGGGACAGTATCATCTGATTTGCTTTCTGCTGTCAGTTTTGGATACTTTTTATAACAGGGCTTTTTAGTTTCTCCCAATTATTGAAGATTGATAGAATTTTTAACCTTGTTCTAGAACTTTATTCTGATTACTGTAGCATGACTTGCATGCTGGTAATAGGGTAATGGCTTTTCTCGCTTCTAGCCTGCTCATCTAATTGTAGGATGGATCAAAAGCCAGATAAGGTTCACAGAGAGAAGTGACGTTGCCACACAGCTGTGCTGCCACGTGTCAGGTTTTTAATAGCCATTCCACTGCTGTAATGCCTGAAACCACCCTGATTGCGTAGCCGGTGCGTGGATGTGGCCTGTTTGTAAGAAGAGGGTTCTTGATCAGGCCATAAATCTGTTTTTCCCGCTGGCCTGGGTCTGATGGCAGCCAGCAGTGGATGCGGAGAGGAGAACAAGCCTGGGGGCAGGCGTGGCAGGGCGTTTTCGGTTGTTTTCTGTGCTTTGCTCCTGGATGGTCCTGTTCATCTTTTTCTGGAGGGAAGCTGTTTGGGTGCTTGAGAAAGCAAATCCTTCTGCTCTTTTCTGATGCTGGTTCATACCGGATGAAGCGTAGAGCCCTGTGTGCTGGCACTGGTGCTGAAATGGCAGGGAGCTGTGTCTGGCATGGATCTGAGCGCTCCAAATGCTTTGGCTGGCGATGAAGGGATAGATGTGTGTTGGATGTATGAACCCTAAGGAAATGAAAACAACTGGGGGTGCCTGTGCAACAGCCAGAACTGCAGGCAGACTCAGCTACAGCGCTGGCGTTGTGTGTTAGTGTTCCCTCTGAGTTTGTTTTGTTCTCTTTCTCTCTCTCACACATTCTTTCTTCCCCAGAGGGATCTGGTTTAGAGGGAAGCAGGTTTGTTATGGCACTTCTTGTGCAAGGAAGAGCAGATGAGCAGTTGACTCCTGGAGACTATAATGTCCTTAGGTCTCTGTCATCAGAGGCACCGCTCTGTATTCAGATGCTGTGCGTGAGAGTTAGCGTGTTTTTCTTTAAGCTTTTTTAATTTAACTAAGTAGAGGTGCAAGCTAAATAGTGTTTAACCTGGGCATGATGGTATTAAGCTGAATCTGGACCCTTGATGGCAGAGTTGCGTGGTGGCTGCAAGCCAAGCCAAACTACCACGCTTGAGCGTTTGGGCTTCCGAGCTCATTGTGGGGTGGGGACCAATGAACACGTCTGTAAAACCAGCAAGTGGTCTGTGAGATGACTTTAAGTACCTGCTGTGGCTTTGAACCTCGCAATGGAAGTGAGGGGTGCAGGCTGCCTGCTCTCTGGGACCCCTGCTAGTGGCAGGAATGAGGTGCCTGATTTTGATGCCACGTCTGCTCCTCATGGGCTGGGTCATCACCAGCATCTGGCAGCCTGTGTTTGCAGGCAGTCTGACTTGCTTATTGCTTTCCTGAACTTGCAGTGGAGGGAATCTGAACACAGTTAAAAATCCTTGATTTCTCAGAGTGAGCATCATGGTAGGAGACTGACATCACCAAGCCTGACACAGTTTCACAGCTTTTTCTGGTGGCTTCAGCACCGAAGTTTAGGAACGGTGTCAGCAGTCTGCTGCCTTAAAGGTAATCCTTCCAAGCAGGGGAGAAAATCCATCAGCCCACAAGAAGTGGTGCTCCAGCACTACCTGTTCTTTGGGGAAAGAAAAGAAAAAACCCACAACCCTCAGTGTTCTGTGTAATCATGAACGTAGCCTTTTTACGAGCACTAAATACACCGCAAGAAAGAGTAGGGGGCCTTGGAACCCTCCGAGGGGGTTTGCTCCCGTGCGCCGGCTGCCCCTGCTGCTGCAGCTGCTGGGCCGTGCTCCGTTCCCCTTAGCCGTCTCACGTAGCTCAAAGGGGCTGCGGGCTCACCCTCTGCAGAAGGCTGCAACCGAGTGGCTGAAGTGGTGTGTGCGTGCCCATGTAATAAGAAATCACATTTGTGAGTTATGATTAAATCCTAGAACCTCATGCAAATGCAATTCCTTTTCTTCTGTGAGAGCCAGCTCAAGCCATTCTTGGAGACCTTCCATACTGTACCTCTGAAAAGGGCTCATTTAGAGAAAAATTCTCTGCTGGTAGAGCCTGCTAGCTTGGATCCCGTGTTACTAGACATGTTTCAGGACTTGCTTAGACTGCAGAGCCTTGCGAATGCTGGTTACTTTTGACATGATTCTACTAAAGATTGAATCGTCCTTTCACTAATAGAGAGCTACACTTACGTAACATCCTCTGCCAAGTCTTCTACAAAAATGGGCATGAAGTTGTCCATCAGCTGTGATGTTAGCAGTTAGCTCCGTAGTCGGTTATCAAAAACAGTTGGTTATTCAAAAATACAACTAGCTGCAGCTGTTTTTTTTTTTTTTCTTTCAGGTTGCCCATCTGAAGAAATCGGATTGAATCGCAGGAGTTTTTTATAACGGGGTGCACGTTAATCTCAATAATGAAGAAAAGCAGAAGTGTCATGACAGTAACTGCAGATGAGGTAGGTTTCGTTTAAAGGCATGTTTTATTCTTCCCAGTACTTCATGAAAATGAGATTGAAAGTTAGTTTTGCCTTATTTTGTAAGTGTCAGCTGGTTTTGCTTTGGTTACTCATTGATCTCCTTAGACTTGCTTGCAGCTCATATAATAAGCAGAAAACAAGCCCTGCACATTTAGAAACAAATAAACCAACCCCTACACCATGAGAAGTCTGGAGGAGTCTTACGCAGAGCAGATACTTTACTGTTCTTTGGTCAGTGTAAGGCTGGTAGGCAGCAGGGAACGTCTCTTCCTTACGGAAGTTGTGTTCTGGATCCCATCTTTCTGCACGTGCTGTGCTTGTTTGCTTAGGAATGTTTCAGCGTCTCTCCCCACCGTAGCTGCTGAAGACCTAATGTGATGATGCATGTGTTGCTTCATTACTACGCTTGCTAATCATCATCATAATCCCCTATTAATTAAACTCCAGTTCCCATTCTCTGGAGAAATGCATCGGTTTGTAATGATGATGTGATAACCACAGCCTTAATTGTCTTGTTTGTCACAGCTGGGGCTCACCAAAGATGGAAACCGTGTGGAATGTATATGAAAATACAGGGGAGGAGGGGAACCTAATAGTGTGTCCTATAGCACTCCTTCAATAATGTGTCTTTTACGCTCTTAGACCGTGTGTTGCGCTGCTTCCTGGTCAGTTTGCCTGAGCGTGATGCTGGGTCCACTCAGTCCTTGCTGATTTAAATGAAAGCAGGCATCTAAAATCTAATGGGAATCTAGAAAATTCTGCTGTACAGTTCTTAAATAGTAACAGCAAAGAATCCCCAGTCTTATAAAGATTAATGATAAGGGCAGTTGAAGTCAGATCCTTGTACAGAAGGCCAGCTTTCCTTTCTGGGGTTCCTAGGAGTGTTTTTGACCTGATTTTGTGCTGTGAAGGAGTAGAGTTTGGATCACTGAAGATCTATCTCTAGCATATTTTTGGAAACAACAGCATGCCAAATATTTCAAACTTCTATGTAGGTCATTACGATGCTGATGCCTTAGCAACTTCATAGATCTGCACCAGCACGCCTTACAGCACTTCAGGCTGTACGTGAGGAGTAAGGTAGCTGTGGGCCATGTTTTCTGTCTGGATGCCTCACGTGGCTGTGGGATGGGCCAGCAAGCAGGGAAAGTTGAGAAAACTGGTAGTATGCCTGTCTCCCGTCGGTTTTGTCTGTGATTCCCAGGCTGAGGTTCCTTGCTGAGGTAGGCGATGAGCTGGGACCACAGAGTTGTTTAAATAGTCTCATGACAACGGAGAACATACGAGGCAATGGAGGAATTGTGCTACTTTGCAGTTGTTCATGAAGGACCTAATAACTGATTATGGAAAATTAAACCACTTTTTTTTTTTAAGTTACTCAGTGCTGGCTGGGAGTGCGCAGTGGTAGCAGTTTGTAGGGAAAGTGAACCCAGGGATTTGGGGAGGCTGTAAGGTGGGCTTGGAAAGGTCTGCGAAGGGTGGAGAGAGCAGGTCAGAGATCAAAATTCAGGAGCAGGTAGAAGAAGAGGAAGAATGTAGAGGGCTTGCCACAGACATATATACTGATTATAATAACCCCCCAGCTTCTACTGGTAGCTCATCACAGGTGATACAGAAATATTCTCATTTGTACTGGACAACTGTATTTGACTAGATGAATTCTCTGGGTAGGACCAAAACTGAGAACCCTCTTGCAGCGCTGTTCTGCTGTGGGAGAACTGCTGGCTTGGGTTTGAGAAGACTGACAGCCACTTCTATGAGCACGGTGGTGTTTTTAAATAAAAAGCAGTAGAAGCTAGAAGAGGAAAAGCTGCTTCAGCTGAACAGAACCTTTTTTTGAGACTATTTCTGCTAGCAATGCGAGACACAGGGTAGGGTAGCCTAGCTGGGAGTTACCTCTCACTGAACAGCTCTTGGATGATTCAGGATGTGTCCAAGTCTGGTATTCTTGGCACCTTTCTCTGCCTGGTGATTCATCAGAAAGAAGTGGCAAACTGTTATGTTTGTGCTGTGGAGAGCAGTGGCGCTTTAGATGGATGCGGAGTGAAATGTTCTCTGAAAAAGTTCAAAATATCAAAGGTTTAACATGCTGCCAGAGTGACCTGGCTTAGTGAGGTGTTCAATTAGATTAGAATTAGCTGTTGAATTTAGCTTAGACAAGTTATGAGTGAATTTTCAAGTTCATTCATAACTTGATAAAATAACAATGCAGCGCAGTCAGGCTCTGCCAAGATTTCATCATACAGTTATCTTTTGTGAGGAGCTATGACTGTAGAATAAAAATTGTGAATGTGTTTTATACTCATGGAGGAAAGCAACTGTTTGCAGAACTTCAGTGGCTTTTCTGTCTTTGCAGAATGCTCTGGATTACCTGGAGTGTGGGCTGAGTAAGTCCTACAGTACTTCCAGCCACGCTCTGGGCATAGACCTCTGGAGAGGAAGAAGATGTTCTGGTAATTTGCAGTTACCACCACTATCCCAAAGACAAACAGAAAAAGCAAAGACACCCGACAGAGACATTGTCTGTAGACCAACGACTCTGCCTTTGTTGACACCTCCAATTATTGCGATCACCACTTACCAAGACTGGTAGGTTATTTCTCTTTGTTGTGAATCCCACGTAGTTGGATTTTTTAGGTGTTGCTTGTTTTGTTTTCTGATTTTGTGTTGGTGTTTTTCCTTTTTTTTTGACAGGCACTCAGTAATTGTCTTGTAGATATTAATCAGTGTTGTTGATGTCTCTCCATTGGTGTATCCTCGATGTAAGGCTACAAAGTAGTTGCCTTTTTTGAAATTTTACTTCTGTTACAAACCTCTTCTGTTCCCTTTTTTTGTGCATCTTCGTGGAACTTCGGTGTCGTACATTCTGATCTTGGCCAGAGGGTTTGTGTTACTGGCTTTCCACCCACAGAAGAGTTTGGAACGGTGGTAGACTCTTCTGCAACAGGTTGAGGAAATAGGCTTTAACTCTCTGGCCATTTCCTACCCAAGTGTTAGAAGAAAGACTTGGAAAAGCATGCAAATCTGATGTTAAGCTCAAGAAAAGTCCCAGAGAAACTATCAGAGAGCTGGTTAAAGGGGGAATGCTAAGAGATGAGATCCAAAACAAAACTGAATGTTAGGTGTCAAAACAAGGAAATTCATCTAGAGGGAGGAGAAGACGACAAAGCCCTGAGTGTTCTTGTGTTGGATTCGCAGTGGTAGATTTTAATGGCAAAGTAAGATTAGATGTTCAGCTTGCTGTATGAATCTTGAAATGGCATTGCAGTGTGACTTTAAAATCTGTACTCTCAAATTCAGATTTCAAGTCTGCTTTGGATTCTGGTTTTTAAATGCTCCACTCTCAGTTTCATTTGCTGGCTGCAAGACGTGTTCACGGCATGATTCCTAAGTCTCAGTCTAGTTTGAGCTTCTGTTAAGCTCAGCACACTCGAGGGATGGCAGTTCGGTTTGCATTTGAACGATTGTAGAGGACATCCTAAATTCATTTGTTAGAGTCCTTTAAAAACAGTTTTCCTATTGAAAACAGGGTTTTTAAACTGTGCGCTGGAGATAGGTGAGATCCAGAAATCCAAGCGGAATTAGCAGGGGCTTTTCAATTTTTGAATTTAATTGCTTTGGATAAATTTAACAAAATGTATCTTATTTCAGATGGATTGTGAATTTTGACAGTGAAAGGGCTGGTTTACCTTTCATGAACATTTTAAGAGTGTTCCCTTTTGTGTATGTACAGCAATTTGTAATCTTGACTGCAAGGCAGCTGAGAACCTCCGCCTAAGGTGTGCTTTTAGGAATGAGTTGGTGCTGATCTTTGTAGATGCCTTCCTACACGATTTAGTAAAATACAAGGAATTGTGATGGATTGCTCACTCGTTTCCCTTGTAACACAAGGGGGCGTTGCTGTTCCTCTCTTCCGTGACGGAGGAATCCATGTGTACATACTGTGTTGCTCAACGTGCGTTTTTCTTGAACGGTATGCCAGTCAAAGAGAAAACACAACTGATGCTCACGTTGCAGCTGTTTCTTTACTGCTGTTAATCTCTTAAGGCAACAGTTAGCTTCCGACTTCTCCGTTTTGCTTGACTGTAGCATGTCTGTTTACAGCCGTGCCACGAGCTGGGTGTTGCTGGTTGGTGACTGATGCACGGTGCTGTTGAACGTGCTGTTGCGCAGGCGTCTTTGCAGCCCCCTCGCCTGTCTGACTTGGGCACCGGTTCGACTGACTGCTCTTACAGCCGGGCAGAAAGTTGGTCCCATCTTTCCCATTTTCTGTTTAAGCTCTAGTCATCAAGGGCTTTTGAATAGGTTAGCACTGTTCTCTGCCCCGTGCCAGGGAGTTCCTTGCCTACGCAATTCCCAGCTGCTCGGGACCCGACTGCACTCTCGGGGAGCACAGTCGTGCTGGAGACTTTTTGTGTAGGAGCAGTGCAAGGGGGATCTGGTCCCCAAAATGCTCGGGCTTCTATATTGCGGTTCAGTTCTGCCTGAAATGTACCCCAGAGGCAGGTTATGTTTGTGTAAGCCCAGTGTGTGCCATTGTGTTGAAACAGCTTTGGAATGATATGAGCATAAAGAGACTTGGTGAGTGGGCAATAAAGTGATAGGAAAATTTCAGCGTAGATAAATATGAAGGGATATATCTAAGCGTGAAAGAATTGTAGCTGCAAAACAATATTACTACTCGGGAACAAGATCCTGAGTATAGGGTAGAAGTCCAATAGAGCTGCAAGTTCAGCACTTATTAATGGTCAAAAAAGCAAGTTGTTAAGGATTTGAAGAAAAGGAATAGATGGTAAAACATGGAACATCAGGCCACCATGGTAGGAACCTGTTACTTGCTCAGAAGTTGAATATAGTGTACTGTTCTAGTTCTTCCTCTCAAAAAAAGGGCATAGTGGAACTAGAAAGAGTTAAAGGCCTCTAAGATGATCAAACACACAGAGCAGCTTCAGTGCTGGGATTGACCAAGGAGTCTGGAACTCTTCAGCATGGAGAAGGCGGTGGAGGAAAGGGGTAGGACCGAGGTCTTGCTAGTGGTATGAAGATGTAGTTGTACTGCTGATTGTCCTTTCCAGTATGAGAACAAGGGGCCATCAAATAAATTGGTGTGGCAGGCGTGAAGCAAGTGCAAGGAGGTGGTTCCTTACGCAATTTGTAGTTTCACCGTGGAACTTTGTGCCGTAGGATGCTGTAGATGCTAGGAGTTTGAGCAGGCTTGAGGGAGAGCTTAACAGACCCTCGGGGGAGTAATCTGTTGTGATTTCCTTCTAAATACATAAATCCCATCTCTTGTTCAGCTTCTGAGCTGCAAGTTGTTTAGGACTGGGAAATATTTGAGGGGAAGTATCATATACGTTTGCCTTCTGTTCCTTTCTGTTCTGTGGTTTTAGTCGCTTGTGGGAGTCAAGATCATGGGCTAGATGTACCATTCTTATATTATGAGTCTGTGGGGTTTTTTCACCTCGCTTTATGGGTTTCTTTCCTTGGAGCTTTAATAAAAAGGCTTGAGGCCACAGGCAGAAAAATAACATGTTTTAAGCAACCGGGGGGAAAAAAAGACTTTACGTGTAGGGAGCCTAATGCTGTTAAAGAGTGTAAATATCAGATTGGGACAGGAAAGAGGATATTCCTTGTGAAAAGAGTATCCAACTCTTAGTTTCATAGAATTATAGCATAGTTCAGGCTGGAAGGGATCTCAGGAGGTTCCTACTCCATCTGCTTGATTGTGGTGAGGTCAGCAATGAGGTCAGCCCAGGTTGCTCGTGGGGGCTTTGCCTGGTCTGACCTTGAAAATCTCCAGGGATGGAGACTTCGCATCCTGTTTGGGCAACCTGTTCTGCTGCGTGGCTGTCCACAACTCGAGAAAAAGTCTCTGTATGTGTGTTCAGAACCTCGCTTGATTTGTCTACTGCCGGTTGTCTTGTATTTCCCAGAGTTTCGGTGGAAGATGATGGCAGTGTGCTGTTCATTGGAAGTGCGGTGTGTGTCTTCATTAGTTGGTAAATCTACCTCATTAATGCAGCGCTGATTATTCAGGTTGCACTGCTTTAGACCCCTAACATGATGTCTCTGGGCTATGGAAATTGTTCACTAAATTTAAATTTTTGTGTTTAGCTTCAGGATGCAGAGGGTTCCTGACCTCGATTGATGTTCCTGAAGGTAGACAGTCTTGCTACAGCTGGTACAAGATCAAGTTCATTGGTGCTGTTACAGCAGTGGAGTTAGTAAGTCGTGCAAAAGGGAACTCTTCACAGAAATTTAAATGTAAATAGCTTTGGTCTGAGACATTTGGGGTCCACACAACTGAAATGCATGAACAATGTAAGGTCCAGATTTAGGTCTTCTGTAAGGTAAATCATCATCACTCTTATGCATCCAACACAAATTGCTTAACATTCACTTAGTGTGGGTGCTTTGTCCTGAGGGTTCAGAGTTGTAGCTTGGAGACACTTTCTACAAGAGATCAGTAGGACTCATTCAGAAGCGTGTAGGTTTACCTGAGCGTTCTGTAATCTATTTCTGTGCATACGAAACCCCAAAGACAGATGTGAAACGCCTCATTGTTATGACATGAAACATGATTCCTAGAAATAATGTCTTTATTTCATTTGTCTGCCATGCATAGTAGCTATCATCTTTTTTTGTGATGGCATTAAGATTGTGAAAGAGTTTCCTAGTGATATTGGATGACAGTTAACTTTTCATGCTGATATACAAGTTCCTCATTACACTGTTCATGTTTAGTGTATCTTCAGAAACATGTACAAACCTTCTGTAAGGGACGTTGTCTCTTTTACTAGGGCAGGTATGATGGAAGCGAGGGTTTCCATGGGCTTTTCATGCTGAGCAAAGAAGTTTTGTTCAGGGGTTTTGTTTCCTATTTGTGCAAGACATTCTAGTCTTTGTAGAAATTTGTCGCCTTAACCAGAAAAATAATAACAGAGTTTCTGGAGGGGCAGGGATAAATCAAAACCCAGTCACCAGAGGATTGCTCAGAACTGTAAGGTGCGAAAGCTCTGCCTCTGTTGTGGTTATTTCTCTTTTCTGCTGTTAACTTGATGAAATCCCTGGGGAAACTCTCACTGCGTGTGTTTGGGGTGAGCGTTGTGCTGAGCTATTCTTCCAGCTCCTCCGTTTCCTCTTAGCACCAACTCTCTGCTATACGCTCGTTGTTTAACTCGTTATTGTTCTTGTGCTGGCGTACTGTTTCACTGTCTTCTGGATGGTTTATTTAGGCTCACTCTGGTGTCCATTGCTGCAGAGCATTTCGCTGTTTGTGCTCTGTGTTGAGTAAAATACGAAATGGCAGATATCTCTGCTGTCACATGAAATTTCTGAAATCCTGGAAGAGAGTTTATGTGTAATAATATATCTGTGGTTCTTCCTGGAGCAGTTTCGGAGGTGCCACAAATGTGAAATAGAGTGCTTCCCACTAACTGGTGGAGGGTTTTTGTCTGTATATTTTAACTTTAGGGAGGATCCTGAATGGGCTGAGATGACTCCAGGGAGCTCTGCTGACGTCTGAAGATGTGAAAATAAATCTGTGGCTAAGAGGAGGGAGGAGGTGGGAAAATCTATCCATACATACCTAAAAAAATTCTTCATTGATTTCTAGCGGCACTTACTGGGATAAGATTAGAACTAAAGAGCTGTGCTACCTGTTGACCACTGCAGGATACCAGCAGATCAAGCAGCATTAATTCTGATACAGGTAGTAGAGCTCTGGTGGGGGTTCTAGTACCCGTGCACCTTGCGCAGCTCTGCATGGTACCAAGCTCTTTGCAAAACCTTGCCTAGCCATGGAGAACATAGCTAGATTATAGTACAGCAGCTTCAGTACTTTGTTTCCTTTAAAAAATATTGTTAGGTGAAATTTGGTTCTATCGTCACTGAAATGGTGCAAAATTCACCCTGCAACATCAGCGCCGTGCTACAGACCACACACTGAGAAGGTACAGAGTGTGGAAATTCAGCTGCTCCGGGGATTGCAGTAATTGTGATTTTAAAAAAAGAATAACAGGGTTCAAATACAGAATGTATTATTTGGGAGGGGCAGGGAAAAATAAGGCTATTCCTTCTGTAAGTAGTTTTTCTGCCACATTTTTTCTGAAGTCACCTTAAATTTAACTTCCAGTGGTAATACAAAAGCAAGAGCCGTGAGAGGGTGAGCCACGACTTACACAAACCTTGTAACTTAAGATACATGAGAACCTGAAAAAATAAAGCTGCTCCTGAGTTGGTTGTGGGTTTTTTCTTATTAGAATTGTGTTTTCTTGAGGCAGGTGCTGTTCTGACAAGATCTGCAGCCAGCAAAGGTGTAAAGGGCTGGCTGACTCCAAAGCAATAGTTCTAAGCCAGCTGTGATGTCGTAATGTTTGGTGTGGAAATGGCAAGGCAGAACACACACAAATCAGCTGTCATGGATCGTGCGAGGAAAGGGGTTTATAGGATAGAGATCTGCAAGTGGTAAGCTGAATGTAGAAGTCTTATAAGCTGCTTTTGCACAAATTTTGTCTGTATTTTCATAAAAGTTTTAAAAATGTTTCCCACAATTCTGCTCCACATTGTATAACTAAAGCTTTGTGATAATAAGTCCAGGCAAGAGGGAAGAGCGAGGGTGTGAAGAACAGAATTGGAGCTACACTTGGAACATCCAAAATAGTTCTCTTACCCTATTTTTTGATACTTAGAAGCTCCTGGGTTAGGTTTGACAGCTGCCTTCTGATTTACACCACTTCTACACATTTGACTCAGGTCTGTGGAGACATTTTGACAGTTTTGCATAAAGTTCCTCTGTTGAAACAAAACCAAGTTCTATGATGAGTCCCAAAGCATAAGGAATTAAAAGGCCTGAAGAATTCTATTAGGAGTCGATATGGTTAATGTTAAATATGGTAAGGAGTGCTCTTTTTTCAGGGCATAGCGATTCTGTTAAACTTTTGCACTGTGGTATTAAGTGCTGTATTGAAATATGTGTGTTGCTAATTGTCCAGTGCAAAAGCTGCCTCACTCGGAGAGGGAAAGGAGGACTCACTGGGTTTGAAGGCAGTTGGCTGCTATCGGAGCTGGTTGCGATTTGGGTCCCATTCTGGCTGCTTACTAAAGAAATGAACCATTAGTCTGTCTTTACTTTTTAAGATCATTTTTTTTATAGCATTCATAATTAATCGGCAAACTATAGTGATTTGTGTGCTTCTGAGCTCGCTGTGTTATTGCTAGTCATTTGTCAGCGACCAGCTCTACAGCTTGTTTTCTTCCCAAAGAACTTCATTGTACAAGTTGGTGGGCAGAATCTAAACAGACAATATGAAGGGACTGATCCTATTTTCCTTATCCATCTGAAAATCTCACTGAGGTTGGGGCATGCAAAGCAGGGCGTGCGAGTGCGTTGCTGCGTGCCGCAGTGTGCGTGCACGGCGAGGGCTGGCGTGTGGCGTGAAATCTGTGCTTGTAGTACTGCACGCCGTTCTCCAGATGGTGATCGTGGGCAGCAAATAAGCGCAACCCTAAAAACAACAAAAAAATTCAGTATAATTTTGAGCAACGGAGTCGGAGACCCAGCGTTCAGCAGAAACGCTGACTTCGGCTAGGGCCGGCTGGTAGCCGCTGCTAGGCTGGTGGTGATTAACTGAGGGGTAGATACGGAAAGTTGGAATGATAAAGGGGAGGGAGATTTGCCTGGAGGATTAAAAAGGATAATAAAACTGTGTCAGACTAGTAAACTAAGCAGAAGGCAATACGTCCGGTCATTCCTTTACATGTTTGAAATCTGTAAATCCCATGGAATGGAAGGAAATATTTAGGGTGATAGGATGCTTACGTAGGAGTGGTGGGATGAAAACCAGAAGTTCAGAAGGAGCAATGCTGTTTTGGGGAAGTGTGGGGCTTTTTTGTTTTATTTTTTTAAATATTGTTTCAGACTGCGGGACAATACCCTGTGAAATAGGTTAAAGTCTTATTTCTTAGACCGTTTCAAATTCCAGTAGAGAAGAACTGAAGAAATATGCTGCAAACTTGGAATAGAAAAAAAAAAAATAAAAAAAAAATAGATGAGCGGGCTTCCAATATGATGTGAAAAATAAAAACCTAGGAGAAAAAAAAAAACAACTAAAACCAATGTTTTTGATTTTTATACCTGTCTTTTATACCTATATTTAGAATCATTTAAATCACAGAAAAGTTGGAAGGGGCCTCTGGACATCGAGTCCATAATGTTTGTTATTTATATAAAATCTCATCAGTTTTCGCTGTAATACAGCAGGGTCAACTATTCTGATTGAACAGGCTTCCTGTATTTCACAAGCCTGGGCCACATTTCTGTGGAAAAGGGGATCAACTGTATTCATCATAGCATCTCATATATTCTGCGGGGAACACAGTTATTAATTATGCTGTGCCGCTTCTGGAAAATGTATGTGATAGCTTAGCTTTGAAATTCAGACTTGCTATGAGTTATCCTAAGTTTCCTAACAACGTGAATGATGCAGAGAGTTCTGAAGAGTGTTAGATCTGGAAACAGTCCTGAAGGGTTTTCTCTGCCCGGTGATTGTGTTTGTTCTTCAGTAGGTAGAAATATTATCTGGTGCGTTTGGGGATGGCTGATGCCTGGTCCTGAGCAGGGGAACTGGTAGGAGCTTGGGTTGCTGGGGTCCCCTCAAGTCCCTGAACAGCTGCAAATATGCTGTTGTGAGATAGTTCTTACGGTGTCTACAGGTAGGTCATAGAAATTGCAGCAGTAAGTTCATTAAGGCTTAAATCTGTTTGCGCTCACCAAGGTGGGAGGCAGCGGCTGCTGGTCTAGTACGGGGAGAGGAAATTCCTTGAATTTGTTGTCATTGTCGCCCCCCCTGATTCATTTTAACACCTCAAAGATGTGGAAGAGGAAGTGTAGATAGTGAGATAGTTTAGAGAAATGTCTTCTCTGAATTTTTGCTACTTTCTCCCCGAGTTAGATGTTTCCAGCAGAAAATATCCCCTGCTTGCTGACGTGGCGGAGGGGATGGTGGTCCTTCCTGACCAGGAGCTGCATAGAGCTGAGGATCAGTCAAAGAAACAAACCCAAACCGTGGGGCTGAGTTGGTGCTTGCAGTGAGTCTGCTCCCCGGCTTTGCTCCGAGAAGGCTCTTTGGGGGGGTCACTGGTGGAGCCCTGTCCCTGCCTGACAGTACGCGACGAATCCTGGAGTCTGTTTACAAAAATAAATCACACGAATCCTTCATAACAGGAAAAAATGATGGGCAGCCCAAATATGTGGGAGTCAGTGCTTGCACGTTTGATGCACAGTCAGTACAAGTGCGAACCTATCTGGAAAGAAACTGCTACAGAGATAATTTGTGCCGTCTCCGAGTTATCACGGAAGTTATTTTCTCAGCTAAAAATATACAGATAAGTGTTTTGGCTGCCTATATTTAGACATTGTCTGTTGCTGTCAGTTTGTGAAGCTCTTGGATCTTCTTCTCATTTGGAATATTTTTTTTATTTTTATGTTTTGTAGAAGGCCTAGATAGAATAACTATGATTTCTGTGTGGTGTGGTTGGTATAGAGGAATTCTAAGGAGAAACATAATGTTGGGTCAGTCATAGGTTTTGAATTTAAAACGTCATTATTTGATAAATTTTTTTGTACACCACTTATATTTTGTTGTTGCAATATGGTCTTTTTCTTAGTTTGCATTGATTTGATTCGTGGGATTGTAGTCCTCTGATCTGCTCGGAATGGTAGCGTCCCTGTTTGTATGAATTTCCAGGTGAGCCCAGTACCTTTATTGAGGTGATCCTGAAGTTTGGTGCTGCCAGCTTTGCCTGGAGATACTTGTCGTTCAAAACAGAGGTAGCTGTAGGCACACAAAAAAGGCTTTTAATGATTCAATTATATACCTCGATCCAGAATGAAATAAGACAGCTTGAAATGTATCTAGAATGGAAAGAAATGAGTCATTGTTAATTAGCAAAAGACAATGAAGCTTCTGAAATATTATGTTCAAACTTCATCCTTCCAAGAATATAAAATAAATGGAGATTATGGAAATACAGGTGATACAAAAGCTGAAACAGACAGGGATTTGACACAACTTTCTTTTATCTTTAAATTTCTGACTAATGATAACTTCATCTAAAAAGGAAGATCAAACCCAGTTTGCTTTGTTACCGGGAGAACTGCCTTCTGCTTCTCAGCTGATCCATGGCACGCACTCATTTCCCAGCCAGAACTCAGCCAAGTCCACTTACAAACACCATTTATAGATACTTGTAACCAAGCTACTAAACCAGTTTACGAACAACACTCCACTATCTCTGATCTGCTGCGAGCGGTTCCTCTGGCTGGCGAGTCCTCCTGGAGACAGGAGTGCTTCTCTTGGCTGCCGGAATAAACCTGTTCACTCCGTCGGTGTTCAACCCTTCGGCCTCGGGTGTCGTAAGTGGTGGTGGTTGGTGCCAGAGCGAGATGCTAAGGCAGGCTGGTGGAGCCTGCCCTTCATCTCTGGGTACTGCAGAATACCCCATGCTCTGGGTCCGTGTCTATCCGAGGAGACAGCTACCGCCTGATGGCCTCGCGTGATGTGGCTTGTGTTGGTGACTTCGGTGTGTGAAGGGCAAGTGCAGGGTCCTGCACCTGGGGAGGAACACCCCCATGCACCGCTACAGGCTGGGGCTGACCTGCTGGAGAGCAGCTCTGCGGAGAGGGACCTGGGTGTGCTGGTGGACGACAGGGTGACCATGAGCCAGCAGCGTGCCCTGGGTGCCCAGAAGGCCGAT
>Ga0181612_154621_pt1 | contig 17147 bp, 16 predicted proteins | sample HoacroProtozoa21_FD_119630 | JGI IMG/M metagenome (GOLD analysis project Ga0181612, IMG submission 119630) | Hoatzin crop microbial communities from Cojedes, Venezuel. Combined Assembly of Gp0051906, Gp0051904, Gp0051908
CGCCCCCGGCTGGGGCCCCCGCGCTGGGGACCCTCAGGCTGAGGACCCCCCGCCTGCCCTCGGCCTCTCGTCACACCTCGAGAAGGCCAACACCTGACACTTCCAACAAGCAATGCAATTTCTCCCAGAAAAAGGTCACACAAATATAGGACAGGCACAGGAACGAGCCATGAAAACCGATCAAGCCGTGAAAGATGACTCCTATCATCAGATTTCACAACTATGTATGTGTGTGCCTGTACGTATAAACATAAAAATATAAAAATATATACACATCTATATAAAATCTTCCATTATCCCTAAAGGCATTTTATTGTTTTGTTAATTCCCAGGATGTAATCTGTTTTGCATTAAGTGGGATGTTAAGCATCTAATTGTCAAGTGCTGATAAGCCATGGGAAATTTTATTATGAGATAGGCATCAGCTGAATGGAGATAAAACACCTCAGATGCTAAGGTGCAATTTCCAGGTGAGATCAGTGTACGTACTTGTGAATACCAGAACCAGGGGCACGCCAGGGATGAGCTGCAGAAGTGCTACAGGTGGAAATGGACAAATTGAGGAGTTATACATCAAAATCTGCTATTACCAACTGCTCGGCATTCCCAGCTGCGCGTGGCACTTACAGTTTGCACCTGGGCTGATGTCCTCATTTAGAAAAGGCCCCAAACTTCACGCATTTCATGTAAAACCTGTCATTTAGACCTACAAGTACCACAGCATTTAAAAATACCGTCAAGTACCCATAAGTACCAGAACAGAGACTGTAAACATGTTTTTCTGCCCCCTTTTATCTCTCCAAATGAGACAGAATTTGCAGCTCGGCCCCAACCTGTCGGCTGCTGTCTGGGAGCCAGTCCCTGGCCGGCCAGCCCTGCCATGCGTAGTTCATGCCCTTGTAAGTGAAGATCAGACGCATTTTTGCAATTCAAACTGAGCTTATTGTCAGGCCAAGTAATTGCTTGATCTTGCGATTTCCAGGTTACCTTCCACTTCCTCCTGCCTGCGTGCGCCGCACCACCTCTCACCACAGGCAGCGAGGTCTCGGAGCAGAAACTCTCTTCTCTTGTCTACCGTAGGGGCCCCAAGGCTGCGTGACTCACAGCGCGTGCTACCACCCACCCGGCATCAACATCCCATGTTAGGATGTCACAGGCTACTCCGGGTCCTGGTCCATCGGTTTCACTATTAAAATTCTCTAATTGTCAGTAGGCTGTTGAGCAACTTTGTCTGGAGCAATCACCAGGGAAAGGGAAGCGTGTCCCCTTGGCACTGGTGCTTGGGTAACGGCTCCTCCACCAGACATGGCATTGTGTCAGCCGGGTCCTGCTTATCTCCATGACCTCCTGATACTTGCTGCTCTCTGTCCTGATTTTGGAACGGCAGAAGCAGATGCAGAGATTGGGGTTTGTGATACTAACACACTCTGAGCTTTTTAACCTCAAGTACTCTTTGTTTTGCTTGGCATTTCCTCTACGACCGACCACGCAGGGGCTGGTCCTCCGGAGCAGCCCTGCGGTTAGGAGCTTCCGACCAGAGGCTGGAAGTGACTGCGAGCCTGTCCCTAACCCGCCCCACTGCGAGATCTCCGGCTTCTGTCTAGTGAAGCTCAACAGGTAACAGAAAGGCCTTTAAAGTGCAGTGAACTTTGTGCATTTACTGGGAGCTAGAGAAGAGGAGAAATGTGCTCTGCCTGCCTCCGGCACCCGGCTGCGGCAGAGGTCGCCTGCTTTAGCCACCATCCGAGCTCAACAGGGACAAATTGCCAGCCTGTACCCCGCGATATTCGCACAGGAGTGGGAAATAAGGACCATCAGGGAAGCTTCACCAGCTCCCCCAGAGCTTCAGGCAGCACACACCAAGGGAAGAGGGAAGGAGGCTGTGAGAGCTCTCCCAGCATCCTCCACCTCTGGGAACCCACCTTCACCCTCCTCGAAGCACCTCAGCCAGCAGCTGGCTGGCAGATACCCTGAAAGCTTTAACAGGGACAAGGAGGTAAAAGGGCAAAACCCTGACTTGTGGAAGAGTCAGGAGCCTTTATCCGTTAAAGCAAACAAAACTCAAGACATCGCTCTGCACTGCTGTTCGCCCCGTGCTATCACCTAACCCTGGCCAAAACAATTCTGATTTCTTAATGTTTCACACCCCTTTGCCCACCTGGGAATATCCACAGCGGGTACCATATGGGGGGGTTTCGAGCCCCTGGTTATTTTGGTGCCACTTGCGTTAGCATTTATTAGTCTCCAGAGGCAGCAATTGCTGTTGATGAGCTCACAAACAGCCCTTCCAGGCCATCCAGCTACTCCAAAACACGCGCTTAGCACATCCCGCCTTTACCTTAAATGGCACCGGCACAGAGGAGAGATTCACGTCTCAGTTTAGTGCGCTCCTGCGCTGCTGAACCTGAGGGCTTCTCCTCAGCAGGCCCTGCCCTCACGAGAAGTTTCACATCAAATGTGAAATGAGTCTCCATGCAGTGAACCAAAATCATCTTTTCCTCCTCTCTGGACTGCCCTGACAATTTTCTCATATTCTCTACGGACTTATTGGAATGGTTTTTTTATGCACAATTCTTTTTATTTTATTACATGTAAAAGATGATCATTTTCAGCCTCCTGAAATTTGCTGATTATACACCGTTAGAAAGCAACTGGCAATAAGTTCACTTCCAGTTCTTAAGAAGCCGCTTTTTTCCCTTTATTTGCTGTTCTCATTTTTGCCATAGAAAGTGGGAGAGGAAGCCATGAAGGAAACATTGTAAAATTCCTGCATATTTTAGGGACAAAAAGCAGTTGTCATTTCAGAAGGTATTTTTAAGAAACATTCACTTCATCGGTTGTCAGGCAACGCTGTTATGCACAGTGCTACTGCAGGCAAGGTAACGACACAAGCTAGTATTATGTCGTACAGAAAAATAAGCTTAAATTCACAGCTGAATCAGAGCTGCCTTCAAACGGGGGCTCTGACAGTCCTGACTGGCACTCGGGGCTGGTGACTCAGCAGCCGCTGGTGACTCAGCACCCACGGAAATCGATGGAAGCGCCTCCAGCATTTTTTATAAGAGCTGAATCAGGCCCTAATTGCATTTTAGCCTGGTAAGTGAAATGCGCTTCTGACAACTCTGCTTTGTAGCTTTGAGTCATTTTTTTCTATCTGCTCTAAACTAGCTTCAACTGTCTTCTGACAAAGACAGCATTTCCCCACTGGCTTCTTGACCCGAAACGGGTTGAATTTTGACACTTGGAGCTATTTGAGCTCCGATTTTGTATGTATTGCTTGCAATTACTGTAGGGATCTGAAAGACTTCTGACATGAAATCCTTTGGCTTCAAATCAGCACTTAGAACACAAAACCTTTTTTTTTCTCTCTCTCTTCTCCCTAGCTCTTTTTTTATTGCCTTAAGGTGGAATGTACGTTCTTTGGGTCACAAAAAGCTATCTACTGCTATTAGGACTTCTAGCACATTGTTATTAAACCATTTAACATACAATCAGGCACTGCCACAGCAGGTTTAGCATGGCATGTTTACTGATTTGAAGCAGACTGCACGGGCAGAAGGATCACTCTGTGGGCTGTTCCCCAACCAATGATCCCCATTCTCTCCATTTACATACAAGCCCTCTGCTGTCCTCAGTGAATTTTTTACTGGCAAATAAAATATCTTAGAAATACCCAAATGCCTGCCTGCCAAGCTGTAGCTATTGAAAAGCGCTGTTGCTGCATTAACTAATAGGTTAGAAAGACTTAATAAATTCAGATGACAAGGCAATTCTGTGCTGGCCTTCCTTTCAGAGTAAGGCCTCTCCCAGCTCCTTCCCTGGTGTGGTGGAGGTGTATGTCTGCCTCTCAAACATTCGCCAGTTTTCTCTAGGATTAAATTCTTAGTGGTAAAAGAAGCTTGTTAAAAAATGTGAGGAGGAGGAAGGGAAAATATTCAGTTGCTTTCTAAATAATTTTGCTCTGCTTTATTGTTCCTGATGTTGCTGGCTGCCTGACTGCAGCCCAGCTCTGTATCTCTTCCCCATGTGCCACTCGCAGGAACCCCACAAGCAATGGCTCGATGCTGAGTTACCCTGAGCCAGTTCTGGTGACCCCACAGCTCCAGGGCAAAGCTCTACCACAGAGGTGGGCTCCTGAAAGCCACGTACGATACACGAAGCTGTCCTGAAGAAACATCCTCCTGAGCTACTGACCACCTTTGGGTCTGAACAGAGATCACTGAGGACCACGCATCAGTTTTTGCACTGCCAGGGAGGGGTAGCGGCAGCCGGGAGGTGGGGATGCTGCCTCTTCTGGCATTTAAATCAGCAAGGCCCAGCCTGCCTGTGCTGGGCAACCCCTGGTGTGGATGCCAGCCCTGCCGCTCCGTGCCAACACTAGCCACTTGGCATGCGTGTGGGAAAAACACAGCACACCCACACTCAGAGTCACAGGCTCCAGTCCCAGCTGAGTCAACTCAGCCCCTTATTTTTGCAGAGAAGATATGCAGAATCTGATGGGGCTTATCATGTGTGTTTGGGGCAGGGAGTGGCTCCTTGGCTTCAAAGAGCAGATAAGGCCATCAAAGTGATTGCCATCTTTAAACACTGTCTACTTACTCACTAGACCTGATAGCCGCATGAATTCAGACTCAAAGCCTCTCACTTCAGTAACCATGTGGATACATTTACTGCTTGCCACTCCTGTTAGCTCGTGGAGTCAGCACAGCCCTGGGGAGAAGAGAGTCATTCCTGCTTTCTGCTTATGCATCAGCAACGTTTTAGTCAGACACTTTGCCCTGAGACGCAGCTGTTGTACCTACACGATGTAGAACACCGAGTCTGGAGAGTGGGAGCCCCAGGAGGGCTGTGAGCGGGGACTGCCTCCCGTTCTATCCCCCAAGAACATCACATGGATATCTCCGGGAAGTAAAGGAGTTGTGTTAGGACACACTGCGGGTCTGGGCAGAGAAGATGGCCACCTGGGAAAGAAAGGAGTCCTGTTTCATTCCAGGGGCCCGTTCCAACAGTGCAAGCAAAAGAAAAAGCAGGCAGGCAAGATGGCAAGTTCCCCACCCTGGTGAGAACAGAAGATGGGAGGCAGCACCCTCAGAGGCAGATGGGATGCCAGAGGGGAGGCAGAAGTGGGTGAAAACAAAGCAAACTTTCTTGGTTGACTCAGGGGCAGGAGTAGGGACAAGACAATCTTCTGCCAGAGGCTCCGCTTCACCCAGCACCGCCTCGCGAGGACTCAGATGGAAAGAATTTCACTTGCGGGCAGGAGGGCAAGTCAGACACAGTATCTCAGCACACTACCCCACCCTGCCCTAGGCTTGTCCTAGGTTTTGATATGCAGTGTGCAAATCTGGAATGCATTCATAAATAAATGTCAAATTCTCAGATGTATTGTCAGCCTTAAAGAAAACGACCTAATTAAAAATCCCACTGTTTCTTTGACTCATGACCTGAGTCACATCTAGAGCCTTCACGCTTTTTGTATATTTAACACACAGGCACAGAAATACACTCAATACTTCTCAACTTCAGGAAGCCAGCAAGATGATACTCAATGTTTGAGAAAGTCATCTGTAAGCTGTAGCAACAAGAGGTTCAAGATCTGTGAGGAATCCCTGTGCAATATGCTTACCTGATAATGATAACGCACATCGCAATTTACTGAAATCACACAAGAGGCCACGAATCCTCTCCCATGTTTCCCATCCAATGATTATGTATTTTGCTGCATTTCAATTATTTTGCTCCATCGGGTGACAGCACAAGCCCATTGGGATCCAGATGTCTATGACTAAAAATCTCCTCATAGTAGGCTGACATATGTAGGCCTTCAAAAATAAAAGTCCATTTGTTCCAGATTTGTTCCTGTATCTCCGACCCGCGGGAACACTATGCTCCCGCCTGGACCCCTTGCTAGAAGGAAGCCAGCTCTGACCACCTACCCCATGCCTGGTGATGTCCCATTTCTTCTTAGCTTCATAGGAGTGGCCGGGAGCTGCTGGTGAGATGCCCTTTGACTGGGCCGGATGGGCTGCGTCTGCTGGCACCGCTGCCCACTTCCCCTTCTGGGCAGCCAGGCGGGCTCTGTCCCGGCGTGAGGCCCGGGCAAGCAGCTCCTCTGCCCATGGTGTTGTGCATTTCCAACGAGGATACAACACGCGCCAGAATCCCACCCCTCACAACTGACAGAAGACAACGAAACCTGCAGAAGGCACCCAGCCCTCACACACCGAGGATGTACTTGCCAGTAATATCCTGTGAGAAGGCTTCATCCAAACCAAAATAAAGTCCATGATTTCCATGGGCTTTGACTGAGGCCTGTTTGAAAACCCTTCATTTTCCAGGACAACCTCATTCCGGATCCATTTTGCCTTGTCACACAGCCAGTGGCAAGTATCCAGTGATTTCAGTAGTAGGTGTGTTTTAGCAAAGCTTATCACAAAGGGGGTTAACTCCCTGCTAAGGAAGACCACGGACATCACCTACCTGTCAGACACACAAAACAACCCTCTGGCTGGTGCATCCTGCTGCCGCTCCGTGGGCAGCAGACTCCCAGGAGCTCTGCAGCCGTCCTTCCTGCCCCTCCATGGCACTGTGCCCAGCACACCGGGCAGACACACAGACTAGATCACCTGCCAGAATCTCTTTCTGCCACATTTTCTGTCATTAGAGAGTTCCACGATTTTACTGTTATCTTATTTGCTACTAACAAGGTTTATCATTAAGGCTTGCTACTATAGAACAGGTATCCATACCCGATGATACACATACAGAAGACAAAGACAACAGGCCAGCTGCTGCTCTGTGTATGCTGTGTGATGCCCATCATTCTTCCACAATGGCAGCAGACATGTAAGAGCAAGCAGAATACACCTCAGTAATTTTGCAGACTAGGCTGTCGACCTCCAGTGCCAGGAAACCTACCTGTCGCAAAATGCAGCCTAAACACCACATGCTTGTAACATCTGCACTGCCTACTCAGGACTGTGTTTAATAAAAAGCAGCCATCTCCTTTTCCAGTAAAGCAATGTGGTTTGTATTTAGGTCTGTGCAAGGAGTTTGGCACCTCTCTTACACTGCCTTTTTCCAAGAGATTGGAACTTCGTCATAAAAAATTTACTCTGGAGTGGCATTCAGCAAAGACACTGTTTTGGCTCAGATGCAAACATCTTTTGGTAGCAAACTGAAAAAACCTCCATTCAAGCACTGAAGCGGCCGGACTATGATACCAGCGAGGTTATTTGCCTTCTCATCTGGTTCTACCAGACGCAGGCCCATGCAGTAACGACAGCCTCATTTAAGGCTCACCAAAGGGTAGTGGGAATTTTCCCATCACCTTCCAGGGCCCTATTAAAACATAACTCACTGCCCAATTTTCATTCATTTCCTTTTTGTTAAGCATGATTTTACCTAAACCAAGCAGGGCAGCTCTGCTCAGTACAGCACATTAGCACATTTAGTCCCAGGATTTAAGAACTGACTTAAAAGCTTGGCTGATACCTGAACTGAGCATCCATTTTGCTCATTATTCATGGCCCTAACGGTGCTGGAGCTGCCTTCAGAGATTGCCTGCTCTGCTATGCTGCTTCTGACATGCAGAATCGCCAGCCCTTGTTGGCAACCGCAGCAATCCCCCTCCACTCTGGGAATGCATCATTAATTGTGGAATTTGGATACTCGTGGACATCCTTACAGTTTCCAGACTCTTACTGTTGAGAAAGCAGAGCCCATAAAAGGACTCAGTTGGGCTATTTCCTGCTTAGAAAATAGAGAAAATAAAAATCCAGCAATTTAGCCCACTCTGGACCTATTGAAGACTGAAGGTCAAGCTCTAACCTCAGCTACTCCACTGCTTGTCCAGGGCACATGCTGAAAAGTTAATGGAATTACTTCAGACATTCCCCAGCATGGCTGAGATCAGACACTGGCCTGCACTGTCTGGGGCTGGAGATATTCTGAGCCAGACTCTTCACCCTCAGCCTTGGGAACGTTTTCATAATGGAACACAATGTTTGCAAAAACTAGACCAAAGGTGGCTTCTCCATCTGTAAACATGTCAAGAGCGAACTGGCAAGGCAACTTCTCCATCCCTGGAATGCGCAGGAAATAGCTATGACTATACTTATCCGTAAAACAAATAGCTTAATTCCCACCACCAGAATGGTCTCTGACATGTTGTGCTCACAGTAGCGTTGATAAAAGGCTGTAATACACCGTATGCCCCGTAAACGGCTTTTAAATCTCAGCCCAAGCATTTCATTACGAGCTCATTAAAAGATGACTGTTCCCTCAGACTGGCTGTGGTCACACAGCAGAACAGGAGGTAATTGGAACCACTTCCCCGGTCTTGTATAAATGTGTAACGTAGCAGTCAACGTAAACCTTCGCTTCGGCTGCCAATGTTGCCATACAAATCAGCACAGTAGACTTGGCAGGAGTTCAGCCAAATTTGGCACAGGCTCTAAGCCAGTTCATTTCATAGTTGTTAAGAAAAACAAATCTGTATCATGAACGTGCTGCAGAGCACTCACATTTCTGTTTTGTTTTTGCAAAAAAAAAAAAAAAAAGGCCAGATTCTGCTCTGATTTGCTTTGGTGCAAACCCAGAGTAACTCTGCTGGGCTTGATTCTTCCAGGTTCCTGCTGGCCTGTACTCGATCATAGCGTGGCGCTCCGTCTGACACAAGGGATGACTAAATTAGGCGAGATAAGGGGTTTTTGCCATGTCATTAGCATCAAAATCTTATTGACACAAATTAACAGCATTTCCAGCAGAGTTATTGATTTTGCTAAATTCTGTCAGAACCTGTACTTTAACAATCTTGTTTAAAAAGTTCATTAACTGCAGGTAACACTCAATTCTGGAGCAAGAAAGAACAGAATTTGGTTTTAACTTTGAAACAATTTTCTAATTTACATCCACCAAGGACAAGTGTTACTTTTTGACTTGTGGTTTCCTTTTTTTTTTTCCAAGAAATATTATTAACTATCTGTGAAAAGCTATCACTGTCTTAATTTTGGGTTACTTTTTGTAAGGAGGGAGATACTGGATATTAACTAGTTCTATTTCGCAATGTCAGATAAAAGGAAGTAAGTTAAATATCTGAGAGTAGAAAGTAATTTTGTTTTGTAAGGGATTTTAAAATAAATCAAAACTGCATCAAAGCTATGTTCAGTACTACAGCATGTCTACAGCGAGCAATTTATCATTCCTCCATTAAAGTGGGCTAACTTCAAAAACCAATAAAGTAGGTTTAATTTCATTTACAGTCCAATTAATTTCAATCCCATTTAATTTGAATCCCATTTAATTTATTTAATATAATGTTAATTAAAAAAAATTGTTTAATATAATGTTAATTAAAAGCCTAATACTACACTTTGTACACTAGCCAGCCAGTGACAGCACTACACAGAGACAGGGAACTCCGAGCAGAGAACAGTCACAGCCTCACGATAACACCCAACAACAGGTGCCTCCTTAAAATATCTAATGATGCATTTCCTACTAACTGCACTGACATTTAGGAAATGGATTTTCTATACTTTAGATGTTTACATCTAATACGCTGGCTGTCAGCTGTGCCCCCTCCAGATGCCAGAACTGAGCATTCTCTTTGCAGGGATGGAGGCTGAGAGTTTGCCAATCCAGCCCGCCGCGGCACGCTGCAGAGCCCGCAGCGCATCCTCATCCAGCTTCATGGTAGGACACAGACATACCTCGACTTTAACAAGCAAAGTAAAACACAGCAAAGAAGCAGAACCTTGAGGAAGAAGATGGCAATGTGGGAAAGCAGTGAGGATGCCGGCCCAACCACATCAACGCTGTTTACAAGGCACAGTCACAAAATCTGAGAAACACCAAACACTGAAGTTCAAGCATCAGAAATTCATGTCACTGTGGCTTTCAGGAACTCGTAAGAGCACGTGTTTGGGAGGGAATGAGAGCTCAGCTAAAACATAAGGGGCTGAAGAAAAAGATATTTTAAGCACGTGTTCTGTACCAAAAAGAGTAGCATGACTGGAAATCACATGTCATCAGTACAATAATGAGAAAGCCATGTTAGATGAAATATCAGACAGCTTGGTATTTGCGTGGAATCTGTCAGTGGCATTTGTCCCCCAATACTCAATAATTTGGACGCATATCATCTCCTTGAAATGAAGCTATGCCTGAAGCATGAAACAGCAGTTGCCTAAACCACAGTTTTCTGCGGAACAGTTACGGGAAAAGAAGGAATGTGACAGGCCAGCGCCCGCCGCCGGGCTACTGCAGGGCTGCTGGACCAGAGACGTCTTCTCTGCCATCACACACCCGCCCATTACACAGTCTCCTTTTTAGCTCGCTCACGCTCCATCTTAATAATTACTAAGGCATTTCTGCCACCTCCCCTTTTGCTGAAGTTGGCTCCAGAGCCTCCCTGTTCCACACTTGGAGACCGTCTTCTGGTTTCCAGTTTAAATTCAGCCATGGCCAGCTTATAAACACTTGTCATCTGGCCAGAACTGGGGTTCAAACCGATTCAAACCCATTGAAATTAATGAGGTTTTCTTCCCCCATTGACTTTAATGAGCCTTGAATTAAGGCCCTGTGTGTGGACAGAAAGGTTTCGGGCATTTTTTGTAAAAGGCGAGTTTTATCCTGTTGATCTTGGCCTCCCTCCTCAGCCTGCTGTGAACTGTCTGCCTTATTTTAACGCTGTATTCTCATGCTGCTCTAGTGCAAAACTATTGAAATCCAGGACGATCTTGCCAAGTTGTTATTAATTACTGTGGTTCTCAAGGCTCAGTCCTGCAAACTGATCTGCATGAGCTCAGAGGTCTCTCTCGAAGCATCTCCTTTCAGGATCTGGGCTCTAGGGCTACAAACCCAAGCACCAAAGGGACTGATCCGATCACGCTCAGCTCTGCCTGCCACCCCAGTGCTGCTGCAACCCGAAGCAGCAGGCAAGCCCAGTGCTGCTGCTGTAGTTGGAAGGCCGGGGGCCAGCAGGGAACAGTCCTCGCACCGAAACACAGCTTTCCAGGCCAAAATAACCAGCCTTTCTGCTTGTCAGAGTTTGAGCACAATTCAGCTGTGCTGGAGGAGGGCACAGCTGAGCTCTGCTTCTGAGGACGACGGGAAGAAAGTGCGTTTCGCTGCTGAGGAAGGGAACAACTGCTGTCGAATTTGACTTTTGTGGCTGGACCACAGAACATTTCTTATGCTAAGAAATGGCAAGATGTCGCACTGGATGCACGTGAGGTCAGAGGCATATCAATATGTGGGCAACTAATTGTATCTCCAGCACTGGGAAATCCTTCTTTTATTACAAAATAGGATCTGGATTAGTTTGCTCTGCCTTCACTACTGAAGCTAGTGCTTGGCGGTGCCAGGACCACATTAAAAGCAAGTTTTGGATACACTTTCATTGTTCTTTTTAGCTGAACGGTGAAAAAAGCTGGAAAAAGCTTCTTTGCAGTGGAAACAGAAAAAACTCAGCTAGTTATTTTAAAAAGTTATGAGCTTTTCAATTAGACCACAGGAATTTTATAAAGCAAGCAGGTCAGGATGTACTTTATTCCCTGAACCTGAAATGTTAAAATAGTCATGTTAGGTATTTGCATAGAGTTATGTAGGATGAGTTTAGATCTCACTAATCTAGCTAGTCAGATGCTTATAAAAATAAATAAGAACCCAAAAAAGAATGACATCAGCCATAAGTGCTTATTCGGCTCCAGATTTGGCAGGTAAAAATCAGAAAAAAAAACAACTGCATTATGCTGCCTGGGCTCTGCGCCTATTTCCCATCATGTAGGGAGCCAGGCCAAATCCTTGACACAATAGCAATTTTTGCCCAATGCCAACTATTCCCAGCCTGGCAGTATGCATGCAGAGCCGTCTCCTGAGGTCATGGAACTGTAATGGCATCCAAACTGCAACGAACATCCCTGCTTTCGGAGGTGAAATGGCTGTTGCATGTGAGTCCATTTCCACCGAGCCACCGCATTCAGTCACAAGCTGTCAGAAGACAAGTTACAGTGACAACAGACAATGCCACCCTTAACAGAGTCACCGCGCATGCCAAGCACTGTGTAACACATGGACTGGTGGCCTCCAGAAAGCCTGGAAAACAACTGGGTCAGAAGTATTGCTAAACACCTCAATATCAGGTATCTGGGCGAGCTATAACATAGCAACTGTCAGTCATGTAAAGTGATAAGTGACTTCTATTTAGACGTGCTCCACTCAGTCAGTGGTCAGTGCCCTGATAACAAAAGCACTTTACTGTTCTACATCCTTGCATGGGGACAGGGACATCTGACAACGGCACAGTAAAGAGTTTAGCTGCTAGATTGCTGTTTGCTGCAAGCACAGAGAGCTTTTCCACACCTTTAAGGCTGATCATCATATTCTCTATATTGAACCGCGAGTTGAATGACGCTGGCTTAATAATACACACCTACTGAGAAAGGCAAGATAAAAAAATAAAATTACGTATTTGTCTGCCACTAACCAGCACGTGTTCTGTCTGCGAAGAGAGACCCTTGTCTTCATGCTAGAGAGTCACAGCAACAGAGGCAAACCTGCTTGGCTGGGAAGATGCCAAGCCCTTTCTAAGTAACTCAGTGTCCTTAGAGCTTGCTGTGGCACGAGCTATGGTGTCCTCAGAGATGTACGAATGTGCTGGAGCACCCAGAAAGACAAAATGCAACATTGCTGAGCTTCTGTGTCCTCAATGCACGTGGGCACACATTGGTAGTAGTAACTACGGGTATTCTCACCACAGACCATGGGACACCCCCAGCTGTGTAAAGTCAGGCCAGTGCTAAGTCCTGCTCAGGGCCACGGTGCCTCCACCCTCCCGACAGCTCATCACTGACTGACACCAAGAGTGCTTTTACCTGAAAAGGGGTTAAGAGACTTTGTCCCGCTGCCAGGCAGACAAGCCACAGCAGGACAGGACAGCTGCAATTTTGGGGAGTGTGACTGTCTATTTTTTTATTCTAACCTCATTGCTGCTCACTTCTCATGCACATTTTAAGCACTTCTGGATGCAGCACAGTCTCTGTGATGCTGCTTCAGACAAACTCCTTGGCTCAACTGCTGGCACCAAGCTCTCGGGCTGTCCTCAGCAAACCTGCTCATATGAGCCCTACTGCAAAATCAATATTCCTTCCTCTGTCTGTCCTCCCCTCACTGTCCTTGTGCCCTCCACTGTAATGCAACAAGGTAATGCCTAGGGCGTCACAATTAAATACGATAACTAACAATAGGCTGTATGGCCAGCGGCACAAAGCACTCTGATTCGCATCCCACTGAATGGCAGCATCTGTACAGACTGGACAGAGGGGAAATCAGGTTCTTCTTCATTTATCCTGGCCCTGGCAGCAGCAGTTTGGACAGTTTCTGAAATTCCATGGCCTAGCACCAAGCTGGCAAGAGAAGAAATATCCCCACCACTCTCTCTTACTAAGGAATGGAATCTATATTCTTCTGCAATGAGGAGAGAAATGACAGAAGAGTTCTTAGAGCTGTACAAGAAGTAGATTGAAAGTTATCCATCTGTTTACAAATCCCTTTAAGAAAAATCCACAGTAGCAGGTCCACTGACAAGCCTCTGCAGAAGTCAGCATCGGCAGCAAGCTCCCGCTGCCCGGAGGAAGCACGTGTACTACCCAGCCGCAGGGACTTCTCGGCCGACAGCCCCATCCCGCACGTGGGCAGCGTGACGGCTCCTCAGCTCTGCGAGCAGGTGGCCAGCACCAAAACAAATGCTAAACGCGTGGTGTGACCCCACGGTACCTGTAAGGTGATTCAGGGTAGCCTGGCCCGCAGAGAGAGAAGGATAAGAGCCTGCACACAGCAAAACAGCAAGTGGCAGCTGGTACCTGCAGTAATGTGTCACCTCGTGACAGCTGATTCACGGGTCCATAATCGACTTCCACACAGGACTCACAGTGGCTCTCCCCAAAGAGTATTACACTTTATGGCAAAACCCTCTCCTGCTGACTGAGTGGAGCACTCCAGTGTGCAAACCAGCCAACAGAATGCAGGTGCTGGCCTCAGCACGCGTGCCCGAGGCTAGCCCATGCTGAGAGGCCATCATCTGCCCACACGGCAGGAGGGAGCCGGGCTGCTCGTGCCTCTGGCTTCCAGGACGCAGCACCACAAGGTGCTCCTCTGTCCCCGCTTCGGAAGCTCCTGTCCTCCGCTCTTCCTGCTCAGCTGAGTTAGATGGGAAAGGATTCCCAACGCCAAAGAAGCCTTAGGCAGACAGCCAGGTTTCCAAGCCCCTTGCCGAAGGGGAAACCGTGCTTCTGCTTTTCTAAGTGCTCTGTGATCTTGCACTTGCAAGGCTTCTAGAGGCTTTTTCCACCCACTGCACATTAGCAATTCATTGAGTGGTTTCTGCAGGTCCAAAGGGAACAGACAGACAAACTTTTAACATACGGAGAGATGGAGTGGAAGAATTGCAGAAACTTCCCCAAGAGACCATCATTAAGCCCTGAGCGACAGGGTCTATAGCCCGCTGCACTCTCCCAAAGATGGCACAGCCAGAGGGAGCTAAGGTGGTCACAGGTGAAAAGCTGGCATCTCCCAAGGAAGAAGAGCTGTGCGTTTTCCAAAGCTCCCCAGACATCTTATGTGACCTCAAGTAAGTCACTTCTTTCCCAGTTTCTCTCTGTAAGGTAGTGATAAAACTTCACAGGAGGCTCCATTAATTGTGGAAACATCCAAATACGACACCAAAGATTCTTGGCAAATATGCAAATCCACAAATAAACCAGTATTTGCAGGGGAGGAGAAATCATAGGTGGGGCTGAGAACACCCAAAATTTGAAATCTCCGCCAGCAATATCCCCCCCCAAGGTTCCTGGAAAAAGGCTGTTCTGATACACGCACTGCTCTGGTAATGTGAATTTTGTTCAACAGTCTAATATTATTATTTCTAATTTTACTAATACTGAACACAAACCCATCTGTATTCTTGAAAACCTGCAAGCTTACAAGCTCTCACATGTACAAAGCGAAGACATTCCAAACACCGTGCTGTATTTAGAAGACTGCTTTGAAAATCTGGCTCTTAGTATCACCTTTGGTTGCTAAATAAACTTGTCTAGAGATTTACCACAGCCTGCACAAAAATAGTTACGAAACAGTTTTCAGACTTTGAATAGAAATGGGTGTTGGTAAAGAAGCATGCTCAATTCTATTTCACTAAAGCTGAAATGTAAAAAAAATACAATATAAGCTCTGTAAGCAGATTCTTCATGGTAAATAAATATGCAGAGATGCAGAGAATGCTAAGTGATCATTTTTAGAACATTTATTTTTGGCAGGATAAACACTTTCAGACCTCAAGCAACTTCTCTGTGTGTACAGAATCTCCAACTGTGAAAAGAAAACAAATAGCAGAGTTTCATTTGTTGTAATCAGGATTTTTTTCATGACTGTTTAGAATAAAGCTGGATCGGATTTGGAGTGGCTTCGAAATTCATTGTTTAGGCATTAGTCTCCAGTGGTAAACATCCTACAGTATGTGTGTAATACAGCAACTATTTTTGTACTTCAAAGCCTTCCCTCGTAATTTGGGAAGGTGCGGGATACAAACAGCTCTTCTTCTCCCTTCTAGGGAACGGTGGCTTCGTTGCTTGCCATTAGCTAGCAGAAATCCTACATTGCCTGGCACCAGGCTCCATCTACTCACATCGAAATTAGATACAAACACCAGACAGCAAATTGCACTTGAGAAATATAACTCTCTTGAGAAATAGGAGTTTAATGGGGGGACTGTACAGTCCAGGAGCCTTATTATTACCCAGCTCCTCTGGGCACAGGGATTTTTTAATACAGGAACTCACTGTTGACTCTTCAGGACTGAATATCCTGCAGATAGCAAAACTGCTACCACAAGGACAGATGCTCGGCTGCTATGAAAGATCACAGCTCCACAGCCAGCGCCCGACTGCAGTCCCAGCTACCACCACCCCCGTCTCAGAGGAGGCGACTTTCATCACTTTAGGTAGAGGATTGGAAAGTTCAGGACCAGAGCTGAAAAATGTATCTTCTTATTTTGAGCAACATAGTGGAAATCTGGCTGCTCAAGACTTCTGAAAATACCCATCCGAACAGTCCCACACTGAGTGTCCAAGGAACAAATAGCCAGTATTAGTCAATGATCTGGGAAATGTTGGCCTGCCAAGGTCACATAAGTCTGTTGCAGGAGCAGCAAAAGGATCATCTGGCTCTTCTCCTGTTTCTCAGCCACAAAACTTTCTTCCTCCCCTAACAATTACACATGTGGGTTTCCTTAACAGTTTCTTTTTACATTCCTGTTTAAACAGCACAGGGAAAAGGAAGAGGAGACTTGATGTGGAAAATTAGTTTTGGAAATGTTGAGCAGTGTGGATTTGCCAACTTCTGTTCCTCCAGTCAGTTCATTGTAGACACTCTCAGCTCTCACCGAAATGCTATTTTTAGGCTGTACGTCAGACTTCACAATTCAGACTGACAGGATTTTTCTAAAGGCTTTTCCCTGAGAATTAAAAAGAAAAACAACGTGGAAATTCTGCTTCCCCCTTTGCGCGGCTGGGGATCCACAGCTACCCCAGGGCAAAGCTCCAAAGGGACCCAGGCGCACAGGAGCAGCTTTTTCAGTCAGCATCAGGAGATTCCCAGCACGAGGGAGATGGGCAGGTCTTTTACATCTGATGAGGCACGTGGAGCCTGAAAACATTCTGGGGAGACACTCTGCAGCAAAACAAAGCACAGATGCAGAGCGAGGCTTCAGAAAACACAGCTTTCTAATAAAATTCTCCAGCTGTTGCTGGGGCTGCCAGGCAGCTCCTCGGGGGCAGAAGCAGCTGCGGAGCCGCAGCACCGGGAGCTCCCACTGCTGCCCCAGCCCCACTCGGGCACCCAGGCTCCCCGGACCTCCACCACCGCTTCTTCACACTGCTCGGCGGTATCCCCTGAGCCGTACCCTTAAAATGAGAAGGCCAGAAATGCAGAGGTGGCACGTTCTGTTACAGTGAAATACCAGCAAAGCCTCCGGCAGCAACAGCCATCTCCCTTGCATTATTTGTTGAGCACTTGTCATGCTGTTGGACATGCACGTTAAGAAATTATAGTTTCTACATGGTTATTTCCTGAAGCTAACAGGTGTCTAA
>Ga0181612_178075_pt1 | contig 17146 bp, 11 predicted proteins | sample HoacroProtozoa21_FD_119630 | JGI IMG/M metagenome (GOLD analysis project Ga0181612, IMG submission 119630) | Hoatzin crop microbial communities from Cojedes, Venezuel. Combined Assembly of Gp0051906, Gp0051904, Gp0051908
CTCATGAGCAACGATTTTCCAAACCGACGGGGACGACTCAGGAAGTAGAATTTGCCAATACTTGCAAGTCGATAAACCAGGTCGGTCTTGTCCACATAGACATAACCGCCATTAATGACATCATCAAAGGTCTGAATACCAACTGGATACTTCAACATAACGCTAATCCATTAATATTTTATTCTGTGCAAATTTACATAAAAAACTTGATAATATTGGACAATACCGATGAAAAATTGTGATTGCGTGTTGCTAGAAGTCTTTATTCTTGATATAAATTGTTTAAATTCAGAGGTTTATTTGTGTTTGTTCCTATTAATATGAAATTATCTATTCTGCTCATTTTGTGGATTATGGAGATGTTACCATTTGTTGGTTTCGCCTTTTTATAGTAATTTTGCGCCTTTAATTGAAGACCGTCTGATGAAAAAAGCGTTGAACAATCTGGCCTATTATCTATTAAATGGCATTCTGCACATCTTGTCGCCACTGCCCATGTGGCTACACTATGTGTTTGCCGACATCTTGTATGTGCTGGCGGCATACGTCATCCGATATCGACGTCATGTGATAGTCACCAACTTGCACAACGCTTATCCAGAAAAGAGTGATGAGGAAATTGAACGATTAGTTCGACAGTTTTATCGGCACTTTTGTGATATCATTGTCGAGACGGTAAAGTATGCAACAATCAGTCGCCGCAACATCATGCGTCGCATGACTTTCACTGGCTGCGAACAAGTGGCAGAAATCCTTAACAGCGGCCAGTCCATTGCGTTGCTGTTGGGGCATTATGGCAACTGGGAGTGGGTCACATCATTTGCCTTGTGGTTGCCTCCTGTGCAACGTGATGTAATATTGGGTCAGCTCTATCATCCACTTGAGAATAAGGCATTTGACCGCGTGGTTTTGAAGATGCGTAACCGCATGGGTCCAGTGTGCGTGCCCATGCAGGAATCGCTACGCTGGGTTATTGGCAACAAGAACGAGGGACGTGTTACCATGTTGGGTTACATCAACGACCAGGTGCCGTTGTGGCGCAACATTCACCACTGGTTGCAATTTCTCAATCAAGAGACACCCGTGTTCACAGGTGTGGAGCGCATTACCCGTCAGCAGCATCAGGCTGTTGTCTATTTGGACGTGAAATGTCCGCGCCGCGGTTACTATGAATGTGAGTTTCAGGTGATGACACGTGACCCAGACAGTCTGGATGAGTATGCCATCACCAATGACTATTTTGCTCGCATGGAGCAGACCATTAACCGTGCTCCCCAGTACTGGTTGTGGAGTCACAATCGCTGGAAACGCACCCACGAGGAGTTTGACCGCCGTTTTCAGGTCATCAATGGTCGCGTGGTGGAGCGTACTGAAACAAGCGATTGAGTCTAGGACCCTGACGAGTTGACTGGCAAATTCCTAATATTGTGTTTGTTGATGTTGAAGTGTTACTGCCAAGTGCCACCCAGCAGGCGATAGAGTTGCAGGGTGCGTGACAAGTCGAGAAGTTGCTGTTCGTTGAGCATTTTCACATGGTTGATACCATCGGCTCCCTTGAGTTTAATCATTGCCCAATGGCTGTGTCCCAAAGCATATACCAAGTCCTTGTCGGCGGTGTGCATCACGTCATCGCTGTTCTCCCAGTACATCTGCTGTGCTGTCTTGCCGCGTTGGGGCGCTTGAGGGAAAAAGACATAGTCAAACCCATCGATAGTGAACACCAGCTCGTCATAGTTGATGGGGTCGTCGGCATAATATTGCACGCGCAAGTGAAGAGGTCCTGGATAGTCCCCATCCATGTTAAAGTAGAAATAGACTGCGTTGCTGGTGTTGCCTGGGGTAACGCTGCGTGGCACGCATTGGTCATTTGTCATGACAAAGTATGGCGTCAACTCATCGCGGGTTCCAGTGATGGGGTCATCACGCCAGGTCATGCGGTAAGCACCTGGAATGTCATACTGTTTCAATGAGTAGTCGGCGTTGAGCAAGGCTTCAAGTTCAGCCTTGTCCGAGGCGTAGATGCGTTGTCCTTGAACGGTGGTTTTTGATGCCGTGACGCTGTTGGCGCTTTGAGCGTCATCCTTGTGTTCGGGAATGACATCGGCTGTTCCCCATGCCTCATCGGTGGTGTCCCAGGGGTCTGCTTTGACTTCGGCCTTGCGAGCGCGTTGCTCTTGCAGTTTCTTGATAGCCTTGGCGCGTTCACGCTCGGGGTGCAGACGGCGGACTGGTTTGCGAATGCTGGCGTCATAATCCTTCTCGTCGGGCACAATGGCTGCTGTGGTTGCCGTGGCGGCAATCAGGGCGATGAACAGGGCTGTGAGCAGGCGTTTGAGCATGGCTGTGATAGTGATTAATGGATGACAAAGGTAGTACATTTTTTTGACCCATCGACAACAATTGTGATAAAAAATCCTGCCCGACACGACAGCACTTTGAGCAATTTTGTTTAATTTTGCACGTTTTTAGGTTCAAATTTCTACGATAATATTAAGATTATGGCACAAAATGTAGAGAATATCCCCAATAGCGAGGCCTCTGAAAAGAAGCCGTTAAACTTTGTACAACAGATAGTTGCCGACGATTTGGCGGCAGGCAAGAATGGCGGACGCCTCAACACGCGTTTTCCGCCCGAGCCCAACGGCTACCTGCACATCGGCCATGCCAAGGCCATCTGCATGGACTTTGGTGTCGCCGAGATGTTTGGTGGCACGTGCAACTTGCGCTTTGATGACACTAATCCTCAGAAGGAGGACACCGAGTATGTCGAGTCCATCAAACGTGACATCCACTGGTTGGGCTATGACTGGCAGGACAGGCTCTACTATGCCAGCGACTATTTCCAGCAGCTCTATGACTTTGCCATTCGTCTCATCAAGGAGGGCAAGGCATATGTTGACGACCAGACTAGTGAACAGATTGCGCAACAGAAGGGTACCCCCACCACGCCTGGTACGGCGAGCCCCTATCGTGACCGCACTGTGGAAGAGAATCTTGACTTGTTCCAGCGCATGAATGCTGGCGAGTTTGATGAGGGCAGCCGCGTGTTGCGAGCCAAGATTGACATGGCATCGAGCAACATGCACTTTCGCGATCCCATCATTTATCGCATCATCAAGACCCCTCACTGGCGCACTGGTGAGAAATGGAAAGTGTATCCCATGTACGACTTTGCGCATGGCCAGAGTGACTACTTTGAGGGTGTGACCCACAGCATCTGCACCTTGGAGTTTGTGCCTCACCACGACTTGTATGATTACTTTGTGCACGAGTTGGCAGGTGACACCGCTGACCAGTACTGCCCGCGGCAGATTGAGTTCAACCGTCTCAACCTCACTTACACCCTGATGAGCAAGCGCAAGTTGCTGCAACTGGTCAAGGAGGGTCTGGTTGCTGGTTGGGATGACCCTCGCATGCCCACGTTGTGTGGTTTGCGCCGTCGCGGTTACACCCCCCAGAGCATCAAGAACTTTATTGAGGACATTGGATACACTAAGTATGAGGCTCTCAATGACATCAGTCTGCTGGAGCATTCCATCCGTGAGGAACTCAATCACAATGCGCCCCGCGTCAGTGCGGTACTCAATCCCGTCAAGGTGGTTATCACCAACTATCCCGATGACAAGGTTGAGATGATGTCGATGGACAACAATCCCGAGCAGGAGGGTAGTGGCTCACATGAGATGCCTTTCTGCCGCGAGATTTATATTGAACGTGATGACTTCATGGAGGAACCGCCCAAGAAATTCTTCCGTCTCACGCCAGGCAAGGAGGTCCGTCTCAAGGGAGCTTACATCATCCAGTGCACAGGTTGCACCAAGGATGCCGACGGCAACGTCACCGAGATTCAGTGCACCTACGACCCCGACACCCTTAGTGGCTCGGCTGGTAGCCAGCGCAAGGTCAAGGGCACACTGCACTGGGTGAGCGCACGCCACTGCGTGGATGCCGAGGTGCGCTTGTATGACCGTCTGTTTGCTGTCGAGAATCCCAGTGCCGACACCGAGCATGACTTCCGTGAGTTGCTCAATCCCGATTCGTTGCGTGTCCTGCCCAATGCCAAGATTGAACCCTATCTGACTCAGGTAGCTCACGTTGAGGACAAATTCCAGTTCCAGCGCATTGGCTACTTCTGTGTTGACCCTGATAGCACCCCCGACCATCTGGTGTTCAACCGCACCATCGGTCTCAAGGATAGTTGGGCCAAGCAAGCCGCTAAGGGATAATCCACTCCCATTAGCAATATCATCGATTTTCTAATAAAAAAAGGGTCTCCTGCATGCAGGAAATCCTTTTTTATTAATTATTGCTATACTCTTGCATAACAGCGTCTTGGCTTGTGATTGGGACGATGTCCATGCAAGATTTCCTGTTAGACGATGCCGTGCGTCGGTCTTGCCATCACCTGTTGAGGGAGAGGAGGCGTGTGAGAGCCGCGGGTGTGGCCCATGGAAGCAGGCTGGCGAGGTGGTTCATCATGCGGTCACGAGATTGTTGGGGTGTACGTGCAGTCATCAGGGCTTCAGGGCCGAAGTAGTCTTCGGGAGTGCAGTAGCGTGCAATTCCCCAACCATATTGTCTGCCGTGTCTGTCGGTGCGATACTCAAAGTCGGCGGTGAGCAGATGTCCTGCCATTTGCAATCGTGTCATCACGGTCTCATATCCCTCACGCTTGTGGGCTGCATTCTGATTGGTCGCAGCCTGTTCTTCCTTGTCCATCATGCGCTGGAAAGGGTTAGCCGTGCGGCGAAGTCGTGGCTTGAGATAACCGCACAGCTGCTTGACCTCGCTAGACAGCAACGACTTGTGTTGCTTGATGACTGTTAGCACCGCTAGTTCATCGGGGGAGAGGTGGCAGATGTCGCGTCTGTAATTGATGAAGTCAGGAAACCATTGCATGGTGATGAAACCCGCCTTGCCACCGAAAAATTTACCGTAGGCCAACCCTCCCATCACAATCAGTGGACCTTTCCATTCCCACGGTCCTGGCTCGTCGTCGTTGAACCACAAGTGGGGTGGACAGAATTCCTCGATGGAGAAATTAGCAATTTCGCCGGCAAAGAAGGGCAGAAAGCCATGTCTTGTGATGACTTCCTGCAACTGTTGCCGTGTGTTGAATGTCGTGGTCATGTCACAACTGACTGACGGCGGTTTGCAGCCGTTGCAACGCCTCGTCGAGGATGACGCGTGGTGTAGCGACGTTGAGACGCATGAAGCCTGTTCCAGCCTCGCCAAACATGGCCCCATCGTTGAGGGCAAGGTGTGCCCCTTGTACAACCATGTTGACCAGCTGGTCATGGCTCAGACCCAGCGCGTTGCAGTCGAGCCACACCAGAAACGAGGCTTGTGGTCTGATGGCGGTGATGCCTGCAATGTTGTCATGGCACCACTGCTGGGTGTGGTCAATGTTGTTCTGGATGTATTGCAAGCACTGTCGCAACCATTCTCCACCATGACGGTAGGCCGCTGTGGTGGCGGTCATTGACAAGAAGTTTGGGCTGCATTGTTCGTTGACTTGTAGCCATTGCATGAAGGTGTGTTGCCTTCCCCTCCGTCCCAGGTCGGGGTTCTTTATCACACACCACGAGCTGACGATGCCCGCAATGTTAAACGTCTTGCTGGGTGCTCCCATCACCAGACCCACAGCTGCTGCATCGTCGCTCACGGTGAGAAATGGCGTGTGATGATGCTCGTCTAGCATCAGGTCACCATGAATCTCGTCACTGAACACCACCACGTCATGTTCCCGTGCCATGGCGGCTACCTGTTGCAGCACCTCGTGCGGCCAGGCGATGCCGATGGGATTGTGAGGATTGCACAGCACCATCATGCGTGGATGCTCGGTGGCCATGATGCGTTCAAGATCTTGCAGGTCCATGGTGTAGAAGCCATCGTCGGTGCGTTGCAGCGCATTGTTGACTGCCGTGCGACCATTACCCTCAATCAAGTTGCGGAAGGGGTGATAAACTGGCTCCTGAATGATGACTTTGTCACCCGGGTCGGTGAAGTAGTTGAGTGCTAGCCCAAAGCCGTTGACGATGCCGCCGATGTAGCACGCCTCGTCGCGTGTGAACTCAAAGCCATTACGCTCACGTTGCCAGTCGATGATGGATTGCCAGTAGTCGGGTAGCACATCGGTGTAGCCATACACGGGATATTGTTGCAACCGTTTGACGAGTGCAGCAGTGATGTCGGGACATACGGCAAAGTCCATGTCGGCAATCCACAGGGGCAACAGGTCGTCGTTGCCATAGGCTTCACGCAGCAGCGTGTGTTTCATTGCCGATGATGCCTTGCGGTCAATCACGGTGTCAAAGTCATAATGTTGTTGTTTGTTCATTGTCAGTCGAAGGTTTTGAGGTTGATGAGTGTTAATAATTGATGCAAAGTTAATGATTTTGCCCTTGCTTGGCAACAAAAACGAGCTAAGTTTGTCAAAATAACGAAAAAAATAGGTGATTTTTTGTGCCTCTGTCGGCAAAATTGTGTATGTTTGTAGTTTGTTTCAGCAATGACTATGGCACAAGAGAGCAACATCACACAAGATATGGAAGACCGCATGATAGATGAGGCCTACCAACAACTGCTGAATGGTTACCTGTCGAGCAACCACCGCAAGAAGGTGGAAATCATCGACAAGGCCTATCGTTTTGCACGCAATGCCCATCAGGGCATCCGTCGCCGTTCGGGCGAACCCTACATCATGCACCCCATTGCGGTGGCAACCATTGTGAGCCAGGAGATTGGGCTGGGCTCGACCAGCATTAGCGCCGCCCTGCTGCACGATGTGGTGGAGGACACCGAGTACACCATCGAGGACATCGAGGCCCAGTTTGGCAGGAAAATAGCCCGCATTGTTGACGGGCTGACCAAAATCTCGGGTGGCATCTTTGGCGACCATGCCAGTGCGCAAGCCGAGAACTTCCGCAAGCTGTTGCTGACCATGAGCGATGACATCCGTGTGGTGCTCATCAAGATGGCCGACCGCCTGCACAACATGCGCACGTTGTCGTCGATGCCTGCCAGCAAGCAATACAAGATTGCGGGTGAGACGCTTTACATCTATGCCCCCTTGGCTCATCGTCTGGGCTTGTTTGCTATCAAAACCGAGTTGGAGGATCTGAGTTTCAAGTACAATCACCCCGATGCCTACAATCGTATCAAGGAGCAAATCGCTGCCAGCGAGGCGCAGCGCAACCAGATTTTTGAACACTTTGCCGCCCCAATTCGTGAACGTCTGGACCGCATGGGGTTGCAATATGAGTTTAATGCTCGTGTCAAGTCGTGCTACAGCATCTGGAACAAGATGCAGACCAAACACATCCCCTTTGAGGAGGTTTATGACTTGTATGCAGCCCGCATTGTGTTTGAATGTCCCAACGAGGCCGACGAGAAACGCATCTGCTGGAATATCTATAGCGAGATTACCGACCTGTATCGCTTGCACCCCGACCGCCTGCGCGACTGGATTAGCACCCCCAAGGCCAATGGCTATCGTGCGTTGCATATCACTGTGATGGGGCCTGATGGTAACTGGGTGGAAGTGCAGATACGCAGTCGGCACATGGACGACATCGCCGAACGTGGATTTGCAGCCCACTGGAAATACAAGATTGGCGAGGGTGAGGAAGAGAGCGAGCTGGCGGTGTGGTTGCAGACCATTGAGGATATTCTCAAAAACCCTGAACCTAACGCACTGGATTTTCTGGATACCATCAAGCTCAACTTGTTTGCCAGTGAGATTGTCGTGTTCACACCCAAGGGGGAATTGCTGACACTGCCCAAGGATGCCTCGGTGCTGGATGTGGCTTTCACATTGCACACCGACCTGGGCACCCATTGCATCGCTGGCAAGGTCAACCACAAGCTGGTGCCACTGTCCCACAAGCTCGCCAGTGGCGACCAGGTGGAAGTGCTAACTAGCCACAGCCAGAGCCCCAAACCCGAATGGGAGAAATTTCTTGTTACAGCCAAGGGCAAGACCCGCCTGCGTGCCGCACTGCGTCATGAGCGCCGACAGGTGATTGAGCGTGGCGAGGAGCGTCTCAAGGCATTTCTTGCCAAACACGAGGTGGAGCCCAAGCCCGAGGTGATGACACGCATCATCAGCTTGACGCGAGTGGCCAATAAGGAAGAGTTGTTTTACATGATTGGTAACGATGAAATTACCCTCAACGAACAGTTGCTCAAGAAGAAGGAGCAGGGTGGCGGCTTGCTCAACAAGTTGCTGCGCAACCCCTTCAAGAGCAACAAGAGCGGTAACAACAATCATGATAATGTGCCGGCTACACAACCAGCAGGCAACGCCATCGACACGCGGCAGGTCTATCATCTCACCACCCACCAGGGGGTGAGCAACTACCACATTGCCGACTGTTGCCATCCCATCCCTGGTGACGATGTGGTGGGCTTCCTCAACGAGGCTGGCGAGGTGGTGGTTCACAAGATGGATTGCCCCACGCTGGCGCGTCTCAAGGCGAGTTATGGCTCACGGCTGGTACAGACCCAATGGGAAGAGCACAGCGAGAAGTTTCAGGCGTCGATACACATCGAGGGCATTGACCATCATGGCATCTTGCAGCAGATTGTGTACATCATCTCGACCAACATGGCCATTGACATGAAACGCATGAACGTTGTGGCTGACGAGGGCGTGTTCCGTTGCGACCTGGATGTGCTCATCGGCGATGCCGCCACCGCCACCAACCTGTGCCGTCATCTCAAGAAAATCAAGGGTGTCAACAGCGCCACACGCGTGAGTTGACCCTCTAACAGATATCAAACCGTTTAACCCGACAATGCAATGAACAAGCAACTCAAGCAAAATATCATCATCGGCACACTCATGGTGCTGTCTATCGTCCTGATTGCACTGGCACTGTGGTGGCAGCGTGGCAGCCAGCACAAGTTTGAATATGAGGTCGGGCGTCCCTGGGTGCACCAGAACCTGTATGCCGACTTTGGATTTGATGTTGAGCCAGGACCAGAGACACAGAAACGCATCACCGACAGCATCAATGACAACTTTGCCAACATCTACACTTTCAATCGTCGGCTGGGCGAGCAGCAGCAAGCATTGCTGACGCGGGCACTGACGGGTCATGCTGGTCACGATGCTGTGTTGCAGGCGGTGAAGCAGCTCTATGATGATGGCATTGTGGACAATGACGCTGCCGATGACATACGCGCTGGCAAGAAGTTGCGTCTGGTGGTGGGCAACAACCAGTTGCAAGTGATGGATACCCGACATGTGAAGACGGTGCGGCAGGCCTATGACTGGCTCACCGACAGCCTAGCGGGGAATGCAAGCTTGCAAGCGGCCCTCAAGGCGGTGGATATCAACCAGTATCTCATGCCCAACATGCAACTTGATGAAGAGGAAAATGACAAGTGGAAGAGTGAAGAAATCACTAAGGCCATGGCTGCCATGACCAGACATGTGCAGGCTGGTGAGACCATCATCAATCGCGGGTATAACGTCACTCCCCCCCAGGCGGCGGTTATTGCCACCTACGAGAAAATCAAGGAGCATGGTGCCATGCGCAACGTGAATCAGAACTGGACCCTTGTCGGTCAAATCACTATCGTGTCGCTGATGATGTTGGTGTTCTTCTACTTCATGAAGTTGATGCGTCCGCGCGTGTTTGCTAGCACACGGCGCATGGTGTTCCTCATCACTGTTATCACGGTGTTCACGATTGCTGTGCTGTTTCTCACGTGGTTGCGTCCCAGCATGTTGTATGTTATTCCTTATGCCATTGTGCCCATCATCGTATCCACATTTTTTGACTCCCGCACGTCATTTTTTGTGCACATGGTTGTGGTGCTCATCTGTTCGCTGGCGGCAACCGAGCAGGCAGAGTTTATCATCATGCAGTTCCTGGCTGGTGTCATTGCCATTGCCTCGATGCAGGAAATGACCCGCCGTTCCCAGTTGGTGCGTTGCGCTATCCTCATCTTTGCTGCCTATTGTGTGTCGTTTGTGGCACTCAATCTGGTGAGTGACGGCAACTTTGGTGGTTTCACCACCCGTTTCATCATGTACTTTGCCGTCAACTGTGTCATTCTCTCGTTTGCCTATTTCCTCATTTTTCTCATCGAGAAGATTTTCCGTTTCACCTCGTCGATGACCCTTGTTGAACTGTCCGATATCAACAGTCCCATGTTGCGCCGGTTGTCCAACGCCTGTCCCGGCACTTTCCAGCACTCGTTGCAGGTGGCCAATCTGGCTGGTGAGGCGGCGCTCAAGATTGGTGCTAACCTGCAACTGGCGCGAGCTGGTGCCTTGTATCACGACATTGGTAAAATCAAGAATCCTGCTTTCTTTACCGAGAACCAGACTGGAGAGAACCCCCACAACAGCCTGCCCCCCGAGACCAGTGCCAAGATTGTGCTGGAACACGTCACCAATGGCATCAAGTTGGCCGAAGATGCCAAGTTGCCTGTCGTTATCCGTGACCTCATCGCGCAGCATCACGGCAAGAGCATCACGCGCTACTTCTACAGTCAGGCATGCAAGGCTCACCCCAACGAAGAGGTTGACCCGGCGCCGTTCACCTATCCTGGCCCCAACCCGCAGACCAAGGAGGCCGCTATCCTGATGATGGCAGATGCCTGTGAGGCTGCAACCAAGAGCATGAGTGACCACAGCGAGGAAGCCATCGCTGCCATGGTCGAGAAAATCATCAACGGGCAAGTGGCATCGGGGCTGCTCAAGGATGCTCCCATTAGTTTCAAGGATGTGGAGACCATCAAGCGCTTGTTTATCGACAAGTTGCGCACCGTCTATCATGTGCGTGTGTCCTATCCCGATGATGTCAAGCCAGTGGCCAAGCCCACAGCTGAGCCTGCGTCACAATCGGGTGCAGCTGCCACACAGACTGGCAATGAAGACAAAAAAGTGAAACTTTAACGGCTCGTGTGGCAATAATTGCCGCCTTTTGGTGTTTTATAATTAAAAGAGAGAACGACAAGACGACCGCAATGGTATTACAAATCATACTCTTGACCCTGGGTGCCGCGTGTCTGGCGGCAGCCCTGTTGCTCACGCTGTTCCCCCGGTGGGTGGCGGCGGTGCCTGCGTTTGTGGGCATGCTGCTGATGCACTGGAGCTACTACATTGCTGTGCCCACGTCAACATTTCTGTTCTGGGGGGCTGCCACGCTCATCACTGTGGGGCTGTTTTACTTGTCGCCCAGTGGGGAACCCGACGGCAAGCGTTACAGCAACTACTATGTTGCATTCACCGCCATGGCGGGTGGCATGCTGGGCATCCTGCTTGCCCCGCGTGTGATGGTGCTGGGTGTGGTGCTGGGGGCGCTGGTGGGTCAGCTGGCCTATAGTCGCACTCCGGCGGGCAAATGGATGTTATCGCCCTCCACCATGTTTTGGCGTTACTTTGCCGCCAAGTGCCTTCCCGCCATTGTCGCTATTGCCATTGTGTGTATTGCAGTGGAAGGTCTTGTTATTAACTAGTGCTACCAACTCGATAAAATGAGCATCATGAAGTACCCCATTATTAAACATATTGCCACATTGTGCACCGCTGTCCTCATTGCTCTAGCGTGTCAGGCTCAGGCTCCTGCACAGGGCAAGTTCAACGTACACAAGGTGGATTTTGACCACGTCAAGGAAGTGATTGAAAATCCTAACTCCATCTATTATTATCCCAAGTTGATGAAGGCCTATAACAGCAGTGACACCACATTATCCATCGAGGCATGGCGCAACTTTTACTACGGTTATACGTTTCAAGAGGATTACAACCCGTTTCGTGAGTCGGTCTATAGTAATGTGGTGGAGCAACTCTATTACAAGCAGCCCCATTCTCGTGCCGAGTGTGACAGCATTGAGAAGTATGCCGAGTTATCACTCAACGACAACATGTTTGATATGAACCAGATGAATTTCTTCATCTATGTCCTCAAGGAGAAGAAGAAGTTTGCTCGTGCTGCCGTTCGGCAGTATCGTCTGGACCGCCTCATTGCTGCCATCATGTCGAGTGGAAAAGGCACCAAGGACGAGCCCTGGGTGGTGATTGCTCCTGAGCATGAGTATAACATAATAAATTTTCTGGGCTTTGTCGCCACCGACCATCAGGACATGGGCAATGGCATCGATTACATCAAGGTCAAACCCGTTGCAGGCAAGTCGGCCGAGGGGTTCTACTTTGATGTGTCACGCATGATGCAAGTGGCGGCGCTCAAGTTCCCCGACATCTGATTGGCCTGTTTGAAATTCTGGCCGCTGGTCTTGCCCCTCCTTTTCGGTAAGGCTGTTGTGAACGATGCCTCCTTGCTTGCTGGTGAGGGGGCAAATGATGTTGTGGTGGATGGCGCAAGAGGGCAATAAAACAAAAATGATGTTAAAAGGTGCGCTAGTTCAAAAAAATGATGTAAATTTGCGAGTTAAAATAAGAATAAAAAAACAAAACTTAACGTATGCGCAAACTCATACTCATGCTGCTAGCCGCAGCCACAATGTTGCCTTGTGCGGCATTGTCGATTACTAACACTGCGGGTCGCCTGGCCAGCAAGATTGACGGTGATGTGGAAATTACCGAGTTGACGTTGGCGGGCACGATGGATGCCCGTGACTTCCAGTTTATCCGTGACTCGCTGTTGCAGCTCACCACGCTCGACCTGCGCGAGGTGACGATTAATAGTTACAACAAGGGCACCGTGTTTGGTGCAGCGACAGACTATGCTGCTAATGCCATTCCGCGCACGGCGTTGTTCGGCACTCGCTTGACATCTGTGTTGTTGCCCAGGACGCTCGAGGTCGTGGACTATGCCGCCTTTGCTGGTTGTGACCAGTTGACAAGCATCACGTTGCCCAGCACGGTGACCACGATTGGTGACTATGCGTTTGCTGGTAGTGGCTTGACAACGGTGACGTTGCCCAGCACGGTGACGAGCATGGGCAAGGGTGTGTTTGCCCGTTGCACCGCGCTGACCAGTGCGACTATCGAGGCCGCTCCAGTGGGGAATTTCGCTTTTCTGGGTGACACAATGCTGGCGACAGTTGAGTTGGGTGAAGAGGTCAATGCCATCGGCATCGGCGCGTTCAATGGTTGCACGGCGTTGCAGGCTCCGACCATTGCTGTGGGCAGTGCCATTAACCGCATCGGTGACGAGGCATTCATCGCATCGGGCTTGACCAGCTTCAACGCTTATGCCTTGTCGCTGACTGGCGGCATTGGCTCGTGGGCATTTGCACAGACGCCGCTGCCAGGCATCGCCTTGCCGTCAGGCTTGAACCAGATGGGTGAGGGCGTGTTTGCTCATGACTATAACTTGCAGACGGTGACGATGCCCGTGACTGGGTTGATTAACAAGAAGCCTGGTGTGGGTGACACCATGCAGCCCCTGCGCTTGAAGGATTGGGATGCCAGTGACCGTCAGACCACCATCAGTGATGGTGTGAACATCAAGTTGCCCACGTCACTTGTCAATATCCCCGATTACACTTTTGCCAGCGACACCATGCTGGAGCTGTACGGTCTGTTGCCCTATGGCGTGACCACAGTGGGTGCATACGCTTTCTATGACAACAGTCAGTTGACCGACACCATGACCTTGCCCAGCACTGTGACCTATCTGGGTGATTGGGCCATGGCGGGCATGACAGGCATGGTGACCCTGCGCACCGACAACAGCAGCGTGCCGTCGCTGGGCGATAGCGTGTGGGCTGGTGTGAAGCAGAATGTCGTTCCCTTGATTACTCCCAGCAGCGAGAGCACTGCATTGTATAAGGTGGCTGACCAGTGGATGGATTTCTTCTATACCCAGGAGGACGATTGGATGCTGGGTGACGTGAACTGTGACGGCGTTATCGACATCACCGACGTGACCGCTCTCATCGACCACGTGCTGGGCAGTGATGTGAGTCCGTTTAGCGAGAAGGCTGCCGACTTGAATGGCGATGGAGACATCGACATCACCGACGTGACCGCGCTCATCGACATGATTTTGGGTGGCAGCCAGTCCAAGTCGCCGCGTCGCATCCGTCAGATGATGCGCAATCGCTATGCTAGCACCACCGATGCGTTGACTGTCGAGGCATTCACAATGCGTGCTGGCGAGACGCGCACTGTTGACGTGTTGCTGACCAACGAGCAGGCCTACACGGCATTGCAGTGCGAGATTGTGCTGCCTCAGGGCATTACTCTGCAAGGCATCAGTGCTGCCGACCGTGACAGCCGTCACCAGTTTGCCTACGTCCGTCACACCGATGACGAGTCTGTTGTGACTGTCATGGGCTTCAATCTGGGCTTGGAGGTGTTTGAGGGCAATCAGGGTGCTGTGATGCGATTGACACTTGCAGCCGATGACAATGTTGAGGGCAATGCAATGCTCAGCATCGAGAATGTCCTGTTGGCCACTCAGCGCAGTGGGGCGCGCTTGTCCAATGATGTGCTGGCCGAGGTGAGCTTCACCGCAAACAATGGCAACACAGGTGTGGAGGAACTCAGCACAACTGGCGACAAGCAGGTGGCTAGCGTGCGCTACTTCAACACTGCTGGTCAGGAGAGTGGTGAGCCATTCAGTGGCATCAACATTGTGGTGACCACCTATACCGATGGTACCACCAGCACGACCAAGGTGTTGCGTTAACTTGTCAGTTAAGCACAATAATCGATAAACCCATGTGGGGGTGCGCGCTTGCAGCAGTGCCTTCACATGGCTTTTTATTGGACTGGCTTGTCAATTGACCCTGACATGCGATGAAAATGGGGCAAAATGGTGATGTTTTGGTTAAAAAATGTAAAATTTGAGATTTTTTTGTTGAATAATTGTGTTTTATAACATAAATGGCATTAATTTTGCACCCGATTTTCACAAGAGTTTTAAAAAAACTAAGAATTGGTGCCGTGAGGCAATGGTTTTTAAGGTTAAGATTTAGTTTTAAGGTTTATGTTAATGGTATTAGAGGTTAATTAGATTTGAATCCGCGGCGTGAGTCGGGGATTTATTTTTTTATATGAGGATGGGGGAGCCTCATTGTGGTCATCTGCCCTCATGTTATAGGGCTGTTTTGGATGCAACAATTTTTGCGCCTTGCAAAAAATGTTGTAACTTTGCGGTCACATGAGCAGGATGTTGGCTATAGCGGTTGTCGTGCTGGTGGGGATGCTGCATTGCGTTCCCGCCATGAGTGCCAACGCCGAGGCCGTTGCCGCGCGCAACTACAACGTCGAGTTCTATGACCGCTGGTCGGACCTCCCCACCGACACGTTGATGGCGCGTGGCAAACGTTATATGCAAATTGGCAATCAGTGTGATAGCGCCTTGTTGTGCTACAACATCGTTTCTAACCGCTACTACGAGCGCAAGCAGAACTCTGTTGAGCGAAATAGCAGCCTCCAAGCGATGAACAATATCGGGTATCTGTATCTTTACGACTACTATGATTACCAGCTGGCCTATGATTGGTTGCAAAAGGCAGTAACGCTTGCCACCCAACACGGCGACGACTTTGTGCAAGCTCAGGCTCTGGTCAACCTTGGCAACCTCATGAACCTGATGGACATCATGGACGATGATGCCAAGCGTCGCGGTCTGGACTACTATTGGCAGGCGTGGCAGGTTGCCGTGGCCACCTCACAATGGCACACGGCCATGGTTATTGCAAACAACATTCTAGGCTGGACTGACTACAACCACAGTATCACCGATTCGTTACAGCATCAGATATCGGGGTTATCCATACCTCAGCAGACACCGATGTATGCCTTCGTTCAAGACCATCTGCGTATCTCTCAGGACATCGCTACTGGCGATTATCGGCAGGCGCTGGCACTGTGCGATCAGGCCGAGAGTCACATCAACAACCCTGTCGCCCCCGAGCGCTACCTGATTGGTCTCCACGATCTGCGCGCCCGCATCTGCCGACTGATGGGCGACGACCAGCAGGCGCTGTATTGGCTTGGCCAAGCAGCTGCCGTGGCCAAGCAACACAATATCCTTGACATGATAGTCCAGATTGAGCAAGAATATTGGCAATATTATAAGGAAAAAGGAGACTTAGTAGCCTCGCACCAGCATCAGATAGCCTATTTGACCAAAAAAGATTCGCTGATAAATCAAAACAAGTTGCTTCGTGCTAACCAATTATACTTTATCAACCAATTGCAAGCTGTTAACGGCGAGGTCGAGCGTGTAGCTCACAGTCGCCGAATATTGTGGTGGGCAGTCATTGGCCTGTTGATGGTGATTGCCATCATTGCCACGCTACTTTACAAGTTGCACAACAAGAACAAACGACTTGAAGAGAGTCGCCAGCTGATGTTTCAACGTGCGCAACAGGATATCATGGACGCTGAATCTGTCGCTGCCACCCCCAAGTATAGCCGCAGTGCATTGAGTGACAGTTCCAAGGATGACCTGGCACAGCGCATTGTGCAGGTGATGCAAAATACCGAGGTCGTTTGTGACCCAGACTTTTCGCGCGACAGACTTGCCCAGATGCTGGGCACCACCGTCTCGAATGTTTCGCAAGTGGTGTCCGAGCGGTTTGATAAAAACTTCAGCCAACTGCTTAATGAATATCGCATTCGCGAGGCTTGCCGCCGCTTTAACGACCGTGAGAAATATGGCAACCTGACCATCGAGGCTGTCGCTGTCAGTGTTGGTATCAAGAGCCGTAGCACTTTTTCCCAACGTTTCAAGGAACTCACTGGACTGACCCCGTCGGAGTACGTCCGTGAGGTGCGTAACCGCAGTTAATGTCTGCTCGGAAAACTTTTCCGAACCTCCCGCAATCTATCGATTAAACATCCATTGTGGCACTTTTTGATCGCGAAAATTCACGCGGTCATTTTGGCGTGTCTCAAATGATGCGCTTTTGTTTTTTATCACTTAATTTTGCCATTGTTTACACAAACAAAACAAGAGAGCAAAAATCAAAATCTATTAATGATATAAATTCACTTCTATTATTAATTAAATTTTAAACAAATGAAAAAATTACTGCAACTGCTATTCCTGTTGCTATTGCTAGCACCCTTTGCCAGTGCCCAGCGCATTAGCAACCATGGCACAGCACCCCTCAGCGGGGAACGAGAAACACTGCAGCTCACGCCCATGCAACCTGGTGTGATGCCGCAAGAGATTCTGGACCTGGTTGATAGCCACAAAGGGCAAAG
>Ga0181612_175208_pt1 | contig 17144 bp, 17 predicted proteins | sample HoacroProtozoa21_FD_119630 | JGI IMG/M metagenome (GOLD analysis project Ga0181612, IMG submission 119630) | Hoatzin crop microbial communities from Cojedes, Venezuel. Combined Assembly of Gp0051906, Gp0051904, Gp0051908
AGCCCTGTCCGCGGCAGCCCCGGTCGCGCCGGGCGGCTCGGTGCCGCTCTGCCAGGCCTCGGCGCGCTGCAGCCCACACGGGGCCGCCGAGGGCCGGGCATCACCACCAAACCAGGCGGCATGACAGGGACAGAAAGAGATTTGATGCAGATGAAGGGAAGTGCGAGGCTTCAAGAAACTCTTCCTCTTGAGAAAACCCCGACAAATCTAAGCTTATTCAGACCATATGGAGCAAACGCACTCAGCCGACTCTCCGCCCTGCACGGCCGCCACTCCGGTGCCGGCAAACCAGCTTCACCCCGCGAGTCTTCTCCTTTCCCACCGGCTTCGCTCGATCCAGAGAACAGCATGGTTAAAAAGACAAGAGAGGTAGATTACAGTCATGATTAAAAGCAGATTAGTCATCTAGGCTTCGATTTAAAAAAAACAGATTCCAGAAGATGCCAAGAGGTTGCTGCTTCCAAAACTAGCTTTTTCAAAAGTCTTCTCCCTCCAGCGCGAGCGTGAGTGCGTGCCCCTGAACAGAGCTCAGAAGAATTGCTACATGACTCTCCATCACGGGACACCGGTATTGCTGTCGAGCTGTAGTAGGCGACGTGAAAGGCAGACTGCAGGGTGGTGCTTGTGCTCTCGGATGCGTGGGAAGCTACTTCCGAAGGTACCTCTGGGCCAGGATAGCTGCGTCCAAGGGGTTCATGGGCTGGGCGTCGTGGCCCAGGCGTCGCACCGGCGGGATGTTCCCAAACTGCCGCTTCTGGAGGAAGCTCTTGGCCTCATGCAAGGTGTTCTTCTCCTCAGCCAAGAGCAGCTGCTGCCTCATGTAGTTCTCGAACTCGTACTGCGAGCACTCCTCCGTCACCTTCACCTGCCAGAGAACCCCATCAGAGACACGGCAACGGCCCCGCGACCCCTCTGCGCTGGTCCTGAGCTACCACGGGATAACTGGAGTCCTAGTGCAAGAACGGGGCCTGCCACCAGACACACAGGCAGGGCTCCCCACGCGTCGTTAGTGCCACCAGGTCTGGAACCTCAGGGGTCTGTCCTGATGCAGCTCGTCCCAACCCTGCCAGGTGTTCAGGGGCTGCAGCTGCCCGACCCCCGCTCACATCCCCCCGCCCAGCGGGGGGATTTCTGACGGCAGCTCCAACCGCGGCATCGCAGCGGAAGCTCCTACACGGCCGTCCCCAGGCAGCGAGGTCACCGCCCATCACTTCCAACACAAAATACGCTGGCAAGCAAGCAGGATGTTTGCTCCCGCCGCAGAACTCACCGGGGAGCCTGAGCTGTCACCGCTACCTCTCCCAGCGGACGCGAGCTCTCAGCTGCGTGCGAGGGAGGGAGCGCGGCTCCGAGCGGAGCAAGCTGCCCCTCGGCCAGCGCCGCGGCCGCCGAGCTCACTCCCAGCAGCACGGCCAGCCGGACGCAACTCCGGTCCCAGCAGCACGAGCCTTTCCTTCCGCTGCACAAGACGGTGATGGCCCCGGCGGCCTCGCAGAGATGCGGCCACACCTGGGTCCTCACCGACCCCCCCCGGCTCGGGTGCCACGGGGCGCTGCCATCTCCTGCCGCTGCAGACTGGGCACAGAAAAGCAAAGCGGAGACCCTACCTCCTGGGGGTTCTCCGGGTTAGCCACCTGGTCGTCGATGTCTGGCACCACTTGCAAAGGGCCACTCAGCGAGGACATAGACTGCCTGGGGGGAGAGCGCAGCATCAGGGACTCGGCCCAGCCCCCCCACCCAGCGCCCTGGCCAGGGCAATCCCACCAGTCCGGCCGTGGCCAGGCACTGGAACACGGCCCGGACACCGCACTGGCTCCTGCTGCGACAGGACACCACCCCACATCCACCTTCCCTGGTACGAAATCCTGTTTAATCCCAAGGCTGCCTTATTTTTGTATTTTCTTTTTTTTTTTTTTAAACGGGATGTGGAACTCCAGCTCTTGCATAGGTAGGAGAGAAAACAGCCACAGCTCCAAAAATCACAGACCTCACTGCTGACTCAACAGGCAGCACAAGCCCTTTGCCTGGGCGTGCTGTGCAGCACGGACAGCAGGTCACGGGGCTGAGAAGAGAGGGCGGCCCCGAGTGGCCACTGCCAGCAGCCGCTTCTGGAGCGTGCTACTGGATCTCACTGCAGTTGGTTCACGCCAGTCCCGGAGTCAGATTTACCCTCAAGAGACATCCCCACCCTGCATGTGTAGTGTTCCCACCTGTAACGGCACCCCTGCTCTTCCCCTCGAGAGATCTCACGCCTGCTTTTACTTAACAGATAAGGCAGCGCTAATCAGAAGCTTGCAGGAAGCGCCTGCATTTTGCTGCGTCTGTTTGCACACAGAAGATCTTCCTGACCATCCGACCTCCTTCAGCAGCCAGCAGTGGGGGCACAGCAGCACAGGCCCTCCTGTACCCCACACTGTTCAGCAGCATTCGTGCTCTACAACTCCAGCCAGGGTCACAAGGACAAGCGCTCGTGCCCGCCACTCCCTGTGTCCGTCAGCGGACGCCAACGGCGGAGACGCAGGATTTAAAGGCTTTGCTGCAGTTCCCACAGATCCCCCTCTGGTGTCCTGTCTGGCAGCACGTCTGCTGGCTGCAGCTGCAACAACACCGCCATCTTCCCGTCTCCCTCCTCCTGCACATACCACGATGCTATGATGGAGCTGAGAGAATCCAGCACTTCCGAAGCTGTCAGACGCTGCTGTGGATCCAAGACCAGCAGTTTTCGGATCAAGCACACAGTGTTTTCCGAGACCCTTCCATCCCTGGGAGAGAGAACACGTGGTGAGTCCCAGCGCCCGAGGTGGGCAGAGGCAGCAGCAGGACGGACGTGCTGGGAGCACTGGTCAGGACCCGGAGGAGCCACCACTGCTCTGACCGAGGGACCCCAGAATGAACCAGGAGGTTGAATCCCTGTCCCTGCAGCACGGGGCCTTTCTCACCTTTGCACAAGATGTCCCAGCTCTGCTACTGCTTCCTTGGTGTCTACTGCATGTGGTCTTTGTTCTCATTACTGCTGCGACCCTCAGGGGCTTCGAGTGAAGCCCCTCCAGCTCCTGCTGTCCCAGCACGGCCCGGAGCACCGCCCGCACAGGCACTAAGAGCAGGGCCTCCCCGGGACAGGCTGTACTCACTCAGGGATGGTGTACTCGGCAGCCTTGATTTTGCGGAAAAGCTCCTGAGGTATGCTGTCGTAGAAGGGGAACTGGCCATAGAGCATGGTGAAGAGCACCACACCCAACGCCCACATGTCACTGGGTTTTCCACGGTATGGCCGTCCTGCAGGGAGCAAGGAGACAAACGCAACAGGCTTCATGACACTGCTCGCCTCTGCCACCCACCACCAGCAGTAAAGGCACTGGAGCAACCTCCACATATGCTCCTTTTTGTCTAGGCATTAGTCAAAACACTCCAGACTCCCTACTGCAAGGCACCAAGAACCTCTTTCAAAGCTGCATCCTTTGCAAATAAGCAAATCCCATCTCCACACAGGCGTCTTCCCTTTCCCTACGGAGCAGGGCTGTCCCTGCTGAATGGCCCTGATGTGATCCAAGAGCATGGAGTCATCGGAACAACTGCACACTGCACCGGAGCTCGCACCTCGCTCCCCTCCGCTTTCCCCGCAGCCGCCGTAAGCCCCTGAGCCTCGCAGGCTCCAGAGATGGGCCCTGCTGCAAGCCCAGGTCAGAGCAGAAGAGAACTTCAGGGCCAGTGAGCACAAGGCCCGGGGAGGCAGGAAAGAAACCCTGAGCAGAGGAAGTGTCCCTCAGGTGCAGCGCGGCCACGCCAGCCTCACCACCCCAGCGGCTCCGGAGATTCACCTGGGAGCGCAGACTCAGGCTCTCCCCACCCGGCTCCGACTGAGCCCACTGCGATGGGGCTCTGCCTCCGCGACGGATCCAGCGACGGCCACGGGAGCCTGCTGGGAAGCCGTGGGAAGGTGCCAGAGGCATTCCCAAAAGCTGCTGCAGCCCAGGACGCCCTGGGAGCTGCTCGATGGAAACGCTGCTTTACAGCCCCTGCAGTCGCACAACAAACTGGCGAACAGCAGCATGCACGCGGGTCAGAAAACGAAACTCCAGTGCTGCACCACAGCACAGGACCAAGGGAATGACTTCCTCTGACTCACGCAGTGAGTCACTGCTGCAGCATTTGTTATTTGTACTAATTATTCTTCGCTTTATACGCTCAAAAAAAGGCACCTCTCCCTCCTCCTCCAGCTTTTCCTGCGGTGACATTTCAGCAGCCATGAAGTGCAAGCCGTCTCTTAGCAGAAGACAGCTTCTTCTGGAGACTTCAAACAATGATTAATTTCTCAGGCGTTTTAGCTTCCTCTTGCACAGGAGCACCAGCAATACAGACAGAGGGATGCTCAGAGTCTGAAGGTGGTGGTGAAGCCTGGCATGTCCTCAAGTAACTTCTCCCTCGATGCCTGGAGGGGAACAGCCGACGGAGCCATTCTGGAGCAGCGTTTTGAAGAGCGCAGGATCAGGCTGCGCAGCCACCCCGCGGGGACGGGCGGAGGCGGCAGAGCCGGACCGCGCTGCGATTGCACCGAAGGTCGGTTCGGGTGGTGCTACCCAGGACGCAGTCCCGTCACCAAGGCTGCTCCTTGCAGGGTCTCGAGCAGCCAGCAAAGGCAGCCTGTTCAGCGCCCGGCGCGGTGTGGCCTATGGACAGGCCAGTCGATCCACTGACCCTGAGCCGTTAGCAGAAACACAGGTGCTTGCAGCCGAGCTGTGCTGGCGGGGAGGGCGACAGGGCTGAAGTCTGGGCCAGAACAGTTCCCTGGATGAGCAGGAGGGAGCAGCTCCATGCAGCCTTTACCAGACATCAGCCACTCGAGCTGCAACTGCTCCCAGCTCCCGCCGAGCAGTTGGCTCACATCGTCCATCTGCTTACAGGGGCCTCAGGATATCCTGCAGAACAGGAAAGGCCTGCAAAAAACACACGTTCCACCTCCCCGCCTGCCTCTGCTCCCTTCCTGGCTTAGTCCTGCCCAGGAGGGAAGCAGCCTCAAACCTGCCTGGCAGATCATGTCGGAAACGCTCAGCTATGTTTACCGCTGCTGCCCATAAACCTGACAACAAACGTACTGAGGGGAGTCCACGGGGTCTGGAAGTGTCAAGATTAGCTCCCTCCGAGGGCACTTCTGAAATACAATAACTTGGGATACCACAAACAAATGGCTCAAATCTTCAGAGGTGTTTGCAGCATTCTTGATGTTCTCCTCGCACAAGGAAATGGGACAGGCTGGCAAGGATGCGGGCCTTCACACCGGCTGTAGGCACACCGCGAGCGCTGCCGCCCAGCGTACCGCCGGCTGGCCCAGAGAACAGCTGGTGCCCGTGACCTGCTGCCCACACGCCGCAGGCACCTCCGTCCCAGCGCTAGCTCGGCCCTGCGGGTGCATAACCCTCAGCAGGTGGGATGCACGAGGGGAGATCTCGGACTGCATCCTGCAGGTCAGCTCCATCCAAAGGGAATTGTACCCGCGCTCCCAAGGAGTACTCCGCAACATGAGCTAACGCGCGGTAACTGGAGCCTACACAGAGAGATGCTTCAGAAGCACAGTCCCAGCTGTAAATGCATCCTTAGACATTAGTCCAGCTCACCTGGATGAGAAGAAAAAAACCCACCAAAGCGACGCCTTGGTGGCTACACTGACCAACCAGACCACCACAGCTCAGCTATTGCCAGCACAACAGCTAGTACAGCAGCGGACCTCAGAGCGCACGGCAGAGAAACGTCCTGAAGCAGCTACACCGACAGAAACCACACCTGCTTCCTGCAAGGCCCAGTCTCTGGGAGCAGTTAACAGGCAGAAGGATATTAGAGAAAGCTGTTCTGCCCCAGACTTCTCCTTAAGGCCTCTGCTGGAGACCAGGCATAGGCCAGACTGCTGGAGACAAGATGCCGTCCGGGCAGACTGCTTGTCTGGCCTGGTGTGATCATTCCTGTATTTTTAAGTAACTCCTCTCAGTCAGCCCAGAAGCCGCTCAGAGGGTCAAGAGTTCCCTTCTGGAAGGAAGCAGCAGCGGCAGCAACCGCTCCTCTTCGTGTACAGCTGGGAACAGACTGACCTTACGGTGGCATTTGGACCGATTGCCCTCTTGGGCCTAGGTTTTCACCTGCAGCTTAAGTGAAGCCTCAGGAACAAGACTCAGATGTGGCAAAGAGAACATCTTGTCTGCAGCTGGACTGACTTAGGAACAGGCAGGGAGCTTTTAATTAGCTTTGAAGTTCAGACTAGCCTTAAGAAAGAAGTTACACTTGCTCCTTCCCTCCATATTTCCCAGATGGAAAAACAGACCAAGTCTCATAACTGGACCCTAACGAAGAGGCTCTCACAGCAGGCACAGAAGTTACATATGGGAACAGAACTAGGTGGTTTTCATTTTCTGCCAAGAGCCACAAATCAATGAAACAAGCTGCGCTGAGGGCTGGAGGGGATTGCCTACCACTGAGCACATCCGGGCTGATGTAGGCAGGGCTCCCTCGCTGGTCCTTCAGCAGGTCATCTTCGCTCACGAGGTGCTTTCCGAGACAGAAGTTTGTTATGGTTATTCGATGAGTCCTGGGGAGAACCAGAAGACATCAGTGAGCACAGGGCACCCTGCACGAGCCCAACAGCACAGAAGAAGTTAAAGCCAGAACAGAGGGGTGTGTCTGTGGGGCTTTCTGGGAAGCTTGAAGTGCTGGGAGCTGCAAGACCCACTCCATCCCGACGGGGAGGGGTTCCACACATGTCAGCATGGCTCGTGAGAGTCTTACAGGGAGAGTAAGAATCTGTTTTACAGTTACAATGTCTACATTCAACTTCAGTGGCACATGAAGTGCAGCTGTAAGCACAGAGTGCTGACACAGCCTGCCCACCTCGCAGCCACGCAGCCGCCCCGGGAGCCCCCCGGCCCGCGGCGCAGCACACTGCGGGCAGCGGCAGCACCGGGATCCGCGCCTTCGCGCTTGCTGGCCATTAGAGGCTGCGAGCGTTGAGAAAGTAGAAGTTTAACAGCCGATTCTCCCCTAAGCTTCCAAGCTACCATCCCTAAAGGCACCTTCTCCACACCACGTTTTCTGGAAGCTGAGGCAAAATACCCCGCAGAAGGACAGTCCCGCGCCTGCCCTCCGCGCACCGTTTGCCTACGCGTCACCAGATGAGCTACAGGACCTTTGATCAGATTCAGCACAGCCACTTCTGCATCACCCAACAGCAGGAGCTCTGGGGCAGTTCCACCCGATCTGTGGGACTGTTCTTCACATGCAAGTACACAGGACAGAGAAGGTCTAATCAACACCCAAGAAGTCCCCTGTATTTGACCACTTCAGAAAAGCCGAGAGCTGCATGTACACACAACTTCTCTGTTAAGATACCCCTACTTCCCTATGGTATTACCAGCTCCAATTAATGAACTTTTAATTACAAAATTACTACCACATTAAATCTTTCAGGTCACGCAGGTACTTTGGATTTTACAGTACAACTTAAAGGACTGAGCAGAGAAACACCATCTAGAAGATTTCTATATCCTTGAAAAGTATGACAGAACTAAAGCCTGAGAGCATGAATTAAGTCAGTCAAAACAACCAAGAAATATTTCCAGCAAATCTAACAGACAAGTGAAATAAAACCAAGTGTGGGTTGGCAATGGAGAGTTGATTATTAAGCAAGACAGACTCGTGTTTAAGAAGTGTTAGCTTCAACTGTCAAGAGACGTCCCTGGCTGAATAACAACTTGCAGGATTTGTTCAAGACTTAAAAGACTAAGTGTTCCAAAGGACACTAAAATGTTCAGGCTTGCTTGGTTTAACTTAGTCACTGAAATTTGATCTAATCTGTAATCATCCCACTACTGCACTGGCTGAGTGGAAACCTTGTGAGGCTTTAACATCCGCGTCTCGCAGGGGACCACGTCTGAGGGGTCTTCACTAGCCCAGGGTGTAACACGCCTGGTTTGGACGCTGCAGTGAGACGTAGCTACCTGCGCTCTCCCACCAACAGAACAGACCTGGCTCTTTTGTGAGCACGGCTGGAACAGAACAAACATTTCTGCTCAGCCCAGCTGACTGGTCCTCTCCATGGTGATCTATTCTTATGCCTCACCCACCCTTTCATATGACTCACTGCTGTAGAGGCTACAGTTTTTCCTCAAAGCTGATGGTCTTGCTAGTAAAAAGCCAAAACATAGCATGTAATACAAAAGATGACTTTGGCAAGTGTGTTCACACAGCTTCAGATACCTCCCCTTCCCTGCCAGGGCGGGCCCCTTGTGCAGCTCTGTCAGTGGGATGCTCCACCGCACACTCTGCCCAGAAGAGAAGGGAAGCTCTGGATGATCCTTTCAAGCAGCAACCTTTGTCTGCCTCTTCCTAGCAAGGGGGAGAATCAAAGAAGCAAGCAGAAGATACAAGATTTATCTTAAAGCAGCTCTACAGAAACAACTTAAAACAATTTACAGGTGGCCCTGAAAACCACAGGCTGCTCTGTGCCTCTGTGGGAGCCAAGCAGCTCAACCTCAGTAGGTAAAATCTGTTTGCTTTCAAACACTATTAGGGAGGAGACAAAAGCAAGCTGTGACCACAGTGAACCTGCGTGCTTTGTACAGACTCTCGCAGCCTGCAGACCTAAAGCCTTTCACTTTTTTCACTCATTCCACAGAAAACCAGACAGTGTGAAAAGACAACGAATTCCACTCATTCTTAAAGTTCGTGCAGAATATTTAGCCAGTAATGTGATCTTGCAGGACACAGCAGAGTATCTGAACTGGAGCGAGCCTGCCAACCACATAACTGCTTAACCCAAGACAACCGCAGAAACTCCAAGGAGCCACCGCGCCAAGCGCACGCTGCCACCAGCTGCCTCTCACTCGCTGGGCTCGGGCCCCACCGATGCCGTCCCCTCTGCTCGACGCTGTCCCCTCTGCCCACGAGGGCTGGTCCCTCCCGCGTCACGTTGGCCATCAGTGCATCACAAACCCAGGCCTGCATCAAACCAGCTAACGGGAACAAGGAAGCTATTCCAAGCACAAATACAGACCAGACAGAGGAACTTTTGTTTAGATAAGTAAATATTTTACCGCTAGCAAAAAACACAGCGGTGCAACAGTCAAAGATTTAACACTGCTGTGATTATAGAACGGACTGCAGGGCTGGGAATGCCTTCAGCACGACGGAAAGTGAATTATCTGAACAGAACCACCTACCGCCTTTTTTTTTTAATATATAAAATAGGCATTTCTCTTGCAGGTTTCTGAATTGCTACAAAATTTAGCTTTTCGAAGTTAGAATCCAAAAAGAAACACTGATATGGGGTCGCTAAGCTTGGTGGAAGAGTGAGCTATCTAGTCTGGGCTGAATTAATTTTTGGAGATTAACTCCCAGAACTCTGAGCTGGATTTGTATTTTTGCACAGCCTCCCTCGCCCTTCTCACACGAGAGCACTCTCACCACGTGCTGCCTTCGGTTGCGTTCCCAACAGAAACCTGCTTCAGGAGGAAACACAAGCCAGCTGCCAGCACAGCAGCTCTCCAGCAGACTTACCTCTTGTTTAGCACCATGTTTCCTAGTTTCAAGTCTCTGTGCACAATATTTTTCTGCAAAATATGTAATAGTATAACATTAGCAAAAGCATATTGTTACAGAAGTATAAATTCGATACTTGGACAAAAGCACCAAGTATCTTTTGAAATCCTGTCCTCTTCACTCTCAGAAATAACCTCGATCAAGGTTTCAAGTCAGGCAGCATCCTGGGCACTTTGTGCACTTCGACTCTGGTCAGAAGCACAGAGCAAGCGGATTTGCTACTCTGAACACACAGACAGACTTGACTGAAACCAAGAGCCCTGAAACTTCGGTGTCCAGCTCAGTAAGACCAATATGATGACCATTTCCTCCAAAGACATCTGCTTCAGGGCTCTGCCAAGGAAGGATGAGTGTCCCTTGTCACAGGGTAAAAGGTCAAAGATCGGCACAATCTATTTTTGTTCTGATAATTTCTAGTTCATTGTTCTCCAGCTTCTAGCTTGATCTCAGAAATCCGCTCTTACACTGTGATTTATTTTGCTTCAAAAGGAAATAGCTTGAAGTGTTTCCTGCATTTGGTTAGCCTCTGCTCTCCGCTGCAACCACCCCAGTCTGAGGTTAGGAACACTGCAGTCCACCTGATCTGCATCTAGTCCTGCTGGCCCCTCTCCACCGTCAACACAGGCTACGCTATCATCGAGAAACTTGAGAGGAGCGGAGGGGAAGGGACTGCTCCTTTATAGCTTGGGACATGAGGTCTTACACAGAACACTGCTGCAGGGAAACAGCTGAAACATCCCCGCTCTGCAACCTCGCCACTGCCTGCACCAGCAAGGTTTAAGACATCTCTTATAGCAACATGGGAAAATGGTCATCCAGCAGCGAAAGGGGTAACAAAGATCTTACCTTATGTAATGCTTCTACCACTCGTACCACATCATAAAATATCACTACTGTCTCCCGCTCACTGAGTCTCTTCTCTTTAATGACATAATGCTGCAGATTGATCAGATCTGCTGTTTTGTCACTGAAGTCATGAGCACAGAGACAGTCTAACACAAGACAAATGCGCTTCTTCATTTTTCTGACCATTCTATTGGCTTCCAGATCTTCTATAATTTCACAAGCTCGGTCCTACAGGGAGGCAAACAGATGAGCAATAGTTCAGGGAAGCTACCTGGGCATACGCAGTTACACACAGATCACTAGAGAATGAACAACTTCACGGTTATCTCTAAACAAGCAACTGCAATCACAGTGCTTGATCTTTGCCCCGAGTTGGGATTGCAAAAAGATACACGCTCTCTACTCAAAGCAGCCAGAGGAAGTGCCTGCTGTTTGACTACACGCATATGTCAGCACGGATACTGCTTACACACACACACACCTTCAAGTGAAACCTAGAGGAACTCTGCAGCGGTACAGACTCTGAATGCTAGGGATCCACCACATTACCAGTGAGGAGAACAGAAATCTTAGGACACAATTAGCAGTTCTTCCATAACACTAAACAGGACACAGCTGAGTTGGACATTTGGCTTACTTAAGATCTAGTACAGATGGCTTGAAGTAAAAAAAGTCTCTTGACAAAATCTAACCAGCAAGCAAGGCAGTCCCCACACGCAGACCAGCAGCTCCTGTCAGCCCATCACATCCATCAACAGCTCGAGGTGTTAACAGCTGCGCAGTTCCCTCGCACGAGACACTGATCAGCACATTGACCAGTTTAACTTGCTGAAAGAGTTTCTTGGCAATTTGTCCCCTCTTACAAGTCACCATAAAACAGTGCAGAGACTGGAAAGCATAAATTCAGTTCTACAGGGTGCTCTATGGGCACAAACTAATTTGCCAGGGAAGCAGCTATTTTCCTACTTGACGGGGACGCTACTGAGCACCTGCCCCATCTTTGAGTGTTCTCCCATGTCCCAAAGGCTGTTACACCCCACTTAACCCTCCAACGCCCCTGCCACAAACTTGCTTGTCTGAAGCAGCAGCAGCAGCTAATCTCAGCAGTGTGCTGGTAATTCTCTGCACAGAGGAACGGGGTCAGCACGAACTGTACATTAAACAAGAGCAGCTCAAGCCAACAGCAGTCACTGGCATTCCCCCAACCTGGATGGCGACCAGCGGTACCTGAAAGAGCCCGTGATGATGAACCACTCCCTCCTGGTTGTGGAGCAGGGAAAGGAGAGAATACTCTGTGTGCAGCAACATCTTGCCCTGTCGTTCCTCCTGGGTTTCTATTCCTTTATCACCCCTTTCTTCTAAGGTGAGAATCTTCAGGAGAAGGGAAAAGACCTTTACAGCTCCCAGAAAAGCCCAAATGCCCCCAAACCTCTCTCTCATTTTTGGTATTCACATGTGTCTAACGGCTGATGTAATTGCTCTGATGTTTGCATCCTTGCCGCAGACCTCTCTGAACTAACAGCTGTGCAGGACGCTGAGCACAACCCTGATGAACACAGAAAAGCCGTTCAGGTGGCTTTCTGCAAATGCACCACAGGATTTTTCCCAGCGGATCCGCCCCCGCTTCAGGCACAGCAGAGCAGCTCAGAGGGCTGCAGGCGAGCAGCGCCGCAGCCAGGGGCCTGTCTCAGGGCTATCTCAACCCCAGATCTACGCCCGGCAGAACTGCCCCGCCGAGGGGAAGTTCCAGCAGCCATTTCCGACGGCGCACCGGCTCAGCCTACGCCACACACTGCCGCAAGCGCTGCGTCGCGAGAGCTGCAGAGCCCCCAAGGTCTGGAAGCCCTGCGGTTTGCTTACCTTTAGCTGATAAAAGTCATCTGTCCCATCCTTTCTTGCTAAACACTGAACAATACTTGGCACAGGGGAGTTACCTAAACGCGGACCTAACAGCACAAAGCAAAAACAGACTTGTTTTCCTTTAAGCAGCAATGACTAATTTGGGGTTACATCAGTATGCAAGTGTCACGCAGGTTACATTAGTTTAAACGCAGTTCCTTTTTTTCAGGAGACTAAGTGCATTTCCACAAATTACAGTCTAAAGAAAAAAAAACGTTATTGAACCCTGAAACCTTTTTGGACAATCTTTCACTTGTTCACTGGAGAAACATTTAACAAAAGCCCACACATGGCACAGCTGTTTTCAGAAATTCAAATTTCTGCATGCCTGAACCATACGGCTTTTACGTTTACCAGCAACACCCACGGCAACTGCTATTACTACAGCCCTGAATCCGGCTGCCACCCCTGCAGGGCCTGCTCAGGTACACAGACCAGTCCAAATTTCAGGTTAACACACAGGCTCCACTCAGCAGTTTAAATCCATCAGCATCCAGGTGATCGCACATTGGTTTCCACTGTGAAGCCCATCATGGTTTTGACAGTTCACATCACTAGTTCTGAGCTAACACCGACTCCAGCAGCTCTAAGGAGCTAGCAGGGTGGCCCTGCCTTGGCACACGTCCCTTGCAAGGACCACTACTGCGCCATTCAGTTGCCTACAGGCTGATGCGACAGCATATTCCAGGCAAGCAGGGTCGAACACCTCCCCGGAGCTCTAACAAAAAAAAAAACCTCGAATGAATTTACTCTTTAACAAAGTTTAAGAATGTAGTTAAAAAAAAAGTTAAAAGCAAGGGCTTATATTTATCTTAAAGGCTATGGCTGCCTTGCTATATTAGGATTACGAATCTCCTTGGCTTGTCCAGCAGCAGAAGCTCCACGGGTGCTGCTCTGCTGCATCAAGTGAACTGCACTCTGCGGTAAGACGCTAAATTACACATCTGCTTTGCCTCATTTTATAGTGCCTTTTATTTTCAGTTTTGCAATCAGTAGCTACCTCGAAAACTGAAGAACAAAACCCTCTCTGCTTACCCAGTATAAAAGGGCCCGCTCTCTTGGCATTATTTCCAGAAATCCCTGTACAAAGAGCTTTTGCCTTAGTGGATGTCTCCCCAGCTCCTCTGTCTGATGCTCGCCGCTTCATCCTCGGCTCTTGAAAAAGAAAGAAGATCACGTTTGATGAGCAACTGAGTTAATTCCTTATGCTAGCCCTTCTTTCACACTGGAAGGCTTTCACCTACTGACGCACTCGTGTCTCTGCCTACTTGTGCTTCTACAAAAAAGCTATGTCTCATTACTGATAGACCTGTTGTGGGCTGGAGGCTTAATGCATTTCTGAAGGCATAAATCAGCCTCATTATCCAAAGCAACATTTCCTAGAACAGTTGTTTGAGAGACATGGTGGGAACAAGTCAAAATAATTAAAGCTTGTTTTACAGCAAAGACAAGTTTGCAAATTAACATATTCCAAAAATCTCTGAAAGCAAATGCCTGAGCTATCCTTCTGTATAGACGTCTGCTTCTGATTCAGCCTGCGGACTTCTGTGGGTGCCTTCACGGAGGACTGGCCACCAGCTCACCGAGTCACTCGGAAGGCTCGAGCCTGTTCCCCAGCCAAGAACGCACAAAACTCACTGACCATAAAAATGAACAGTATCTTTCACCTTTTCCAGCAAGGGCATAGAAGACTGAAACATGCTAGTTATTGTGAGATTCAGTTAATTTAACGATGATTTTTAAAAAAATATGTATTTTCAGTCTCAAAATAAGCCTCCCCCCTTATTTGTACCTCTTTAGGCTCTAACCTTTTTATTACCTCTCCATCCATCTACATCCAAGTCAGCTGAAATCTTGAGTCCAACACACGAAACTCTGTCACTTCAGTCTCCACATGCCGGAATCGACGCTTTGTTTAGAATTAACACACTATCACCTGCCCTCGATGGCTGCTCCAGGGAGAGGAGACACGGCGGTGCCAGTACACGTGCTCTCTCACGCTACCACTCCATGCAGAGAGCAACTTAATCTGTCAATGTGAATCTCGCGCTTTGCATCCAAGTATTTGTTCAAGGTCCGCACGTCACTAAAATTCAGCACAAACAACTAAAAGCTTGACTAACTCCTGCTCACTCACACATTGCTGAAAATCTGATTTCCAACGTGCATTTTCTGCCGCTCAGAAATCTAAAGAGAATTCGCGGCGGTACTGCAGAATGAACACCCATAGGGCCAAACAAATTCAAGCCTTTGTGACTAAAGCTCTTCTTCCCAAAGCAAAGTCTTGGCTCAGCTTAGCAGGAAAAGAACCTCTCCTGTTTGCTGCCAGGCGAGCCTTCACGCGCTGCATGCTCACCGCAAGCATAAATCTGCTCCACCAAACTGAAGTTTTGCTCCCAAGACACCTCCACTTCACCTTTATCTCTTGGAAAATAGTTTCAAAGACACTCATGCTCTAACATTTCAGAGATTTTTATTCTTTGTGGGGCAGGTGGGGGAACAAAGCACAGATCCATCTTCTTACTCTGAGCAAGTCAAAGCCAAGCCCCAGTAGTCTTCCCTACGAGGTTACTACAGCAGACTGGGAAAATATTTTGGGGTTGTACTTATTTGTTTTAAAAAAGTCCCAGTGTTTCACCACGTAGGAGACCGATAAATCACTGTACTGTGAATGAAGTTTACCTCCCTCTGGCAGTCCCACCCTCCTGTGGACACAAGAGTGATCTCATCGCGCTATTGCATCCAGCAGTACCTGTCACCAGGATCAGAGACTGCAAGCCAGATAAGGCGAGGAGTCTCGCAGCAGACTCTGCATCCCTGCACTGCTGACTCCCACCAGCCGTTCCGATCTCCGACAGAGACGTGTCACCAGGCCCAGCCCATCGAGCAGAACAAAGTCCTGAGCCCCATGTGCTCCCTGTGCTGCTCATTCCGCATCCCTGACCTAATATTTGATTGCGCCTTATAAAATTCTCCACTCCTTGCAACATCATCCTCCCTGCTGGAAACGTATGAGTAACATTTCCACTGGAGAAACCCCACCGCACAGAAACTCTGAGATAATGACCGTTGCGCAATCCGAGCCGGACAGGAACGGCTGGTGCAAATGGCGTTATCGTAAACAAAATAATCGGAGGACTCACGTAGTTCAGCATCAACTGTATCTTTACTCTTCTTCCAAACTAGGTTTTCCAACGTCTCAGCAGACAGGAGTCATCACCTCGGAGAAGGCTGGATGGTCGAAAGGTCGAGGACTCTGTAATGCGAAATGAGATACACTTGGTGCTGTGGTTCTGGATAACGCAGTATGCACCAGAGCTGCTGCAGCTTGAAACATCTGTGTTTACTTTGGCTTCTGGAAGGCCTGAAGCTCCCGATACCACGTGAGAGAATAAAAGGGCTCTTGAAGTTCAGTCCCCAAAGCGTCACAGGCGCACGGCCCGGCACAGCAAGACAAGCGCCACTGATCTCCAAAGGCACGCTGTGACGCCAGACACCTCCAGAGCACAACAAACACGGTCTCCACGTTACCTCCACCACGTGATACCAGCTCACCTGTTTTTAACAGTATTTAAACACCCTCAAGCTAGCAACAGCGCCGCAACAGAATCTTCACCACTGGAAGCCATTTCTAATCACAGTTAAGAGTTAATGCTTAAAGTTTGGACTTGAACAGAACAATTTCTGCAAAAGGCAAAGAACAACACATTGAGCTTTATTCTTATCAAATCCCGACTGGAGATTAATTTATCTTTCAATTTATATTCAGCCTCTTAAATAAAAATAATTCAACCTAAATTCAGTACTGCTTAATAGTTCACCTGGTCCCATTTAAAAGGGGAAATTTAGGATTTAAATCAGACACTTCAGAATTTAATCTATACCACCTCTACCAAATGCTTGAAGTTTAACCCTCAGATATTGCTTTTGTTACACACTTGTTAATCCAAGCTGGTTTACTTTACCAGCCAGATCAACTTAAAAATGCAAACGGAACACTCGGGATGCAGGAGCCAAACTCCCAGCAGCACCCAAGCCCTAACGCAGTGCTATCACCTGGTCCCGGGGCATCTGCGAGGACTGCCGAGGATCTCTCTGAACTGAAGTACCGCAGCTGTTAATACTTTGACAACCAAAGCTCAGCGCCCGCTCACGGCAGCGGGACGCCCCGGCCAGGCGGCTGCGTGCCGACGGCGCACAGGCCGCCCGCTCACCGGGTACCCAGCACTTTCGGTATGAGTCGTCTCGGCGCTGAGAGCGAGCGGAGGTGCCCCAGCCCTGCCGCTGCTCAAAGGACATCCACCGACTGAAACCTCACAGCGCCAGCACAGAATACTTGTAGGAGCAAGTGAGAAAAACACCATCGTAAACGGGTACTCAACTAGTAAGGACAACCCCGTGGCACTCGTGGCACTGGCTGCCCTGTCTCCCTGCTCCCTACCGGGTTCCTGCTGCCTGGGTCGCACCGCGAGGGTGGCGGAGCCCACCGAGACCCCCCCAGGGCCCCCCAGCAGCACCCAGAGGGTCTGCACATGAGCACCTCGATTCCTCTAAGGCTGGAATGAAGGTTGGTCTGATGGGAGAAAGGTCCCAAGGCAAAAGGAAGAAAACCAGGGGCAGCTGCTGTGAAAAAGCAGGAGACTGTTCCCTTTTCTGAATGTTGCGTAAGCCCGGCTGGAGCAAGGAAATTGGTCAAAAGGGCACGGACTTCCTCGTGCCAGCCTCCCGCAGAACCAGCGGCCACCCGCTAGGCACGGGACTGAAAACGGTATTCTGAGACAGGGTTTAAGGAAAACCTTAAAACAAGAACAGCGATGCAG